>Ga0182736_1000790_pt1 | contig 39733 bp, 33 predicted proteins | sample eDN5th30CKraftBY_FD_128882 | JGI IMG/M metagenome (GOLD analysis project Ga0182736, IMG submission 128882) | Enriched backyard soil microbial communities from Emeryville, California, USA - eDNA 5th pass 30_C Kraft BY (version 2) (version 2) | ecosystem: Environmental > Terrestrial > Soil >... | reverse complement strand
GTGCTCGATATCGCGGCGATGAACCGCAAGAACAAGGTTGGTGCCTGATGTCCGATACCGTCAACTCGCTGTCCGATCTGCAGGATCTCGCCCAGGGTGGCGCCGTGGCTGCTGACGCCACGCCGGATGCGCCCGTCGTCACCGCGCCGCTGCGCCAGCAGGAGCTGGACAAGCAGGGCCGCGCCTACGCCACCGGCCGCCGCAAGGATGCCGTCGCCCGCGTGTGGGTGAAGCCCGGCACCGGCAAGATCACGGTCAACGGCCGCGATCAGGAAACCTATTTCGCGCGTCCCACGCTGCGCCTCGTCATTAACCAGCCGTTCACCATCACTGAGCGGACCGGCCAGTATGATGTGGTTTGCACGGTCAAGGGCGGTGGCCTCTCGGGCCAGGCCGGCGCCGTCAAGCACGGCATCGCGCAGGCGCTGACCAAATATGAGCCGGCGCTGCGCTCGGCAGTCAAGGCCGAGGGCTTCCTGACCCGCGACTCGCGCGTCGTCGAGCGCAAGAAGTACGGCCGCGCCAAGGCTCGCCGCAGCTTCCAGTTCTCGAAGCGCTAAGAATCAGCATTTTTGGAATGCAGGAAAAGCGGGGCGGAAACGCCCCGTTTTTTTGTGGAGATCAAACGTTTCGGCCTGAGAATCGTCGGGATTGAGAGGGCACCCTGAAGTGCGTGCGATATGCAGTGCTCCTGCTTTCGCAGGAGCACTGATGGGCAGGAGCGTGGGCCGGCGTCCGGCGCAAACGATGCGGTAAGGCCGCGTTTGCCCCGCCGGCCGCCGCCCGCGCGTCTCAGCCGAAAAGCCTCAGCGCGCGATGCCGCCTGCGGCCAGCACCGCCAGCGTCACCAGTTCGGAGGCGGTGGAGGCCATGGTGGCGACCTGCACCGGCCGCCCCATGCCGACGAGCACCGGGCCGATCACCGATTCGCCGCCCAGTTCGCGCAGCAGCTTGGCGGAGAGATTGGCCGACTGCAGCCCCGGCATCACCAGCACGTTGGCCGGCCCGGAGAGGCGGCTGAACGGATAGTTGCGTGCTACCTGCGGGTTGAGCGCGACATCCGGCGCCATCTCGCCTTCATATTCGAAGTCGACGCCGCGCTGGTCGAGCAGCGTCACCGCCTCGCGCAGATTGTCGAGCCAGTGGCCGACCGGGTTGCCGAAGGTGGAGTAGGAGAGGAAGGCGACGCGCGGCTCATGCCCCATGCGCCGCGCCACCGCCGCGGTGTCGATGGCGATGTCGGCCAGCTCCGCCGCGCTTGGCCGCTCGTTGACCGTGGTATCGGCCATGAACACGGTGTGGCTGCGCCCGACGAGGATGTGGATGCCGAAGCAGGTGCGGTCGGGCGTCGGGTCGATCACCCGGCGCACTTCGCGCATGGTCTGCGAATAAGTGCGGGTGACGCCGGTGATCATCGCATCCGCCTGCTCCATCTCCAGTAGCAGCGCGCCGAAGATGTTGCGATCGCGATTGACCATCCGCTCGCAATCGCGGCGCAGATAGCCGCGCCGTTGCAGCCGCTCGTAGAGCATGTCCACCATGCGCGGAACGAGCGGCGAGTTGACGCTGTTATGCAGCTCGAAGCTCTCGGCATCGTTGACGCCCAGCTCGCGCAGCCTGTCGTAAACCTCCTGCCGGCCGACCAGCACGGGGATGCCGTAGCCGCCCTCGCGGAACTGGATGGCGGCGCGCAGCACCACTTCCTCCTCGCCCTCGGCAAAGACGACGCGCTTGGGGGACGCCTTGGCGCCCTCATAGGCGAGCGTCAGCACCGAGGTCGTCGGGTTGAGGCGCGCGCGCAGGGACTGGCGATAGGCGTCCATGTCCGCGATCGGCGCCTGCGCCACGCCGCTCTCCATCGCGGCCCGCGCGACGGCGGCGGGCACCACTTCCATCAGGCGTGGGTCGAACGGTGCGGGAATGATGTAGTCCGCGCCGAAGCTGTGCTTGGTGCCGTAGGCCAGCGCCACTTCCTCGGGCACCTGCGCCCGTGCGAGTTCGGCAATGGCCTGCGCGGCGGCGATCTTCATCGCCTCGTTGATCGCCGTTGCCCGCACGTCCAGCGCGCCGCGGAAGATGAAGGGGAAGCCGAGGACGTTGTTGACCTGATTGGGATAATCGGAGCGCCCGGTGGCGATGATGGCATCGGGCCGCGCCGCCTTGGCCGCCGGCGGGGTGATCTCCGGGTCCGGGTTGGCCATGGCGAAGATGATCGGTCGGGCGTTCATCTCGCCGATCCACTCCGGCTTGAGCGCATCCTTGGCGGAGAGGCCGAGGAAGATGTCCGCGCCCTTCAGCGCGTCATGCAGCGTGCGCGCCTCGGTCTGGACCGCATGGGCGGACTTGAACTGGTCCATGCTGTGGGTGCGGCCCTGATAGATGACGCCTTCCCGGTCGCACATGAGGACATTCTCATGCCGCACGCCCATCGCCTTGATCAGCTCGGTGCAGGCGATGGCGGCGGCGCCCGCGCCGTTCACCACCACGCGCGTCTCGCGAATGTCGCGGCCGGTCAGGTAGCAGGCGTTGATGAGGCCCGCCGCGCAGATGATCGCGGTGCCATGCTGGTCGTCATGCATGACCGGGATGTTCATCCGCTCCTTGAGCGCCGCCTCGATCATGAAGCATTCGGGGGCCTTGATATCCTCCAGGTTGATGCCGCCGAAGCTCGGCTCCAGCAGCGCCACCGCATCGACGAAGGCCTGCGCATCGAGCGTGTCGACCTCCAGGTCGATGGCGTCGACATCGGCGAAGCGCTTGAACAGCACCGCCTTGCCTTCCATCACCGGCTTGGAGGCGAGTGCGCCGAGATTGCCCATGCCGAGAATGGCGGTGCCGTTGGAGATCACCGCGACCAGATTGCCCTTGGCGGTATAGTCATAGGCCTTGGCGGGGTCGTCCGCGATGGCCTGCACCGGCACCGCGACGCCGGGCGAATAGGCCAGCGCCAGGTCGCGCTGCGTCGCCATCGGTTTCGATGCGATGATCTCGATCTTGCCGGCCCGTCCGGCCGAGTGAAACAGAAGCGCCTCGCGCTCGGAAAATTCGATAGATGCCTTGTCGCTCATTGGGTGTCCTCGCCGCTCCAACTCTGCCCTAACGGCAATGGCTGGCACTCCACAAGGGGCCTTGCGGGCAGTCTTTGCACGATGCCCGGCTTTTCGGCGGGGACCGGCCCTGCTAACGCATCGCGGGTGAGCAAGAAGCCCGTTCCCCAAACCAAGCCGGACAGCGCGCCGACCCCGATGATGGCGCAGTATCTCGCCCTCAAGGCGGAGGCGGGCGGCGACCTCCTCTTCTACCGCATGGGCGACTTTTTCGAGCTGTTCTTCGACGATGCGAAGATCGCCGCGCAGGTGCTCGATATCGCGCTGACCAGCCGGGGCGAGCATCAGGGCGCGCCCATCCCGATGTGCGGCGTGCCGGTGCACAGCGCCAACGCCTATCTCGCGCGCCTCATCCGCGCCGGGCTGCGTGTCGCCATCGCCGAGCAGACCGAGACGCCGGAGCAGGCCAGGGCGCGCGGCTCCAAGGCGCTGGTCGGCCGCTCTATCGTCCGCTTCGTCACCGCCGGCACGCTGACCGAGGATGCGCTGCTGGACAGCCGCCGCGCCAATTTGCTCGCCGCCATCGGTGAGGCGGGCGGGGCGCTCGCTATCGCAGCGGCGGATATCTCCACCGGCCGGCTGGAGGTCGTCACGCTGGAGAGCGGCCAGGTCGCCGCCGAGCTTGCCCGCATTGGCGCGAGCGAGGTGATCGCGCGGCCGGCGCTGGCCGAGCGGATCGCCGATTGCCTGCCGTTCGAGAGCCGGGGGTTCGACAGCGGCCGGGCGGAGGCGGATATCTGCCGCCATTTCGGCGTCGCCACGCTGGAGAGCTTCGGCGCCTTCACCCGGCCGGAACTCTCCGCGCTGGGCGGGCTGCTCGCCTATCTGGAGCATGTCGGCAAGGGGCGCATGCCGTTCCTCGCCGCGCCGGTGCGCGCGGGCACGAGCGATCATCTCGCCATCGACCCGGCGACGCGCGAGAGCCTGGAGATCGTCCAGACGGCGAGCGGCCAGCGCGCCGGCAGCCTGCTCGCCACGGTCGATCGCACGGTGACGGGCGCGGGCGCGCGCCTGCTCGCCGCCGATCTTTCCGCCCCGCTGATGGACCGTGCCGCCATCGAGGCGCGCCTCGCGCTGGTGGCGTGGCTGCATGACGATGGCCCGCTGCGCGAGGATGTCCGCGCCCGGCTGCGCGCCCTGCCGGATATCGGCCGCGCGCTCGGGCGGCTCGCCATCGGGCGTGGCAGCCCGCGCGATCTCGGCCAACTCCGTGACGGGCTGGATGCCGCGCGGGTGCTGCGCGAGCGGCTTGGTGCGCTGCCCGATCGCCCGGCGCTGCTCGACGCGCTGCTCCCCGCGCTGGATGGGCACGGCGCCGTGGTCGACACGCTGCTGCGCGCTTTGGTCCCCGCGCCGCCGACCGAGACGGCAAGCGGTGGTTACATCGCCGACGGCTACGACGCCGCGCTGGACGAATTGCGCCGCATGGCGGGGGATGGCCGCCGCGCCATCGCCGCGTTGGAAGCCCGCTATCGTGACGAGACGGGCATATCCGCGCTCAAGATCCGTCACAATGGCGTGCTCGGCTATCATGTCGAGGTGCCCGCTCGTCATGCCGATGCGCTGATGGCGCAGGAGAGCGGCTTCACCCATCGCCAGACGCTGGCCGGGGTGGTGCGCTTCAACTCGGTCGACCTGCACGAGCAGGCGGGCCGCGTCACCCAGGCCGGCGCCCATGCCCTCGCCGCCGAAGCCGCGCATTTCGAGGAGCTGGTCGCCGGCGTCGTCGCGCGACGCGACGCGATTGCCCGCGCGGCCGATGCGCTGGCGCGGATCGACGTGGCCGCCGCACTGGCCGAGCGCGCCGTCGAGAGCGGCTGGACACGCCCGCAGTTCGAGGATGCGCCCTGCCTTGAGATCGTCGGCGGCCGTCATCCGGTGGTCGAGGCCGCGTTGGCACGCGATGGCACTGCCTTCGTCGCCAATGATTGCACGCTGGACGGGCAGGACCGGCTCTGGCTCGTCACCGGGCCGAACATGGGCGGCAAGTCCACCTTCCTGCGGCAGAATGCGCTGATCGTCATTCTCGCCCAGGCCGGCGGCTTCGTCCCCGCGCGCTCCGCCCGGCTGGGGCTTGTCGACCGGCTGTTCAGTCGCGTCGGCGCATCGGACAATCTGGCGCGTGGCCGCTCCACCTTCATGGTCGAGATGATCGAGACGGCGGCGATTCTCGCGCAGGCAACCGAGCGCAGCTTCGTCATCCTCGATGAAGTCGGGCGCGGCACCTCCACTTATGATGGCCTTGCCATCGCCTGGGCGGTGGTCGAGTCCGTGCATGATACCAACCGCTGCCGCTGCCTGTTCGCCACCCATTATCACGAGCTGACCCGCCTCGCCGAGCGACTGGACGCGCTCTCGCTCCACCATGTCCGCGCGCGCGAGTGGCAGGGCGATCTCGTCCTGCTGCATGAGTTGGCGGAAGGCCCGGCCGACCGCAGCTACGGCATCGCGGTGGCGCGCCTCGCCGGTCTGCCCGCGCCGGTGCTCGCGCGCGCCAAGGCGGTGCTCGGCAAGCTGGAGGCGGGCAAGGCGCAGACCGGCGGCATCGCGGCGGGGCTGGACGATCTGCCGCTGTTCGCCGCCACGCTGGCCGCCGAGCCGGACGCGCCCGCCGATCCGCTGCGCGAGAAACTCGCCGCGATCGACGCCGATGCCCTCTCGCCACGCGAGGCGCTCGACCTTATCTATGCCCTCAAGCTATTGTCGGAGCCGGTGCCCACAGGATGACCCTGAGAATGAGCCATGAACAAGCCCGCTGAGCCGATGCACGGCCGCCGCGCGATCATCGACCGCCGGCAGGTGGCCGATGCGCTCAAGGCCCGGCTTGCCGATCTGGGGGATGTGGGCGCGCGCCGCCGTGCGATTGTCGAGACGCTCAAGGACGCGCTGGCGCATGGGCGCGAGGAAGTCTCCCGCCGCCTGACCCTCAACCCGACACGGGGGCGCGAGGCCGTCACCGCCCAGGCCTTCCTGATGGATCAACTCGTGCGGCTGCTGTTCGATGCGACGGTCCGCTACCTCTATCCCGTCAGCAATCCCACCGCCTCCGAGCGGATCGCGCTGATCGCGGTCGGCGGTTATGGGCGCGGCGAGATGGCCCCCTATAGCGATGTCGATATCGGCTTCATCACCCCCTACAAGCCGACCACCTGGACCGAGCAGGTGATCGAGAGCATGCTCTATGCGCTCTGGGACCTGGGCCTGAAGATCGGCCATTCCAGCCGCTCGATCGACGAGACGATCCACATGGCCAAGGCGGATCTCACCATCCGCACCGCGCTGCTCGAAGCCCGCTTCGTCTGGGGGGACCGCGCCATCTATGAGGAGACGGTCCGCCGTTTCGATGCGGAGATCATGCAGGGCACCGCGCGCAGCTTCGTCGCCGAGAAGCTGGCCGAGCGCGATGCGCGCCACAAGGCGATGGGGGACAGCCGCTATGTCGTCGAGCCGAACGTCAAGGAAGGCAAGGGCGGCCTGCGCGATCTGCACACCTTGTTCTGGATCGGCAAATATGTCCATCGCGTGCGCACCGTGGCGGAGTTGGTCGATGTCGGCCTGCTCACCCGCGCGGAGCTGACCCAGTTCCAGCGCGCCGAGAATTTCCTGTGGGCGGTGCGCTGCCACATGCACGAGTTGGCGCGCCGCTGCGAGGATCGGCTGACCTTCGATCTCCAGATCGAGGTGGCGCAGCGCATGGGCTTTGCCGAGAAGCGCGGCCGCTCCAGCGTCGAGCGGTTCATGCATCTCTATTTTCTGGTCGCCAAGACGGTGGGCGACCTGACCGGCGTGTTCCTCGCCCACCTCGATGATACCCATGCCCGCAAGGGGCGGCGCTACATTCCGGCGCTGCCGGCCCTGTTCAGCCGCCCGCGCAAGCTGGATGGCTTCGAGCTGGACCGGGGCCGCATCACCATCCCGCATGACGAGTTCTTCCAGGAGAAGCCGGCGCGGATGATCGAGATTTTCGCGCTGGCCGACCGGCACGATCTCCAGATCCACCCCAACGCCATGCGCGCGCTCAACCGGGATGCCATCCTGATCGACAGCAAGGTGCGCAGCGACCCGGAGGCGAACGCGCTGTTCATGAGCGTGCTCACCTCGCCGCGCGACCCGGAGAAGGTGCTGCGCTGGATGAACGAGGCCGGCACCTTCGGCCGCTTCGTGCCCGATTTCGGCCGCGTCGTCGCGCAGATGCAGTTCGACATGTATCACCATTATACGGTGGACGAGCACACCATCCGCGCCATCGGCCTGCTCTCGCAGATCGAGCAGGGCGATTTCCGCGAGGATCATCCGCTCGGCACGGCGGTCATCGCCAAGATCAATTCGCGCCGGGTGCTCTATGTGGCGGTGCTGCTGCACGATATCGCCAAGGGGCGCGGCGGCGATCACAGCATATTAGGCGCGCAGGTGGCGGAGCGGCTCTGCCCGCGCTTCGGCCTCACTCCGGCGGAGACGGAGACGGTGGCATGGCTGGTGCGCTACCATCTGCTGATGTCCGCCACCGCCTTCAAGCGCGACCTGTCGGATTATAAGACGATCCTCGATTTTGCCGAGATCGTGCTCAGCCCGGAGCGGTTGCGGCTGCTGCTGTTGCTCACCATCGTCGATATCCGCGCGGTCGGCCCCGGTGTCTGGAACGGCTGGAAGCGCCAGCTCCTCGTTGAACTCTATGATGCCGCCGAGGAGCTGATCCGCCCCGGCCACAAGCAGCGCGGCCGGCTGGAGCGCATCGAAGCCAAGCGCGAGACGCTGGCGGCGCGTCTCGCCATCGGCCCCGAGGCGTTCGATGCGCTCGCGGAGCGCTTCCCGCAATCCTACTGGATCGCCGAGCCGGACAACATATTGGAGCAGAATGCGCGCCAGTTGCTCGCCGCGGGCGAGTCCGCCCTCTCCATCGAGGCGCAGCCGTCTCCCGAGCGGGACGCCACGCTGGTGACGGTGCTCGCCGCCGACCATCCCGGCCTGTTCTACCGCGCTGCCGGCGCCATCCACCTTGCCGGCGGCAACATCATCGACGCGCGCATCCACACGCTGAAGGATGGCACCGCGCTCGACAATTTTCTGGTGCAGGACCCGCTTGGCGGGCGGTTTGACGAGGCCGAGCAGCTCGCGCGCATCAAGGCCTCCATCGCGGAGGCGCTCACCAATCGCCAGAAGCTGATGACCAAGCTCGATCAGCGCCCGCTGCCGCGCACCCGCGCGGAGGCCTTCGAGGTCGTGCCGCAGGTGTTGATCGACAATAAGGCGTCCAACCGCTTCACCGTGGTGGAGGTGATGGCGCGTGACCGGCCGGCGCTGCTGCTCAGCCTCGCCTTCGCGCTGTTCCAGTCCAAGACCATGGTGCACAGCGCGCATATCTCCACTTATGGCGAGCGCGCGATCGACGTGTTCTATCTCACCGATCTCACCGGCGACAAGCTGGAGAGCAAGGCGCGCCTCGCCACGCTGGAGCGGCGGCTGGTCGAGGCGGCGACCAGCCCGGTAGGCGGGCTGATGGACGTCAACGCCTACGCCATGTCGAGCTAGCGGGGCGGTTGGCGTGGATGCCGGGACGATCAGCCTCACCGCCCCGCTCCTCGCATGGCGGACCGAACATTATGGCGACATGCGCTATGTCCTGATCGACGGCGCGGCGGCCGAAGCGATCAGCGCGCATGAACTGATGCGCCGGCTGGAGAACGGCAAGCGGCGCGGCTTCGGCTCGGTCAAGGTCGATGCGGTGATCGGTGATAGCCGCTGGCCCACCTCGGTCTTTCCACCCAGGGAAGGCGGCTGGTTCCTGCCGGTCAAGAAGGCCATCTGCCGTGCCGAGGGCCTGGAGACGGGCGACCTGGTGACGGTGCGGCTGGCCCTGCTGTAAGCGCGCGGGCACTCGGTCGGGTGCCAGGCATCGCGTCGTGGCAGCCATGATCGGGCCATATTCCTCTGCTCTTGTCGGCCCCATCGGCAATGATGGAGCAAGCCATGCTTGCCTGGCTCGTCGCCTATCAAGTGGCGTTGGCGCAAGCGGCTCCGCAAGCCGCATTCGATCTGCGCCATGTCGAGGCAGCCGCCGAGGCGGCGGATACCATCGTGGTCACGGGCCGGCGGCGGCGGAACCAGCGGCTCCCGCCCCTGCCGGACACGGCGGAAGCGTCCCTGCCACGCCTGCAGACGCGCCTGTTCGGCGACGCCCGATTAGGGTCTGACGTGGAGGCGGACGAACTCGGCATGCCGAGCGCGCGGATAAAGCTCTCCATTCCCTTCTAGGCGCGGTCTGTATGCAGCGCTGACGGCGACAACTGGCGGCTGTGACTCCGTCACCCATCACTTAAATGCAGCCAGCGGCTGAAGTCTGACCATGGGTGAGAGAGACAGTGCTCCTGCTTCCGCAGGAGAACAATTTCCAAAATCAGCCGCCCACATCGGCCCTACCCCCGGAAATTCCCCGGATAGGCGATCTCCGCGCGCGGCTTGCGGTCACTGGGGAATTCGCGGTCGCGCTGATAGTCGGACAGCGTGGCGGGGTCGCCGATGCGGCCGAGCGCGATGGCGGCCTCGACGCGAAAATTGTCCGGCACGCCCAGCCCGGCGGCGGCCTCCCCAAAATGGACGCCGGCCATGGCGTGCGTATGATAGCCCAGCATCGTCGCCTGGATCGCCAGCATCGCCCAGGATGCGCCGGCATCGAAGCTGTGGCTGTGGCTCGGCCGCTCCGGCCCGGTCGGGTGCTTGTCCGACAGCACGTAGAACAACACGGATGCGTTCTGCGCCCATGCCCGGTTGCTGTCCATCAGGTAGGAGAGGAAGCGTTCCCAGTCGGCATCGCCTCGCCGGGCATAGAGGAACCGCCACGGCTGGTGGTTGGAGGCTGACGGCGCGAACCGGGCGGCGTCGATCATGGTGGCAAGGTCCGCCTCCGCAATGTCGGACCGATCGAAGGCGCGCGGCGACCAGCGATTGAGAAAGACGGGGTCGAGCGGGGTATCGGTGGTGCGCGTGGTCATGCAGGCTCCATCATTGACAGCATAAGGCGGCCCCGGTGTGCGCGCGTGGCCGCAAGGCGTTTCCATAGAGCGCAGACCTGCGCGGTGCCAGAGGGGGCATGGCAGGGCGGTTTGATGGTCTGCCCAATGCTTTGCCATTCATGCCGAGAATGGCTGAGGTCCGCCGCGCTGGCCGGGCATCGTCCGCATGAGAGCGGGCGCCGTGCTCGCGCGCAAGCGGGAGTCGAGGGCGTATGAGCGGTTCTTTCCCGCCGCCCGCCTTAGCGGGAGATCAGCAGCGGCACCCGCGCCTTGGCGAGCAGCGTCCGGCTCGCGCCGCCGAACAATTGCTCGCGCAGCCGGCCGCGACCGGAGGCGCCCATCACGCACCAGCCCGCGCCCGAGGCCTCCAGCCTTCCGAGAAGCTGATCCGCGACGCTGCCGCTTTTCGCTTCCTCGCGGATCGAGACGGTGCAGCCATGCCGGTCGAGATAGGCGGCGACGGCGGCGGGGTCGCTATTCGCCTCGCCCTCGTCGATGGTCAGCACCTCCACCTCGCTGGCGAGCCTGAGCAGTGGTGTCGCCGCGCGCACGGCGGCGTCGGCGGGCGCAGAGCCATCCCACGCCACCAGCGCCTTGCCGAACAGGTCGAGCTGCCGCTGCTCGCTCGGCACCGCCAGCACCGGCACGGAGGTGAGGCCGGCCAGCCGCGCCGCGCAATCGCCCGATTCGGTCACGTCGCCCACGCCCTGCTTGCCGACCACCATGAGGTCGACCAGCCGGGCATTGTCGGTGATCGTCACGTCCGCATGGCTGTGCACGCGCGCCCACTCATAGCTCACGCCCTCGCCCGCGAGGCGCGGTTCGAGCCGCTCGATATTGCCGTCCTCCCGCTCGCGCTCGTCCATCAGCAGCACGCCCGTGCCGCCGCCCAGACCGAACCCGTCGGCCACCACCGGCATCTGGACGACATCCAGGCAGAGGAGGTGCCCCTCCACCGCCCGCACCACGTCCAGCGCGCATTGCAGCCGCGCTTCCTGGCTCGCATCATCGTGGATCAGCACCATCACTGTCTTCATGGCAGCCTCCTGTGGCTTGCGACTCGCATCGCGTCCGCCTGTGCATGATGCCACAGAGTCGCGCGCGGTTCTTGATCGGCGTCAAACCGGCCCGTCGCCGGGAGGGGTGGCCGCGCGATTGGCCTCTTGCCTCGAGCGGCGGCACGGCTTATAGCGCCGCGCTTCCATGGCATATGGAATCATACGGGATGGGCCGGCCATCAGGGCTGCCGTGTCCGTCCGCAAACGTCTGCGACTTTCCCTCTGCGGGCGGGTCGCTTCAAGACCAAGGAGACGAAAATGCCCAAGCTCAAGACCAAGAGCGGTGTGAAGAAGCGCTTCAAGTTCACCGCCACCGGCAAGGTCAAGCATGGTGTCGCCGGCAAGCGCCACCGCCTGATCAGCCACAACGCGAAATATATTCGCCAGAATCGCGGCACGGAAGTTCTCTCCGACGCGGATGTCGCCCACGTGCGCCTCTGGGCGCCCTACGGCCTCAAGTAAGGAGTAGAGCGACATGGCACGCATCAAGCGCGGCACGACCACGCGCGCCAAGCACAAGCGGATATTGGAACAGGCGAAGGGCTATTACGGCCGTCGCAAGAACACCATCCGCATCGCCCGCCAGGCCGTCGAGAAGGCCGGGCAATATGCCTATCGCGACCGCAAGGTGAAGAAGCGGAGCTTCCGCGCCCTGTGGATTCAGCGCATCAACGCCGCCGTGCGCATGGAGGGCCTGACCTACGGCCAGTTCATGCACGGCCTCAAGCTTGCCGGCGTCGAGCTGGACCGCAAGATTCTGGCCGACATCGCGATGCATGAAGGCGACGTGTTCAAGGGCATTATCGCACAGGCGAAGGCAGCGCTTCCCGCCACCTGATCGCCTCATCATATTCGCAAGAAGGGCGTCGGGGGCAACTCCGGCGCCCTTCTTCGTTCCGGCGCCTGCCCCTCTCGTCCGCCATCACCGGAAAGGACAGACCCATGCAGATCGCCGTGCTCACATTCGATGGCTTCAACGAACTGGATTCCTTCATCGCGGCGATGATCCTCAACCGCATGAGGGCGAAAGGCTGGGCCGCCTACATTACCGCGCCCGATGCGCAGGTGACGTCCATGAACGGCGTCACCGTCCAGCGCCAGCGTCCGCTCGATTTCGCCGGCGAGGCCGATGCCGTGCTGATTGGCAGCGGCATCCGCACCCGCGAGATCGCGGCCGATCCGGCGCTGCTCGCGCGGATCAGGCTCGATCCCGCGCGCCAGCTCATCGGCGCGCAATGCTCGGGCACGCTGCTGCTGGCGAAACTCGGCCTGATCGGCGACCTGCCTGCCTGCACGGACCTCACCACCAGGCCCTGGGTGATCGAAGCCGGCGTGCGCGTGATCGACGCGCCGTTCATCGCCCATGGCGCCGTCGCCACGGCCGGCGGCTGCCTCGCCGCGCAATATCTGGCGGCCTGGGCCATCGCCCGGCTCGGCACGCTGGAGGATGCCGCTGAGGCGCTTCATTATGTCGCGCCGGTCGGCGAGAAGGCGGCCTATGTGGAGCGGGCGCTTGCCGCGATTCGGCCGTTCCTTGCCGATGATATGGGAGGCAGGCGATGACCCTGCATGTCTGGTGGCTTTATGTGACGGCGGTGTTCCTCATCTCCGCCACGCCGGGGCCGAACATGCTGCATGTGATGAGCCAGTCCATCCATGTCGGCCCGCGCCGCGCGCTCGCCACCATGGCCGGGCTGATGAGCGCGGTGCTGCTCTGCCTCATCACCTCCGCCTTCGGCCTTGGCGCGCTGCTCAAGGCATCGCCCCGCCTGTTCGACGGGCTGCGCTATGCCGGCGTCGCCTATCTGCTCTATCTCGGCATCAAGGCATGGCGCGCGCCCATCGCCGCGCCGGTCGATGCCATCGCGCCGCGCCGCACGGGCCGGGCGCTCTATGCCGCCGGACTGATGACCGGCCTCAGCAATCCCAAGCTCATCATCTTCGCCGCCGCCCTGTTCCCGCAGTTCATCGACACGCGCGCCGCCTTCGCGCCGCAACTTGCCCTCCTCGTCGCCAGTTTCGTGGCGATCGAGAGCTTTTGGTATGGCGTTTACGCGCTGGGCGGCGCCCGGCTTGCGCGCTTCCTGGAGCCGGTCCACCGCCGCCGCCTGTTCAACCGGCTGACCGGCGCACTGTTCATCGCCTTCGCCGCCGCGCTACTGCTCGGCCAGCGAAGCTGACGGGCGCGCCCTTTTCGTTTGCGGCGAATTACGCTAGCGGACCGGCCATGACCGAGATCACATCCCTGCAAGACGGCCTGCTCGCCGACATCGCCAAGTCAGACACGCTCGACGAGGTCGAGGCGTTGCGGGTGGGCGCGCTCGGCAAGAGCGGCGTCGTCACCGCCTTGCTCAAGACGCTGGGCGCGATGACGCCCGAGGAGCGTAAGGCCAGGGGGCCGGAGATCCACGCGCTGCGGGAGGGCGTCACCGCCGCGCTGGCCGCGCGCAAGGCCGCGCTGGAGCAGGCGGCGCTGGACGTGCGCCTCGCCTCCGAGCGGCTCGACATGACGCTGCCGGCTGACGCGCCGCCGCAGGGCAGCGTCCACCCGGTCAGTCAGGTGATGGATGAGCTGGCGGAGATTTTCGCAGACCTCGGCTTCTCCGTCGCCACTGGCCCGGAGATCGAGGATGACTGGCGCAACTTCACCGCGCTCAACATTCCCGAGACGCATCCCGCGCGTGCGATGCACGACACCTTCTACTTCCCGGACAAGGACGTGGAAGGGCGCGCCATGCTACTGCGCACCCACACCTCGCCGGTGCAGGTGCGCACCATGATGGGCGGGGAGCCGCCGTTCCGCATCATCGCGCCCGGCCGCGTCTATCGCTCGGACAGTGACGCCACCCACACGCCGATGTTCCATCAGGTCGAGGGGCTGGTGATCGACAAGGGCATCCATCTCGGCCACCTCAAATGGACGCTGGAGACGTTCCTCAAGGCGTTCTTCGAGCGCGAGGATATCGTGCTGCGGCTGCGGCCCAGCTACTTCCCCTTCACCGAGCCATCGGTGGAGGTCGATGTCGGCTACACGCTGGAGAAGGGCCAGCGTGTCATCGGCGGCAGCGGCGACGCGGCGAATGGCGGCTGGATGGAAGTGCTCGGCAGCGGCATGGTCCACCCCAACGTCATCCGCAATTGCGGGCTGGACCCGGACGAGTGGCAGGGCTTCGCCTTCGGCACCGGTGTCGACCGGCTCGCCATGCTCAAATATGGCATGAACGATCTGCGCGCCTTCTTCGACGGCGATCTGCGCTGGCTGCGCCATTATGGATTCTCGGCGCTCGACGTGCCGACGCTCTCGGGAGGAGTCGGCGCATGAAGTTCACCCTGTCCTGGCTCAAGGATCATCTTGAGACCGACGCCGCGCTCGACGCGGTGCTGACCGCGCTCACCGATATCGGCCTGGAGGTCGAAGGCGTGGAGAATCCGGCTGAAAGGCTGGCCGGCTTCCGTGTCGCCAAGGTGCTGACCGCCGCGCCGCATCCGCAGGCGGACAAGCTGCAGGTGCTGAGCGTCGACGCCGGCGATGGTCCCATGCAGGTCGTTTGCGGCGCGCCCAATGCGCGCGCCGGCCTTGTCGGCGTGTTCGGGTCGCCCGGCGCGACCGTGCCCGCCAACGGCATGGTGCTGCGCGTCGCGGCGATTCGCGGCGTCGAATCGAACGGCATGATGTGCTCGACGCGCGAGCTGGAGCTGGGCGAGGATCATGCGGGCATCATCGAGCTGCCCGGTGACGCGCCGGTGGGCACGGCCTTTGCCGATTATGTCGGGCTGGACGATCCGGTGATCGACGTCTCGATCACCCCTAACCGGCAGGATTGCATGGGCGTGCGCGGCATCGCCCGCGATCTCGCCGCCAAGGGGCTGGGCACGCTCAAGCCGCTGGACGCCGTGTTTGCCGCTTTGCCCGCCGTCACGCCGCAGGGCGCCGGGCCGGACGTGCGCACGGACGATCCCGAGGGGTGCCCCGCTTTCTACGCGCGTTCGGTGCGCGGTGTCGCCAACGGCGCTTCGCCGGAGTGGCTGCAGCGCCGCCTCAAGGCGATCGGTCAGAAGCCGATCAGCGCGCTGGTCGACATCACCAACCATGTGATGATCGACCTCGGTCGCCCGCTGCACGTCTACGACATGGCGACGCTGGTCGGCGGCCTCGTCGCGCGCAAGGCGAAGGCGGGCGAGGAGGTGCTGGCGCTCAACGGCAAGAGCTATGCGCTGACGCCTACAATGACGGTGATCGCTGACGCCACCGGCGCGCATGATATCGGCGGCATCATGGGCGGCGAGCGCAGCGGCGCGCAGGAGGGCACGCGCGACGTGTTGATCGAATGCGCCTACTTCACGCCGGAGAGCATCGCGCGCAGCGGGCAGGCGCTCGGCCTCACCTCGGATGCGCGCCAGCGCTTCGAGCGCGGGGTCGATCCCGCCTTTCTCGATGACGGGCTGGAGATCGCGACGCGACTGGTTCTGGCGCTTTGCGGCGGCACGCCGAGCGAGGTGACGCGCGCCGGCACCCCGCCGCTCGAACCGCGCACGCTGGCCTATGATCCAGCGCGCTGCGCCTCGCTCGCCGGGGTCGATGTGCCCGCGGCCCGGCAGCGCGAGATCCTACAGCGGCTGGGTTTCGCCGTGTCGGATGATCCTACAGGCACCCCATGGCGCATCACCGTGCCAAGCTGGCGGCGCGACGTGTCCGGCCAGGCCGATCTTGTTGAGGAAATTGTCCGAATCGAAGGCCTGGACAACGTGCCTTCCGTGCCGCTGCCGCGCGTTCCCGGCGTCGCCAAACGCACCGCCACGCCGCTGCAACTGGTCGAGCGCCGCCTGCGCCGCGCCGCCGCCGCGCGCGGGCTGAACGAGGCGATCAACTGGTCCTTCATCTCGGAAGCCGAGGCCGCGCCGTTCGGCGGCGGCGACTGGGTGCTCGCCAATCCGATCAGCGAGGATATGAAAGTGCTGCGACCGACATTGCTCGCCGGCCTGCTCTCCGCTGCGCGGCGCAATGCCGATCGCGGCGCCACGTCGGTCCGCCTGTTCGAGATCGGCCGCCGCTACTTCCGCAACGCCGATGGCTCGTCGGACGAATATGCGACGCTCGGCATCGTCATGGCGGGCGAGCAGCGCCTGCGCGGCTGGCAGCACGGCAAGGCGCAGGGCTTCGACGCCTTCGCCATCAAGGCCGAGGTGGAAGCGCTGCTTGCCGCCGCCGGCGCGCCGGTCGCGCGGTTGCAGGTGATGGACGAGGCGGGCGGCGCCTATCATCCCGGCCAGTCGGCCACGCTGCGCCTCGGCCCCAAGACGGTGCTCGCCCGCTTCGGCGTGCTCCACCCGCGTCTCGCGCGCGCCTTCGATCTCGACGGCACGGTGGTCGCGGCGGAAATCCATCTCGACGCCATCCCGCAGGCGAAAAAGAGCGGCTTCATGCGCCCGCCCTACGCGCCGCCCGCCTTGCAGGCGGTCACGCGCGACTTCGCCTTCCTCGTGCCGGAGACGCTGGCGGCGGATGCGCTCGTCCGCGCCATTCGCGGTGCCGACAAGGCCGCCATCGCCGACGTGCGCTTGTTCGATCAATTCGCCGGTCAGGGCGTGCCAGAGGGGCAGAAGAGTCTCGCCATCGAGGTGACGCTGCAACCGGGTGACAAAAGTTTCGGCGAAGCGGACCTCAAGGCCATCGCCGACCGCATCGTCGCCGCCGCCGCCAAGCAGGGCGCCACGCTGCGGGGGTAGGGGCACGGGGATGGATGCCGCACTACTCCTATCATCAAATCCATGTGTTCCTGCGTAAGCAGGAGCACATGGCCCAGCCGCACTTCCCTATCGCTTTGTGCTCCTGCCTGCGCAGGAGCACAACGACAGTTCTACTTCTCCGCCGCGCTTGTCACCGCCTTGCATTTGCGCATCTGCGCCAATCCGCGCAGATAGCCGCGCCGTGCTGTCCCCGCGCTGATCGCTGAGGCTTTGCGCCGCTCTGCTGGGGCCGCACCGGAGATTTCGCGCACCAGTCCGCGGAAGGGGATGAGCGTGTTCACCAGCATCTCGCCCCCCGCCAGCGCCAGGCGCTCGGCCTTGTCCTCATTGGCCTTGGGGTTGCTGTCAAAATCCGGGCCGAGCGCGGCATTGAGCTTCGTCAGTTCGGCATTGATCGCTGCGCAGCGTCCGTTGCCGGCAGGCGCGTAAGGGGCCTTGAGCGCCTCCTGCAATACCGGGTCGATGCTGGTCCGAGCGATGCCGACGTCACGCACGGGCTGGGTGGCGACCCGTTCAGCTTCGGAACGCGTGCTGTCCTTGCCTTCGTCCTTTGCCGAATTGGCATCTTTGTCCTGCGCCCATGCGGAAGGCACCCCGCTCAAGGGGAGCAGCGCTCCGACCAGTGCGAGCAGGCTGATCCACGCCAGCGGCCGCCTCGGGGTGTTCGGTCGATCGGATTGCTTGCGGTGCATTGCTCTGTTTCCCTATAGGGCGCGGGTCCGGCTGCCCCTCTTATATCATGCCGGCCCCCATTCCGATCCAGTCTGGACCCTGCATGACTCTCCCATCCCGCCGCACATTTGCGATCATCGCCCACCCGGATGCCGGCAAGACCACGCTCACCGAGAAATTGCTGCTCTCCGGCGGCGCGATCCATCTCGCGGGCGAGGTGAAGGCGCGCGGCGCCAATCGGCGCGCCCGCTCGGACTGGCTCAAGATCGAGCAGCAGCGCGGTATCTCCGTCACCTCCTCGGTCATGACCTTCGAGCGCACCGATGCGAACGGCGATGTCGTCACCTTCAACCTGCTCGATACGCCGGGGCACGAGGATTTCTCGGAAGATACCTACCGCACGCTCACCGCCGTCGATTCGGCGATCATGGTGATCGACGCGGCCAAGGGCATCGAGCCGCAGACGCTCAAATTGTTCGAGGTGTGCCGGCTGCGCTCGGTGCCGATCATCACTTTCATCAACAAGGTTGACCGGGAGGGGCGCGATCCGTTCGCGCTGTTGGATGAGGTGGCGGACGCGCTGGCGCTGGACGTATGCCCGATGAGCTGGCCGGTCGGCATGGGCGGCGCGTTCGAGGGCATCTACGATTTCGCGACTCACCGCCTGTTCCAGCCGGACGGGCCGAGCAAGGAGTGTGACGGCAGCTTCGTCCAGCTTGACGGGCTGGATGATCCGAAGCTTGCCGACCTGCTCTCGCCGGACGGCCTCGCGCAGCTTCGCGAGGAGGCCGAGCTGGCGCAGGGCGGCTATGCCCCGTTCGATCTCGCCGCCTATCGCCATGGTGACCTGACGCCGGTCTATTTCGGCTCGGCGCTCAAGAATTTCGGCATTGCCGAGCTGATCGAAGCGATCTCCGCCCATGCTCCGCCGCCGCGCCCGCAGCCGGCCGAGCCGGCGCCAGTGGCGCCCGAGCGCGGCGACGTGACCGGCTTCATCTTCAAGGTGCAGGCGAACATGGACCCGCAGCACCGCGACCGTATCGCCTTCATGCGGCTGTGCTCGGGCAGGTTCCGGCGCGGCATGAAGCTCACTCCGTCGGGCACGGGCAAGCCCATCGCCATCCACTCGCCGATCCTGTTCTTCGCGCAGGACCGCGAGATTGCCGACGAGGCGTTTCCCGGCGACATCATCGGCATTCCCAACCATGGCACGCTGCGGGTGGGAGACAGCCTCTCGGAGAAGGCGGATGTGCGCTTCACCGGCCTGCCCAATTTCGCGCCGGAAATCCTGCGCCGCATCGCGCTCAAGGACCCGACCAAGACCAAGCAGCTGCGCAAGGCGCTCGACGATCTGAGCGAGGAGGGCGTTATCCAGGTCTTCTACCCGGAGATCGGCAGCCAGTGGATCATCGGCGTGGTTGGCCAGCTCCAACTCGACGTGCTCGTCTCGCGGCTGGAGGCGGAGTATAAGGTGGCGGCCGCTCTGGAAGCCGCGCCGTTCGAGACGGCCCGCTGGCTGGGCGGCAATGCGGCGACCATCGAGGCGTTCGGGTCGATCAACCGCTCCAGCATGGCCCGTGATCGGGATGATAATCCGGTCTTTCTTGCGCGGTCGGCATGGGATGTGGGCTATCAGGCCGAGCGGAACCCGGAGATTGCGTTCAACGCCACGCGGGAGCGGTAGGGGAACTTTTCCTCGCCCCTTTCTTCGTGTCGAGCGCCGTCGAGACACGGAGGGCAGCGGCAGCTTGGCGGAAAGGCGCTTGCCCTTCCTTCTCGTCACCCCGGGCTTGACCCGGGGGGGCGCTGCCTTCCTATCTCTCTTCCGCCCGCAGATAAGTGGGACCCCGGGTCAAGCCCGGGGTGACGGGGTTGAGGGAGCCGTTACCTTATCGGGTATCCCACGCATGTCTCGACGACGCTCGATACGAACGGAACATGTATCAGTCTCACCCTACCCCCTCGGCCCTCGTCATCGTCGATCAGGATGCGCACCGCTGCGCCATCCTGCTTCGCGCGCGGCGACCAGCGGAAGGCGATGAGGCCGCCCGAGCCGAACAGCCGGCCGATGAATGAGAAGCGTCAGCCGTTCACTTGACCGCCCAGCGGAGCCGCAGCGAGTTGGCGACGACGATCAGCGAACTGGTGGACATTGCCACGGCGGCGATCAACGGCGTTACCAGCCCGGCCATGGCGAGCGGCACCGCAAACACATTATAGGTGATGGCGAGGCCGATATTCTGGCGCACCACCCGCATCGCCGCCCGCGCGGCACGCACTGCGCGCGGCAGGCCGAGCAGGCTGTCGCCGAGGAAGACGATGTCCGCCGCCTGCTGGCCAACGTCGCTGGCCGAGGCCGGGGCCATCGAGACATGGGCGGCGGCCAGCGCCGGGCCGTCGTTCAGCCCGTCGCCGATCATCAGCGGCTTGTGCCCGGCGGCGATCGCGCGCTCCAGCGCGGCCATCTTGTCGGCCGGGCGCATGTCGCCCGCGCCCGCGAGGCCGAGTTGATCGGCGACCGCGTTTACCGCCTCGCCCCGGTCGCCGGACATGATTCGCGCCGGCAGGCCGAGCGCCTTGAGTTGCGCCAGGGCTTCCGCCGCATCCGGCCGCACCGCGTCGGCGAAGCGGATGATGAGGGGGGCGCCTTCGCCCAGATCGAGCGCTACGGCTGCGCGATCATCGCCAGCCTGCGCCGCCAGTTCGCTCTCGCGCGGGCGGCGCAGCGCCACGGGTTGCCCCTGATGGCGCGCGGTCACGCCCTCGCCCGGTGTCTCCGCGACCTCGTCCAGCACGGCCGGTTGCGCGCCCAGTCCGGTGAGCGCCTTGCGCAAGGCGATGGAAAGCGGATGCCGGCTCGCCATGGCCAGCGCCAGCGCGATGCCGCGTTGCGCCTCGGGGATCGCCTCTGCGCCTTCCGCCACAGGACGGCCCAGCGTCAGCGTGCCGGTCTTGTCGAGCAGCGCCATATCGGCCTGCGCCAGCCGTTCGAGCGCGCTGCCATCCTTCACCAGCAGGCCCTTGCCCATCATGGTGCCGGAGACGACCACCTGCGCCACCGGCACAGCGAGGCCCAGCGCGCAGGGGCAGGTGATGATGAGCACGGCAATGGCGACAAGGATGGACTGGTGCCAGCCCGCCCCGGCGATCATCCAGCCGGCGAAGCTCACCGCCGCCAGCGTATGCACCACCGGCGCGTAGAGGCGGCTGGCGCGGTCGGCCAGCCGCACATAGCGGGATTTGGCCTGCGTTGCGCTCTCCATCAGCCGTGCGATCTCGGCGATGGCGCGCGCCTCGCCCACCGCCGTCACCCGCAGCGTCACCGGCGCATCGAGGTTGAGCGTGCCGGCCGCCGCCTTGCCGCCCTCGCCCAGCATCACCGGTGCGCTTTCGCCGGTGAGCAGTGAGAGGTCGAACCGGCTGCTGCCGCTCTCGATCACGCCGTCCGCCGCCAGTCGCTCGCCCGCGGCGATCAGCAGCCGGTCGCCCACCGCAAGATCCTCCGCCGCGACCCACTGGCTGGAGCCATCCGCCGCCAGACGCATCGCCCCGGTGGCGGTGCGCCGCACCAGCGCTTCGGCCCCGCTCGCCGCGCGGCTGCGCATCATCTCGTCCAGCACGCGGCCGGCGAGCAGAAAGGCGAGCAGGGTGAGCGCGCCATCGAACCAGGCATGTTCGCCGCCGACGATGGTTTCGTAGAGGCTCAGCCCCGTCGCCATCAGCACGCCGATGGAGATGGGCACGTCCATATTGGTGGTGCGCGCCCGCAGCGCCCGGAGCGCGGAGGCGAAGAAGGGGCGCCCGGCATAAGCGACGGCGGGAATCGCGATGGCCGCCGAAATCCAGTGGAACAGATGACGCGCATTGCCATCCGCGCCGGACCAGATGGAGACGGAGAGCAGCATGACATTCATCGCAGCGAAGGCCGCCACGGCCAGCGCGCGAATCAGCGGGCTGAGGGTGGCGCTGCGCTGATTGGTCGGGCCGCTGTGGAGCGCCTGGGCCTCGAAGCCGATGCTGTCGAAGGCGCGGATCAGGTCCGGCTCGGAGAGGGTCGGGCCGTGGCGCACCGCCACCGTGCGGGTGGAGAAGTTGACCCGCGCCCCGCGCACGCCGGGCTGCTGGGGCAGCAGTCGCTCGATCTTGGCGATGCAGCCGGCGCAGTGCATATCCGGCACCGCGAAGCGCGTTTCCACCGGCTCGCCGGTCCAGCGTTCATCCGTGGGTTCGTAGGTCATTGCGGGATCGCGATCCAATTGCGGGTTTGCCCATGCATTCTGGCGGGGACAGGCACGATCCCGTGTCCGTCCGGCCTCTCATAGCGCCTCTCGCCCGCCGCGTGGAAGGGTGCCATGCGCTCGGGCAGGTGGCTGCGTAGCGAAGGGGAACGTGCGCGTGCATGCGCGCTGCAGGATTGTCGGGCAGCATGATTCGCGTGCGGTGATAGCGGCCGTCTTGCGCCGCATGATTGATCCGCAGCAAATGGTGCGACACCAGCCGTGCGGCAAGAGCGCCGTTCATGGGCGCTCTTCCAACGCCCGCATTCCTTCCGCGATCCAGCTTTCCTTGAGAGCGATGGCGCGGCGTCCCCCGTCAAAGAAGCAGCGCAGCATATAGCCAAGCTGGCCCACGCCGCCATTGGGCCGGCCGGCGGCATGGCTCCACAATTCCGCGACGAGATCCTGCGCGTGCATCTCATCGAGCTGGTGCATCTGGCGCAGTGTGGCGATCTCGGTCGGGGTGGGGCCATGGCCCGGCGGCAAGGCGCTGAATATCCGCTCCGCCCGCGCGAAATGGGTGGTGGTGATCCACAATATCTTGTCACACAGCCGGCGGACAGCACAGAGCGATGGCAGCATGGGTAAACTGTCCGCCATGGCCTCCAGCTCATCGCAGAGCAGGCGCTGGATGGCGTGGTCATCCAACAGCGTGTCCAGCGTCGGCGGCGCAAGCAGGGTCGGCACCGGCCGGGCGGGGATGGTCACGGCAAAGGCTCCGCATATCGCATGGCGCCACCATAAGCGGGTGCGCTGCCTCTTCCTTGATGCCGATCAAGATGGCGCTCGGCCGAGGGTGCTCCCTAGAATGCGCGATTTGCCCTGAGTTGGGCGGGGGCGTCATCGCCATCGGCCGAATCGCTCCATGCCGCGCGTTTCGAGCCTCCCTGCCTTCACGCACGCGCACGCCTCCTTACCGCCGCACTTTCTCCATGAGGTCGATCAGTTCGCCGAACTTGGCGCGCTGCTCCGCTTCATCGCCCGACGCAATGGCTTCCGCCACGCAATGGTCCGCATGGGCCTTGAGCACCTCGCTTTCCGCGCGGGCCAGTGCTGCTTTCACTGCCTGGAACTGGTGAAGGATGTCGATGCAGTAGCGGTCATCGGCCAGCATCTGCTGAAGCCCGCGCACCTGCCCCTCGATGCGCTTGAGCCGATTGATGGTGCCGCTCCGGTCATGCCTCACGGGCCGCGTCATGGCTTTGTCCTTGAAATACCCCTAGGGGGTATATTATCAAAGGAGGCATGACATATGCAAGCCCCGCGTCCGGCCCCGGTCTCTCCCGCCGAGCGCTGCTGCGTGGCGCCGGTTCGGCAGGCGGCGCCCTGCTGCTTCCCGCCTGGGCGCGCGGGGCGGACCTGCATCATGCCGGCATCCGCCCCGGTTTCGATGAGGTGCGCGGCCCGGAACTCGCCCTGACCATCGCGAGCGGAGCCTACAGCATTGGCGGCCGCACCGGCCATGCGGTCGCCGTCAACGGGAGCATTCCCGGCCCCCTCCTGCGCCTGCGCGAAGGCGAAGACGTCCGAATCACGGTGGAGAACCGGCTCGATGAGGATAGTTCCATCCACTGGCACGGGCTGCTCCTCCCCTTCCAATATGACGGCGTTCCCGGTGTTTCCTTCCCCGGTATCGGCCCCGGCCAGCGCTTCACCTATCAATTTCCCGTCCGCCAGTCCGGCACTTATTGGTGGCACAGCCATTCGGGCCTGCAGGAGCAGACCGGCCATTATGGCCCGATCATCATCGACCCCGCCGGCCCCGACCCGATCCAGGCGGAGCGCGATTATGTGCTGCTGCTGAGCGAGTTCACGCCGCTCCATCCGCACGCGATCATGGCCAGGCTCAAGAAGGGCGAGGCCTATTTCAACCGGCGGCAGCAGAGCTGGACGGATGACTATCCCATGAGCGGCGCCGAGCGGCGCATGTGGGCGCGGATGCGGATGATGCCGACCGACATTTCCGATGTCGGCGGCGCCACATATAGCTTCCTGGCCAATGGGCGCGGCCCGGCGGAGGGGCCGGAGTTCCTGTTCCGCTCCGGCGAGCGGATCCGCCTGCGGGTCATCAACGGCTCGGCGATGACCTTCTTCAACCTGCGCCTCCCCGGCCTGCCGATGACGGTGGTGGCCGCCGACGGCCAGCCCGTCCGTCCGATCGTGACGGATGAGTTGCAGATCGGCGTGGCCGAAACCTACGATCTGATCCTCGAACCCGGTTCGGCGGCCGCCTACGCCATCGTCGCCGAGGCGATGGACCGGTCCGGCCTGGCGGTGGCGACGTTGGCGAGCACGCCCGGCCTGCGTGCACCCATCCCACCGCTGCGCCGCCCGCCGCTGCTCACCATGGCGGATATGGGCATGAATCATGGCGATGCCGGGCACGATGGGGCGGGTCATGGCGCGGCTGAAGGCGGCATGGACGGGCACGACCACGCGGCCGCCGCTCCAGCGGACCATGCTATGGGGCTGCACGGGGCCGGCGGCATGGGCGCGGCTGCGGGCGCGAGTGCATCCGCCCATCATGACATGGCCGGCATGAAAATGCGCGACACGACGCTGCTGCCGCCGGACGTCAAGTTGGGACCGGGGATCGACATGGTCTCCATGGCTCCGGTCGACAAATGGGATGATCCCGGCATCGGCCTGCGCGACGTGCCGCACCGCGTGCTGCGCTATGGCCAGCTCGTCGCGCTGATGCCGGGGCCGGACCCGCGAACGCCGAGCCGGCTGCTGGAACTGCACCTCACCGGCAATATGGAACGCTATATGTGGTCGTTCGACGGGCAGGCGTTCAGCGCCGTGTCCGACAAGCCGATCCGCTTTGCATGGAACGAGCGGGTGCGCGTGCGCCTCGTCAACGATACGATGATGGCGCACCCGATCCACCTGCACGGCATGTTCGTCGAACTGGTCAACGGCGCATCGCCTGGCCATCAGCCGCGCAAGCACACGCTCATCGTCCAGCCGGGCGCCAGCGCCACCATCGACCTGACCGCCAATGAACCGGGCGATTGGGCGTTCCACTGCCACCTGCTCTACCACATGCATGCCGGCATGTTTCAGATCGTCACCGTGATGCCGCCGGGGAGCGCCGCATGAGCCGCCCTCTCGTGTTGGTCGCGGCGCTCGCCCTGCTGCCCGCCGCCGCGCTTGCGCAGGATGAGGGGCACGGCAGGCATGCGGCGCATGGCGATCCTGCGCATGGCGATCAGGCGCACGGTGTGGCCGGCCCCGATGCCCCCGCGCGCGCGCCAGATGACCCGCAGTTCGTCGTTGAACCGGCCGACGCCCCCACCTTCGAGACGCCTCCTCCTCCGGAGGCCGGCGACGGGCCGCCTCGCGCGGCCGATGCGATCTGGGGCGTGGAGGCGATGCGGCGCTCGCGCGCGGCGCTGCGGCGGGACCATGGCGCGATGCCTTATGCATGGTTCATGGCCGACCGGGCGGAATATCGCGCCCATGCCGGGCGTGATGGCTATTTGTGGGATCTGCAGGCCTTTTATGGTGGCGACCTCGACAAGCTCTGGCTCAAGAGCGAGGGGGAGGGCGCGGTCGGCGGCAAGGTTGAGATGGCCGAGGTGCAGGCGCTATGGAGCCATGCCATCGCGCCCTTTTTCGATGTGCAGGCCGGGATCAGGCAAGACCTCACCGGCCCCTCGCGCACCCATGCGGTCATCGGCATCCAGGGCCTTGCCCCCTATCGCTTCGAACTGGATGCCGCTGCTTTTCTCTCGAATCGGGGTGAACTGACCGGGCGCATCGAAGCCGAGCTGGACGAGCGGATCACCCAGCGCCTGATCCTGCAACCGCGCGTGGAGCTGGACCTCTCCGCCCAGAATCGCCCGCAGCTCGGTATCGGCGCGGGGCTGGACCGGGCGGAGCTGGGCCTGCGCCTGCGCTACGAGATCGCCCCCGAGTTCGCGCCTTATATCGGGGTTGAGCAGGAATGGCGGGTCGGCCGCAGCGCGACTTATGCGCGCGCCGCGGGACATGATCCGTCCGTCACACATTATGTCGTCGGCATCCGCTTCTGGTTCTGAAAGGATCATCCATGCCCATCCGCTTCTTCCTTGCCGGTGCTGCCGCAATTCTGCTTGCGCTTCCGGCGCAGGCGCAATTGGTGCGCTCCTCTCCGGCTGCGGGCGGTTCCGCCCGTGCCGTCTCGCAGATCGATCTCGCTTTCGCGACGCCGGTTAACCCAAAGACCGCCGGCGCGCAGATCATCATGACCGCCATGCCGGGCATGACCGATCATCCGCCGATGGCGATCAAGGCGTTCACCATCGAGCCGGACGCCAGCGGCAAGGCGCTGCGCCTCAAGCTGCGCAAGCCGCTCGTGCCCGGCGATTATACCGTGAAATGGAGCGTCGCCGGTGCGGATGGCAAACGGCTGGCGGGCAGCATGTCCTTCAAGGTGCAGTGACGACGAACAGGAGGGTTGCGGGAGGCGCCGGAGGACTTGCCTCTCGGGCGCCTTTCCCACCTGTGAGCTTTTCGTTCCGGCGTTTGCGATGCGTGACAAGCGCGCTCCGCCGGGGAATCCCGACTCATGCGAAGGCCGGACTCTGTGGCGGGCGTGAAGTGCTTATGCGCCCTGGAGTCCTGCTTTCGCAGGAGCACGGTGAGAGGTGTCCGCTCATGGCGGCCGGCAAATAGCTTTCCCTTTGCTGCCGATGGCCGGATACCGGACCTTTCGGACCTTTCGGCCAATGGCACTGGCGGCTCTGGCCTGAAATCAGCCGCGTGTCGCGGCTGGCTTCAAACGTCCAGATTGGCGACGTTGAGGGCGTTGTCCTGGATGAACTCCCGGCGCGGCTCGACCACGTCGCCCATGAGGCGGGTGAAAATCTCGTCGGCGAGGTCTGCCTGCTCGATTTCGACGCGCAGCATGGAGCGGGCATCGGGGTCGAGCGTGGTTTCCCAGAGCTGCTCCGCGTTCATCTCGCCCAGCCCCTTGTAGCGCTGGATCGAAAGGCCCTTGCGCCCGGCGGCGAGAACCGCATCGAGCAGTTCGGACGGGCGGGTGATGCTGGTTCCCTTGGCGGCAGCCGACGATGCAGCGGGGAGCGCTTCCTCGTCCTCGCCCTCGGCAGGCGCTTCGGCTTGCGCGGCGGCGGCGGCTGTGCGCGCCGTGAGCAGACGGCTCGGCTTGGCATAGACCTCGCGCTGCTCGCGCACCAGCGTATCGAGCTTGCGGGCTTCGGCGGAGGTGAGGAAGGCCGGCTCGATGATGTGGTGATCGGTCACGCCGCGCACCAGCCGTTCGAGATGGTAGCCGCCCTCGGCGGAGATGCGGCCCTCCCATTTACCTTCGTCGTCGCTCGCGTCCAGCCAGGCGGCGGCGCGGGCAATCGCCTCGGTGCGAAGAGCGGCATCCAGATCCGCGCCCAGCGCGCCGGTCAGCGCCAGCGCCTCGATGATCGCGCCATCATAGCGGCGCGGCACGTAGCGCATCAGCGCGCGCATGCGGCGGGCATGGTCGATCAGCGTGCGCAACGGCGTGCCCATCAGCGGCCCGTCTGCCGTCTCCAGCACCAGCGTATCGACGCCGTTATCGACCAGATATTGATCCAGCGCCGCCTCGTCCTTGAGATAGACTTCCGAGCGGCCGCGCGTCGCCTTGTAGAGCGGCGGCTGGGCGATGTAGAGGTGCCCCGCTTCCACGATCTGCGGCATCTGCCGGTAGAAGAAGGTGAGCAGCAGCGTGCGGATATGGGCGCCGTCCACGTCCGCGTCGGTCATGATGACGATCTTGTGGTAGCGCAGCTTCTCAAGGTTGAAGTCATCGCGGATACCGGTGCCCATCGCCTGGATGAGTGTGCCGATCTCGCGCGAGGCGAGCATGCGGTCGAACCGCGCGCGCTCGACGTTGAGGATCTTGCCGCGCAGAGGCAGAATGGCCTGGAAATGACGGTCGCGGCCCTGCTTGGCCGATCCACCGGCGCTGTCACCCTCGACGAGAAAGAGTTCGGACTTGGCGGGGTCGCGCTCCTGGCAGTCAGCCAGCTTGCCGGGCAGCGAGGCGATGTCCATCGCGCCCTTGCGCCGGGTCAGCTCGCGCGCCTTCTTGGCGGCTTCGCGCGCTGCGGCGGCGTCGATCACCTTCTGCACGATGGTCTTGGCGTGGCCGGGATTTTCCTCCAGCCATTCGGCCATCTTGTCCGCCATCAGGCTTTCCAGCGGCTGGCGCACTTCGGATGACACCAGCTTGTCCTTGGTCTGGCTGCTGAATTTGGGATCAGGCAGTTTGACCGAGACGATCGCGGTCAGCCCCTCGCGCATATCCTCGCCGGAGAGGGAGACTTTCTCCTTCTTCAGCGCGCCCGAGCGTTCCGCATAATGGTTGAGCGTGCGGGTGAGCGCGGCGCGGAAGGCGGCGAGGTGGGTGCCGCCATCCCGCTGCGGGATGTTGTTGGTGAAGCAGAGGACGTTCTCATAATAGCTGTCGTTCCACTCCAGCGCGACGTCGATGGTGATGTCGTCGCGCGTGCCGGCGATGGCCACCGGCTCGGGCATCAGCGGCGTCTTGTTGCGATCGAGATATTTGACGAAGGCGGCGATGCCTCCCTCATAATAAAGCTCGATGCTCTTGCGCTCCTCGCCGCGCGCATCGTTGAGGAACAGGCGCACGCCGGAGTTGAGGAACGCCAGCTCACGGTAGCGATGCTCCAGCTTCTCGAAATCGAAATCGGTGATCTTGAACGTGTCCGGGCTGGGCAGGAAGGTGACACGGGTGCCCTGCTTGCCCTCGGCGGGGCCGACGATCTTGAGCGGCGCCTCCGCGTCGCCGTGGCGGAAGCGCATATAATGCTCCTCGCCATTGCGCCAAATGGTGAGATCCAACCACTCCGACAGCGCGTTGACGACGCTGACGCCGACGCCGTGGAGTCCGCCGGAAACCTTGTAGGCATTGGCGTCGGACGTGTTCTCGAACTTTCCGCCGGCATGGAGCTGGGTCATGATGACCTCGGCGGCGGAAACCCCCTCCTCCTTGTGGATGCCGGTGGGGATGCCGCGGCCATTATCGGTGACGCTCACCGAGCCATCCGCGTTGAGGGTGATGTCGATACGGTCGCAATAGCCGGCCAGCGCCTCGTCGATGGCGTTGTCGCTCACCTCGAACACCATGTGGTGCAGGCCCGAGCCATCGTCGGTATCGCCGATATACATGCCGGGGCGTTTGCGGACCGCGTCGAGACCCTTGAGGACCTTGATGCTGTCTGCGCTGTAGTCGGTTTGATTCAGGGAGTTCGTCTGTTCGTCTGCCATGCCAAGCATATAGGGAATGGGGGCAGGGAACGAAAGCGAAATGCGCCCCGCCCGACCGTGGAGCGGGCCGCGAAGGCGACCGGGGCAGGCGACCGATGAAAATGAAAAGGGCGGCGCGGACCGATGCCCGCGCCGCCCTTTGATAAAGCCGGTTTGCCGATCAGGCCGCGTTGCGGGGAGCGGCCTTCTTGTTCGTTTCGTAACGCTCGATCGCCTCAAGCGTGATCTGGCGGGCCGCCTCGGCGTTGCCCCAGGTGCCGACGCGCACCCACTTCTCGGCTTCCAGATCCTTATAGTGGGTGAAGAAATGCTCGATCTGATGGGCGACGATGTCCGGCAGGTCCTCCTTCTCCATCACATTGGCGTAATAAGGGAAGGTCGCATCGTCTGGCACGCAGAGCAGCTTCTCGTCACCGCCATGCTCGTCCTCCAGGTTGAGCACCGCGATGGGCCGCGCGCGCACGACGCAGCCCGGAATGAAGGGCGAGCGGGCCACGACCAGCGCGTCGAGCGGGTCGCCATCCGGGGAGAGGGTGTGCGGCACGAACCCGTAATTGGCCGGATAGCGCATCGGCGTATGCAGGATGCGGTCGACGAACAGGGCGCCCGACGCCTTGTCGAATTCATATTTGACCGGCTCGCCCCCGGTCGGCACCTCGATGACGACATTGAGGCTTTCCGGCGGATTTGCGCCGACAGGAATCAGTTCGATGTTCATGCAATGCTCGCAGCAAAAGAGGTTAACGCTCGCGAGCCTCCCCCGTCCGCGATGACAGCAGACGGTCGAGACTCGATTCTCCCTCTCCGATCTTTTCCAGGCGCGGATACCGGAGACCGCCCGAATAATCGAGCATGATCGTGCGATAGCGTGCGCCTTGCTTGATGAGGAGCGAGAGCGGCCTGCGGCCATCGCTCGTTTGACCGAGCGCCGAGCGCAGGAGGTCCGCCGAATATTCCATGTCGCCCACCGCGACAATATGTGTGCCGATCGTCATGCCCGCCTTGAAGGCCGGACTGTCCCAGGTCACCGCCTGCACCACCCCGTCATTGCCGACGATCATGCCGGCGCCATAGCTCTGGTCGATCAGCTTTCTGGTCGTTTCCAGGGCTTTGGTCGCGGCGTTGGGCGTGGTGCCATAGGTCAGCCGATAGCCGCCGAGCCGGAAGGCCGCCTCGGTGGCGTTCCGGGTCGGCTGGTCGACCCGCTCGTTCAGGAAGGCGGCCCAGTCATAGGGGACGATGCTTGCGAGCGTGTCGATCACATCCTGCCGGCTATAGGTGAGCACGCCCCAATCGCCGTCATTCATGCCGAAAAAGGCCCTGGCGAAATCGTCCAACCCCTTGGCGCCCCGGCTCTCGCGACGGATGATGCCATCGGCCTCCAGCCAGATCATCATGCCTTCATTGTAATAATCTTCCGAGCGCTGCCAGCTCGGCCAGGCCTTGGGGCGGCGTGGGGTGATGACCGGATCGAGCGTGGTATCGGCGACCGGGCGCCAGCTGCGGCCGCGCGTCATATCGAGCCGGGCGGCGATCTGGGCGAGGCTGTCCAGCGTTTCCGCCTTGCTCGACAGGCCGGCGCGGGCGCCGAGGACATAGCCCCAGAATTGCGTCTGGCCCTCATAGACCCAGAGCAGATCATCCTGCATCGGGACCGAGAAATCCGGCGTCCACAGGAGTTCCGGCCGGCGATATTTGCCGTTCCAGCTATGGGTGAACTCGTGGGGGAGCAGGTTGCGGTCGCCGATCGCATCGGCCCATTTGGTGAAATAGCCGGTGCCGACGCCATTTTCGCTGGAGCGATGATGCTCGACCCCGATGCCGCCGAGCGTATCCGAGATGGCGAAGAGGAAGTCATAATGATCGAAGTGGCGGGCGCCGAACAGGGCGATCGCCTCATCGACCAGCTTGCGGTGCGGAGCGATCTGCTCGGCGGTGGCGAGCAATTGCTCGGGGCTGTCCGCGAAGACATTGAGCGCGACATTCTGGCCAAGATCGAGGGTGCGGCTGTAGCGGCCAGCGAAGAGCGGGGAATCGACCAGCGTATCGTAATCAGTTTCTTCGTAAGTAATTGAATTATCATTCGTCTTGCCGCGAAGCGCGGTGGCCGCCGTCCACCCGTCCGGCAAGGTGACGCGCGCCTGGATGGGGATGCGCCGGGTATAATAGCCGGCCGGGTAGAGCGACATGCTGTAGAATTGCAGGTTGAGCAGCGACTCGGTCATGACCACCCGGCCCTGATTGCCCGCGGTGGGCGCGAGATACTGGAAGGTGGCGACGAGAGTGCGCGCGCCTTCCGGCACGGACAGGTGGAAGGCATAGACGTTGAGCGGATCGCGCTGCCACGCGACCGGCTTGCCATCCGCCGTGAAGGTCAGGCCGGCCAGCTTCTCGATCTCGCCGCGCGGGGCGTGCTTGCCGGGAATCCACTCCGGGAACAGCAGGGTGAGCGGGCCGCCGCCGACCGGGATCGTCTCCGTCACCTGGATGATGCGGCGCACCGTGTCCGTCGCGTCGATGTCCAGCTGGATGGTGCCGGTCGGCCAGGCGATATCCCGTGCGGCGGGAATGGTCGAAACGACCGGCTGCGCCTGTGGCGCCGAGCGCGGCGTTTCCTGCGCGGCAACGGGCGCAAGCGGAAGGGTGATGGGCAGAACGAGGCCCAGCAGGGCGACCGGGCAGGCAAAACGCATCAGGGCACTCCGGGCATGATTGTGCGGCCAGCATGGCGATGGCGGCGGGATGCGTCCAGACCGAACGCGCGCAGCGCGAGCCGGCCGGCTGCGTGCGATGGGAATCGGAGGGCTGTGTCGGCCTGCGAAACGTGCCCCGCCTGTCGCTTGCTGCAAGTCGCGAAACGGCTATGATGATAGCCGACGGACGAGAGAGAGGCGGCCGCGAGCATGCCGTCCCGTGCGTGAGAGGACGAAGGAGAGGCACATGCACGTAGGCTTGGCGAGCGGGTTCGCGCATCAGCGCGGCAAGGATTATTCCGACGTCCAGTTCATCCAGGAGGAGGTGGAGAATCTCGTCCTGGCGGAAGAGCTGGGCTTCGATTCGGTGTGGATCACCGAGCACCACTTCTCCGATTATTCCATGTCCAACGATCCGCTGCAGCTGCTCACCTATATTGCCGGGCGCACCAAGCGCGTGAAGCTGGGCACGCAGGTCATCATCGTCCCCTGGCATCAGCCGGTGCGGCTGGCCGAAAAGATCATCAACCTCGATATCCTCTCGCGTGGCCGGGCGATCCTCGGGTTCGGCAACGGCCTCAGCCCGCATGAGTTCGAGGGGCTGGGGATCGACCAGAACACATCGCGCGAACTCTATGGGGAGATACTCGACCTGGTGATCCCGGCGATCGAGACGGGCATTATCGAGGGCGAGGGCAAGCACATCAGGCAGCCGCGCCGCGAGTTGCGGCCGCAGCCGCTGCGCAGCTTCGAGGGGCGCAAATTCTGCGGATCGCTCTCCGGCACCTCGATGCATACGGCCGCGCGGCTCGGCTTCGGCAACATGGTGCTGATGCTGCCCCAGCGCGGCAAGGAAACCCCGCCGGACATGTATGCCGAAATCTGGGCACAGGAGCGGCCCGGCTCGCGGCCGCCGCCGCCGATGGTCAGCGGCAACTATTATATCGACGAGAGCGCCGACTATGCCGAGGAGCAGGGCCGCAAATATCTCGCCAACACCATGTATGCCGCGATCCGCAACTACAGCCTCGACAAGCCGGGGCTGTTCTCCGGCATCAAGGGCTATGAATCCTACGAGAAGATGGCGCTGCGGCCCGAGCAGATCGACCCCTATGTCGAGGATTTCTCCAAGGGCGTGGTCGCCGGCACGCCGCAGATGATCCTCGACCGGATGTGGGAGCTGAAGGAGATCTACAAGCCGCAGGGCTTCTTCCCGCACGTCTATTTCGGCGGGATGCCGCAGACGGAGGCGATGAAGAACATCACCCTGTTCGCCGAGAAGGTGCTGCCGGAATTGAAGAGCTGGGAGGCGGAAACCTCGATCGACGACCGGTTCCTGGAGGCGGCGGAGTAAGGCGCGGCGCGGCGGATGTCGCTCCGCCCGCATGCGATGGCTGGGGTGTAGGGGGGGGGGCAGGACCGAGCCTGCCCTCGTTCCCGCGCTTCCGCTCGAGCGGAGCACGGGATGCGCTGAGCGCGAACAAGGCCGTTGGGCGCCGACGCGTCGGATAGTTCCAACCGCCCGCAAAATGCTCTAGAGGCGCGGCCATGGCGAAGATCCAGACACCCCGGCCCATTCGCGGCACCCAGGACATGATCGGCGAGACGGCGGACCGTTTCGCGCATGTGGTCGAGACGTTCGAGCGTGTGCGCAAGCTCTACGGCTTCCGGCGGATCGAGCTGCCGGTGTTCGAGGCAACGGCGGTGTTCTCGCGCTCGCTGGGCGAGACGACGGACGTGGTCTCCAAAGAGATGTACAGCTTCGAGGATCGCGGCGGGGATTCGCTGACGCTGCGCCCGGAGTTCACCGCCGGGATCGCGCGGGCCTATATCACGGAGGGCTGGCAGCAGTTCGCGCCGCTCAAGGTGGCGACGCACGGCCCGCTGTTCCGCTATGAGCGGCCGCAAAAGGGGCGCTATCGCCAGTTCCATCAGATTGATGCCGAGATCATCGGTGCGGCCGAGCCGCTGGCGGATGCCGAGTTGCTGATCTTCGCCGACCAGCTGCTGAAGGAGCTGGGCATCGCCGAGGGCGTGACGCTGACGCTCAACACGCTGGGCGACGCAGCTAGCCGCGAGGCGTGGCGGGCGGCGCTGGTGGCGCATTTCGACGGGCACCGCGCAGCGCTGAGCGAGGATAGCCTGACGCGACTGGAGAAGAATCCGATGCGGATTCTGGACAGCAAGGACCCGCGCGACCAGGCGGTGGTGGCCGATGCGCCGGATATCGACGCCTATCTCACCGATGAGGCGAGCGCCTTTTTCCAGAAGGTGACGGACGGCCTCAAGGCGGCCGGCGTCGCCTGGCAGCGCAACGCGCGGCTGGTGCGCGGGCTGGATTATTATCGCCACACCGCCTTCGAGTTCATCACCGACCGGCTGGGCGCGCAAGGCACGGTGCTGGGCGGTGGGCGCTATGATGGGCTGATCGAGACGCTCGGCGGGCCGGCGACCCCGGCGGTCGGCTGGGCGGCCGGGATCGAGCGGCTGGCGATGCTGCTGGACGAGGCACCGGCGGCGACGCTGGACGTGGTGATCGCGCTGGAGGATGATGCGATGCTGGGGCAGGCGCTGGCTGGCCTTGCCGCGCTGCGAGGAGCTGGCCTGAGCGCCGACAGCGTCACCAGCGGATCGCCGCGCAAGCGGTTCGACAAGGCGGCGAAGATTCCGGCGCGTGCCCTCGTCTCGGTCGGTGCGCGCGATGGCGCGCTGCACCTCAACATCCGCTGCGACGATGCGGCGCTCGCCGGGCGGATCGACGCGCTGATGCGGGCCGGCGCCTGATGCAGATTTCGCCCGACCGGATCGCGGCAATCCTGCGGCGGCAGGAGGAAGTGCAGGCCGCCATGGCGCGGCCGGATCTCGACCCGGCCGAGTTCGTGCAGCTCTCCAAGGATTATGCCGAGCTGGAGCCGGTGGTGCGCGCCGCTTCCGAAGTGGAAGACCTGCGGCGGGAGGCGGCGGAGTTGGAAGGTCTGCTCACCGATCCTGAAATGAAGGCGATGGCGCAGGAGGAACTGGCGGCGGTGCGCGCGCGGTTGCCCGAAGCCGAGCATGCCCTCGCCGTGGCGCTGCTCCCCAAGGATGCGGCGGACGAGCGCGCGGCAATGCTGGAGATTCGCGCCGGCACGGGCGGCGATGAGGCGGCGCTGTTCGCGGGCGATCTGCTACGCATGTATCAGCGCTATGCCGAATCGCGCGGCTGGCGGGTGGAGATCATCTCGGCCAGCGCGTCCGAGCAGGGCGGCTTCAAGGAAGTGATCGCCAGCGTGACCGGCGCCGGCGTGTTCGCGCGGCTCAAGTTCGAGAGCGGCGTGCACCGGGTGCAGCGCGTGCCGGTGACGGAAAGCGGCGGACGCATCCACACCAGCGCGGCGACGGTGGCGGTGCTGCCGGAGGCGAGCGAGGTCGACGTGCAGATCGACGACAAGGACCTCAAGATCGACATTTATCGCGCGTCCGGCGCGGGCGGGCAGCATGTCAACACGACCGATAGCGCCGTGCGGATTACCCACTTGCCCAGCGGCATCGTGGTGACGCAGCAGGACGAGCGCTCGCAGCACAAGAACAAGGCCAAGGCCATGCAGGTGCTGCGCGCGCGCATCTACGAGATGGAGCGTGCGCGGGCGCAGAGCGAGCAGGCCGGCGCGCGCAAGGCGATGGTAGGGTCGGGCGACCGCTCCGAGCGCATCCGCACCTATAATTTCCCGCAAGGGCGCGTGACGGACCATCGCATCAACCTGACAGTGCATCGCCTGCCGGAGATTCTCGAAGGGCCGGGGCTGGAGGAAGTGGTCGCCGCGCTGATCGCGGAGGATGAAGCGGCGCGGCTGGCCCAGCTCGATATGGCGGCCTGATCCTGGTGGCGGAACAGGCGCTGACGGACTGGCTGCGCGCGGCAACCGGGCGGCTGGCCGGAGTGAGCGAGACGCCGCGGCTGGACGCTGAATTGCTGGCCGCTCATGCGCTGGGCATCAGCCGGGAGGAGCTGATCCTCGGGCTGCATCGTCTGGCCGTGCCGGATGAGGCCGACGCGCTGCTGGCGCGGCGGTTGGGGCATGAGCCGGTGGCTTACATCACGGCCCGGCGCGATTTCTGGACATTGAGCCTGCGCGTGACACCGGGCGTGCTGATCCCGCGCCCGGACAGCGAGACGCTGATCGAGGCGGCGATCGACCATTTCGCCGGCACACAGGGACCGGAGCGTATCCTCGATCTCGGCACCGGGTCGGGCGCGCTGCTGCTCGCGGCGCTGGATGAATGGCGCGGGGCAACCGGCCTGGGGATCGACCGTTCGGCCGAGGCGCTGGCGGTGGCGCACGACAATGCGGCGTGGTGTGCGATGGCGGCGCGTGCGGAGCTGCGGGCCGGCGACTGGGGGGCGGGCCTGGCCGAGCGCTTCCATCTCATCCTGTGTAACCCGCCCTATATAAGAAGCGATGCGCTGCTGCCGCGCGACGTGGCGGATCATGAACCGGCGACGGCTCTGTTCGGCGGCGCGGATGGGCTGGAAGCCTATCGCACGCTCGCGGAGCAGCTTGGCGGATTGCTCGCGCCGGGCGGCGTCGCGCTCTTCGAGATCGGCTTCGATCAGGGGGAGACGGCGGGAGCGTTGTTCCGGGCGGCAGGATTCGCCGTGACGCTGCGGCGAGACCTCGCCGGGCGCGACCGGGCGCTTGTCGTGACGCACGGTTGAAGGCGGATCATGCGAGGCGGGCAGGCATTCTGCGGCGTTTCCCATGAAGCCGGGCTTTGCCGCATCTGGCGCGAAATGGCGCGGCAGCGTCGTTATTCGGCCTGATTCGTCATCCGTCAGCCTGGCTTCGTTCGCCCTTGAGGCGGACCTGATGAGCCGGGTGACAGGTGGTCCGCTCGTCTTTTTTCGCCATAAAATACGATTTCCTCTTGGTTTGACGGGCAGGAGCGATTATCTGGCGCCCATAGGACTGTTTTAGCCCACGCGCGTGGCGCAAGGCTGGCGGTCTGCTCCCACAGTTTTGGCGGCGTCCTGGAAGCGGAGCCGTTGGCCGAAGCGCGGGGCGCGAGTGGCGTGTGGTCACTCCGCCAGCGGCAGATTGCACAGCGTTCCGGGCGTTGTTCGGGAATGCTGGAATTTTTAGCGAGAGCATAGGGACGAACCGTTGATCAACAATCGTCAGACCGGGCGCCGTCGCGGCCGGAACAATCCGCGCCAGAATGGCGGCGGCAATCGCGGCAATGGAGATTCCGGCAACCGGATCGATAGCCGCGCGCGCGGCAATGCGGCGCAGTTGCTCGAAAAATATCGCAACCTTGCGCGCGACGCCCAATTGGCGGGCGATCGGGTCAACGTCGAATATTATCTGCAGTTCGCCGATCACTATTTCCGCGTTCTGGCGGATAACCGCGCGCGGCAGGAAGAGCAGCAGAACCGGTTCCGCCGCAACGAGGATCGCGGCGACGAGTTCGAGCAGGACGGTGACGAAGACGGCGATACGCTGGATCAATCCAGCGACGACGGTTTCGGCGAGCCGCGCCAGGAGCGCCCGCAGGAAGCGCGCCGGCAGGAGCAACGCCCGCGCCGTGAGCGCCCGGCCCGCGCGCGTCCGGAGTCGCAGCAGCCTATCGCCAATGACGATCAGGACAATGAGATCGGCCTGCCCGGTCTGCCGCCCTCGATCGTCCGCACGGATGAAGAGTCGGCCGAAAGCGATGAGGCCGCGCCGGCGGTCGAGAATGAGGCGCCGGCCAAACCGCGCCGCGGTCGCCGTCCGCGTCAGCCGGAAGCCGCCGAATAAGCGGTTGCCGGCGTCGCACGGTCGTGCGTTCCTAATCTATCTCAGGACGGGGCTAGTGGATGCGTTTCATCGCTCCGCCCCGTCCCGGGATTGGCCTTCGGGCTTCTTATACGAGTTATGCGAGCGATCCGCGTGAGTGCTCGGGACGGTCCGCCAAATCCGGGCGATCTATGACAAGCGCCCCGGCCGGGTTGCTGCTTTTCAAAAATCGGGACTACCCTGCCGCCTCATGAGGGTGATGATCGGCCTTGATCGATCAATGGCGGCCATGAACAGGCCCGGAAGCCTCCTTATTCATCCTCGCCCAGCACATCCTTGCTGATCCTGTCCTCGACCTGCTCGTCATGGCCGGTGCCGCTGGAGAGGAACATGAGGCCCATCAGCAGGGCCGCCATCATGATCGTGGCCCATATGCCGGCTGCCGTCATGATGACGAAGACGATGGGCAATGGCCCGCTATGCCACCACACAAGCGCGACGATGGCGAAGGCGACGGCAAGAGAGGCGGCCGCCATGGCACGCATCATCTTGCGGAAGCGCGACCAGGCGAAAGCCGCATTGCGGCGATCATCGAGTCCTGGTGGGGTGGGCATGGCCTCGCCATATGCCTCCGCCGGTGCACGATCAAGGCTTTGACGGGCGCTCCTTCCGGGCGCATAGTTGCTCGTCCAATGGCCGCTTGCTCGGTCTCGTAGACCGATGGCCGGCCCGGTTCGAACGCGGGAGGAAGGCGAATGTCGGTCAGCAAATTCGTGGGCGACCAGCGCGGAGAGATCATCACGGCGGGAAAGGACGATCGCGTTGCGACCGTCGTGGCGCTGCTGGCCGGCCACCGCATTGGCTGCGTGCCGATCGTCGAGGATGGGCGCGTGCTCGGCATCTTCTCCGAACGCGACGTGATTTATGGCCTCCAGCGCGAGGGGGCGGCGCTGCTCGATAAACCGGTGGGCGATGTGATGACTGCCTCAGCCGTCACCATAGAACGCGACACGCCGATCCTCTCCGCCCTGTCCCTGATGACCCGCCGGCGGGTGCGGCATCTCCCCATTGTCGAGGAGGGGCGGCTGATTGGCTTCGTCAGCATCGGCGATCTGGTCAAATCGCGCATGGACCGCATCGAGACGGAAGCGGAAGCGATGCGCAGCTATATCCAGAGCGCTTGAGCCATAGGTGGGACGGGGCACGGCGGAATCCGTGAGCCTGCTCGTGACAGAACGTCCCACGGTCCTGCCTCCATCGCGAGCGGGGCGGCGAACGGGAATGCGTGGCGGGACGCGCGCATTGCGGCTTGCTCCAGATCCGGTGCCTCCCCAGACCACTATCGTGCGATTCAGATCGGGACTGTCATGAAGCTGCCTCGCGCCCACGGCTCCTGGTGTCGCGGTTTCCTGGAGAGACATTCCGTTCCATGCCTCAAAAGCCGGGGTTGGCGCATGGCGCAGCTCGAAGCGCCTCGGATTCGTGATTCCCTCATGGGCTAAAGCCGGAATCACCCCGATATTTGCCGCGCAGAATCGCTTTTCCGGGATTTTTCGGCCCCAAGGCTCTGTTGGCGGTGTGAGCGGCGGGGCGATGACGCTTCTTTGCTCAAGCGTTTTTCGGCGGAAATCCGCGGCTTTCAGAGATTTGTGAAACAAAATTGCAAAAAGTGTTTGACGGGTCGGAACACCCCCCATATATGCCCCTTCACCGACGCGGCGCCGACCACTGGTTATCGCCTCGCTCGGTCGCCAACATAATCGGACACCAGTCCCCCGGTAGCAAAAATCGGGGAACAATCGGCGTCCGCTCCTAATGTTGGATGGCTCTTTGACATTGTCGGTTTTGATGAAGGGACATGTGGGCGGCGGCCCCGGGTTCGACAGCTTCTAGGTGTCGAGTGCTCGGTTAAAGCTAAGTCGTTACTCACAATGTCCTACACACCATGTAAGATTTGTGCAGGAACGGCTCCTAGAAATGAGCGGTTCTTGGTGGGACTATTCCTCCTGCCTTGAATCGGACATCAAACTTGAGAGTTTGATCCTGGCTCAGAACGAACGCTGGCGGCATGCCTAATACATGCAAGTCGAACGAGATCTTCGGATCTAGTGGCGCACGGGTGCGTAACGCGTGGGAATCT
>Ga0182736_1000789_pt1 | contig 39937 bp, 35 predicted proteins | sample eDN5th30CKraftBY_FD_128882 | JGI IMG/M metagenome (GOLD analysis project Ga0182736, IMG submission 128882) | Enriched backyard soil microbial communities from Emeryville, California, USA - eDNA 5th pass 30_C Kraft BY (version 2) (version 2) | ecosystem: Environmental > Terrestrial > Soil >... | reverse complement strand
AACCAGTCGGCGCCGTTGCGCAGGATCGCCGGCACCGAAGCGTAGGTCTCGGTGTTGTTGATCGTGGTCGGCCGGCCGAACAGGCCGAAATTGGCCGGGAACGGCGGCTTGAAGCGCGGCTGGCCCTTCTTGCCTTCGAGCGACTCCATCAGCGCGGTTTCCTCGCCGCAGATGTAGGCGCCCGCACCGAGCGCGGTGTGGATGTCGACGTCGATGCCGCTGCCCTGGATGTCCCTGCCGAGCAGGCCGGCCGCGTAGGCTTCCTTCAGCGCGGCCTCGAAGTGCTCGAACGGCTCGTGGTGGAACTCGCCGCGCAGGTAGTTGTAGGCGACCGTCGAGCCGGTGCAATAGCAGGCGATCGCCAGACCCTCGATCACCGCGTGCGGGTTGAAGCGCAGGATGTCGCGGTCCTTGCAGGTGCCGGGCTCGGACTCGTCCGAGTTGCACAGGATGTACTTCTGGCCGGGCGCGGTGCGCGGCATGAACGACCACTTCAGGCCGGTCGGAAAACCGGCGCCGCCGCGGCCGCGCAGCGAGGATTTCTTGATCTCCTCGATCAGCGCGGCCGGGTCGGGCTTCTCGGCCAGGATCTTCTTCCAGGCCTGCCAGCCGTCGACCTTGAGATAGCTGTCCATCGACCACGGCTGATCGAAATGCAGCGTGGTGTAGACGACCTGGTGTTCCGCGGGGGCGGGACCGACTGCCATCGGAGTGCTCGCTTACTTCAGTTCGTCGAGAATCTCGTCCACCTTCGCGGCGTCGAGGTTCTCGTGGTAGTGGCCGTTGACGACCATCATCGGCGCGCCGCAGCAGGCGGCCAGACACTCTTCCTCGGTCTTGAGGTAGATGCGGCCGTCCGGCGTGCTCTCGCCGAGCTTGATGCCGAGCTTCTTCTCGCAGTGCTTGACGATGCCTTCGGCGCCGTTGAGCCAGCAGGAGATGTTGGTGCAGATCGCGACGTTGTTGCGGCCGACCGGCTTGGTCTCGAACATCGAGTAGAAGCTGGCCACCTCGAACGCCCAGACCTGCGGCAGATCCAGATAGCGCGCGACCGCCACGATCAGCGCGTCGGTGAGGTAGCCGCCGTTCTGCTCCTGCGCCGCGAACAGCGACTGGATCAGTGCCGAGCGCTTGCGGTCCGGCGGGAACTTGGCGACCCAGTGGTCGATGTGGTGGCGCGTGTGCTCGCTGAGCAGCGCCAGCGGATCGACGTCCTTGATCTCGTCGTAGGTCCCGGTCGCTTTCATCGGTCGATCTCTCCGAACACGACGTCGTAGGTGCCGATCATCGCGACGACGTCGGCCAGCATGTGCCCGCGCACGATCGCGTCCATCGACGACAAGTGCGCGAAGCCCGGCGCGCGCAGATGCACGCGGAACGGCTTGTTCGCGCCGTCGGACACCAGATAGCAGCCGAACTCGCCCTTCGGCGCCTCGACCGCGGCGTAGGTCTCGCCGGCCGGCACGCAGTAGCCTTCGGTGAACAGCTTGAAGTGGTGGATCAGGGCTTCCATGTCGTCCTTCATCTCCTCGCGGCGAGGCGGGGCGACCTTGTAGTTCTGGACGATCACCGGCCCCGGATTGGCGCGCAGCCACTCCACGCACTGGCGGATGATGCGGTTGGACTGGCGCATCTCCTCGACGCGCACCAGATAGCGGTCGTAGCAGTCGCCGTTGGTGCCGACCGGAATGTCGAAGTCGACCTCGGCGTACCTGGCGTAGGGCTGCTTCTTGCGCAGGTCCCAGGCGATGCCCGAACCGCGCAGCATCGGACCGGACATGCCCCAGGCGCGCGCGAGTTCCGGCGAGACGACGCCGATGTCGACGGTGCGCTGCTTCCAGATGCGGTTGCCGGTCAGCAGTTCCTCGTACTCGTCGACCTTGGTCGGGAAGTCCTGCGTGAACGCGTCGAGGAAGTCGAGCATCGAGCCTTCGCGCCAGGCGTTGCGCTGTTTGAGGTCGTTGCCCTTGTGCCAGCGCGACTCCTTGTACTTGGGCATCTGGTCGGGCAGATCGCGGTAGACGCCGCCGGGACGGTAGTAGCCGGCGTGCATGCGCGCGCCCGAGACCGCCTCGTAGCAGTCCATCAGCTCCTCGCGCTCGCGGAACGCGTACAGCATCACCGCCATCGCGCCGAGGTCGAGCGCGTTGGAGCCGATCCACATCAGGTGATTGAGGATGCGCGTGATCTCGTCGAACATCGTACGGATCCACTGCGCACGCTCGGGCACTTCGACGCCGAGCAGATTCTCGATCGCCCGCACGTAGGCGTGCTCGTTGCACATCATCGACACGTAGTCGAGACGGTCCATGTAGCCGATCGACTGATTGAACGGCTTGGACTCGGCGAGCTTCTCGGTGCCGCGGTGGAGCAGGCCCACGTGCGGGTCGGCACGTACGACGGTCTCGCCGTCCATCTCCAGCACCAGGCGCAGCACGCCGTGCGCAGCGGGATGCTGCGGGCCGAAGTTCATCGTGTAGTTGCGGATTTCCTGCATGGCCTACTGTCCGCCGCGTTCGGCTGCGGCCTGTTCGTAGCGCGAATCGTCGCGAATCGTGCGCGGCACCAGCACCCGCGGCTCGACCGAGCTGACCGGCTCGTAGACGACGCGGCGCTTGTCGGGGTCGTAGCGGACCTCGACGTTGCCGATCAGCGGGAAGTCCTTGCGGAACGCGTGCCCGACGAAACCGTAGTCGGTCAGGATGCGGCGCAGGTCCGGATGGCCTTCGAAGACGACGCCGAACAGGTCGAACGCCTCGCGCTCGAACCAGTTGGCGCCGGCCCAGATGCCGGTCAGCGAAGGAATCGACGGCAGCTCGTCGTCGGCGCAGTAGGCGCGCAGGCGCAGGCGCCGGTTGTGCGTCAGCGACAGCAGGTGCACGACGACCGCGAAGCGGTTCGGGATGTCGACCGCACGCGGCCGGTCGCTCCAGCGGAACCGGCCCGCGCTCTGGCCCTCGACGCCGCGCGAGAAGCCCTGCGAGGAGACGTCGGTGGTGTCCCACTCGGTCTGGCCGTAGCTGAGATAGTCCATGCCGCACAGGTCGATCAGCTGCTCGAACGCGAACGCCGGCTCGTCGCGCAGGATCCGCGCGACCGCGAGCCAGTTCTCCGGCAGCACCTCGATCGTGAGCTGGCCGCCGGACGCATCGGCGCGCACCAGCGTCTGGCCGAGGCGTGCCTCGAGCTGGCCTATGAACGGAGTCGGGTCGGACATGGCGTTCTCAGCGGGCAATCGTGTTGGTGCGGCGGATCTTCTTCTGCAGCTGCAGAATGCCGTGGATCAGCGCCTCGGCCGTCGGCGGGCAGCCCGGCACGTAGACGTCGACCGGCACGATGCGATCGCAGCCGCGCACGACCGCGTACGAGTAGTGGTAGTAGCCGCCGCCGTTCGCGCACGAGCCCATCGAGATGACCCACTTCGGCTCGGGCATCTGGTCGTAGACCTTGCGCAATGCCGGCGCCATCTTGTTGACCAGGGTGCCGGCGACGATCATCACGTCGGACTGGCGCGGACTCGGGCGGTAGATCACGCCGTTGCGGTCCAGGTCCAGACGCGCGCAGCTGGCGTGCATCATCTCGACCGCGCAGCAGGCCAGGCCGAACGTGACCGGCCACATCGAGCCGGTGCGCGCCCAGTTGACGAGCTCGTCGAGGCGCGCGGTGACGAAGCCACGGTCGAGCAGCGGGTTGTCGTCGCCCGGACGCAGGATGTCGTCGACGACGTTGACCGGCGCCGGATTGTGCATCGTCCGGCTGATCGAATCGATCACTCCCATTCGAGCGCCCCTTTCTTCCAGACGTAGACGAAGCCGATCACCAGCATGCCGAGGAACACGCCCATCTCGACGAGGCCGAGCAGGCCGAGTTCGCCGAAGACCGTGGCCCACGGAAAGACGAAGGCGATCTCGAGATCGAAGATGATGAAGAGGATCGCGACGAGGTAGTAGCGCACGTCGAAACGCATGCGCGAGTCCTCGAACGCCTCGAAGCCGCATTCGTAGGCTTCGAACTTCTCGGCTGCGGGCTTCTTCGGGCCGAACAGATTGCCGAGAACCAGCAGGGCCACGCCGATCACGGCCGCCACCGCCAGGAACAACAGGACGGGGAAATACTCGGAAAGCATACGCACCTCCGCGCCGACGGCGCATCAGCGGCTGCCGCGCAGACCGCGGCAACGACGGTTACCTAAATTGGTGCCCAAGGGGGGACTCGAACCCCCACAGCTTTCGCCGCTACCACCTCAAGGTAGTGCGTCTACCAATTCCGCCACCTGGGCAACGCTATCAAGCTCCGTCCTTCTTGCCCGGCTCCGGCTTGGATTCGTCCGGCTTGCCTTCGGCAGGCGGCGTCTCCGGGACCGGTGCAGGTTGTGCCGCCGGTGTATCGCCCGCCGCCGGTGCCGAGGCCGCCGGCACGTCCCCGCTCGGAGCGGGTGCCGGAGTCTCGGGCGGCGCCGGTGCGGTCACGCCGGCCATCACGCCCAGGTCGTCCGCCGGTGCCACTGCGGGACGACTGTGGTAAATGCCCATGCCGAGGCTGAGCAGGAAGAACAAACCGGCCAGGACCGCCGTGCTGCGCGACAGGAAATTCGCCGAACCGCGCGCACCGAAGACGGTTGCCGATGCGCCGCCACCGAAGCCCGATCCCGCCGCGGCGCCGGCGCCGCGCTGCATGAGAATCAGGACGATCATGGCGATCGCCACCAGCACATAGAAGACGTAGGCAATGATGGTCAGCATCGTTTGCTTGGCTTTCAGATGAACCGGGCGCGCGAGCGCTCCGGCCGCTCGACTAGCGCCGCGCCGTACCGGCGGCGGCGATAGCCAGAAAATCCGCAGCGACCAGTGACGCGCCGCCGATCAACCCGCCGTCCACGTTCGGTTGCGCGAAGAGCTCAACAGCATTCGATGCCTTCACGCTTCCGCCGTAGAGAATCCTCAGCGAGCTCGCAATTGTAGCATCCCGCCCGCGCAATGTGTCACGGATGAATGCATGAACCGCCTCGGCCTGCTCCGGCGTCGCGGTGCGCCCGGTGCCGATCGCCCAGACCGGCTCGTAGGCGACGACCGCCGAGGCCAGCGCGCCGATGCCGGCCGAATCCAGCACCGCGTCGAGCTGGCGCGCCACGACGGCTTCGGTGCGGCCGGACTCGCGCTCCTCGAGCGTCTCGCCGACGCAGAGGATCGGCGTCAGGCCGGCGCCCTGCGCCGCGACGAACTTCGCCGCGACCAGCGCATCGGACTCGGCATGGTACTGGCGGCGTTCCGAATGCCCGACCAGCGCGTAGACGCAGCCGACCTCGGCCAGCATCGCGGCCGAGACCTCGCCGGTGTAGGCGCCCTGTGCATGCGCGCTGAGATCCTGCGCGCCGAACGCGAGGCGATCGCCGTGCGCGGCGATCAGCTCGGCCAGATACGGAAACGGCGGCAGGATCGCCAGATCGACGTCGGCCGGCGCGCCGGCGCGCACGGCACCGACCAGTTCCGCGGCCATCGTCCGCGAACCGTGCATCTTCCAGTTGCCTGCCACCAGCGTGCGACGCATCGAGGTCTCCTCGTCGTTAGCCGCCTAGCATAGCCGGCCGTTCGACCGCGGACAACGCCGCAGGACCGTGCATATCGGCCGGCACATCACGGGCACTGCGCCGGCCGCCGGCTGAAACCGAGCGACCACGCTCCTGCGCCGACGCCTGACGGCGCCACGCCGACACGGCGGGCCGTGAGCCGAGGAGCGCCTGCGCCTGCCGGCGGTCGCGGCGGCGCGTGCCGGACGACACGGACAGGCGCGAATGGCGCGGCGCCGGGCCGTCGAGCGAGATTGCCTGCCCGCCTCCTTAGACCAGCTTGATCTCGCGCAGACGCTGCATCAGGTAGTCGTTCGCGGTGATCGGCTCGGGATAGCGGCTCGGATTGTCGGCGCTGACGCACGAGGGCAGCACGTCGAGCACGACGTCCGGATTGGGATGCAGGAAGAACGGCACCGAATAGCGCGACACGCGCGCCTGCGCATTGGCCGGATTGACGACGCGATGCGTCGTCGACGGATAGACGTGGTTGGTCAGCCGCTGCAGCATGTCGCCGATGTTGACGACGATCGCGTCTCCCCGGGTCGTGATCGGCAGCCAGTCGCCTTCGCGCGTCAGCACCTCCAGGCCCTCGGCGCTGGCGCCGACCAGCAGCGTGATCAGATTGATGTCCTCGTGCGCGCCGGCGCGCACGTTCGGCACGTCCGGCGCGGTGATCGGCGGGTAGTGCAGCGGCCGCAGGATCGAATTGCCCGAATCGGTGCGCCGCTCGAAGAAATGCTCGGGCAGATCGATGTGCAGCGCCAGCGCGCGCAGCACGCGCGAGCCGAGCCGGTCGAGCGCCTCGTACAGGCCGTAGCCGTACTCGCGGAATTCGGGCACCTCGTCCGGCCACAGATTCGGCGGCATGACCTGGGCGTAAATCGAGTCGCGCGGAATCTCGCGGCCGATGTGCCAGAACTCCTTGAGGTCCGGATGACGCGAATCCTTCGCGGTCTCGATGCCGAACGGCGTATAGCCGCGCGCGCCGCCGGAACCCGGCACGTGGTAGCGGCGCTTGACCGCCTCGGGCAGCGCGAAGAAGCGCCGGAACGCCTCGTAGGCTCCGTCGATCAGTTCCGGCGCGATGCCGTGCCCGCTGATGCAGCAGAAGCCGAATTCGCGATACGCCGCGCCGAGCTCGGCGACGAAGGCTTCGCGGTCGGTGTCGTAGCGGCCGATGTCGAGCGTGGGAACCTGGCGGCTCATGCGCGCGTCTCCGCGGCCGAGCGGACCGCCGTGGCGAGCTCGTCGACCAGGCGGCTCACCTGGTCGGCGTCGTCGGCCTCGACCGTGACGCGCACCAGCGGCTCGGTGCCGGACGGACGCAGCACGACGCGGCCCTTGCCTTCGAGCTCGGCCTGGACGCGCCGCAGCACCGTCTGCACGGTCGGATCGGCGACCAGGGCGGCACCGCCGGCCGCGCGGATGTTGACGGTGGTCTGCGGCACTCTGTGCATGCCGGCGACCGCCTCGTCGAGCGTGTGTCCGTTGCGCGCGAGCGCATCGAGCACCTGCAGCGCGCTGACGATCGCGTCGCCGGTGGTCGCGCGGTCCAGGCACAGCATGTGACCGGAGGTTTCGCCGCCGAGCACGCCTTCGTGCTCCTTGAGCGCCTGCAGCACGTAACGGTCGCCGACGCGCGCGCGCAGGAACGGCACGCCGAGCGCGGCGACGGCCTGCTCCAGTCCGTAGTTGCTCATCAGCGTGCCGACCACCGGCCCGCGCAGCCGCCCGCTCGCGGCCCAGTCGGTCGCGAGCAGATACAGCAGCTGGTCGCCGTCGATCAGGCGGCCGTGACGGTCGGCCATCTGCAGCCGGTCGCCGTCGCCGTCGAATGCGATGCCGAGATCGGCGCCCGATTCGACCACGGTGCGGCCGAGCGCGGCCGGCGCGGTCGCGCCGCAATCGCGGTTGATGTTGAGGCCGTTGGGCTGCGCGCCGATCGTCGTCACCTGGGCGCCGAGTTCGTCGAACAGCACCGGGGCGATGTGATAGGTCGCGCCGTGCGCGCAGTCGAGCACGACGTGCACGCCGTGCAGGTGGAACGCGCGCGATACCGACGACTTGCAGAACTCGATGTAGCGCGCCGCCGCGTCCTCGATCCGCACCGCCTTGCCGAGCCGATCGGACGGCACCGTCGTGAACGTCGTGTCGACCTCGCGCTCGATCGCCTGCTCGACCGCGTCGTCGAGCTTCTCGCCGGTCGACGAGAAGAACTTGACGCCGTTGTCCTGGTACGGATTGTGCGAGGCGCTGATCACGATGCCGGCGTCGGCGCGCAGCGAACGCGTCAGATACGCCACCGCCGGCGTCGGCATCGGACCGAGCAGGCGCACGTCGGCGCCGGCCGCAAGCAGGCCCGCCTCCAGTGCCGACTCGAACATGTAGCCCGACACGCGCGTGTCCTTGCCGATCAGCACCAGCGGCCGCTCGCTGCCGCTGGCGAGCACGGCGCCGGCCGCGCGGCCGAGCCTGAGCATGAACTCGGCCGTGATCGGCCATTCGCCGACGCGGCCGCGAATGCCGTCGGTTCCGAAGTAGGTGCGTTCGCTCATCTGCAAGCCTTCCCCTCGTGGTCCGGATGCTCGCTGCCCCAAACGCAAACGCCCCGCGGAGCGGGGCGTCACGGAGGGGGCGCGCGGCGGATCAGTCGCCCATCTGCTTCTGGCGATGCTCCCAGCGCTCCTGCGCGTCGAGACTCAAGGTCGCGATCGGGCGCGCCTCCAGGCGCTCCAGACCGATCTCCTCGTCGGTCTCCTCGCAGAAGCCGTAACGGCCTTCCTCGATCCGCTTGAGCGCCTTGTCGATCTTGGCGATCAGCTTGCGGTAGCGGTCGCGGGTACGCAGCTCGAGCGAGTTCTCGGTCTCGCGCGTCGCGCGCTCGGCCTCGTCGCCGACGTCGCGGACTTCGTCGCGCAGGTTCTCGATCGTCTGCTTGGATTCCTCGACCAGATCCTCGCGCCAGCGCTGCAGCTTGCGGCGGAAGTACTCCAGGTGCTTGGGATTCATGTACTCCTCGCCGGCCGACGGCTTGAAGCCGGCCGGGAGGTCGATGCGCACGGTCGCCGGCAGGGCGTAGTGGCCGTCCTGCAGGGTGATGCCCGAATCGGCGGCGTTCGGCACGACGGCGCGCGCCTTGACGCCTGCGGCGCTTGCTTTGCTGCTGGTATTCGTACTACTCACGGCACCCTTGGATTTGCTGGTTTCAGCTGGCGGTTGAGGCGCCGGCGGCGAGGATTTCGCTGCCGGTGCCGGCTTGGCTTTGACGACCGTCCTGGCCGGTGCCGGGGTCTTCTTGACCGCCGGTGACGGCTTCGCGGCCGGCTTGGCCGGCGCAGCGGCCTTCTTGGCCGGCGCGGCCACGGGCTTGGCCGCTGCTCGCGCGGGCGCCTTCGCGGCCTTCTTGGCCGGAACCGGCGCGGGCTTCTTGACGACCGGGGTCTTCTTGGCCGGCGGCTTGGCCGCCTTCTTCACGGCCGCCTTCGCGACCGCCCCCGCCGCCTTGGCCTTCGGCGCGGGCTTGGCCTTGCCGGCAGCCGCGGACTTTCCTGTGGATTTCGCCATCTGCCTCATGACCTTGTGACTTGGCGGCGGGGTGTTATAGCCTAAGCCGCCTCCACCAGCAACCGCCGGGGCGGTCGCCTCCAGGCGAGTTGCCAGCAGCGTGCCGCGAGCCCTCATCTTCCTATTGGATTGTTACCAGCGCGGGTTGAGCCCGCTGCTCGGACGCCGCTGCCGCTTCCACCCGAGCTGCTCGCAGTACGCGCGCATCGCCGTGGCGCGCTTCGGCGGCCTGCGCGGCAGCTACCTGGCCGCGCAGCGCGTGTTGCGCTGCCAGCCGCTGTGCCGCGGCGGTCACGATCCGGTCCCGATGCGCTTCGTCTGGTGGCCGCGTCCCTCCGAACAACCGAACGGGGAACATCAGCATGAGTGACTGGCTCATCGTCGACGCCGAGATGATCAACGAAGGCAGGCGCTTCCACGGCGACCTGCGCATCCGCAACGGCCGCATCGAGCAGATCGGCAGCGGCCTGGCGGCACGCGACGGCGAGCAGGTGCTCGACGCCGCCGGACGCTGGCTGATGCCGGGCATGATCGACGATCAGGTCCACTTCCGCGAGCCGGGCCTGGAACGCAAGGCCGACATCGAGTCCGAGTCGCGCGCCTGCCTCGCCGGCGGCATCACCAGCTACATGGAGATGCCCAACACCAAGCCGCCGGCCGTCAACGCCGAAGCGGTCGCCGACAAGTACCGCCGCGCGGCCGAGAAATCGCGCGTCAACTACGGCTTCTATCTCGGCGCCACCAACGACAACCTCGAGGACATCCGCCGGCTCGATCCGCGCAGCGTCCCCGGCATCAAGATCTTCATGGGCTCCTCGACCGGCAACATGCTGGTCGACGATCCGGCCACGCTCGAGGCGATCTTCCGCGAGGCGCCGACGCCGATCATCACGCACTGCGAAGACACGCCGATGATCGAGGCCAACGAGAAGCGTGCGCGCGAACGCTGGGGAGACGACATCCCGCCCGAGCAGCATCCGCTGATCCGTTCGCGCGAGGCCTGCATCAAGTCCACGCGCCTGGCGCTGGACCTGGCGCGCCGCCACGGCACGCGCCTGCACGTGCTGCACCTGTCCACGGCCGAGGAGGTCGCGCTGTTCGAGCCCGGCCCGGTCGCCGGCAAGCGCATCACCGCCGAGACCTGCGTGCACTTCCTGCATTTCAGCGACGAGGACTATGCGCGGCTCGGTCATCTGATCAAGTGCAATCCGGCGATCAAGACCGCCGCCGACCGCGACGCGATCCTGACCGCGCTGGCCGAGACGCGCGTCGACGTGCTCGCGACCGATCACGCACCGCATCTGCTCGAGGAGAAGCACCAGCCGTACACCTCGGCACCGTCGGGCCTGCCGCTGGTGCAGTTCGCGCTGCAGTGCGCGCTGGAGCGCGTGTTCGACGGCCGCCTGACGCTCGAGCGCGCGGTCGAGGCGGTCACGCATGCGCCGGCGACGCTGTTCAATGTCCACGAGCGCGGCTATCTGCGCGAAGGCTATGCCGCCGACCTGACCCTGGTCGACCCGGCCAGGCCGCACACGGTGCGGCGCGAGGACGTGCTGTCCAAGTGCGGCTGGTCGCCGTTCGAGGGCACGACGTTCCGCTCGAGCATCGCGGCCACGTTCGTCAACGGCCGGCTCGGCTATCGCGACGGCCGGCTCGACGACAGCACGCGCGGCACGCGGCTGGAATTCACACGGTGAGGCGAGGCCTGCTGGCGTGCCTGCTCGGCATCGCCGCGGCAGGCTCGGTCGCGGCGGCCGACGAGGCGCGCATCGTGTTCCCGGCGCGCGCCTCGCAGGGCGCGCTGGTGATCGGCAAGGTGCCGCCGGGCGCGAGCGTGCACTACGCCGGACGCGCGCTGCGCGTCAGTGCGTACGGCAGCGTCGTGTTCGGCGTCGGCCGCGACGAGCGCGGTCCGCTGAGCGTGTCGGTCGAGAATCCCGACGGCAGCCGGCGCGAGCTGCGCATCGACGTCGACGCGCGCGACTGGCCGGTCGAGCGCGTCGACGGCGTGCCGCCGAAGACGGTCGAGCCGCCGCCGGAGATCGCCGAACGGATCCGCCGCGAGCAGGCGCGCGTCGCCGAGGTGCGCCAGCTCGACGGCACCAACATCGATTTCGCGGCGGCGTTCGCGCAGCCGGTCGGCGGGCGCATCAGCGGCCGCTTCGGCCGTCAGCGCGTCTACAACGGCAAGCCCGGCTCGGCGCACTCGGGCATGGACGTCGCGGCGCCGGCCGGCACGCCGGTCGCGGCACCGGCCGGCGGCGTCGTGACGTTCGCCGACCCGGACCTGTACCTGACCGGCGGCACCGTCGTACTCGATCACGGCTACGGCGTCAGTTCCAACTTCCTGCATCTGTCGCGGATCGACGTCGCGGTCGGCGACCGCGTCGAGCAAGGCGGCGTGATCGGCGCGGTCGGCGCGACCGGCCGCGCGACCGGCCCGCATCTGCACTGGGGCATGAACTGGTTCGACGTGCGCATCGATCCGCAACTGGTGCTGCAGCGCGCGCGCTGAGCCGCGGCGTCACGGCGTCGTCCCGATCGGCGCCGATGATGGACAATGCGCGCCTCGCGTCCGCCGGAGCCTGCCCGATGTCCCCGATCGCCCTCCTCGCCGTCGCCGGCCGTGCCCTGGCCGTTCGCGTCGCCTCGCACCGCAGCGTCGCGGCCGCGGCGCTGCTCGCCGTCGCGCTGGCGGCCGGCTGCGCGAGCGAGCGCACGCGTCCCGGCATCAGCGGCGCCGACGAGGGCGCGCGCGCGACGCTGGCGATCCTGGAGTCGACCGACATCCACGCCAACGTGCTCAGCTACGACTACTACAAGCTGGCCGAGGATCCCTCGATCGGCTTCGAGCGTCTGGCGACGCTGATCCGCGCGGCGCGCGCCGAGTACGAGAACAGCCTGCTGTTCGACGGCGGCGACACGATCCAGGGCACCGCGCTGGCCGACTGGCAGGCGCTGGCCGCGCCGCTACCGTGCGATCGCAAGCTGGCCGTCTACAAGGCGATGGATGCGCTCGGCTACGACGGCGGCGTGATCGGCAACCACGAGTTCAACTACGGCCTGCCGTATCTGGCACAGGTGACCGGGCGGCGGCTGCAGGCCGAGGGCGCCGATCTTCGCACCTGCAACGGCCCGGACTTCCCGCTGGTACTGGCCAACGTGATCGCGACGCGCGACGGGCAGCCGCTGTTCGCGCCGACCGCGCTGCTCGAGCGTCGCATCCGGGCACGCGACCGCGACGGCCGCGTGCGCGAACTGCCGATCCGGATCGGCATCATCGGCTTCACGCCGCCGCCGATCATGGTCTGGGACCGCAACCATCTGGAAGGCCGCGTCACCGCGCTCGGCCTGGTCGAGGCCTCGCGCCGCTACGCACCGGCGCTGCGCGCGCAGGGTGCCGACCTGATCGTCGCGATCTCGCACGGCGGCATCGATCCGGCTCCGTATTCGCCGCCGATGGAGAATGCGAACTGGCATCTGGCGCAGGAACCGGACATCGACGTGCTGCTGCTCGGCCACTCGCACCAGGCGTTTCCGGCGCCCGGCGACACGCGCTCGCGCTTCGACGACATGCCCGGCGTCGACAACCGGCGCGGCTTCATCCACGGCAAGCCGGCCGTCATGGGCAACTTCTGGGGCAAGAGCCTGGGCGTCATCGAGCTCGGCCTGGTCCGGCGCGGCGGCCGCTGGACGATCGACGCCGACGCGACGCATGCCGAGGTGCGCGACATCCGTCGCGCCGACGGCAGCTTCGTCGCGCCGGACCCGGCGATACGCGAGCTGGTCCGCGACGAGCATCAGGGTGCGATCGACTACGTCTCCACGCCGATCGGCGACACCGACTTCGCGCTGACGACCTACTTCGCCGCGGTCGGCGACGTCAGCGCGCTGCAGCCGGTCAATACCGCGCAGCGGCTGTGGGTCGAACGTTTCATCGCGGCCGAGCTGCCGCAGTACGCCGGCATTCCGGTGCTGTCGGCGGCCGCGCCGTTCAAGGTCGGCTTCGGCGGCGCGACCGACTACGCCGCGATCGAGGCCGGGCCGCTCGCGATCCGCAACGCGGCCGATCTGTACCCGTACCCGAACACGCTGACCGCGGTCAGGATCGACGGCGCCGGCCTCAAGGCCTGGCTCGAGCGTTCGGCCGGCTACTTCAACCGCATCGACCCGCAACGAGAGGCGCCGCAGGAGCTGATCAACCGCGGCCACGCCGGCTACAACTTCGACGTGATCCAGGGCGGCATCCGCTACGTCGTCGACGTCACGCGGCCCGAGGGCGAGCGCATCGTCGATCTGCGCTACCGCGACCGCCCGGTCGATCCGGCCGAGCCGTTCATCGTCGCGACCAACAACTACCGCGCCAGCGGCGGCGGCGGTTTTCCGGGCCTGGACGGCTCGAGCATCGTCGTGGAGGCCGCGGTCGCCAATCGCGACGCGCTGATCGAGTGGATGCGTGCACGGCGGCATCTGAGCCGCGAGGAGGACGGCGCCGAACGCTCCTGGCGCTTCGCCGCGGTGCGCACGGCCGGCCCGGTGATCTTCCGCTCGGCGGCCGGCCGAATCGACCTGGCGCATGCCGCCGGCCTGGACTTCGTCCACGCGCTCGAGGAGACCGGCGGCGGTATGGCGAACTACCGGATCGATCTCGGCGCCGCACGCTGAACGCGGGCGTGCGGCAGTGGACGGGTGTCGCCGCGCCGCTGCGTTTATGCTTCGGGTCTTTGTCCGACCGGGAATCACGCGTGAAACCGATCGCCTCCGTTCGCCACGGCCGCCTGCCGGCCCTGACCGCGCTCGCCTCTGCGCTCGCACTGTGCCTGCCATTGGCCGCGGCCGCGGAAGGCATCGCGCCGTCCTGGCCGCTCAGCGGCGAGCGGCGCGATCAGATGACGCCGCTCAAGGCGCAGCGCGAGGCGCTGCGGCGGTTGCGCCGCGCCGATGCGCCGGCCGGCGGCGCGACGCGGACCGTCACCCACTGCGACGACGACGGCCCCGGATCGCTGCGCGCCGAGGTCGCCGCGGCGGCCGACGGCGACCGTATCGATCTGAGCGCGCTGGCCTGCAGCCGCATCACGCTGACCACCGGCGCGATCGAGATCGAGGTCGACGACCTGACGCTGAGCGGACCGGGCCGCGGCCGCCTGACCGTCGACGGCAGCGGCAGCCAGGACCGCGTGCTGATCCATTTCGGCTCGGGCGACCTCGTGATCGAGGATCTGACGATCGCCAACGGCCATCCGGTCGCCAGCGGCACGCGCATCGGCTACGGCGGCTGCATCGCCTCGGTCGAGAACGTCGTGCTGACGCGCAGCACGGTCAGCGGCTGCACCGCGCAGGGCGTCGGCAGCTACGGCGGCGGCATCCTGGCCGAGCGGTTGACGATGCGCCAGAGCACGCTGTCGGGCAACGTCGCGTTCGGCGACCACCCGACCAACAGCACGGCCGCCTACGGCGGCGGCGCGTTCGTCTACGAGGTCGACATCCAGGACAGCACGATCGCCGGCAACGAGGCGCGCGGCACGCACAACCCGCCGCTGACGCGCTGGGAGATCGGCGGCGGCCTGTTCATCGCCGGCGGCGGCACGATCGAGCGCACGACGATCGAGCACAACCTGTCGTATCTGTACGGCGGCGGCCTCGCCAACGAGGACGACGTGATCGTGCGCAATTCGACCGTCTCGGGCAACGTCGCGCGCGACGGCGACGGCGGCGGCCTCAGGATCCGCCGCTTCACCTCGCTGCTGCTCGAGAACTCGACCGTGACCGACAACCGCGCCGGCACCGCCGGCGGCGGCATCTCGTTCGCGCGCTACGCGCGCGCCTCGACGCTGCGCAGCTCGATCGTCGCCGGCAATGCCGCGCCGGTCGCCGCGCAGGCCGATCTGACCGCGGTCGAGCCGCTGCCGATCGGCGGCTCGCACAATCTGATCCGGCGCGCCTCGGGCCTGCTGCAGCTGCCGGCCGACACGCTCGACGCCGACCCGCTGCTGCAGCCGTTGGCGGCCAACGGCGGATACGGCCGCACGCACTCGTTCACGATGCAGAGTCCGGCCTACAACCGCGGCGAGAACAGTGCCGGCCTCGGCAGCGATCAGCGCGGCAGCCCGTGGCGGCGCGACGTCGGCGGCGCGCCGGACATCGGCGCGCTGGAGCTGCAGCGCGATCCGACGCCGGCCGAGCCCGTTCCGACGCTGTCGGCCTGGGCGGCCGCGCTGCTGGCCGGCATGCTGGCATGGTTCGGCCGGCGCCGATACGCTTCACGGCCGCGCTGACGGTGCGGTCCCGCGCCAAGGTGCCGGCGATGCCGGCGCGGCCGGATCGGCGCGGCACCGGCTGCGCGGTTGACTCCGCCGCGGATGCCTCCATCTGCTGCGGCTCCGCGATCAGCCACCGATGACCGACGCCTTGGCTCCACCCTGCTCCCGCGCCGCCAGCGCGATCCGCCGCCGCTGCGCAGGCGCGATGGCCCTGCGTGCGCGCATCGCTCCGGGCGTCCACCGATGACCGCACCGGGCGGCGTGCTCAACGTGGCCCGCCGGCTCTGGCCGGAGGTCTGGACGCACCGCCGCCGCGTCGGCATCGCGCTGGCGTTCCTGGTCGCGGCCAAGCTCGCCGCGATCGGCGTACCGCTGCTGCTCAAGCAGCTGGTCGACACGCTCGACCGCACGCCGACGCCGCTGGCGGTGCCGCTCGGTCTGCTGGTCGGCTACGGCGCCCTGCGTCTGGCGACGACGCTGTTCCAGGAGCTGCGCCAGGTCGTGTTCGCGCGCGTGCTGGCGCGCACGTCGCGGCAGATCACGCTGCGCGCGTTCGAACATCTGCATGCGCTGAGCCTGCGCTTCCATCTGGGCCGTCGCACCGGCGCGGTCGCGCGCGACGTCGAGCGCGGCATGACCGCGGTGTCGGACCTGCTCGACTGGACGCTGTACACGATCCTGCCGACCCTGCTCGAGGTCACCCTGGTCTGCAGCTTCCTGATCGTGCGCTACGACTGGACGTTCGCGTTGATCACGCTGTCGACGCTGGGTACCTACATCGCGTTCACGTTCGCGGTCACCGAGTGGCGGATCCGCTATTACCGCGCGGCCAAGGATTCGGACACCGAGGCCAACGCGCGCGCGGTCGATTCGCTGCTGAACTACGAGACCGTCAAGTACTTCGGCAACGAGCAGCACGAGCTGCGCCGCTACGACGCCAGCCTGATCGGCTACGAGAACGCGACCGTCAAGAGTCTCAAGACGCTGGCTCTGCTCAACGTCGGCCAGTCGGCGATCGTCGGCATCGGCCTGACGCTGCTGCTGTGGCGCGCCGCGGCCGGCGTCGTCGCCGGCACGATGAGCCTCGGCGACCTGGTCCTCGTCAACGCGTTCCTGCTGCAGCTGGCGGTGCCGCTGAACTATCTCGGCATGGTCTATCGCGAGGTCAAGCAGGCGCTGGTCAACATCGAGCGCATGTTCGAGCTGATCGCCGAACCGCAGGAGGTCGGCGACGTGCCCGGCGCGCCGGCGCTGGCGGTGCGCGGCGCCGAGGTGCGCTTCGAGCACGTCGATTTCGCCTACGACGCGGCGCGGCCGATCCTGCACGACGTCGACTTCACGATACCGGCCGGCCAGACGGTCGCGGTGGTCGGTACCAGCGGCGCCGGCAAGTCGACGCTGGCGCGCCTGCTGTTCCGCTTCTACGACCCGACCGGCGGGCGCATCACGATCGACGGCCAGGACATCCGCGCGGTCGGCCAGGACTCGCTGCGGCGCGCGATCGGCATCGTCCCGCAGGACACCGTGCTGTTCAACGACAGCATCTACTACAACATCGCCTACGGCCGCCCCGACGCCACGCGCGAGGAGGTCGTCGCGGCGGCGCGCTCGGCGCACATCCACGACTTCGTCGCGTCGCTGCCGGACGGCTACGACACCCAGGTCGGCGAGCGCGGACTCAAGCTGTCGGGCGGCGAGAAGCAGCGCGTCGCGATCGCGCGGACCGTGCTCAAGAACCCCTCGGTCCTGGTCTTCGACGAGGCGACCAGCGCACTGGACACGCGCACCGAGAAATCGATCCAGGCCGAGCTTGCCGCGATCGCGCGCGAGCGCACGACGCTGATCATCGCGCACCGGCTGTCGACGATCGTCCACGCCGACCGCATCATCGTGCTCGACCACGGCCGCATCGTCGAAAGCGGCAGCCATGCCGAGCTGCTCGCGCAGGGCGGCCGCTACGCCCAGCTCTGGGCGCTGCAGCAGCGCGAGCGCGACGCGGCCGCGCCGGCCTGACGCGGGCGCATCCCCTCGCCACGCACAGCGTGCCGCGTTGCGACGCGGGCCGCGGCGTCGCAGCCGCGGCGGCGCTATGATCCGGCGCGCCGCGCCCCGCGTCCGACCGGAGTATCCGATGCCTGCGTGTCCTCGCCCGGGATGGGCGATCCTCGTCCTGAGCGCGCTGGCGCTCGCCGCCTGCGAAAGACCGGCCCCGCCGGCCGCCGCCACACCGGCCGACTGCCTGAATCAGGCCGCGGCCGATCCGCCGGCCCTGCCGTGGACCTCGCTGCATGCGCGCGAACTGGCCGCTGCGCCGCTGGACGCGACCGCGCGCAGCTGCGTCTCGGACGTACTCGGCGCGACGCCGTTCGCGCTGCCGCAGGCCTACGACGCGGCCCACGCATCGGTGCAGGCGTTCCACGGCGAAGACGCCGGGCTGCGACTCGGCGCGCCGGCGTTCGAGCGCGGCCAGCTGGTCCGACTCGACGCGGCCGACGCTCGCGGGATCTGGCTGCTGCGCATCGAGACGGGCCGCGAGATCGAGGGCGCCCGTTACGATCTGCTGTTCACGACCGGCGCCGACGGGCGCCTGCGCGACACGCTGCTGATCGGTGCCGACGGCGTGCGCTATCGCCGCGACGCGAATCTGCTGCGGGCCGATCGCTTCGCAGTCGTCGAGCAGACCGGCCGCGAAGAGGCACCAGGCCCGACCTATGCGGCCGCGTTCACGATCGGCCCTAACGGAGGCATCGCGCTCGATCCGTCCGGCACCGCCGAGCTGCGCGCCGCGCTGCCGGCGGCACCGGCCGGCGCGGACGCGTCCGGCACCGCCGACGAAGGGCCGGAGTTCTCGCAGTCGATCGAGGAGATCGACGGCGCACCGGGCGATCTGACGGCGATCCGCCGCGTGCTGTTCGCAGACGCAGGCGTCGTCGAAGCATCGGTCGCGCCGGCCGGTCCGCCGGCCGCCGCGCACGCCGTGCTCGCGCTCGGCAGCAGCGGGATCGCCGGCTTCGTGCTGTCCGTGCTCGAGCCGGCCGACGCGCAGCCGACCGCAGGCCGGACCGTCTATCGCATCGCCAGTGTGACGATTCCGTCCCCGCCGCGCGCGCTCGGCGCGACGGCAGGCGCGATCGGCTGGGAACCGGGCGCGCACGGCGTGCTGATCACGCTGCCGATCGACTACGCGTTCGAACGACCCAGCGGCGACGCACGGACCGGCCAGCCCGAGAACGAAACGCTCACGCGCGTGCTGCGCGTGCGCTACGCCGACGGGCAGCTGCATCGGATCGGCGACTGAGCGTGGCCGAGGCCCGCCTCGTGCAGCCGCCGGCGACGCGCCTGCTCGCCGCCCTGCCCGACTCGATCACGGCCGCGCTCTTCCTGTCGCTGTGGATCGCGCCGCTGTGGCTCGGCCCCGACGGCGTGCGCAACGCGATGCTGGTGATGCTGGTCGAGTTCATCCTGGTCCATGCCTCGGTATTCCTCGGCTCGGCCGTGCTCGGCACCGAATCGACCGCGCGCCGCCTCGCGACCCTGCTCGGCTTCACGCTGTTCTACGGGCTGTTCGTCGCCGCGTTCGCGTTCGCGTTCAAGGCCTGGTGGCCGTTCGCGGCATTCGCGTGGCTGCTGGTCGGCAAGGTGACGATCGCGCTCGACCGCAGCCGCAGCGCGCCGGAGCGTCTGCGCCGCATGCAGTCCGAGCAGGGACTGGCGACGATCACGTATCTGGGCGGCGTGTTCGCGACGACGCTGCTGCCGCTGCCGCGACTGGGCCTCGGCGCCGAGGTCGTGCCGCAGCTGGGCCTGCCCGGCGGCGGCCTCTGGGTCGACCGGCCGCATACGGTGATCGCGTTCGGCGTGTTCTATTTCGGCCTGCTCGCATGGTCGAAATGGCGCGACTGGTCGCTGCCGGTCAAGCCGTCGGCCGCGGCCTGAGCGCGCGGCGCGCGGCGGCGGCCGCCTTCGGCTCGGCTTAAGCCGCGTTCGGCTACGGTCGGTTCACCGTCGCTGCGAGATCCCGCCATGAGCCGAGCCGGCCTGTGTGCTTTTTCGCTCGCCTTCGCGAGCACGGCCTTCGCCGAAGGTCTGCACGATCCGAACGTCCGCCTGGCCCAGGTCCGGACCGACTACACGGCGCTCGACGAGGGCACCGCGGCCAATCCGCTGACGATCGTGCACCCGTGCCTGTGGCCGGACGGCACGCCGGGCCTGCTGGTGCCGTGCTTCACCGGTCCGGACGTGTTCGCGCGCAGCAACGCGTACCGTTTTCCCGGTCTGGCACCGCTCTCGCCGCAGCACTGGCTGCTGCTGCTCAACAACGAGCCGTGGATCGCACCCGGCAACTCCGGCCCGCCGGACCAGTCGCTGCCGCGCGCGGTTCCGGGCACCGGCGTCATGGGTTTCGCGGCATCGCCGGCGCTGAGCCTCGCCGACGGCCTGTACTGGCGCTTCCATCTCGCGCTGAGCCATCTGCACGACAATCCGGTCGGACCGTACGCGATTCCGTTCCTGTCGATCGGCGCGGCCGCCGCGCGCGGCAACGGCGGGCCGGTCGGCGCGCTGAACGACCCGGAACGTCCGCACGTCGTGCGCTTCCGCTCGCGCCTGGACGCGGTGTTCGGCTCGACGCCCGACCAGCTGTGGACGCTCAGTCATTTCCTCTGGACGACCGCCGAATGGGGCGGCAAGCCGCGCATGGCGTTCGTGCATCTGTATCACGCCGGCTATCTGCACGACGGCACGCCGTTCGAGTTCTCGACGCCGACGAACCCCGGCGGCATCAGCCGATGGAACTGGCCGATCGCCGAATCGGCGCTGTTCCCGGGCGCCGAGGTCGCGTTCATCGATGCCGAGGACACGCAGGTCCACTGCGGCTTCGAGACGCCGTCCCTGACCGCGCCCGGCCAGACGATCGAGGCCGAGATCGATCTTCAGGCGCTGTACCGCTGTCTCAGCGATCTCGGCTTCTACGACGAGCCGATGCCCGAGCAGGATCCGGTCCCGATCACCGGCGTGCACTGGGCCAACGAGCTGACCGGCGAGCGCGTCGCGATCGCGGCCACGGTCTGGGGCATCGACGTCGTCGACGCCGCGGACGCCGCCAAGCGCGATGGATCGGGCCCCGACTTCGGCCAGGTCGTGCCGGGTGCCGAGACCGCGCAGATCGTCGCCGGGCTCGAGCGGGCCTGCGACGCCGACCTGATCTGCCGCAGCCAGCGTGCGCTGATGACCGATCCGCCGCAGGCGAAGACCCGCGGCGACGTCGAACCCGCCGCGTTGCAGGCCCGGCCGGAACATCCCGTGTTTCGTTCGCGTCCCGTCGTCCCGCTGCGCAATCGGCGATGAACGCCGCGACGCGGCCGGCGCGGTATTCACGGCCCGTCGCGACGCGCGCAGGCACAGTCCTCCTCGACCCGGCTCACGCGCGAGGCTTCGGCTCAGGCGCGACGCGCATGCGGTGAGCCCGCCATTCTTCCCGTCGCCACCGGAGAGACGCCATGTCGCCCACGCGTTCCGCCTCGCGCAGCCGCGCCAGCGCCGCCGAACAGCGCCGCATCCAGAGCAAGACCGACGCCCGCAAACCGGCCGCGAAGAAGGCCGCTAAGAAGAGCGCCGCCAAACCGGCGCCGGTACAGGCCGGGCCACGCCGCCAGCCGGCCAATCCGCTGCCCGAGCAGCATCTGCGCAAGCCCGGCCTCGAGGCCGAGCTGTCGCCGTCGCCGCGCTTCGACGCGCCGGACTACCGCGGCAGCGGCAAGCTCGAAGGCCGCGTCGCGCTGATCACCGGCGGCGATTCGGGCATCGGCCGCGCCGTCGCCGTGCTGTTCGCGCGTGAAGGCGCCGACGTCGCGATCGCCTATCTGTGCGAGGACGCCGACGCCGACGCGACCGCCGCCAGCGTCGAACGCGAGGGCCGCCGCTGCCTGCGTCTGCGCGGCGACGTGACCGAGATGGCGTTCTGCGAGGAAGCCGTGCAGCGCACGCTCGAGACGTTCGGCCGGCTCGACGTCCTCGTCAACAACGCCGCGTTCCAGCAGCACGCCGAGTCGATCGAGGATCTGAGCCTCGATCATTTCGATCTGACGATCCGCACCAATCTCTACGGCTACTTCCAGATGGCCAAGGCGGCGCTGCCGCATCTGCCCAAGGGCGGCTCGATCATCAACACCGGCTCGGTCACCGGCATCGCCGGCAGTGCCCAGCTGCTCGATTACTCGGCGACCAAGGGCGCGATCCACGCGTTGACCAAATCGCTCGCGAGCAACGTGATCGACCGCGGCATCCGCGTCAACGCGGTCGCGCCCGGGCCGGTCTGGACGCCGCTCAATCCGGCCGACCGCCCGGCCGAGGAGGTCGCCAAGTTCGGCCAGGACACCGACATGCACCGTCCGGCGCAGCCGGAGGAGATCGCCCCGGCGTACGTGTTCCTGGCCGCTCCGGTGTGCTCGAGCTACATCACCGGCATCGTGCTGCCGATCACCGGCAGCGTCGGCTGAAAGCGACGGGCCGCGCTCACTCGGACGTGGTCGGATCGATCACGCTGCGCACGCGCGCGATGCTGTTGGCCGGAAAGCCGCCGCGGTCGGCGTGTTCGCGCACCGTCGCCTCGTCCGGCGCGATGTAGATGCAGTAGATCTTGTCGTCGGTGACGTAGCTCTGCAGCCATTGGATCTGCGGCCCCATCGCGCCGAGCACGCCGCAGGACTTCTGCGAGATCGCCTGCAGATCCTGGGCCGACAGCTGGCCGGCGCCGGGCAGTTCGCGTTCGATGACGAATTTGGGCATGACCGTTCCTCGTGTGGGTCAGGCATTGTGCGCCCGCCGCGCACCGAGGCGCTCGCCGCACGGCAGCATGCGCGGAGACGGCTCGACCGGCACGACCGGCGCGCATGCCACCGCACGCGGCCGCCGCTCAGGTCGCGAGTTCGGCGCGCCCGCCTTGCGCCGTCCGCGCGACGACGCGGTCGCGTCCCTGCGCCTTGGCCGCGTACAGCGCGCGATCGGCGACCGCGATCAGACTGCTCGGCAGCGCGGTCGCGCGAGGCTGCACCGCGCCGACGCCGACGCTGACGGTCAGGCACGGCGCGACCGGCGAGGCCGGGTGCACCAGGGCGCGTGAACGGACCTGCCGGCACAGCCGATCGCCGAACCGGCGCGCCGCGGTCGCGTCGGCACCCGGCAGCACGATCGCGAACTCCTCGCCGCCGTAACGCGCGACCAGCGCCTCGGTGCCGGCGAAGACTTCGCCGCAGAGCCGCGCGATCTCGCGCAGGCACTCGTCGCCGTAGAGGTGCCCGCAGGCGTCGTTGAGCCGCTTGAAGCAGTCGGCGTCGACCAGCAGCAGCGCCAGCCAGCGCCGATCGCGTGCGTGGCGGCGCCAGGCCTCGTCGAGATGCTCGTCGAAGCAGCGGCGGTTGGCGATGCCGGTCAGTCCGTCGCTCATCGACAGCTGCTGCAGCTTGCGGTTGGCCTGCTCGAGCTCGAGCACGACGCGCGCCAGATGGATCGTGCCGGCGATCTGCGCGGCGACTGCGTCGAACATGCGGCGCACGTCGGCCGTGAAGAAGCCGGCCTGGGTGCTCTCGAGATTGAGCACGCCGTGCAGGCGATCGCGGTGCCGGATCGGCACCAGGTACTCGGACCGCACGTCGCGGTGGCCCGGCACGTAGTCCGGATCGCGCTGCACGTCGGCGATCAGCTGGGCGCGACCGCTGCGCGCGCAGCGGCCGGCGGCGCCGACCGTCACCGGCCACGGCAGTGCACCGGGCGGCGCGAGGTCGATGCGGCCGGCCCACACTTCCTGGACGAAATGGCCGCCGTCGCCGTCGAGCAGGATGATGCTGGCGATCGCGACCGGCAGCCGCGCGGCGAGGCAGTCGACGATGCGCTGCAGGATCGCCTGCAGATCCTCGCCCTGCGCGGCCTCGCCGGACACCTGGACGAGAATGTCGGCGAGCACGCCGCCGTGCGCCGCGGCAGCATGGCCGCCGCGCCGGACCCGGCGCGTCCCGCGCGTGCCGCGACCGCCTCCGCTCATGCTCTCCCCAGCGCACCGCGTTCCGTTCAGGTCGCGCCAGTCTACGACGCATGCGCGCCGCCGGTTCGCCGGCGCATTGCAGAAAACGGCGCGCGACTGCGTATTCGATCCGGTAGGCGGCCGCGGCGGCGCGATCGGCCGGACCGGCCGCGACGTTTTCCAAGACCCGTTCAGGAGGATCGACCATGCATGCCATCAACCGGGCAATCGCCCTCGCGGCCTGTGCCGCCTTCGCGGCACCGTCGATCGGCCGGGCCGACGTCTACTGCGTCGGTACGGAGGGCGAGTTGCGGCAGGCGCTGGCGGCCGCGGCGGCGTCCGACGCCGACGACCAGATCCGCCTGCGCGGCGGCACCTATGCCGCGACGCAGACGTTCACCTACCCGGCGGCCACGTCCGGCTGGCTCGAACTCAGCGGCGGCTGGATCGACGAGAACGGCGTGCCGTGCGCGCGCTCGTCGCGACGCGCCGGCGACACCGTGCTCGACGGCCTCGGCGCCGGCTTCACGCGCGGCGGCGGCCTCGCGCTGCAGTCCAACAGCGAGGGGCCCGCCGAGATTCGGCTCGACAACGTCGCGGTCACCGGCAGCAGCGGCTATTTCGGCGGCGGCGCGCATCTGTATCTGAAGAAAGGACTGCTGCGGATCACCAATTCGCTGTTCGCGAACAACGACGCACCCGAGTCGGCCTACGGCCACGCCGCGATCACCGTGCTCGGCGGCGACACCGCGTACTCGGTGATGATCGTCAACAGCACCTTCGCCGGCGGCCGCTGCGCCGGACAGGGCTCGCGCGGCTGCGGCATCGGCGCCGGCCTCGGCGCGGGGGCGCACATGGCGGTCGTCAACAGTCTCTTCGACGACAATGCGCTGTCGGACGTGTCGATGGAAGGCCTGGCCGTGATCGGGCTCGGCAACGGCAGCGTCGCCTACGATCACAGCCGCGTGCCGGTCAGCAGCGGCACACTCGCGCCGACGATCTCCGCGCCGCTCGAGGACGAGCCGCATTTCGTCGGCGCGTCGGACTTCCGCCTCGCCGACGATTCGCCGCTGCTCGACCGCGGGCGCGGCCTGATCCCGATTTTTCCGCTCGGCGACGCCGACCTCGACGGCCGGCCGCGCCTGCGCTACGCGGCGCTCGATCCGGGCGCCTACGAGAACCAGACCTGGGACACGCTGCTGACCGACGATTTCGAGACGCAGGACTGAGGATCGGCGCAGCGCCGCCGGCCCGCGGCGGCGCCCGGCCGCGGGCTCGCGCCGGGGCGATGTCCCGAACGCCGGCCGCACTGCGTATCCGGAGCATCACACCAGGAGACGCGCATGACCGCCGACCGCCTCGCTTCGCTGTTCGCCCTCGTCATGCTCGGCGCCGCCGCGGCGGTGTCCGCCGATACGCCGCAGCAGTTCAGCGCGCGTGTCGGCGACGCCGCCTTCGTCAGCGACGACGACGGCATCACGCTGATCCCGGTCGGCAGCAGCTTCACGCTGACCGCCGCGACCGCCGGCGCCAGCGCGTATCCGCCGCCGAAGACGCGCATCGACCGGCTCTCGATCGTCTGCGACGGCTTCACGCCCGGTGCGCCGTTCCGCCTCGACGCCGCAGCGTTCTCGCGCAGCACCTGCGAGGTCCGCTACGTCTACGGCACGCGCGCGTTCGGCGAGGCGCCCGAGGCCGAGTACCAGCTCGACACGTCCAGCGCCGACCAGCTGTTCGAGGTCACCGCGGCTCGCGGCAAGGTCATCGAGGGCCGCTTCCGCTTCCAGCTGCGCGACGAGAGCGGCCGGCGCCTGCCGGTCGTCGACGGCCGCTTCGTCGCCGAGGACCGGCAGTACTGAGCGCAGCGGGTCCGCGCAACCGCGCGCATCGGCCACGTATCCCGGTCTGCGCCGCGACCTGCGGCGCGACGAGGAGGTGGCCCCGATGCAGACGCGTGACCGACCCCTACCCGCATCGCCGGCACGGCGCCGCCTGATCGGACTGGCGCTGGCCGCGCCGGCCGCGGTCGCGCTCGGCGCCGACGGCGCCGCGTCGGCCGGGCGCGAGGACGACCCGATCGCCGTCCTCGCCGCCGAGGGCGACTTCAGCGGCTCGATCCTGGTCCGCAGCCGCGGCGAGGTCGTCTACGCGCGCAGCTTCGGCCTGGCCAGCCGCGCGTTCGCGGTCGCCAACACGCTGCGCACGCGCCATCCGATCGCCTCGATCACCAAGACGTTCACGGCGACGCTGATCCTGGACCTGCACGAGCGCGGACAGCTCGATCTGCACCGGCCGGTCGTGGCGTACCTGCCGGAGTTCCGGCACGAGGGCACCGGCGCGATCACCGCGCACCATCTGCTGAACCACACCGCAGGCCTGCCGAACTTCGACGCAGGCAACAGCTTCGAGCGCGCGCTCAGCGAAGGCCTGCCGGCCTACCAGCGGCCGATGACGCGTGCACAGCTGCTCGAGCGCGCCTGCGCCGGCAAGCCGGTCGCCGCGCCCGGCACCGCGTTCGACTACAACAATGCCGACTACATCGTGCTCGGCGCCCTGATCGAGCGCCTGCACGGCCGGCCGTTCGAGGCCGTGCTGGCAAGTCGTATCCTCGATCCGCTCGGCCTGGCCGACACCGGCCTGCTGCGCCAGTCCGACGTGATCGACCGGCTCGCGACCGGCTATTTCTATCGCGAGGACCTGGCCGCATACGTCAACGACCTGCCCGCCTATCCGGAGAACTGGTACGCCGCCGGCGCGATGTACTCGACCGTCGGCGACCTGCTCGCCTTCGCCGACGCGCTGTTCGGCGGCCGCGTGATCGGCGCCCCGGCCCTGGCGCTGATGCTCGCGCCCGGCCTGGACGACTACGGCTACGGCCTGTGGTCGTACACGATCAAGGTCGGCCAGCGCCGCGCGCGCGTCGCCAAGCGGCCGGGCCGGATCATGGGCGCGCAGGGCCAGCTGTTCCGGATGCTCGACGACGACGTCACCGTGGTGCTGCTCAGCAATGCGGCCCGCGGCGATCTGGACGCGCTCGTCGCGCGGATCGGCCGCCTCTACGCGGCCTGACCGGCCCACCCGGCGGAACTGCGTCACGATTTGCCGGGCGAGCGGCGGTCTAGCATGATCGCCGCAAAGGGAGGACGGGCATGCTCGACACCGCCGTACCGGTCAAGACCGCCAGTGGCCGCAGCGAGATCGCCGATCGCCGGCATGCGCTCGGCTCGCGCCAGCGCATGCTGCTGATCGCGATCAACGGCGAGCAGACGGTGCGCGAGATCCGCGAGCGCTTCGGCTCGCTCGGCGACGTCGACGTGCTGCTGACCGAGCTGGCGACGGCCGAGCTGATCGACGTCGACGGCGCGAGCGCGGCGAGGGCGCCGTCCGTCGCCACCGGCGGCGCCGACGGCGCGGCGCCGGCCTCGGGCGAAGCCGGATCGCCGATCGCGCAGGCGCGCCAGTTCATCAACGACAGCGTCGTCGCCCATCTGGGCCTGCGCGCGTTCCTGTTCACGCTGAAGGTCGAGCGCTGCTACTCCAGGGAGGCCCTGCTCGACCTGCTGCCCGAGTACCGCCGCGTGCTCGGCAAGGCCGCGGCGCCGGCCGAGGTCACCGCGCTCAGCCAGCGTGCCGAGCTGCTGATCGCGCGCATCTGAGCACGCGCGGCGGTCCGTCGTTCATTCCGGCCCGGCGCCGAAGAACATCAGATAGACCAGCCGGCCGTTCTCGAGCGAGTCGCCGAACGCCGGCCCGGCCGTATGCCAGAGCCATGGCCGCAGCAGCACCAGGCGGTTGAAGCGCATCGGCACCTGCTGCGTCAGCTCCCACTGGCTGTCGTCCATGCCGTCGCGCTCGATGATGTCGCGATGCATCGCGTCGATCGACGCGTAGCCCATCGCGGCGAGTTCGGCGGCATTGATCGGCCCGCGGTCGGTGCCGGTGCGGCGATGGCGGAAGAACTCGGTGCCGCCGTGGCAGTCCTCGGGCCGGCTCAGATAGAGGATTCCGGACCAGTAGGCCTTGTCGATGTGGACCTTGGCGCGGCCGTGGTCGGCGGCCAGGCTGATCCGGCACTTGGCGTGCGACTGCAGCGGCGAGATCGGCCGCACCGGTTCGCCGACCAGGCGCGAGACCTGCTGGGACAGGCCCGGCAGCGTGATGCGCTCGAGCGAGTTGCGGCCCGGGAATGCGCCGTCCTGCTCCGGATAGGTCAGCTTGAGGGCGGCCTCGCGCAGCTGCTCGGCACCTTCTAGGAAATCGTCGACGACGATCAGGGTGGTGTGCATGGGCGCGCAGTCTAGACGTTTCCGCGCCGCCGCGATGACGGCACCGGACCGATGCGCCCGCCCCGACACCGTTCGTTCGCGTACGCCGGAGCGTCCGATCGCGGACGCCGCGCCGCGCGAATGGGCGTTCCGGACCGGTCGCGGCCATGGCATGGTGCTTGCTCCCGCTTCCCCGTCCCGACCAGCCCGGAGCCGAGCCATGCTGCACTCGATGATCGCCGCCTGGCGGCGGTTGCGCCGTCCCGGCAACCGCGGCTACGCATTGGCCGCGCTGACGACGCTGACGCTCGGCGTCGCGTCGGTGGTCACCGTCTATGCATTGCTGCACCGCGTGCTGCTCGAACCGCTGCCGGTCGCCGACGAGGCCACGCTGATGGCGATCAGCGGCCGCAACGACGCGCGCGGCGTGACCGGCTTCGCGGTCTCCGAGCCGGACTTCGGCTCCTGGCGCGAGTCGGCGCGCTCGTTCGAATCGATGGCCGCCTACAAGCGGCGCGGCGTCAGCGTGCGCGGCAGCGACGGCGCCGACCGCCTCGATGCGCTGCTGGCGACGCCGCAGCTGGCGAAGGTGCTCGGCGTCGCGCCGCTGCTCGGCCGCGGCCTGCTCGACGACGAAGGCGATCGCAGCTCGGCGCTGCTGATCGCCGCTTCGGTCTGGCGCGACCGCTTCGCGGGCGATCCGGCGGTGCTCGGCCGCAGCCTGGTCGTGGAGGGACGCGAGCGCACGATCGTCGGCGTGATGCCCGACGACGTCGGCATCGCGACCGATGCCGGCCTGTGGCTGCCGCTCGAGTTCACGCCGCGCGAACAGGACAACCGCGGCGACCGCCGGCTCGACGTCGTCGCGCGGCTCGCGCCCGGCGCCAGCCGTGCGCAGGCGCAGGCCGAGATGGACGCGATCAGCGCCGAGCTGGCACGCCGGTATCCGCCGAGCAATGCCGACTGGGCCGCGACCGTGGCGCCGCTGCGCGAGCAGCTGGTCGGCGCCGACGAGCGCACGCGGCTGTGGATGCTGCTCGGCGCGGTCGGCCTGCTGCTGCTGGTGACCTGCAGCAACCTGGCCGGGCTGCAGATCGCGCGCGCCGCCGACCGCCAGCACGAGCTCGGCGTGCGCCAGGCGCTCGGTGCCGGCCGCGCGCGACTGCGCCTGGACGTCGTCGCCGAGACCGCCCTGCTGATCGCGGCCGGTGCCGCGCTCGCGCTGCCGCTGGCGGCGGCCCTGCTGCGGCTGGCCGCGCAGACGCTGCAGGCCAGCCAGCCGCGGCTGGCGACGCTGACGATCGATCCGCGCGTCGCGGCCACCGCGATCGCGGTCTGCGCGATCACCGCACTCGCATTCGCGGCGATTCCGGCCGCGATCGCCGCACGCGCGGCGCCGACCGCGGCCCTGAACCGCGCGCGCAACGCGCTCGGCCGGCGCAGCGCGCCGCTGCGCGCCGGCCTGGTCGTCGCGCAATTTGCGATCGCGACCGTGCTGCTGAGCGGTGCGCTGGCGCTCGGCGGCCGGCTCTGGACGCTCGCGCATGCCGAGCTCGGCTATGCGACCGAGCGCCTGCTGACGGTGCGCATCGCGCTGCCGCGGCTCGACAGTGCCGAGGTGTTCGACGCACAGCGACGCGCGTTGTCGACGCTGGCCGACGAGACGCGGACAATTCCCGGCGTGCGCAACGCGACGATCGTCAGCGAGGCGCCGCTCGGCACCGTCGACACCCAGTCCGAGGTCGCGCCCGGGCCGATGCCGGCCGAGGTCTCGCCGCCGGAGCGCCGCGTGCAGGCGTCCTGGCGCATCGTCGACGCGCAGTATTTCGAGACCTTCGGCGTGCCGCTGCTGGCCGGCCGCGCGTTCGCGCGCGACGACGAGCCGACCGATCACATCATCCTCGGCCGCAGCGTCGCGGAGCGGGTCTTCGGCAGCGTCGAGGTCGTCGGCCGCATCGTCACGATGGGCAACGGCCAACGCCGCGAGGTGGTCGGCGTCGCCGAGGACACCTACCAGCGCAACGTCGCCGCCGGCGCGTCGCCGACGGTCTACATGCCGATCACCTGGTACCTATGGGAGACGATGACGCTGGCCGTGCGCACCGAGGCCGAACCGGCCACCGTGATCGCGGCGATCCGCGAGCGCGCCGCGCGCGTGATGCCGGACCGGCCGCTCTACGACGTGCGGACGATGGACGAGGCGGTCGCGCTGTCGACCGCGGGACCGCGCCTGCAGGCGGTCGTCGTCGCGCTGTTCGCGTTCGCCGCGGCACTGATCGCCGCGGTCGGCATCGGCGCGATCACCGCGTATCTGATCGCGCGGCGCACCGGCGAGCTGGCGCTGCGTTTCGCGCTCGGCGCGTCGCCGCTGCGGGTGCGGCTGCGCGTCCTCGGCGGCGCCGGTGCGCTGGCGGCGGCCGGCGTCGCGCTCGGCGCGCTGAGCCTGGTCGCGTTCGAGCGCCTGGGCCTGCAGCGCGATGCCGGCGCCGAGCATCTGCCGGCGGCATTCGCGGTCAGCGTCGCGGTCCTGCTGGCGACGTGTCTCCTCGCCTGCTGGTGGCCGGCGCGGCGTGCCGCGCGGATCGATCCGGCGCTCGCGCTGCGCGGCGAGTGAGCGCCATCGCGCTCGCGCGTGCGGCGATGCCAGGAGCCTGACCGCTCTCACGCGATCGCGACCGTGTGCCGGCGCCTGCGCGGCCCGGCCGGGCGGTCGTCGACTCGCCCGCCGCGCGGACGCGCGCGCCGGCAATGCCGGCCGACGAACGCGCCGCGCCGACGTGCCCACACCGCGCCGATTCGATCGAGCCGGGTCCGCTCGCCTCGACCGCAGCCCGCTCGCCGGCACGCATTGGCCATGCCGCGGCATCGGCGAACGCGGCGGCCTCTTCACGCACCGGCCGAAGCGCGCCTGCTAGGATCGCGGTCTTTGGCGACGAACCCCGGAGCGATGCTGGATCGATCGATGCAAGACCGCTGGCCGCTGTGGATGCGCGACTGGCTCGACGTCCTGGTGCCGATGCTCCAGGTCGCACTGATCCTGCTGGTGGTCTGGCTGCTGCGCGCGATGCTGCGCCGTCTGCTCGCACGGATCGGCGCGCGCTACGACCTGCCGCCCGAACTGGTCGTCGGCATCCGGCGCGTGGCCGGCTTCGTGCTCTATGCGGCGGCGGCGCTGCTGATCCTGGACCGCTTCGGCGTCTCCGGCACGGTGCTGTGGACCGCGTTCACCGGATTCGCGGCGGTCGGCGCGGTGGCGTTCTTCGCGGCCTGGAGCGTGCTGTCGAACATCTTCTGCACGATCCTGATCTTCACGACGCGCCCGTTCCGCCTCCACGACCACATCGAGCTGATCGAGAACGGCGAGAAGCCCGGCATCAAGGGCCGCGTGATCGACGTGAATCTCGTCTACACCACGCTGCACGAGACACGCGAGGACGGAACGGACACCGTGCTGCAGATCCCGAACAACCTGTTCTTCCAGCGCACCGTGCGCCGCTGGCGCGGCTCGCCCGCGGGCTGAACCGGCCGCCGCGCACCGTGGCGGGAAGCGCAGCCGAAGCGCGTTTGCATGGGGGTCCAGGCGCCGTCCCCGGAGTTCGCGTGATCCACTCGCCCCGATCGTTCCGCAGCCGCGTGGCCGCTGCGCTGCTGCTCGCCCTGCTGCCGGCGCTGCCGGCGGCCGCCGCGCCCGCACCGCCGGCGCGCGACGATCCCGCGGCGCGCACGCGCGCCGACGTCGAGGCGATCGACGCCTGGGTGCGCGGTGCCTATGCCGGTGCGGTCGACCCCGACGATCGCGCATTCGGCCCGGTCTGGCAGGCCGCGGTCACGCTGGCGCGCGAGCGCGCCGCGACGGTGCGCGACGCCGACGGCGGCCGGTTCGTGCTGCGCGCACTGGTCCATGCCGCGCGGGACGGCCACGTGATCCTGCGCGAGCGTGCGCCGCCGGCGGCCGCGAGCTGGGCCGGTCTGGCGCTGGAACGGCGTGGCGAACGCTACCTGGCGCGGCGTCCCGCCGAGGCGCCCGCGGGCGTCGACACGCGGATAGCGGACGGCGCCGTGCTGCTCGGCTGCGACGGGCAGCCGGCCGATGCGGTGCTGGCGGCGCGGCTGGACCTGTTCGAGACCGACTGGCGGATCCAGGCCAACCGGTCGCGCCATGCCTCGCGCCTGTTTCTCGACACCGGCAATCCGTACGTCGCACGTCCGCAGCGCTGCCGCTTCGAGACCGCCGACGGCGTTCACGAGATCGCGCTGACCTGGACGCCGGTCGACCGCACCGCCTGGGCCGCCGCCGTGCGCCCGTTCGAACGGATCAAGCGCCAGGCCGATCGCATCGCGCTCGACCACGGCGCCGACCGGTCGGCGTGGATCACGCTCGGCAATCTGCACGACTATCGCGCACTGTCGGCGCTGACCGCGCAGGTCGCGCGCGAACGCAGCCGCATCGAGGCGGCGCCGTACCTGGTGTTCGACCTGCGCGGCAACGGCGGCGGCGACTCCTCGCTGGCCGACGCGCTGGCACGCGCGTTGTGGGGCGCCGAGTCCTTGATCGCGCTGCCCGAGCCGGCGCGTCCCAAGCGCTGGCGCGCCTCGCCGCTGACGCTCGAAGCGGTCGCGCAGGTGCGCGCCGAGGTGGCCGCATCGGCCGATCCGAATCCCGGTCTGCTGCGCATGGCCGACGGTCTGCTCGACGTGCTCGGCGCGGCCATCGATGCCGGCATCGATCTGGTCGTCGATCCCGACGCGCAGCGGCCGCCCGAGCGCCCGCCGTCCGCGCAGCCGGCCCGGCGCGCGCCCGCGTCGCGGCAGCCGGTCTACGTGCTGACCGACGGCGGCTGCTTCAGCTCGTGCATCATCGCGACGTACCTGTTGAAGCGGCAGGGTGCGCGCCAGGCCGGCGATCCGACCGGCGTGCACACGATCTACGGCGAGGTCTGGTTCTCGCGACGCCTGCCGAACCTCGACGCCGACCTGATCGTCCCGCTGGCGATCAATACCGATCCGCCCGACCAGCTCGGCGGCGATCCGCCCGAGCTGCCGTGGACCGGCGCCGCCGAGGACGAGACCGGCCTGCGCGCGATGATCGCGGCCGATGCGGCGTCGCGGCGCGCCGCGCAGGCGCCGCCCCGGGCCGGCGCGCCGATGCGCTAGCATCGGCGGTTTCCGCAGACCGGATCCTTCCCATGTCGATGCGCCTGCTGTGCCTGACGACCGCCGCCGCGCTGACCGCCTCGCTCGGCGCCTGCCGTCCCGCGACCGAACCGCCGCCGTCCCCGGCCACCGCACCCGCGGCCGCGGCCGAGGCACCGGCCGCCGCGAACCCTGACGTCGCCGCCAAGGTCGCCGCCTACGCGCCGGTCACGCTGAGCGCGGACCTGTCGCATCTGGCCGAAGGCGACCGCCGCGCGCTGGCACTGCTGCTCGACGCCGCCGAGATCGTCGACGGCCTGTTCTGGCAGCAGGTCTGGGGCGACCGCGACGCGCTGCTGCAGCGGATCGACGATCCGGCCGTGCGTCGCTTCGTCGAGATCAACTACGGTCCCTGGGACCGGCTCGACGACGATGCGCCGTTCGTCGAGGGCATCGGTCCGCGTCCGCCGGGTGCGCGCTTCTATCCGCAGGACATGACGCGCGAGGAGTTCGAGCGCGCCGACCTGCCCGGCAAGTCGAGCCTCTACACGCTGATCCGGCGCGACGCCGCCGGCGCGCTGACCGTGCTGCCGTATCACCAGGCCTACCGGCCCGAGCTCGAGCGCATCGCCGCGAAACTGCGCGAGGCGGCCGCGGTCGCGACCGACGCCGGCTTCCGCCGCTATCTCGAGCTGCGCGCGCAGGCCCTGCTCGACGACGACTACCGTCCCAGCGACATGGCCTGGATGGACATGAAGACCAGTCCGATCGACGTCGTGATCGGCCCGATCGAGAGCTACCAGGATGCGCTGTTCGGCACCAAGACCGCCTACGAGGCGTTCGTGCTGGTCAAGGACGTCGCCTGGAGCGAGCGCTTGGCGCGCTTCGCGCAGCATCTGCCGGCGCTGCAGCGCGGCCTGCCGGTGCCCGAGGCGTACAAGCGCGAGATGCCGGGCACCGACGCCGATCTGAACGCGTACTTCGCGCTGTACTACGGCGGCGACGCCAACGCCGGCGCCAAGACGATCGCGATCAACCTGCCCAACGACGAGACCGTGCAGCTCGAGAAGGGATCGCGCCGGCTGCAGCTCGAGAACACGATGCGCGCGAAGTTCGACGCGATCCTGCTGCCGATCGCGCGCGAGCTGATCGCCGAGGACCAGCAGGCGCAGATCACGTTCGAGGCGTTCTTCGACAACGTCATGTTCCACGAGGTCGCGCACGGCCTCGGCATCAAGAACACGCTCGACGGCAAGGGCACCGTGCGCGAGGCGCTGACCGATCTGGCCAGCGGCTACGAGGAAGGCAAGGCCGACATCCTGGGCCTGTACATGATCGGCGCGCTCGGCCGCCTCGGCGAGCTCGACGCGGCGAAGCTGCCCGACCATTACGTGACGTTCCTGGCCGGCCTGTTCCGCTCGGTGCGCTTCGGCGCGAGCAGCGCGCACGGCCAGGCCAACATGGTCGCGTTCAATTTCCTGCGCGAGGCCGGCGCGTTCAGCCGCGACCCGGCCAGCGGCCGCTACCGCGTCGACGTCGAGCGCATGCGCGCGGCGGTCGACGCGCTGTCGGCGAAGATCCTGACGCTGCAGGGCGACGGCGACTACGCCGGCGCGAAGACGCTGCGCGATTCGCTCGGCAGGATCGAGCCCGAGCTCGCCGGCGATCTGGCCCGGCTCGAGCAGCGCCGGATTCCGGTCGACATCGTGCTGACGCAGGGCCGCGCCCAGCTCGGTCTGTGAGATCGCGCCGCGCCGGTTGCGGCGCGGTCGATCAGGCGCCCGGCGCGATCAGCGGCCAGCGGCCGAGCACGTCGTGCTCGGGCCGGCCTTCGACGCTCTGGACCAGTTCGAGGTGGCCGGGCTGCCACGCGACCGCGTCGATCGTCGGCAGCACCGGCTTCGGGTCGGTGTAGGCGATCGTCACGTGCGGCAGCAGCGCGGCGCCGGCCTGTTCGAGCCTGAAGCCGCGCTCCAGGCAGCGCCTGCGCAGCGTCTCGTGCAGCGCGCGCAGCGCGCCGGGCACGTCGGCGGCCAGCGCCAGCGCCGGCCGTGACGGCGCGCCGAGCGCGGCCAGGCGATCGAAGCTCAGCGTGAACGGCGCCGCGGTCGGACCGTCGGCGGCCTCATGTGCGCGCGTCACCCAGTCCGGCCGTTCGCCGGCGTGCTCGCCGAGATACAGCAGGGTCATGTGATAGCGCGCCGGCGCGATCCAGCGCGCGCGCGGATGCACGACGCGCAGCGCCGCCGCGACGCGCTCGATCGCCGCACCGGCCTGCGCGTCCGGCCGCAACGCGAAGAACAGCCGATGCAGCGGGCCGGCCGGAAACAGATCGCCCGACATCGTCTCAGCGCCCCTGCCCGTGCGCCGCGGCACGCTGGCACGCGCTCATCGCGCCGGACTCGCCGCGGCAGCTGCCGCCGTATCCGCGGCCGCCGTGGCCGGCAGCGGCGGGAACAGCGCCGGCAGCACCTGCGGCGCCAGCGCGCGATAGATCGTCGCGTGCTGCAGGTCCGGCCGCGGCACCGCCTGCCAATGCAGCTGCGGCGGCGCATACAGGCGCAAGGTCTCGGCCAGGCGCTCGGCCGGCGGTCCGATGTCGGCCTCGTCGGCCCAGGCCAGATACAGCGTGACCGGCTTCTCCGGCCAGGCGGCCAGCGGCGCGGCCGCGCCGTCGGCCAGCGCGGCGCCGTTCCACCACAGGCTCGGGCTCAGGGCGATCGACACGTCGAACAATCCCGGCTGGGTCAGGAAGGTCTCGACGACGAACCAGCCGGCCAGCGACTCGCCGATGATGCCGCGCTCGCCGCTGGCGCGATAACGGCTCTCGATCTGCGCGATCAGCTCCTCGGCGATGAACGCGCGGAACGCGGCCGACCCGCCGATGCGCGGCGCGACCTTGCGGTCGCTCTCGACCGTGGTCGGGCCGGTCATGTCGCGGCGGCGCTCGGTGTTCTCGATGCCGGCCACGATCAGCGGCCGCATGCGGCCGGCGCGGATCGCCGTGTCGACGGTCGTGGCGACGTGCGGAAAATCCTCGGCGAGGCCGCCGTCGGGCATGTACAGCACCGGATAGCGCGTCGAGGCGTCGGCGCCGTAGTCCGGCGGCAGGTAGACGTTGATGCGGCGCGTCTCGGCGAGCCGCGTCGACGGCAGATCGAAGCTGTCGTGCGCCGGCGCGGTTTCGGCGACCGGTGCCGGTGCGCGGCTGCAGGCGGCGATCGCGGCGCACAGGCCGATCAGCAGGATTTGGACGGCCGTACGCGGCATCGGCGGAGTACTCGAGCGGGAAAGGCGCGCTACTGTGCCGCGTGCGCGCGAATTTCGCACCGGTCGCGTGCGCGGCGGCCGCGCGGCCCACGCTTCGGCGCCGCACATACCGCACCGCATGGTCGCGATCGGAACCTGCCCGCGCGCCGATGCCGTTGAATCCTCGCGCTCTTTTCCCGACAATCGTCGGCTCGTCCGCGTCGCGCCGCGATGCCGACGTGCCCGCGTCGCCGCGCGAAAGCCGGCACCGATGCGCCCGTCCCCACAGCAGAACCCTTCATGTCGCGACCCTCTTCGCTCGACCACGAACAGCTCCTGGCCTGCGCGCGCGGCGAGCTGTTCGGTCCAGGCAACGCCCGCCTGCCGGCGCCGCCGATGCTGATGTTCGACCGCATCACGAACATCGACGATCGCGGCGGCGCATTCGGCAAGGGCCTGATCCACGCCGAGCTCGACATCCGCCCGGACCTGTGGTTCTTCGGCTGCCATTTCGAAGGCGATCCGGTCATGCCGGGCTGCCTGGGCCTGGACGCGATGTGGCAGCTGACCGGTTTCTTCCTGCCGTGGCTCGGCGAGCCGGGCCGCGGCCGCGCGCTCGGCGTCGGCCAGGTCAAGTTCAGCGGCCAGGTGCTGCCGACCGCGCGCCAGGTCCGCTACGAGATCGACATCCGGCGCGTCATGCGCGGCAAGCTGGCGCTGGTGATCGCCAACGGCCGGACCCTGGTCGACGATCGCCCGATCTACGCGGCAGACGATCTGCGCGTGGGCCTGTTCCAGTCGACCGAGGGCTTCTGAGACGATGCGCCGCGTGGTCGTGACCGGAATCGGCATCACCTCGTGCCTCGGCGACACGCCGGCCGAGGTCGAACAGGCCTTGCGCCAAGGCAGCAGCGGCATCCGCGCCGCACCCGAGCAGGCCGAGCGCGGCCTGCGCAGCCGCATCGCCGGCGCGCCGCGGACCGATCTGGTCGCCGCGATTGATCGCAAGCTCAAGCGCTTCATGGGCGACGCCGCCGCATACGCGTACGTCGCGATGCGCGAGGCGATCGCCGATGCCGGCCTGTCGGCCGACACGATCAGCCATCCGCGCACCGGCGTGATCGCCGGCTCCGGCGGCGGTTCGGCGCAGTGGCAGATCGAGACCGGCGACCTGCTGCGCGAGAAGGGCGTACGCCGCATCGGTCCGTACATGGTGCCGCGCACGATGTGCTCGACGGTATCGGCCACGCTGGCGACCGCGTTCGGCATCCTTGGCCTCAGCTACTCGATCTCGGCGGCCTGCGCGACCTCGGCGCACTGCATCGGCGCCGCGGCCGACCTGATCCGCCACGGCGCGCAGGACGTCATGTTCGCCGGCGGCGGCGAGGAGCTGCACTGGGGCATGACCTCGCAGTTCGACGCGATGGGCGCGCTGTCGACCGCGTACAACGACACGCCCGAGCGCGCCTCGCGTCCGTACGACGCCGGCCGCGACGGCTTCGTGATCGGCGCGGGCGGCGGCATCCTCGTGCTCGAGGACTACGAACACGCCCGCGCGCGCGGCGCGCGAATCCACGCCGAGCTGGTCGGCTACGGCGTGACCTCCGACGGCGGCGACATGGTCGCGCCGTCCGGCGAAGGCGCGGTGCGCTGCATGCGCATGGCGCTGCGCGAGGTGGCCGCGCCGGTCGACTACCTCAACACGCACGGCACGGCGACGCCGGTCGGCGACATCGTCGAGCTCAAGGCGGTGCGCGAGGTGTTCGGCGACGCGGTGCCGCCGCTGTCCTCGACCAAGGCGCTGACCGGCCATTCGCTCGGCGCGGCCAGCGTCCACGAGGCGATCTACAGCCTGCTGATGCTGCGCGGCGGCTTCCTCGCCGGCTCGGCGAACATCGAGACGCTCGATCCGGAGGCCACCGGCTTCCCGATCCTGCGCGAGAGCCGCGAGGCGACGCCGGCGATCGTGATGTCCAACAGTTTCGGCTTCGGCGGCACCAACGCCACGCTGGTGTTCGCGCGGGTCTGACCGCGCGGCGCCGGCGCGCTGCAACCGATCGCGGCATCGGCGCATCTCCGACAGCGTCCCCCGCCGTCCTTCGGAGTGCGCCATGTCCCTCGCCGTATCGATCCTGCGCCTGGCCTCGGCCGTGCTGTGCACGGCGTTCGCCGTCACCGCGGCGGCCGCCGCCATCGACCCGCGTGCCGCCATCGACCCGCGTGCCGCCGCCGACCGCGTCGCCGACGCGATCGAGGAGCACTACTATGATGCGCAGCGCGCCGCCGAGGTCGCGCAGGCGCTGCGTGCGGCCGCCGCGGACGGCCGTTTCGACGCGCTGACCGATCCGCGCGACCTGGCGACCGCATTGAGCGAGCGGCTGCGCCCGGCCGATGCGCATTTCGGCGTGAAGTGGAGCGAGCCGTCCGAGGCGCCTGCCGCGGCGTCGACGGCGCCGGCAGCGCCGGTTTCGCAGGCCGAGAGCGAGCGGCGCGGCAACTACGGCATCCAGCGCGTCGAGGTGCTGCCCGGCAACGTCGGCTATCTCGATCTGCGGATGCTGGCCGGCTTCGAGTTCGGCGAACCGGACCAGCCGGCGCGCGAGGCGATCGAGGCGGCCCTGCGGCTGCTCGCGCGCACCGACGCGATGATCCTGGACCTGCGCGCGAACCCGGGCGGCTCGCCGGCGATGGTCGGCTATCTGACCAGCGCGTTCACGACGCGCGGCCAGGATGTCTTCAACACCTTCCACGGCCGCGGCGGCCGCACGCTCAGCGAGGCGCCGCTGGACTGGTACCCCACGCCGCGGCCGGACATTCCGCTGTACGTGCTGACCAGCGGGCGGACCGGCTCGGCCGCCGAGGCGGTGGCCTACACGCTGCAGCAGTCGCGCCGCGCCACCGTGGTCGGGCAGACCACCGCCGGCGCGGCCAACCCCGGCGGCGAGATCGACGTCGGCGAGGGCTTTCGCGTCTTCGTCTCAGTCGCCACGCCGATCAATCCGCTGAGTCGCGACAACTGGGAAGGCCGCGGCGTGGTGCCCGACATCGCCGTGGAGCCGGACCTCGCCGCGGACCGCGCGCAGCGCGAGGCGCTGCAGGCGATCGTGAAGCGCCGGCCCGACGCGGTCCGCGCGCGCTGGGTGCTCGAGGCGCTGCAGGCCGCCGAGGCGGCGCGCACGGTCGACGCCGATGCCTATGCCGGCCGCTACGGCGAGGTGACGATCGCCGCGGAAGCCGGGCAGCTCGTGCTGCGCCGCGAGCGCCGGCCGGCGCTGCGCCTGCTGCCGCTCGGCGAGGACCGTTTCAGCGTGATCGGCGAGCCGACTCGGCGCATCGGCTTCGACCGCGACGCGGCCGGCGCGATCGTCGCGCTCGAGAACAGCGTCGCCGACGGCCCATCGGTACGGCACCGCCGCGACGCGCCACACCCTGCCGCCGACCGCGATCGCACCCCCGGACCGAGCCGCAGCTGACCGCCGCGCGCGGCGAGCCTTCGGCACGCAGATCGATCGCCCGACAAGTACGGCTCGTTTTGGTGCGCCACCTATCCGCAAGACTCGACCTGAGGCCGCCTCCGTCCGAATCGAGTGCCCCCGCTCTCGCCCCAGCTTCAGCTTCTGCTCCTGCTTTCGCTCTGGCTGTTGCTGCTGCCTTCGCTGTTGCTGTTGCCTTCGCCGTTGCTGTTGCCTTCGCTGTTGCCGTGGCTCTCGCTCCTGGCTGTTGGTGCGCCTAAAGCGAGCCGAGCATCGCAGGTCGCCCAGGCCGAAGAGCTGCCCCGTGTCTGAGCGCCAGCGAGTTGGGGCAGCGTGCCTGGGCGACCGAGAAGCGCAGGGGACCGGCGCGGCGCAGCCGCGTCGGCTCGCGTCAGCGCAGGCGGTTT
>Ga0182736_1000787_pt1 | contig 40099 bp, 34 predicted proteins | sample eDN5th30CKraftBY_FD_128882 | JGI IMG/M metagenome (GOLD analysis project Ga0182736, IMG submission 128882) | Enriched backyard soil microbial communities from Emeryville, California, USA - eDNA 5th pass 30_C Kraft BY (version 2) (version 2) | ecosystem: Environmental > Terrestrial > Soil >... | reverse complement strand
TCATACTCCATTTAGCAAGCGAAGCATGGAATTACGTTGACGTCTCCTACCTCTATAGCTTTACTAGCTGGTCGCCAACTTCAGTGTAGATCTGGCGTTTCATCGAGATCTGCATATGCTGATAAAATGTTTGTGGGTCAAAACCAATTCTTGCATACTCCTGTTGAACCAATTCTTTGGCGATAGATAAATATTGTTCGTCTTTCCATACAGCCACCGTCATCACTATGCTGTTTCCGGTTGGATCTTTACTTATCATCACTTCGTCGCGCACAAAGCCGTCTATGGTTTTAATAAATTCCCGATTATACGTCATTTTGGTAATAAACGAATCTAATGCTAATGGCGGTATAGTAAATTCATCCACCAGGAAAACGCTACCGGCCGTATTTTTGCTAGGAGTGGTAATATCCAGTTGTATTATACCCAATTGCTGTAGGAAGCCAAGCCTATCGGTCTGTATTTGATAATGAACCACTTTTCTGTTTCTGAATTCATAAATAACCATACCCTCATTTTTAACCGGGCGGTAGGTCGGGGCTATCCCTTGAAAAGACTTTTCATGCGTGCCAACCATTTGCTGTTTTACAAAAACTTTATTTCCTTCAGCAAGGATATCCTTTATTGTCCATTTAGCATCTGGGAATGCCGTAATCAATGCCATCAAGGGTTGTTTAAACCCCTCAAACCCTAGTATCCCATTTTCACTTGAATAGTGTTCATCAATTAAGCTGTCAAGTAGCTCAAATTTGCGGTTGTTCAAGATAATTTCGTAGAAATCCAGGATAGCTTTTTTGTTCAGATTCGTTTCCATAGTATCGATTATAATTTTATTATTTGTAGTTTGCTGAGCCAGGGTGAGCTGTGCCATAACCAATAAGCATAAGCACAAACCTGTTGTTAGTCGTTTCATATCCATCTTTTTGATGAAGCAAAAATCGTTAACGCAGCAGGCTAATCCTTGTAAAAAATCATTGATTTACCAAAACAGGGTATTTTGGTAGAATTCCAGTGGGGTAAGACCGGTAAAGCGTTTAAATTCCCGGTTAAAATGTGGTTGATCGTAATAGCCGTTTTCCAAAGCAAGGCGAATCAGGGCATTTGGCTTCGACTGAGTTATAGCTTTCATCCTAACAATAGAAGCGAATTTCTTTGGTGAGGTGCCCACCATCTTCCGAAAACGTTTTTCAAGGGCATCCTGGCTAATAAAAAGGTTGTCTGCCAGTGTCCGTATTTTTAGCAGACCATTTTTTTGGTAAATATCCGATAGCGCTTTATGTATCAGTTGGTCGGCCATGGGCTTGGCCAGTTTGCTGAGCAAGAAATTTTCCACCAACTTAACCCGAACCTTATCTGTCTCTGCTGTTAAGAGCCTTTCTTCAATAATCGCAATTTCCGTTTGCCCGAAAAAATTATTTAGGGCAATGCTTTGTTCAAATAGTTCATGTAATGGTTTCTTGAGCAAACTAGCAGCTCCAATTTCTGTGAAATGAATAATCAGAGCCGAAGTACTGGGCATATAATGGATCAGTCGCACAGTATTTCTTAAACCAGAGAACGTTGCAGTGGGTAAGACCTTGCGCTGAGCTCCGTTTAAATAAGCAATTTGCCCGCTCAGTCGGAATGCCAGCACAGAGGAAGTACTCGGTATAATTCGATTGATACTCCCATTACGGCTTTCTATGATCTGGAAAACCCTGATAAATGGTTTTAATGCTTCTGTTGGTATGTATTCCCGGAGATTCATTGCTCGTAACAAACTTAGACAAATTGCATTTTATATGCAAGATACATAGGCCTAGTGCAGCTTGCACGATACGAAAAATCTTCCTACCAATACGGTAAAAACCGTGTACCTTTGTGGCTGTAGTACCGCGATAAGGTGGTCAATTTAGGGCCGCACAGTTCTTTCAGGTTCATAGATTAGTTGCACTACGCCTGATTTGAAAATATTGGTTTTTAGAAATTTCAAATTCAATCGGTCTTTTAGATTTTCAAATAATGGTTTTCCGCTTCCCAATGCTATTGGGTGAACAGCTATTCTGTAAATGTCAACAAGGTCTGATTGAATAAACGTTTTAATGAGGCTTGCACCGCCATAAAGCCAAATATCCTTTCCGGCCTCACCTTTAATTTTGGCTACCTTCTCTGTAATGTCAGAACTTATAAAGGTGGCTTTGTCGTCCTTTCTGTCGTGATTTGAAAAAACATACTTTTTCTTTGAATGAACGTTTTTCCAAAGATTTAATTCGGTTTCACTTGAATTTTTATCAGGCTGAAAGTTTCCCCAGCTATCGTAACTTACTCTACCGTAAAATATAGTGTCAACTGTTGTTAAAAAACCGTCAAAGTCCATGTCATCGTCCATTATGCACCAATCAATCTCACCGTTTGAACCTTCAATAAATCCGTCTAATGTTACTGCCAAGTCTAAGATTACTTTCCTCATGGGTATAGTTATATATTAATTCTTTTGTTTAAGTGTTGCCGATTGGTGTCAAATATTTAAATCATCCCGCTTAGATTGACCATTCGGTTGGTGCCTTACCAAACTTCTTTTTAAAAGCATACGAGAAATGAGAAAGGCTTTCAAATCCCAGGTCGAGATAGATCGCGGACGGTTTTTTATTCTTTTTTTCGATCAGGCGGCGGGCTTCCGCCAATCTTTTTTCCTGTAACCAATGCCGGGGCGGCGTACCGAATATTTTTTGGAAGTCACGCTTGAACCCCGCAAGACTTCTTCCTGTGAGTCGTGCAAATTTTACGACAGGAACATTGAAGTGGAAATTGCTGATCATGAATTTTTCCAAATCCATTTTATAAGGTTCCGAAAAGTCAAATAGAAATTCTTTGAGTTCGGGCATGGCATGTAATAATAATTGCACCGCTTCTTTCACTTTTAGTAGGCCTAACGCATTCGTTATCTTTTCTTCCGGATGACGTACGTGGGGTATCACGGATTGGAAGAAACCCTGCAGAAAATCGTTTTCGGGAATGAGAACATTCGAAAGGCCGCTGTATTTTTGCCTTGTCTCTATTTGTTCCTCCAGGGCAATCTTTCTGAGCAAGTCCTCTTTTAGACAAATAACAATGGTTTGGTAATCCTCACCATCCAGGGGCATCTTGGTAATTTCGCCCAATTGATTTTTTCGTATCAGCAACATCTCGCCCCGCCTCATCGAAATTTTTTGGCTAGCAGTTTCCAACGTAAAATGGCCAGAAACCTGTAATACCAAGGTGTTGTGCTCAAAAAATCCTACTTTCTCCTTTCTCATGGTTGAAAGAAAAGAGTAAAATATAACGCCCGGGATTATTTCGGTTGGATTTGTCATGATGTAAAGATATAAAATTGACGGGCTTATGTGCAAGCACTATCGCTGTAGGTATGTGCCACCAAACATCGCTCCCCGCGAAAAATGTGTGTTCAATGTATCCATTTCCTCGGGGGTGAACACGATCTCCATTGCCTGCATGTTTTCCGGTAGCCTCGATCTGCGGCTCATGCTAACTAATGGCATGATATGGTTGCCCTGTGCATTTACCCAAGCAATTGCTAATTGTGTCGGGGTGTATCCTTTTTCCTTTGCAATGGTCTTCAATACTTCAACTTTTTCTAGGTTCTTGATCAAGTTCGCTCCCTGAAAACGCGAGAAGTGGTTGTGGTAATCATCGGCCGCAAGCGGTGCTTTCATTTCACCGGTAAGTAATCCCTCGGCCGTATTGGCAAAGGCCACTACGCCGACCCCCAGTTCTCTAGCGGTAGGAAGCAAATCACTTTCTATCTGGCGATCGGCCAGAGAGTAGCCTATTTCCAATGCTGTTACAGGATATACGCTGTTGGCCCTGCGCAGTTGATCTGCAGTTATTTCAGAAACGCCGAGGTAACGTACCTTTCCTTCTTTGATCAGATCGGCAACAGTTCCAATCACATCTTCCAGAGGAACACTGTTATCCATTCTGCATGGCTGATAAAGATCAATGGTATCTATACCCAAACGAACCAAAGAATAGTTGATAAAGTTCTTGATGGCTATAGGCCGAAGGTCCAACCCAATCCATTGCCCGCTGTAGAAAATCGCGCCAAACTTGACGCTTATGAAGGCATCGTCCCTTCGTCCCTTGACAGCTTTACCTACAAGGAGCTCATTGTGTCCGCTGCCGTAAAAGTCTCCGGTATTCAAAAAATTGATACCCTTGTCTAATGCCATCTGAATGGTGGCCACACTTTCGCTTTCGTCATTCACTGGGCCTCCCCCAGTTGATGACATGCGCATGCAACCTAATCCGAGTTTAGATACAAGTGGACCATTTTTTCCGAGGGCTATTTTTTTTATTGTTGTCATTGTAGTTATTTTATTGATTAACAATACAAAGGTCAACTTTTATATCCTTTAACAGCTTTCTTTTATGGCTCAATTTACTTGCCTGAATGGCTCATCTTCCCGTTCAAATTTAAACGCCATTAGACTGTTTATTTATCGGTGCAGGTATAATAGAATACCTGTGTGATATATAAAACTAATAAAATTAGTTTGGAAATGCTAAACGCCCACCTCGTGAACTGCCATTTAATTTTTAAATTAGTACCGATAGATCAAAACAGCTAATTAACAACGAACCGCTAATGGCTAATAGTAATGTATACAATGGAAAAAATAGAAATATTTGAGAACGAAAGAGCCGCAGGCTACAATCAGTTTGTAGAAACTTGGATACCTAACTATCACTATTTTTTAGATCGGCTACCCAAACTATTGCGTGAAACCAATCATAGAGAATTGCTGGTAGTAGGGTGTGGAACGGGTAATGAAATAGAAAGATTTATCCGAACCCCAGAGCATTGGGAAATAACAGGGATAGACCCATCCCCCCAGATGATCAAACAAGCACGGGAGAAACTAAAAAATTATGGGAATATTAAGCTGGTCGAAGGCCTATTGACCGACCTTGACGTTGGAAAAAAGTATGGTGCAGCTACGCTGTTATTGGTTTTGCATTTTCTTGACGATGACGGTAGTAAACTAAACTTACTTAAAGGCATAGCTGATAGATTAGTATCGGGAGCAACATTGGTCATGCTGGATATAACGGGCAACAAAAAACAAATTAAGCAAAATCTAAAAATCCTCAGACTTCTTTTACCAGAAGGTTTAGATGAAGAGCAGATCGGTAATCGCCTAAACAGAATAGAAAATGAGCTTCATCATGTTTCCGAAAATAGACTGTCGGAATTATGCACGGCAGCAGGATTTGAACAACCCCTTCGCTTTTTTCAATCTTCCATATATATGGGTTGGTTAACTAAGAAGAAATGAAAAAAACAATGCATTGGGTAATATCAAGTACCTAAAAAATATCTAGGGGTTGTGAGAACCCCTGTAATGTTGTTATTTCATAATAACAATGTTTTTTTGTTTTAAATATGGGGTGATAAAACACACAAAATCATACCTGATTATAATGGCAAAAGCTCCGCAGAAATTTGCCGCTTTCAGTAGGTATTACAGCAGCACAGTTGTCCTTAAATTATGGCGGCGGGCAATAATATCGCCTGACCACGTTATATTATAGACACATTTTATTAAAAATACTAAGAAATGAAGACATTTAACAGAAAAAAGTATAGTATGGCTTTCGGTACATTTGCATTGTTATTGACTATTTTGACCAATGCAGCTGTATATGGGCAAGCACCTGTCCAAACGCAAACACCACAGGTAAAAGAAGATTTTAAAGAAAAGGAACTTGATTGTTTCCTCAATGCCAATCAAAAAATAAGTGCCATACAGATGGAAGCTCAAGGCGAAATGGCAAAAATTATTGAGAAGGAAGGATTGTCAGTAGAAAAATTCAACACGATGGCCCAAGCACAGCAAACGCCAGACAGCACTGCAAAGCCAGATCCAAAAGATGTAGCGTCATTTCAAAAAGCGGCAGAGCAAATTAGCGGCATGCAGCAGGGGTTAGAAGGAAAAATGACCAAGGTGGTTGAGGAAGAAGGGTTAAACGTAGAAACCTATATGCAGATAGCACAAGCCTACCAGCAAAGTGAGAAAGTCAAAGAGGTATTAGACAAGAAGATGAAAGAAAAACAGGCTGATACAGCGACAGTTGAGCAGCAGTGAAACAAGTGGGCATGATGAAAACTTGTAAGTAATAAATTTTTCCAGTTTTCTTTATATTTATCAATGGAGAGGTAGGCAAAGCTTATAAGTTTATCTTGATAGGCTTTCCTGACCTTTCTAGCGTAATACTTTCGATTGCTTTATCCAAAATCCTTGACGATAAAGAGACGGAAATTTCTTTTTTCAAAGCGATCAAACCTTTTCAACGCGTAACTCCTTATATCACGAGATGTTACAATAGCACCTATACTATTCTGTCAACTTAAAAACAATCGCCTATCAAGCCATTATGAGACAAATCAGCTAGAACTTGACACGACTATCCTAAATCGGATAAGAGTTTTGAGCTATTTTTACCGGCTAATATGTTTAAATCTTTTCAACACCTATTATCGAGATGAACCAATTCAAAAAAGTAAAGGCTTGGGGTTTGCTGGCTTGTTTGCTGGCAATAGGCCAAAGCCAGGCGCAGGATAGAAAGGCACCTGCATATCCGCTAATTACACACAATCCTAATTTCAGTATCTGGTCAACTACCGATCAGCTGAACGCCTCTACCACCAGACATTGGACAGATGCCGACCATTCCCTTTTAGGATTGATCAATGTAGATGGCAATATCTACCGTTTCCTGGGAAAAGAAGAACCCAACTATAAAACTATACTCAACACGTCAGATGAGGAACCTTACACCGTAGAATATACTGAAACTGCGCCGACAGGAGAGTGGACCTCTCCCGGCTTTTCCGCAAGCAACTGGAAATCGGGTTCAGCGCCAATTGGTGATGATGAAAAAAATGTAAAAACCCTTTGGAAATCGCATGATATTTGGGTAAGACGCACTTTCAACATAACAAACCCTGCAAGTATCAATGAGCTCTTATTAAAATTGAACCACGATGATAACGTTGAGGTATTTCTGAACGGCAAGCAGGTATACGAGAAAACTGGTTGGACCAACAGTTTCCAATACTTTCCGATTAGTAAAGCCGATCTGAAAGCAGGTCAGAACATCATCGCTATCCACCTCGCCAATACCGCCGGTGGCCGGTTCCTTGATTTTGGGCTGGTTGATAAACTGAAAGATAATGCCGCACAAATACAATTGGCCAAGCAGAAAAATGTAGAGGTTACCGCAACGCAAACCATCTACAACTTTACAGCAGGTAAAGTAGACCTGAAGCTCACCTTTACATCGCCATTGCTTATGAATGATCTGAGCTTGCTGTCGCGTCCGGTATCTTACATTACTTACCATGTAAAGGCTAATGATGGCAAGAACCACTCCGTAAAAGTGTTCCTGGGTGCATCATCAAACATTGCCGTCTATAGACCATCGCAAGAAGTAACTACGCAGAAATACACTACCGCTGGACTATCCGTCCTGAAAACCGGTACTGTAGAGCAGCCCATCCTGCAAAAGGGTGCTGATGATATGCGCATCGATTGGGGATATTTCTACGTAGCGGCACCTAAAGCAAATGGAGCCGTGCAATTCGTTACCCCGATTGCCGCTGCCGCCGACGCCTTTAGACAGGGCTCTACCGTTTCTACAGCATCGAAAGGTAAATCATTGTCATTGAATACGGTGATACCTTTTGGCACTGTTGGGAAAACCGAAGTGGGGCGTTTTGTTGAATTGGGCTATGATGAGATCTATGCTATCCAGTACTTTAAAAACGATCTGAGACCATGGTGGAACAACTCGGGCAAGGAAACCATAGAAGGGCAGCTCACCGGTGCGGCTAACGATTATAAATCTATTATGAACAGATGCGCCGCATTTGACAAACAGGTTTATGCCGATGCACTGCAATCGGGAGGTGAAGAATATGCGCACCTGTGCGTGCTGGCCTATCGCCAGAGCATTGCGGCGCATACGCTGGTTAAGAGCCCTCAGGGCGAGCTATTGTGGCTGTCTAAAGAGAACAATAGTGGTGGTTTCATTAACACTGTGGATGTAACTTATCCGTCAGCACCGTTATACCTAATCTATAATCCAGAACTGCTTCAAGGTATGCTGAATGGCATTTTCTACTTCAGCGAAAGTGGTAAGTATCCGCACCCATGGGCCGCACATGATCTGGGTACTTATCCAAAGGCCAATGGCCAAACCTATGGCGAACCGATGCCAGTGGAGGAGTCGGGCAATATGATCATTTTAACCGCGGCTATCACCAAAGTACAAAACAACGGTAACTACGCTAAAAAACATTGGAAAACCCTCACCACCTGGGTTGACTACCTGGTTAAAGATGGCTTTGATCCTAAAACCCAATTATGTACCGACGATTTCGCCGGTCATCTGGCGCGTAATGCCAACTTATCGGTTAAAGCTATTGTGGGCATTGCCTGCTACGCGCAAATGGCTGAAATATTAGGCGAAACCGAAACTGCCAAGAAATACCGTGCCATTGCCGAGAGCATGGTACCTAAATGGATGGAGATGGCCGATGCTGGCGATCACTACGCCCTTACTTTCGATGATAAAAACACCTGGAGTCAGAAATATAACTTGATTTGGGATAAGGTATTAGGTCTGAACCTGTTTCCGCAGAAAGTATATGATACCGAAATTAAGTATTACCTCACCAAGCAAAACAAGTTCGGTATACCATTGGATAGCAGAAAAGCTTATACAAAAAACGACTGGATTTTGTGGACAGCAGCCTTTGCGCCAACCCGTGAGGAGTTTGAGGCGCTGGTGAAACCCGTTTACAGACATGCGCTAGAGACCGAATCGCGCGTTCCGCTGAATGACTTTTATGATTCAAACACCGGTATCCGCGAAAACTTCAAAGCTCGGAGCGTGATAGGTGGTTTCTACATGAAATTCTTAGCCGATAAGCTTCAAACGAAATAAGTAAGTATTTACCGATATATCACTGGGGATGTCTCCTATGTTTGTGAAAGACAAATGTAGGAGACATCTCTTTTTCGACCGAATTATTATGGAACAGGAAAACTTCAAATAAACCTTTCTATAAATATGCTGTCTTATCCATATAACGACATTTTTCATATCCTCATTAAACAGTTACATCATGAAGAAGAACTATCGCAAAGTCATTTCCTTTTCCTATATATTCATTTTATTACTGATGTACAATACGATAACAATCGCTTCTGCCCAGGTTGCGCAATCTACCAGTTATCGAACACAGCGAAGTCAGGAATTCACTATTCGGAAAAGCGTTTTTGGACGCCAGGACGGTAAAGGGCACAACACAACTATCCGTAAAGATATCTTCGGCAACACGGTCATCGAGGATAATGGGGGTAACAAGAAAACCATCGGTAAAGATATTTTCGGTAATACGGTTATCGAGGATAATGGGGGTAATAAGAAAACTATTGGTAAGGATATCTTCGGTAATACGGTTATCGAAGATAATAAAGGTAACAAGAAAACCATCGGTAAAGATATTTTCGGTAATACGGTTATCGAAGATAATAAAGGTAACAAGAAAACCATCGGTAAAGATGTTTTCGGTAATACGGTTATTGAAGATAATAAAGGTAACAAGAAAACCATCGGTAAAGATATTTTCGGTAATACGGTTATTGAGGACAGTAATGGAAACAAAACCACAATTAAGAAAGATATCTTTGGGGATATAGTAATAGAAAAAAGATAGCGTATCCAGGTTATTAGAAATTATATATCTTTATAACTATGAAGCAAATGCTATTCATTTTGTTTGGACTCCTATTTTCTTCGTCGTCCTTCGGTCAATTAAATTTTATCAAACAGTTGCAAGCGGGCAAACCACAACATATAGTCATTTATGGCACGAGTCTATCAAGTGGCGATCACGGTGAAGCATGGATGCGTGTGCTGAATAGAACGATCAGCAGCCAATACGGAGATAGCTTACTCAGCTATTCGCTTGCAGGTAAAGGCGGCATGTGGTCTACCTGGGGTGTACAACATTTAGAAGACAGCGTAATTGCTAAAAAGCCCGATGCCGTGTTTATTGAGTTTGGTATGAACGATGCATTTTTGAAATATAACACCTCTGTAGCTGTAGCTAGGTTAAATTTGCTATACATGATAGATCGGATTAGGCTTTATAGTGATTCCTGTGATCTGGTGTTACAAGTGATGAATATGCCCATTGGCAAATCTGCTGGCTATAGGCCGCATCTGGATGCATATTATGCCATGTATCGGGAGGTAGCCAAGGAGAAAGATGTCTTCTTGGTGGATCACTATGCCAACTGGCAGAAAATCTTGAATCAGGGTGAGTCGGTATTTCGGCAGTATGTACCCGATGGTCTTCATCCCAATGCCAAAGGGGCAGAAGAAGTTATTGCACCTCTTATCCTTCAAACACTCGGTTTGAAAAAGTGAAGATACGTTACGTTCCTAATTCTTTTTTTTCTTTTTACCAGTATATTTCCATTCGCAGATAAAAATTTACTTAACGCTTCCAGATCAGGCTCACTATAGAGTCGGAGAGGTAGTTTCTGCAAATATTTTGCATTACCGTAACTGAATTTCCTGATTTCGATCAAGCGGAATTACCGAAACAATCTTTAATTTAGTAAAAAAAAGATATGCTGATCAATATTCACCCAAAACTACCAATGCGCGACAAGGCTGTAACAAAATCTTTCTACATAAATAAATTAGGCTTTCATGAATTTGGAGGTACCGACTATAACGGTTATCTAATGGTAGAAAAAGACAATATACAAATCCATTTTTTTGAATTTAAAGAACTTAACCCAAAGGAGAATTATGGACAGATTTATATCCGAACAAACAATATTGACGATTTATATCAATCCATGTTAGCCAACAGGGTAATCATACATCCCAACGGGGCTTTACAGACAAAGCCTTGGGGACAGAGAGAATTCGCATTGCTGGATCCCGATAACAATTTACTGACTTTCGGACAGAGCATATAAAGTCTTTTCCTCTTTTGTTAATTAAAACCAAATTTTAGGCGGAGCTTAATTAGATGTTATATCTTAGTTGCATCAAGTACTATGAATGAATAGCTCATGCCTGCCTGCGGTAGGCAGGAAAGCTTTATTGTCATAAAATAATAACCGCACGTGGCGAGTTTATTGATGCCATTAAAAAACAAACAGTGAATCAATAATTTAATCAGATGAAAAAAATAGGTTTTTTATCGTTCGGACATTGGTCCAATCATCCGGCCTATAGCACCCGGACAGCAAGCGACACCTTGCTCCAGTCCATTGATCTGGCTGTTGCTGCCGAAGAAATCGGTCTAGATGGTGCCTATTTTCGGGTACATCATTTTGCGGCTCAGTTGGCATCGCCGTTTCCCTTGCTCTCGGCCATTGGTGCCAAGACAAACAAAATAGAGATTGGCACAGGTGTGATCGATATGCGCTATGAGAATCCACTGTATATGGTGGAAGACGCCGGAGCTGCCGATTTGATTTCGGGCGGTCGATTGCAATTGGGAATCAGCAGAGGTTCGCCAGAACAAGTGATCGATGGTTGGCGCTACTTCGGTTATGAACTGGCCGAAGGGGAGACCGACGCAGACATGGGACGTCGTAAAGCCCTGGATTTTTTGAACAAGTTAAAAGGTATCGGATTTGCCCAGCCTAACCCATACCCGATGTTCCCAAATCCGCCGGGCCTGTTACGCTTAGAACCGCACGCGGCAGGTTTACGGGAACGCATCTGGTGGGGTGCTGCTTCCAATGCTACCGCCATCTGGGCGGCCGAGAACGGTATGTACCTGCAAAGCTCTACCTTGAAATACGACGAAAGCGGCAAGCCCTTCCATGTGCAACAAGCAGAGCAGATCAGGTTGTATAAAGAAGCGTGGAAAAAAGTAGGACACCAGCGTGAGCCAAGGGTTTCGGTGAGCCGATCAATTTTTGCGTTGATCAACGATCAAGATCGGGCTTACTTTGGACAAGACGCCGGTCGGAACGATAAAATCGGTATGATCGAAAAAGATAAACGCGCTATTTTCGGGCGAAGTTATGCGGCCGAACCAGATCAGCTCATCAAGGAATTGGCTGAAGACGAAGCCATCCAGGAAGCGGATACACTTCTTTTAACGATACCCAATACTTTAGGCGTGGATTACAACATACATCTGTTGTCTGCTATATTAGAACATGTGGCACCCGGATTGGGATGGCGTTAAGCATATTTTGCCATGGCAAAAAACTTGCGGTATAAAACCAAGATAGCGGTTATCGGCGCGGGGCAAGCTGGACTTTCCGCTGCTTACCATTTAAAAAAGTCAGGAATGGAAATCGGTCGGGACTTTATCATCCTGGATGAAGCACCTCGTCCGGGTGGTGCTTGGCAATTTCGCTGGCCTTCGCTAACACTGAGTACGGTCAACAAAATTCACGATTTGCCGGGGATGCCCTTTGAAGAAACGCTAGAGACAGATGAAACAACAGTGCGTGCCAGCAAGTCTGTTCCGCATTATTTTGATGTGTACGAAAAGAAATTCGGCCTTCAGGTATATCGCCCCCTAAAGGTCGAAAAAGTCTTTCTACATGGAGACCGCTTTTATATAGACACAGCAGAAACCTTATTCTCCGCTTTGGGCATCATCAATGCAACCGGCACTTGGGGCAGTCCCTACATTCCGGAGTACCCAGGTGCAAGGCTTTTTCAGGGCGAGCAACTGCATACTAAGGATTTTAAGACGGCTGACTATTTTCGGGGCAAGCATGTCATCGTGGTGGGAGCCGGCATTTCAGCCATTCAATTGCTGGATCAGATTTCTAAGGTAACCACCACCACCTGGGTTACACGTCGTCCACCCGATTTTAGGGCAGGGCCGTTTGATGAAGCAGCCGGACATCGTGCGGTTGCCTTGGTGGAAGAACGTGTGCGGCAGGGATTGCCACCCTTGTCGGTGGTTTCCGTAACTGGGCTGCCCGTAACGCCGGCAGTTGAAGATATGGACGGGCGCGGTGTGCTGAAACGTTTCCCCATGTTTAGCGAAATCACCAAAGATGGCGTAAAATGGGAAGATGGGCGAGAAGAAAGAGCGGATGTTATCCTATGGAATACAGGCTTCAAAAGTGCATTAACACACTTAGACCCGGTATTGCCTAAGGAAGAAAACGGCGGAATCCTCATGGCCGGAAGGTTAGCAACAATGGTTGCCAAAGAACCGCGAGTTCATTTGGTAGGCTATGGTCCTTCGGCCTCTACCATTGGTGCCAATCGTGCCGGAGGTGCGGCAGCTAGGGAGTTGATGAAAACTATATCGGCCTGAGGAGGCACTTCGGAAGATAAGTGTGGCTCGTTCAATATCTATTTTGTTCATCTGGGCAGTTTACTTTCCTTCCACTAAAGTTTAAAAACTTAAATTTGTTCATGTTTCAGCGGCTTCAATTAAAATGGTGTTTCATTCTGATAGGTATTCTAGCCTTTGGAACGTTCATTATGCGTTTAGGTGAGTTTAAGATAGTACAAACCTGGCAGTATGTTGGGCATCTTGTATCACTTAGCGCTTATATTTCGGTATGCTGGATAATACATGCGTATTTCACGCAAGATAGATTCCTCCATTTAGGGGGTAAAATCATTTTTTTACTGAGTATTCTAGTCGGCACGCTCGCATCGTTGGTCCTCTTTTACGTTTATATGGACTGTGTTCCTTCCATGTTTGTATTACCAGATAATAATGTACCTGTCGATGGAGCTTACTTTAATTTTTTTCGAAGGTTAATTTCTGCATTTTTTGTTAGTCTGATAAGCTATATTGTTTACAATAATGTCTATACCGGTAACAAACTACAGCAGACACAACTTGAAAATGAGCAGCTAAAGCAGGCGCACTTACGTGCACAGCTCCTTTCTCTTCAGCAGCAGATAAGCCCACACTTTTTATTTAATTCCCTTAGCACCCTAAAAACCATTGCGCAGGATCGGGATACCAAGGAATTCGTTGTTGAGCTTTCACATGTGTATAGGTATTTATTGAACTTTAACGAAAACCAGGTGACGAGGTTGTCAGAAGAGTTGTCATTTACAAATTCATACCTCTACATTTTACGGCAACGGTTCGAAAACGCGCTGTGTGTTTCAATTAACATTAAAGAGGAGTACTATGCTAACTATGTAATCCCACCCTTATCTATACAGTTGCTAATTGAAAATGCTATTAAGCATAATGCCGCGTCAGCGCAACGCCCTCTAAGTATTGCTGTTTATATGAAAACCAACGATGAGCTAGTCGTTGAAAACAACTATCAGCCTAAAAAAGTCCCAGTTGAAAGTACAGGTCTTGGTTTACATAATATCAATGACCGATATCGGCTTCTTTTTAATAAGGATATTCATATTGATGCTTCAGACACGTATTTTAAAGTCACTTTACCATTATTACGCCATGAACATTATCATAATTGAAGATGAGCCACGTACCGCAAACGATTTACAATCAATTTTGGAAAGCATTGACAGTGATATCAACGTCCTGGAGATTTTGCCTTCGGTAGTGGAGTCCATTGAATGGTTTAAAGAACATCCATCTCCAGATCTCATTTTTTCTGATATTCAACTGGGAGATGGGCTAAGTTTTGAAATATTCAAAGAAATTGACCCGCAATCTCCTATTATTTTCTGTACAGCTTTTGATCAGTATGCAATCCAAGCGTTCGAGGCAAATAGCATAGACTATTTGCTCAAACCTATTGAAGAGCAAAAAGTAGCACGCAGCCTCACTAAGTTTCGGAAGCTAAAACAACACTATTCAAATGATTCTTTTAAGAATAATTTAGATAGAGTTGTTGAGCAAATGGATATAAATTACAAACAGTCCATACTCGTCACATATCGTGATAAAATGATTCCGGTTAAAGTCAAAGATTTGTGTTTTATTTATGCATCGAATGGTATTGTAACACTCCACACAAATAGCAATCAGGATTATGCGATACAATATACCATCGATCAACTTCAGACAATGTTAAATCCTGCTCAGTTTTTCCGTGCAAACCGGCAGTTCATAATCAACCGGGATATCATCCAGAATATAGAACATTATTTCAACCGCCGTCTTATTATCAAAGTCAATTGTCCAACACCAATCAAGCTCATTGTAAGCCGCTTGAAATCGCAAGATTTTCTTCGGTGGATCGAAAGCTAAATGCCTAATAGAAATAGGTATGCTAACCTTCACCACAGTCAATTTAAGTAAATGACGCCTGGCATTTCGCTTTAGCTATTTAATCATTTCGACCGTAAAATTGGCTCATTCATTCAGATAATTCAACGGTAGAATCTACAATCGTCTAGTTTCGCATCAACGTTTTTAAGCTTCAGCCGTCACAATATGAAACTATTGCATTTTCCTTTTTTTTTCTTCCTGCTAATAGCAAAAAGCGTCTCTGCCCAAACAGATGCCGAAAGCGCTCAGAAACAAATGATGGATTCGATAAAAAATGTTTACCTCACAGAAGCGGCGATCAGGAACCCGCTATTACGGCAAGTAACCATATCCACCGACGTTATTTCTTCGAGTAATATTCGGAGCCAACTTTACGGAAATGATCTGTTCGAAGGTAAACTTAGCCAGGTGCGCACTAAAGCTTTACTCAGTATTCCATTGAAATCATGGGGTAAGAACTCGCTTTCAGCATCTTTCAGCCTTTTCCATCAGCATTTCAATTTGCATGACGTTAAATTTATCCAGCCAATTGCCAACTCATTCAATGAAAGAAGCGTTGATAAGTTAACGGTTGGTTTTACCGGAAGCTACACACGGGTAGATTCACTTTTTGGTCGCCAGATTATTTATATGGGCAGCCTATCGGGGCTAACAGGGCGTTCAAGCTCCATTCAAAAAGTGAGTTATCTCGGTGGGGTAATTTTAACACTCAAGCAAACTCCCGAAAAACGAGTAAGTGTTGGGCTGTTACTTAATTTAGATCCGTCAATAGATATTCCTGTCATTCCGTTCTATACTTATTGGCGCAAATATCAGAACGGTATGGAACTTAATGTAAATTTACCTCAGGAAGTTTCCGTCAGGAAAAGTCTTTCCGATCGTTTTTGGGCAAGCTTCGGTACGTCGATATCCGGCTCTGTAGCCTTCTTCAGATATGCTGAGCCCGGATTTCCAAAAGACGTTAATTTTAGCATCGTAGATCTGAAAACCGGGCCAAAAATCGAATATCGTTTTGCCGAAAAGCTCATCTTCGGACTCAATGCCGGCCTGCTCACGCCTATCCAAGCGAGGCAATTTGAGGTATCTGAAAAAGCAAATGATTATTTCTTGAAAAATAAGATAAACTCAACACCATTTGTAAATTTCAGCATATCGGTGCTTCCTTTTTTATAAGTTGCAACAATAAAAACGCTTTCATATTCGGTAATCATGTTTTGAATATGGATTTTTAAAATCATCCACAACTCAGCTTGTTTCAATTACACATATTTTTCTTCAAGCCTGCATAAGACGTTCATCAATTCATCTGGGTCTTCTTTCATTACATTATGGGCGCAATGAATAGATTCGGTGTGCCAATCGTTCAATTGTTGAAGGCGTTCATACAGGTTTGTAAAAGGCGTTCCCGCCCATCCGCTCAGGTATATAAATGACCGGTTTTTAACTTGCGTATGCTTGCCGGTTAGCTGTATGCCTTGCATAAATGTGGCTAAGGGTTGCGGCCTTCTGCGGTTATCCAAACCCGGAGGAACAGCAACCGTAAAACCATCTTCGCCAGCTCCTGTTGCAAAAATATTCCGATATGCGTCACTCGTAAGGCTCCAGCATGAATCGCCGTTTTCGGGCACATAGGCGTCAATATAAACCAGTGCACCAATCTTGTCGGGTATTTTATCCGCCACACCGGTTATAACCAGTCCGGCATAGCTGTGCCCGCATAATATTACATCGGTAAGATTTTGTTGTGTAAAAAAATCAACTACAAATTGTATGTGTGTATCTAGGTTGATGGGGTTATCGTAATTAACAGTTTCTGTTTCGAGACCCGGTAGCGTTAAAGCAATACATTTCTTTTTTAAAATATTTAGCCGGTTAATCAAAGGGTCAAATGCCCACGCACCATGCCATCCTCCAGGAATTAAAATATATGTTTTTTCAACTGTTGAACTCATCATGATTTATCGATATTTTTTCCAATATAATAATTCCGGACTATTATCCTATCATTCTTTGATTTTGCTATATTATCAAGAATAATGAAACGCTTTCCGTGATATTGTTTTTGATTAAATAGGTGAAATCGGGAGTCGCTTTCAAATTTAAGGAAGTGTTATTTTTTGTTAAATAGCTCACCCTTGATACTTTATATCAATATATTTACGGTATAACCAAGGCTCTTTATATGATGTATACCATCTTGTCTTTTTCTTTCAGGTACATCTGGCTTAAGATACTTTTCTGTCTGGTGTTTTATTTTTCGATAGCCTCAGCAGTATTAGCGCAAAAGTTTAACGGAAATGTCGAAATGCTCGATTCCAATAAAATGCCTATTGGAGGGGATTTAACCTATAACAACCAGAATACCTAATTTGCAATTCGTCGTCTACATAAGCCATTTCCCAGAACATTTTCGAAAGACTGCCTTCATAGTTTGATATATTGCCCCAGATTAACTACGACCAGAACCGTTACCAACCTAGCCAATAATTTATTTTTACCATAAAAGTATTAGTTGGAGCAATACCCCAAATTTGGTCCAGGTTGTTTGTCCAACCTGGCTGATAAACGGGCGTTGTTCCAGATCGATTGTGCTCCCAGACTAGGTATAGGGTAGAACCTGGCTTATACTCCCATCTGGCCACGAGGTTAGACCTGAATTCATTGAAACTGAAGTTGGGGTCTTTAAACTTAACCGATTGGTCTCCAGTGCTTATCGCATAGTTTCCGTCTGCATAGCTAATCTGGTCTGCAGAAAATTCCTTAAACCTTTCAAGGTAAGTTTTTGATAAGGTATTACCCGCATATTTAAATCTATCGTATTGCGCCGTTGAAGTAAATGGAGATGCATAGTATTGAATAGAAAGATCTGGCGTAATATTTCCTTGCAACCTTATGGTTAATCCATAGGTTTCTTGACGCATTCTACCCATTACATAGGTATCCTCTTTTTCGTTAAGGCTAGGGATTTTCAATGTGCTCACATATTGTAGATTATCTTTGTTCCAGGCGTAATTGAATTGGCCAACCAAATGGATATGATTGCCTATTCTAAAAGTCATCGAAGGTCTTACTTCATTATATCTGGTTTCGCCGTCCATAAAATGTTTTCCATCGTATTCCAGCTTAAAGATCATACGTTTTGCCCGGTCAGTATTCATGGAGAGATTACTGGTTAAATTCTGGGCGTAGCGTAAATCCGGGCCACCGCGTAGCATTCTGCTGTCCACCGTATTCCAGCTGAAAGCTTCCTTGAAATCCATCTCTATTCTATTTTGGATACTCAGGCTTCTCCAGCGTACGGCCACATTGTTGTCCATTGCCTTCCCACCATAGCTCCATACATTTCTTTGGGTCAAATTGATGCCTGCAAATCGGAAGGGGCCCCATGGGTCCGTTTTTCGGAGAGCCAGCTCGGATTCATTCAGTTTATAATCCGTTTGTTTCAAATACCCCACCTCATTCAAGTCAAAGCCCGGGGAAGACCAGCTAAAGGTTTCCGAGTAGTTCCATTGCGCATTTCCTTTTTTTCCGGCTTTAACATATCCGCCGGTTCCACTCAATGAGGTAGCCTCAGGATTCAGGGCCAAATAATCTTCACCCGATTGCCGCTGAAAGAAGTGTGTAGCGTTTCTTTTTGTTGCCAGAATAGCGTCGGAAGAACCAGACAGGTTGCTATACATCGCTTTGGTCTCTACATAATAAAGCCTGTTCGAGAAATATTTCGTAAAATCTATCCCGGTAGTAAAAGCGTCCTTCACCAAGAAGTTCTCCAAATGACCAGCATCGAGTTTCCTATTTACGGAGGTGATCATTCCACCCAATAGTGTATTACCTAACCAATTCTTCTGTACTCTAGCCACAGTATAATTGGTTAGAGGTTCTACTTCAATACTTTCTTCATTTCCATCTCTTGTTACCGAAGCGGAAGTTTTTCCAGTTACGCTCTCCAAAATTCCTATGGTCAATCCTTTTTTATCAGTGCCTGTTAATTTCATCGCTCCGAGAATGGGTACAAAGTCGGGATTACTCGCAAAACTATGTTGTTGGTCTATACCGGTAACCTGATATTTCGGTTTGGCCCCGATTCGTCTGGAATAGAACATCATGCCACCTTCATTATTGTCAAACTCCAAAATATGCTTACCTTCTAGGAAGAATGGTCTTTTTTCTTCATAGAACACCTCATAAGCAGTCAGGTTCATCACAGAAGGATCCAATTCCACCTGTCCATAATCCGGATTGATAGATAGGTCCATCGTATAATCACTGATGGCCAACTTGGCATCCAAACCGGCATTTGGTTTCCATCTACTTCCATCCTGATAAGGATTATTGGCAATCTTTGGTTCTCGAATTAGCTTATTCATAACATAGGGAAGAAACTCAATTCCTTTTGGTTTGGGAAGATCTTGCATGCCATGCATTTCTCCAAAAGAAAAGACATGTCCATTATTCTTGATGGGTATCATGCTCCAGTTCTGAACCTCATTATTCTTGCGGATTATCCGCCTAACATGGAGCCCCCAGATTCCATCTTCATTTTTTTGATTGTACCGAATTTGGTTGAATGGAATTCTTAGCTCCGCCGTCCAACTGGAATCGGCTAGGTCTTGATGGGTTCGCCCTTCCCATACCGCATTCCAGCTCAGGTTTACCGATAACTTATCGGTAACGGTAAGGTCCGTTTTATTTCCACCCAGATTGATGTTAAACTCAACCGCGGCCCTGTAATCATGGTAAGGGTCAAAGGCTATGCTGATTAAATCCCCATTGCTATTGTCGTCCCGATTTCCAATAAAGGCATTCATGGTTTCGGGATGAATATCTTTACAATATACACCAACATAGATATTTTTCTCATCAAAGAATATTTTCACCCTTGTCCAGGAACCGGTATAGGCTCGCTCAAAAGGGATGACCTGAGAAAATTTTTCAGACCATTCCCCTTGGTCTTGCCAAAGGGATTCATCCAATTTACCATCAATTTTGGGTTGGTCTTGTGTAATCTTAGTTGCTTGATAATTTCGTTTATAAGCATCATCAAAAGAAACGACAGGTATTCGGTCATCCTGGCCATAAACTACGGAAATGTTAGCTAAAAGAAAAATGAGTAGTAAATATTTCACAAAAGCGTTCGGTTAATACATTTTGACAAAAAAATCAATCACAAGAAGTATATTTGTGCTTAAGTTTCTTAAATTCAAAAATTTAGATGAATAAGCTTACGATTGATCGCAACTAAATGTAGTGATATTTTTTGTTTGGTAGAAGAGTTTTGTGAAGATTTTGATAAAACCACCAACCCTTTCAACCTTTATGCATGGCGGGCCTTCCAACTATCTGCGATAATGTCTAAGCGTAAAATTCAAAAAACCCAGACTAACCCGGAAACGTTCTAGTCCTCTTTTATCGCTTTAATTGGGTTGCTTGTAGCAGCGATGAAGCTACGGATAAAAACGGTAGTTCCTGCAACAAAGAGCGTGGCCAGCAATCCTACAGTAAAATATAAGGGTGTAATCTTAATCTGATAGGCAAATTCCTGCAACCAGCTATGCATGGAGTACCAAACAATGGGCACCGCTACAATAAAGGCAACTAGTATTAATATGATAAAATCTTTTAAGAAGAGCATCACAATATTTTTTACAGATGCACCCAGAACCTTACGCACACCAATCTCTTTTACGCGTTGTACGGCCATTAACGACACGAGTCCCAGTAAACCTACACAGCTGATAAGAATGGCAATAAAAGTAAAAACCTTAAACGTATTATAAAGTGTTTGTTCTTGCTGGTACAACCGGGCAACTTTGTTATCAAGAAATTCATAGTTAAATAAAGACTCCGGATTTAGTATTGACCATTCCTTGTTGATGGAGGCGATCGTTTGTTTTATATTGTTTGATTGAAGTTTCACACTCGCTTGGTAGAATCTTTCGGGATTGTAGTAAAGAAAACAGGCCCTTATTTTTTTATGCTTGGATTCACTTTGAAAATCGGCCACTACACCCTGAATCTCTGCCCGACGATCATTCACCATTACCCGTTCACCTAGGGCATCATCAGGGTTACGTATTCCTAATCGGTTTACAAATGTTTTATTAACCACAATTTTTAAGATACTGTCCTGCGTTGCACTTTTAACAACGGGTAAACCGGCCAATAGCTTTAGCTTAAACATAGAGAAGTAGTTTTCGTCCACCACTTTCACTTCAGTTACATCTACTTCATTCATACCTAAGTGAGGGGCAGAAAAGGGCATATAGTTTATATTGTAGGCCGGTGCAACAGAAGCAAAACTGAAGTTTGTAACTCCCGGTTGCCTTGAAAGTAGCTGGCGCAATCCTTCTGCATTTTTTCCGATATCAAAAGTAACGATCGATTCTTTATCAAAACCAATATCTTTATTAAGAAAGAAATCCATCTGTTTGGCAACAATAAAGGTACTCATAATAAGCAATTGAGTTACCAGGAACTGAATGCCAATCAACCCTCTTTTTAAGGTTGTTGCCCCTTTAACAGCTGTTGAGAAAGACGACTTTAAAATTTGCAATTGGTTAAAACGCGACTGTATCAGGGCGGGATATAGCCCGGAGATCAAAATCGCAAATAGCGATATAACAAGAAGGCCAGTGGCAACATCTGGCTGTAAAAGCTGAGTAGCGCCGATACGTGTACCAAAGAATCTTGCTGTATAAGGGATAAATAACAGCAGACTGCTCAATGCTAAGGCCAATGCAATAATCACCTGAATGACGATTTCCGAAAGGGCACCCTTAATAATCTGGATAGGCTTGGCGCCGATCACTTTTCGAATACCCACATCTTTGGAGCGTTTTAAAGCAAATGCGGTAGCCATGTTAACAAAATTTATACAGGCTATTACTAAAATAAATACACCAACTGCGGCTAAACCGTATATACTCTTTTTAGAGCGGGGCATACTGGTTTGGTTGAGATATCGTTGATCATAGTGTATAGCTGTTAGTGGCTGTAATAATAGCTTGCCTTCTCCTCCCTTTTCAATATCTTCCCCCCAATTCTTTTTAATAAATGCAGGAAGCTTTCGCTCGATGTTGCCAGCGGATAGCTTTTCCGGTAGGGTAACATATAAATATCCCCCTTGTATAGACCAGAAATTGCTTGTTTCATCATGGAATGTCGCCCAGGATACCAGCGATTTAAATGTTAAATGGGTATTGCTGGGAAGATCTTTGATCAGGCCGGTTACCTTCAGCTCCCAATTGTTATCCATACGGATTGTCTGTCCCAGAGGGTTCTGATCTCCAAAATATTGTTTAGCGCTAGTCTCTGTAAGAACAATCGTATTTGGCGCTTCCAATGCGGAGTTGGGATCCCCCGCTAGCCATTCTAAATCGAATATCTTTGCAAATTCATTATCGGCTGCGGCAACGTCTTTTATAATGTAACGATCATGATTTATCTCGATCATACTTTCCCGCCAATAATAATATTGTGAAACATGTTCTAGTTCCGGAAAATCATTTCTAAGGGCAGGGGCAATGGCAAATGAAACGCTCGGATTATAATCTAAACCTAACGACGTTATCCGATAAGTTCTGTGCGCATGCTTATGATACTGATCGTAGCTGAGTTCATTTCTAACGATGAGCAAGATTAATATACAGGAGGCAAGTCCTAAGGCTAAGCCGAAAATATTAATTGCTGCGTAAGATTTATAACGAGCTATAGACCGTATCGCAATCCGAAAATAGTGCCTAAACATATCATCATTAATAAGATTGATAAATTTAGCTCAAATAAAAAGCCATTTCATATAAACGGCCAATAAGGCTGTTCAAGACCTATTTTACTTTATAACACTGTTCGGATCCGAACACCTGTTGTTCGTTTTCGTTTCGAACTATTATAGAATATATGTGCAATTCATGTGCGTACGATATTGAACCAATATTCTTTATCACCATTTTCCAGAAATTCCAGGTAAGGTAGCAATGAATCCATCTCTTCCTTATTCATCCCGTCAAGGCCATCAAATAGCGCGCTTACAAAGTCCGAACAGAAGGACTTACCAAAGCTATAGGCTTTGATTCTTGCTAACTCATTGTAATCAATTTCAGTAGCATTCAGATTGAGAACCCCCTCAGGTATTTCATAATCGCCGCCCGATTCATAACCAATATACTTGAACTTCTTTTCCTTCCATACCTTGAACAGGATAGCATGTGTGATCTGGGTGCCGAAGTACTCAAACACACGGGAAAACAGTCGCGTAACTGATGTTTCCTCCAAAACACCTGCGACACTTTTTTCGAGAAATTCCGCGTATGGTATAAAAAGTGAAGGTTCGAAGCTGCTGTCAAAAACCGAAGTCAGCATGTTAAATATACCCTCCTCATCCTGCCCTTGTAAGAGCTGTTCGGCAGCTAATGTCATTAAGCTATGTTTCTTTTCTTTCCTTCTCTTATCGGGCAGCATCACAATGTCTTCTTTGCCCAAAAGTGAAATGACAATCTTCCAATCCTCCGAATGTTTAAGAACATGGCAATTGTGGGCTATGTGACTGTTCCTTTTTGGATCCAACTTTTTATTGCCAATGATTACCTTATTTTGCTGTATACCTTCCTCTGGAAAGGTTTTAAACCCGCGTATATGAACAAACAGTTCTTCCCCCAGGGGTAACGCTAGGATACCAAAGCCTTTATTATTGTCGAACCATTTAACAGCACCGATGAACATGGCTGGGTTTGGGTTTTGTTTCAATGGTATAAAGATAAAGAATATATGCGTGTTACACACTGTCAATCGTCGGGTATAGCAACTTTTTATTGCTTATCTTTTTGCTTGTTGTTCTTTAACCTTGTGGCAATTAGCTATTAGTCAATAGTGGCATGACTATATCCGTGCAGTTTGCTCCAAAAAAAAGCCTATAAACACCTAAACGAACCCCAAAAGATTAAAAAATTGTCTTTTCGTGTAAGGAAAATGAGGTTTGGTGTAAAAATTTAATCGAAAGACTATTTTTTACAGAACTTTACGTTCTTATACCTGAATCGTACAATCTAAACGGATAAGATTATGGAAAAGGGGTTATTTTTTGGATTATTGCTTTTTCTCGCTTCATGTGTCAATAAAAACAGTTCAATCGCATTTTCTGACACAAATGATACTACCGCGATATTTTCGGTTTGCACAGCGTATATGACGCCAGTTAAGAATACATGGCAATTCGACGGATCTTTACCGGAAGTAATTTCAGAAGCCAAAACCGTAGAAAGTGTCCGTTTCGCAAAAACAACGAAAAAAGATGAAGGCAAGTCCGTTGTCAATGCCGGATATGCAATCACTTTAGAAAATATTACAGTCAGTCAAAACAAGGCCTGCTGCCTTCTATATGACAAAAAAACAAATAACACAATAGCGTTCATGCTAGAAAAGATTGGAGACAACTGGACCGTAATGGACATTTCAAAACTTTCCGAAACCAGATTATAAAAATACCGAAATCAATATGATATTTCATTAATCGGTGCAGCTGCCACTATTACATTTTAATATTTTTTCTTACCAGTAAGTTCATGATGAATGGTTATGGTTGCGTATCCAAATGGTTCGCTTTATCAATCGGTTTATTTCTAAATCCTTTAATTCTTTGCTCAACATTCTGTTCGAAATCCCTGCTACATCATTGAAAATACAGGAAAACCTTCTCTTATCTCTAACACTAATTACTATTCACAGTTGACATTTCCTCAAACTTACCTTGCCATTCTTTGATTGCCTCCAGTATAGGTAGAAATGCTAATCCCTTTTCAGATAAATTATATTCTACACGTGGAGGTAGTTCTTTAAAAGCAATCCGTTCTAACAATCCATCTTCTTCCAACTCTTTCAGCTGTTCAGTCAGTACTTTCCGAGTAATATGCGGGATAATTGCATCTAATTGCCCAAATCGAATTGTACGGGTTCCAATTACATTAATAATAATAGGCTTCCATTTGTTACCAATCGTTCCAATGGCTCTTGTAAATGGACAATTTGAATTACAAAAATTTTCGTCTCTCATTTTCTTAAATTTTAAAGTAGTTCCCTAAAGGTAACTACTATTTGTCTCTTTAGTATCGTAAAGGTACAAATGATAGTATCTTTGTGAAACAAATGTAGTTAATAATTTTTAAAAACAAAAAAATGAATAAGTTAAATAACAAAGTAGCAGTAATTACAGGAGGTAATAGCGGCATCGGATTTGGCATTGCCCAGGAATTTAAAAATGAAGGTGCTAAAGGAGCTATTGTAGGGAGAAATCAGGAAACGTTAGACATTGCCGTGGCACAACTTGGCGATAACTTTTTAGCCATAAATGCAGATGTAACCAACGTTGCCGACCTGGAAAGAGTATTTAAAGAAACATCTGAAAAGTTTGGGAAAATAGACGTGGTCGTAGCCAATGCGGGCGCTGGAACTGTAGGAACTGTGGCAGATCTTGGCGAAGCCGACTATGACAAAGCGATGAATCTAAATCTTAAAAGTGTTTACTTCACTGTTAATAAAGCCCTGCCTTTTATGAATGATGGTGGCTCTATTATTCTTATCGGGTCGAATGCGGCACATCGTGCATACCCCTCATTTGGGCTTTATGGTGCTGCAAAAGCGGCTGTAATCTTCTTTGCAAAGGCATTTTCAAACGACCTTTTAGGCAGAAAAATTAGAGCAAATGTAATAACACCAGGTACAACTGATACACCCGCATTTGAAAAGTTTGTTCCTACAGAAGAAATTGATGCTGTAAAAAAACACTTTTCAAGTGTAATGCCGATAGGCAGGATTGGGCAACCATCCGACATAGGTAAAACAGCGGTATTTCTAGCTTCTGATGATTCCTCGTTTATCCTTGGTGCTGAAATACTGGTTGATGGCGGTATGACATATTTAGCTCAGTAAATAATTGAACCATATTTTTTCAAATAATAGTATTTGGTGATTATATCAAAGGTTTTAATCAAACAGATTTTCAATAATGAGTAAATTAGAAAATAAAGTAGCAAGCTACGCAATTATTGGCTTCGGCAATATCGGTCAGGCTCTTGCCAAGGCGTTTGCCCGCAACGGCATCGAAGTATCCGTTGCAACCAATCACGACCCAGAAAGTTTTGCAGCTGTTGCATCCACAATCGGACCCACGATAATTCCTAAAAAACTAGAGGAAGCAATAAAAGCCGACATCATATTTTTGGCTGTCCGTTTCGAAACGCACCCAGATGTAGCCAAGTTGCTGTCCAACTGGCAAGGGAAAACCATCGTTGATATGACCAATGCATACGGTGTGTCCTTAGCGAATTTGAGAGGATTGCCTTCTGCCAAGGTTGTTGAACAAGCTTTCACTGGTGGAAGAGTGGTTAAGGGCTTCAATCATTTAGTTGCTACCATACTTGCACAAGATCCAGCAGTAGTTCAAGGTGGCAGAAGAGTTGTCTTCCTAACGAGTGACGATGACAGTGTTGCAACGGAAGTTGGTATGCTTGCAGAAAAACTCGGTTTTGCACCAATTAAACTTGGTGGGCTTTCGGAAGGCGGACTACTTGTACAGGCACACGGAAATAGTTGGGGTCAACTGATTTTTAAGGACTTGGTCAAGTTAGACTAATTAATAGTGTTACAAATTTCAACGCGATTTTATCGCTTAAATCTTAAATAATAGAAATAATGAGTAAACTAAAAAACAAAGTAGCAGTAATTACAGGAGGTAATAGCGGTATTGGATTTGGCATAGCACAAGAATTCAAAAACGAAGGTGCGGTTGGCACAATTGTAGGAAGAACACAGCAAACCGTGGATTCTTCTGTTGACCAATTAGGTGGAAACTTTATAGGAATTAATGCAGATGTAACCAAACAAGATGATTTGGAAAGGCTGTTTAAAGAAACGGCTGAAAAATTTGGAAAAATTGACACTTTAGTCGTAAATGCAGGTGGTGCAGCAACAGGTGCAACATTGGGTTCGGTTGCGGAAATTGGTGAAGCAGATTATGATAAAACAATGGATTTGAACGTTAAAAGCGTATATTTTACCGTTCATAAAGCATTGCCTTATATAAAAGATGGGGGTTCTATCATTCTAATTGGCTCAAATGCAGGGCATCGTGCCTATCCTTCCTTATCACTTTATGGTGCCGCAAAAGCTGCCGTTATTTCATTTGCAAAAGGATTTTCATTGGATTTATTGGATAGAAAAATACGAGTAAATGTATTGTCGCCCGGCACTGTTGACACTCCTGTTTTTGGAAAATTTATACCCGAAGAGCAAGTAGAGATTGTGAAAAAACAGTTTGTAGATGGAATACCAATTGGCAGAATAGGGCAACCTTCGGATATAGGGAAAACTGCCGTTTTTCTTGCTTCAGATGATTCATCATTCATGATTGGAAACGAGATTCTTGTTGATGGTGGTTCTGTAAATTTGGCACCACTTTGATAAATGGTTGAGTTCAAGTTATTATTAAATTAAAAAACACAAAAGCTGAAGCCTATTTTTTTGGCTTTTAAAAAAAATCAATAATGAATAAATTAGAAAATAAAGTAGCAGTAGTTACAGGTGCAGCAAAAGGAATTGGTGCAGGAATTGCAAAGGCGTTTGCCAAAGAAGGTGCAAAAGTTGTTGTACATTATGCTTCAAGCAAAAATGAAGCAGATAAAGTGGTACGATTCATAACTGATAATGGTGGCGAAGCAATTTCTGTGCAGGGCGATATATCGAATGAAGCAGATGTAAACAGATTGTTTGAAGAAACAAAAAAGGCTTTTGGGACATTGGATATTTTGGTAAACAATGCGGTTTATCAGCAATTCTTACCTATTGAACAGGCATCGGTAGAAATTTTTCATCAGCATTTCAATGTCAATGTTTTGGGCCCTATACTTGCTATCCAGGCATCTTTAAAACTGTTTGGCGATAAGGGTGGTAATATCATCAATATCAGTTCGGGTGCAAGCAAAATGCCTATGCCTGCAGCTTCGTTATACTCTGCAACTAAAGCAGCGTTAGATGCCATAACGATTTCATTGTCGAAAGAACTCGGTGCAGACAACATCCGTATCAATTCTATTTTGCCGGGTGCTACGGAAACTGAAGGTGCAAATAGTGTTGGTGTCACTACGGGTAGCGAGTATGAAAAAATGTTTATTGCCAATACACCGCTTGGTCGCAGAGGTAAGCCCGAAGATATTGCGAAAGCGGCGGTATTTCTTGCTTCCGATGATGCAGCGTGGATTACGGGAGAGCAAATTTCCGTTTCGGGAGGTATGTATGGTTTTTAAATTCATAAATTGCCACTAAGCATAAACAAAGCCGAAGCAAAAAGAATTAATTAAAAAGCCTAAAAGGCATTCAATTCGAGAGATGTTGATACGGCACTTTCAACATTTCACGATCAAGTTCAATGGCCAAAAACCTTTGAAGGAGGTTATGTAATCTTGGCCTTTTTATTTATGTTTTTGCAATATCGGATAGCCGAAAAGCTTATCCGATTTTTTGTTTGTGGCAAAAGTAAACCGCCAAATACTACCTTTCAAAGCCAACGGATGCAACATTTCCGAACCTTAAGAACCTTGTAAAGACAATTGTTTGTGCCAAAAAACGATGGTTTATCACAGAAATGATAGGATTCGTCACAGAAATTTGCATTTGTGGCATAAAAATGCCATTGGTTAGAGCTGTTCATTTTTGTTCATTTTGCCCTTTGACCAGAAATTAGGCTACTATAAAGTGTATTTTTGGAAAGATTTACCAGACCAATAAACTATGAGAAAAGAGGTGCCTAAACCTGACATAGATAACCGAACATCTGAAAGTCAACGTTATGATAAACTGTTCCGGCAAAACATGCGGCATATCATGCCGGGTATTATCGAAAAGGTTCTGGGGCTGAGTATTGTATCGTCCAGCGAGCTGAAAGATAAACTGCAGACCACCAAACAGTTGGAGGTTGATGCCTTGCGCAAGGTAACCGATGGCGATGACCATACCTATATTCTGCACATTGAAATTCAGAAGGCCAACGATGGTCTGATGCCCTATAGGATGCTGGAATACCGTTCCATGCTCTACCTAAATTACCGTCTACCTGTAAAGCAGTATGTGCTCTATCTGGGCAGGGAAAAACTGACCATGCCCTGTAGCATCAGTGAGCCCGATTTACAGTTTTCTTATCCCTTGATATCATTTGCCGATCTGTCTTACCGGCTGTTCATCGATGCCGAACGGCCGGAGGAGCGGCAACTAGCCATTCTGGGTAACCTGGAATCGGAAGAACCAGCTGGAATACTGGAAAAGCTGGTTCTGCACATCGACAGGCAGGACATCAGTAATGCGGAGAAGAACAAATATTTACAGCAGTTGCGGATATTGGTGCAATTGCGTAACTTTACAAAACCATTGGAGGATATTATGTTAAAGGTAGCATCATTTTTTAAAGAGGAAAACGATCCTTTTTTTCGCAGGGGCGAAGCTATGGGTGTCGCCAAAGGCGAACAGAAGAAAAATTATGAATTTGTTAGCAATCTGATTGTAGATTTTGACTTCACAGATGAGCAGGCTGCAAAGGCTTCTCAAACATCTATTGATTTCGTTCAAAAGGTACGTGAAGAACTGACAAAGGAAAAGAAATAAACAAGATTTCCTCGCTTCTAATTAGCTAGTATTCCCCTTTCCAAAAGAAATTGGGATTGATAATTAAAGTGTAGTTTTTTAATATACTTTCACCAAAAGTGGGGAAGAACCACTTTCCTCGGAATATCCAATACTCAACTAGTTCTTTTTAGTTTTTATAAAAGCAATTCAAGCTAGCGGGTTTCGTTTTTTATAAGGTTTTCTTCTTAAACCCAAGAGTTTTCCCTCCATCAGTTTCATGTTGATTGTAGTAAAGATAGGTAATCAGTAAGTTTTTGCCAAAATTTTTAGTAAAAATATTCGTATTGCTGCGGAATAGTGGTATACTTTGGTATGGAATATCTCCATTGAAATCGATTGTCTCATTTAGGGCGATGATTTTTTTAAAATATATTCCATCTTAAAATCTAGATAATCCTGCTGTTTATTAAACAATGATCTTAAAATGTTATCTGCGTTGATTTTTGTGTATTTGTTTCCCATATCTTTCCTAGCTAAAGCAGCCAATTCAGCCCAGTTCCATAACCTATAACCATCCTTTAATTGATTCTCTTCCCACTCAAAAAACTTCTTAATAATTTTGTCATTTCCATAAAGTATCAGATCTCGCTTTACAGTCATTATCCTAATTAAGACTTCATCCTCGGATACTGAGACAAGATTTTTTGTCTGATTGATTAGATCAAAAAGAATAGCTAAAATCTCATTGTATGTTTGATATTTCTTCTCAGAAAGTTTCGATTTTATATCTCTCAATTTGTCATGATAAATTTTTAACCACGTGCCTAAAATCACCACTCCACCAGATAGGAAAGCTATAGAAATCTTTAAGATCTGTTCGTTCATATTCTTTATTGTTTAACACTTTAATCGGACTATTTCAAACGACAATAAATTCAACTCTAATCGTCTTCACTTGTCTTCACCAATAAGTAGTTTACAAATGCACTACAAACAACTAGCATAAATTTTGCATCTTCCTGTTTTAATTTTGATTCGTCTAACAATGAGTGTCTTATTCCACCACTATCGCTAGAGTAGCCATATAGATTTGAAAAAGAAGTCTTCAAAGCTGAATGTAATGCGTGTTTTCTCTCAATTACCTTTAATGCGTTGCCAAGTGTAGCTTTCGGGTTGTCTGTTATAATACAAGAAAGAGACTCGATTGCACTTATTGACTCTTTAATGGAGTTTCGATAATCAGGGTTTTTTCTGTCAGATAACAGTTCCAATGCTCTCCTTAAATGTGTCTGAACTGGTTTGTACTTGGACGTCTCCTGTAGAGCTTCTTCGATAGACACGATTTCCTCCTCGGAACTAATCTCCATGATTAGATTGTCAACAAATCGATAGGCTGAAAGATGTTTCTTGAGAATCTCGTTAGCAAAAGAATAAAATTCTTGGTTAATTTCATTGTCGAGATTTGATTCCCAATCGCCGTTACTATAATTGTTTGGAATAAATTCTAATATATCTAACATTTCATTCCAGTTCGATGTCAAAAAGTCATCTTTTAATTTATTTAGAAGTTTTGGTGCATATCTATCAAGTTCGTCAATTCTATTATTATAGTAGTTTACCCAGATCATATTAATCAAGAGGCGAATACTATGTTCAGCACTATAAACCCAATCGCCAAATCTTTCAAAGTAGAAGATTGTCAATGCGTTCCATAGATGATTTCTAAGAATTGGATCTGCGCTTTCTCTTTGTATAGTATCTCTAATCGGTTTCAGACCCATTCGTTGTGAAAATGACTTCATAATTGTCAAATGTATATTTTCATTATTAAAGATGTGCTTCCTTTACAAATAATCATTTCAGTAGAAATAATCGCTCAAGTTCCAAAATTCGCTCCGATTTTATTATAAGCCCTAGATTATTTGGTATTCTAGAAATTGCAATTGTTCTTTGATTGATTGGAACATCAATTATTTGGATATCGCCTTCTGTTGTATGCTGTGGCCCTGCATATAGAATGCCGAGTAAGATAACTCTACTTTTCCCGAAATACATACTGCCTCTTTTATCTCGATACCCACCTTCGTTGAAGATAAATACAGGTGAGCCGCTTGAGCCAGGAAAACAGGCAGCATCAATCATAATTTCCTTTTTTCCACAATAATTAAGATTGGGAGATGAAGCCGTTACTCCTCGTCTTAATATTGGTTTGTTATTAACGTGGTCCCAAATCCCATTTGGATATCCAATCATAAGTATTTCTTCTAATACAGATAGTTCTGCTAGCTGTTGGCTATTTGGAATTTGTGATTTGTCAAGTGAAATATAAAAAAGCTTATCACCTCTATTGCTTGCCTCCATTACAAACGGTGCTATAGGCATTGCGCATAAGTCAACGTCTGTATCTGGATGCTTTCTCCAGAGAGCTTCAAAATTATCAAAGTAAATTTGAAAATGTTGTGTGTCTATGGGTTCATTATTTGCGTTGGCCTTCGTGAAAATCAATCGTCCTCTAGTAGATCCATTGATAACATGTTTGTTAGTTATTACTGCAGGTATATGCTCGCCTGTTGTTTCATTTTTAAGAAACTGAAAAAAGAAACCCGTGCCTGTTCCACTGGTTCCATCGTAGTAATCGCATTCGATTCTAACAGTTGAATACGTTATTTGCTCTGATAATGATAGGTTAACCATATATAATAGAAAATTGAGTTACTAGTTTGGATATAACGGAGATGCTGACCCCTGTAACGGGATATTGACCCCTCCTAATGGTTTTGGCTCAGCGAAGCTGATAGCCTGACCATTTTATCTCTTATTTTAGATCTTCACCATTAAAACCAATACCTATCATTTCATCTAAGAAGTTATTATCTTCTATTGGATGTTTAGAACTCAAAACAGCATCTATTCCACATTTCGGGCAGAGTCTTATGGCATGAGCTGCCTTTGTGGGCAATTCTTAAAATATCGACACCGTATGTTCCCGCCATTTATTTTCTGAATGATACTTGTTTAGTATATCGTTTGTGCTAATTGCTCCTATGTGAAATGAGCTATGTTCATCTATATAAACGCCTATGCTCCGCTCATAATCGATTGGTTTAGTTTAACGGTTTATTGTTTGACTCTAAGATAGGAGAATTCTGAACAATCTGAAAAATATTTTTTGATATACTAAAAGCAGCTTAATGCTCTGCTAGATTCATTGTGATCGAGATAGAAACTTTCAGCGTCCGCAGTTCTTCCCCCGCGACTTACCTTTTGGGGTCGCAATTTATGTTTTTCTTTGCCCAGTCGGACGACTGGAAATTGGCAAATAGAAAACTGGTGTTCAATATAGACCACTTTGTTCCGATGTTTTTTTACCAGTTCTTCATATGTATAGAAAATTAAAGAATCTATACAAAGATAAGTCATTATGTAAAGAAAATGGGAAAATCTATACAAACAGATTATGATATGTAAAGAAAAATTAGATTTCTGTGCATTACCGGGACGGGGAAAAGCTATCTCACCCAGTGTATCGGGATACAGGCCTGCCAGATGCTCCACAGGACACTTTTCTTTAAAGTAGGTATGCTCTTTGAAAAAGCAAAGCTGGCCAGGATGGAAGGTTCCTTTATCAAATGGATGAATATGGTTGCCAAATGTAACCTGTTGATAATAGATGACTTCGGAACCGTACCGATAGACCAACAGGGAAGGAATCTGCTGATGGAAATAATCGATCAACGTTACGAGCAGACTTCCACTATCATTACATCACAGATCCCGGTAGCAGACTGGCACCAGCTTATTGGCGAGGCCACCATAGCTGACGCTATCATGGACCGCCTGGTATATTCTTCACATAGGATAGAACTGCAGGGAGAATCTTTAAGGAGAAAAAAGAAACTAGGTTAATAAAAATCCTGTATTATTGCATTGTGGAAAGTGGACCAACATGCTCCGTTAGCACTGGCCCATATTGACCGCTATATACATTTTCTCTTGATCATGTAGCTGATATCCTTGATAACATTTTTCAATAGATTTGCCTTTTAAACATTGTTTTAACGGTTTTTACCATATTTAAATGATGCCTTAATCTCATCGAGAGATCAAAAATCTCGCAATTAATGATTTTTGTTATTCCTCTTTATTTTATAGAAATTATCCGTATACGAATAATGTATGTTTCGTCCGGCTATATTTTCATTGACAGCTCTGATTTTAATTTTAACATCTTCCTCCTCTCGGGAATCTGGAGGGCAGTTGTTAAGTATCATTAAGTTGTTATATTGTTCTTTCAGCCAATCATATTTTTCAAAGACATCAGGGTGTTCAAAACTCGAATCCAAGCCTTTAATTATCACTTTGCGTATTTTGTTTAGGCTGCTCTGGAGCTTTTCCTTTGTCATTTCAGTCCATGATTGCAGAACCTGGTAGTGAATCATCTGATGGAAACCTACACAACCGTCTTTGAACCTTTCGATGTAATGATGATAGGGGTAACGATCTCTTTTCGTTTCAATTGGATAATTGAGATGTTTGATCAGTTTGTCTGATAAAACCAATCTAGGATATTTCGCATTCTTTGTTTCGAGTATATAGGCATCTATCAACCCTTGCCCAAAAACGATACCGCTTTCGCTGTGTATGATGTTCCCTATAGTTATACCTCCACGGAATAAAATACCTTTCTTTAACAGCATAGCACCGACATACGCTAAGTTCACAATTAATGTTGAGGTCATTTCATTCACATTGCCATCGACTTTCACTGACACTACAATGCTGTCCGAAAAGGCTGTCGTGTTTATTTTGTTTCTTACATCGAAATTCTCTACACCTCTTTTCTGCGCATCTTCCTCTATCTCCAAAAGCTGCAATGTCCATTTATCAGAGGTTTCTAACGCTTTTAAATATTCTAGGACATCATGCACCAATTCTATTTTACTTATATCTTGTTCAGATTGTTTGATTATTTCCTTAAAACCGAGTATGTCAATAAATGCAATTACTCTTTGTTCGTATTCTATTGTTTTGGTTTTCGTGATGTTCACAGATCAATAATTTTAGAAATCGTTACAAAAAAAGGTTCAAATTCACTGAAAGTCATCTTATCAAAGGGTTTAATTCTTTCTAAGATATACTCGGCAAACTTATTCTTTGATAGCGAAATACTTTTATCCCCTTCGAATACATTATAGTCTATTATTTTTGGATGAATCGAGTGTAACGGATTTTTTTTGTCTTTTTTAAAAGCGATGTTGAAGTTGGTTTTTAATCTACCCGTAACAGGATCAAACTCGTTGGAGAAATAAACTCTTCTATTCTCTTTATCAAACTGCGTGATTTCGTTGTCTAGATATAATTGTTCAATAGATATTTCATGATGATTTCTAAAAGAGGGGGCGGGTATTACCAACGAGTATACGTTGTTACCCCAATCTTTGAAAGAGTTATTCAGAACAGTCGCATTAGCTAATATTTTACGTTCGTCTCGATCAAATACACAGATCACTTTATGCTTTAGTTTAATTATTCCTTTTGAATGCTGTTGACAAAATTTAAGCAATGAATCGCTTCCCATCTCGATTTCATTTTCATATTCGTGAAATGAAAAATCAAGTGCATGGTATTTACCTTTATTCACGAAGTATCTATAAGCGGCCTTTAGATGCTTCCAATCGGTTTTTCCTTCTGTCACTATCAACGTCTTATCTGAATTCTTTATGCTATTTATGACAATGGATAATTTGGCGTTTGGCTCAATTTTTTTTATTCTAGTAAATAATTTGATATATAGAGGGTCATCTTTTCCCCTTATAAAACCTATGAACGATATTTTTCCAACTACCCTCTTTAAAAAGTAATTGATTGTTTTTGAGTTATCCTTCCCAGTGACGTTAATTCCATTAATACTAAAATGTTGCAGCATCGCTTTTTCAACACCAAATTTTTCTATGGAATGCAAAATCGCTCGCACTTTTTTAATATACATTCTATTTACATTAACCTTCTTGTTTACAGTAAGTCCTGTGACTACTTGGCGAGACTCACTTTCTTGAAATCGAATCTTCTCCTTGTTGAGTTGAAAATTATTCTTTTTTAATATTTTCAGCATATTGTCTGATAAGATAAACCCACCGTTGCTTACTTCTCCAAAATATTTCGGAAATCGATTTATTCTGGTTGAGATCGAAATGTCATCTGCATATCTAGTGTAATGACATTTTAATTCTTCACACAATTTTGTTAACTGAGTATCTAACGTTCTACAAATAAGGTTGCTTAAAATGGGAGAAACGGGTGACCCTTGCGGTAATCTAAATTTGAAGCAACTTAATGTCGTCAAAATCTGGCTAATTTCTTCGTTGAAATTAAAAGGAAATGCCTTGAATAATCCTAATACTCTATTGTACGTAATAGTGTGGAAAAAATCTTTTAGATCGACATTCAGGAGAAATTGAGGTTTTCTGTGCCTTAATGCATTTGTCTTAATATTCCTATCAACGCAAAACGCATGGACTGCTTTTTTGGGCTTATACACTTTTAAAATTTCTTCGCAAAGTCTTTTTTGGATTTGAATTAGACTTGAGTCCGGCGCATCAATTACTCTTTTAGTCCCATTTTTCTTTTTTATCGAGAAAGTCCTATAATGAAAATTTATAGTAGACAATAAATAATCTAACTCAATTTGGGGAATTTCAAATAAAGAACAGAAATCTTGTTTGCTTTTGAGATCTAGAAACTTCATAATAAGGCGAGGTATATTCAACTTTTAGATGTAAAAGTATAGTATAATGGTATAATGATGTTCTGGTCATGTTCATTCTCAGACAAAAATCCAAAAAGCATCATATTGGTTAAAGAATTATGACAACAAGTTTCTGACATTGCTGTACATATTGCACGAACGCAACACAAATCAATAGCTTGCCTCGCCTTATTTCGCAAATCTATATTTTTATTCGAATATTTCATTATTATTTAAAAAGATTAATAGTGTTTATATTTATAGGTAGATGTATGTCGCTGCTGCCACTATGAGAACCGGTTGCCAAATATAATTTATAATGTCTTCTGTGGTCATGTTTAATGTCTTTTATGATATACTCTTAGTCCCTTTCTTTCCGTTGAATAGCTAGAAATAATATTCCCAGTGAGAATGTCTAAGAGCTTTCTATTATAATCGTTGTCCTCTATCAGAGCTTTCCTCTTCTTATTAGTTATTCTAGCATAATCCCTTCCGAGTGAAGCTAAAAATTCCCCTGTTCGTTCTTCGCTAAGAAGAGAATTGAATTTGTTAAATAGTCTGATTCGCTTACTGTATTGGATTCCGTTAAAAAAAAGTATTTTTTCTTTTATGGATTTATCGATTTGAAAATTGTTGTCTTCTAATGTAATATCTGAAATTAAAATAAGGTTCTGGTTGTTTTCAACAATAGTGTCGTCTGTTAAGCTATTGACGAATTTATTCTTCTGAGCATTTGTAAGTTTTGTAGACTTCAAAATGGAGAATAAATCGTTTTCATCAAGTTCGAGATTTCCTAATTGCTCAATATACTTTTTTGGGTGTTGCTCTATCAAAAGGATTGATAATTCTTCAAAATGCTCTTTTACTTTTTCAAAACTATTTTGTGTCGGATTGATAATGTCATTAGTAATCAATGATACTACTTTTCTTTCTGAAAGATTTTCCATAGCTAAATCCTCGTACCACCAAGGACTAGATTTTGATATAAGTTCGTAGCTTTTGTCTAATATTTCGTTATTCTGTAATAGTTCTTTTAAAAGTCCTCCATAAATATCGTCCCCATCAACTTCTTTTGGAATTTTAATATCAGAAAGTGTCTTTGCATTGTTTTCAATATTGATAAAAGAAATTATTTCTTCAGTAACTGATTCTGCATCGAGATATGCAGTTAGTATGTTTGTCCAAACAGCACTAATTTTGTCACTAGATAATAGATATGAATAAATTGTAGTGTCTTCTATTTTTGAGAGCCCTTTTATTTTTGTTGTCGTTTTGTCAATTATCGCTAGTTTATTTTTAATATCTAAATCTTCATGATTTAGGAGTTTAATTAATGCAGATTCTTCTTCGTTTGCATTCGAGTCGATTTTGAGATAAATATTTTTAACGTATTCATTTATTTGTTGGTTAACCTTTTCTATCAATTCGCTACTTTCAGACTCAAGTATGGCATAATAATTTGCTGTGTCAAAAGTCACTTGATTAAATTGCCCATACATTTTAATCCATTTCGGAAGAATTTTGGTTGTAAGGGAATAATACCCATTTCTGTATACAAACTCAAGTAGGTCATCTGGAGAATCTTCAAAGTTTAGATCTTCAAAGTATATTTCAAGCTCATTCAGTATCTGCGTTAGTTTTTCTTTATCTTGTGCTATGCCTAGAAACGAAGTGTTTTCTTGTACTCGCATTCTAAAATTCGACTGATCGGCTATTTGAGCAATATCTTTTACTTCAGCAAATTCTATTATATTCTTAAAATATTGAGTTTTCGTTTCCGCAGTAATATCAGAAGCCTCAAGGAAGTTCCAAATATTAATCCAAGACTTGCAGAGAATTCTGATGAATTCTGCGGTATTTGTCCCATTGCAAACAAAATTTTCGATAAACTTGATCGATACTTCTGATTCATCCTTTAGTTTGCTGAAGATGGTGTCTCTTTGTTCCTGGCACGAAGGTGTTACAAGTAAAAAATCAACTAAGTCATTATTCAGAATGAAGTCTCTAGTGAAGTCTAATATGTTTATTTTCTTTATTAGTTTGTCAATTTTGTACAGCTTATAGTTAAAGTCCGATGGGGTTTGGCTTTTAACATTCAGTAAAAAATCATAGTCCGATCTCGTGATGCTACCCTCATAAAAAATAGATATATAATCGAGATAGTCTTCTGCAATGTAGCCATTTCTTAGCAATACGCTGATTAGTTTCTGTTGTTTTAATTCAGTAGTATTTTGTTCGGATTCAGGTTCTTTTAAGTTAACAGATCTGTCAGCCAAAAGATCTTTGATTTTCGAAGAACGAATAATGGCCTTTTTAATGTCTAATTGTTGGATTTGTGCTCTAAGGGTATTTATTTTATCGTTATGCCAATCTTCTATTTCTTTAAATCGAGTAATGTAATTCTTTTCACTGTTGACCTCTGTTTCTATGTCAGTAAATGTTTTGGGCAGTGGTTGATTATCTTGCTTTGTATAATTGTTCAAATAATGTTGGTTTGGGCTGAGATAGTTGTATTTGGCTTCATTGTTTACAAAGTATTCAAATAATTCATCGGATAAAACCTGTTTTATGCCATAATTTTTTTTGTTTATTTTGAAGGAAATGAAATTTTGCAAATGATTTAAATATGTTAGCACATAAATGGATCGGAGCTCCAGCTTATTTGTTATCTTAACGTTCTCCAATTCCTTTATTTCGTCCTTTTTAAAAGAAATATACTTTTCAATTTTTGCGGACTCGTTATTGATATAATCTCTTTTGCTATTGATGGCGTTAAACAGGGCCCCTTCATTATTGCTTAGCTGAGAAAAGTCATTTGGAAATATGTTTTTGTATACCAAAATTGATAACAGTTTATCTTGGCTTAGATTACCTGTCAATTTATGTTTATATAAATGGAATTCATTGGTGATATTATGTAATAAGCGCATGTCATCAATGAAAAGTGCAATACTGTCTATAAGGTCTTCAGACCATTGATAATTATTTTTTTCTTTCTTTTTAAGCAGCTTTTGACTCGAATTTGAAGAATTTATTACTGGAATAACAGGGATAATAAAATCGAAAAACTTGGTCCTCTCTTTGTCTGTAAACATGTCATCTCGAACCGCATAGATGAAAGTAATTTCCTTATGCCTCGTTTTCTTTGAATTATTTAAGAGTAGGTTTATTTCCCTTAGTTTAGTGAAAATTTCAGTTTGTTGAAATCTGTCTAAATCCTCTATAATGACCACATTATAAGGTGTTACTTCAAAGAAATAGATAATCTCATCAAGGTGATGATTGAGAATAGACTTGTTTATTCTGTTATCAATTTCTATTTCGGCGTCTTGAAATTTTAATTTGTGAACACCAAATCTCGAAATGTTTTTTACGTAAGCGTCCGGCCGCCCCATCTGGATTTGAGTAGGTGATTTTTCTAGATTTGGCTTTATAAAAAGCAATAAAGTCATGAAAAAAGAAGTATCACAAGCGCCAGAAAT
>Ga0182736_1000786_pt1 | contig 40162 bp, 40 predicted proteins | sample eDN5th30CKraftBY_FD_128882 | JGI IMG/M metagenome (GOLD analysis project Ga0182736, IMG submission 128882) | Enriched backyard soil microbial communities from Emeryville, California, USA - eDNA 5th pass 30_C Kraft BY (version 2) (version 2) | ecosystem: Environmental > Terrestrial > Soil >... | reverse complement strand
GCTCTACCGGCTCGGGTTGCCGCTGCTCGCGCGCATCGTCGCGGAACTCGCGCATGGGGAAACAGGCATCGACATTCATCCGGTCGCGCGCATCGGCTCGGGCTTTTTCATCGATCACGGCACGGGCGTGGTGATCGGCGAGACGGCGGTCATCGGCAATCGCGTGCGCGTCTATCAGGCGGTGACGCTCGGAGCGAAACGCTTTCCGCGCGACGCGGAAGGTCATCTGGAGAAGGGCCTCGCGCGTCATCCGATCGTCGAGGACGATGTCGTCATCTATGCGGGCGCGACGATCCTCGGACGCGTGACGCTCGGAGGCGGCGCGGTGATCGGCGGCAACGTATGGCTCACGCACGACGTCGCGCCCGGTGCTTCGGTGACGCAGGCGCTTTCGCAAAGCGGTGAGGAAGGCGCGCGTGCGTCCGCAGTGGAGGTTGCGCGGTAAGCACTATGATTCGCGAAGCGCAAGCCTGAATGCAGAAGTTCAAGCGCGCAACGCATGCAAAAGTCAACCATGCGCCGCGAAGCTCACGCCTGACCGAGCACCCCGAGCCAAGCCTGACCGATGACTTCATGCGCCGCATCCGCGTTCGGCGGATGAAACGCGCCCGCGCGCACATCGCGATACAGCCGTTCCAGCTCGCTATGACGCGACAGTGAAGCCGCGCCTGCGATCTTCAGCGCGAGGTTCACCACGCGCAACGCGCCATCGACGGCATGCTGTTTCGCCGCAAGCAAGTGCGCGATCCACGGTTCGCTTTCGCCGTAACCCGTCCACCAGCGCTCGGCCGCGCGCTCGACGAGCGCCTCGATGCTCGCAAGCTCGATGGCCGCCTGCGCGACCGCCTGCTGCGTCAGCGGCTTGTACGCATAAGTCTTGCCGCCGATGGCCGGCGATGCACGCTGCTTCGCCGATTCCACCGCGATGTCGAACGCGCGCTTCGCGATGCCGTAATAGACCGCGCCGAGACCGGGCAGCACCGCGCCGAGAATGCCATCGACGAAAGGATCGTCGGGAATGCCCGCGGGCAGCACGCGGATCACCTTGTCGCGCGGCGCGATGGCGCCTTCGAGCCAGGTATCGTCGCTGCGTGTCGCGCGCAGGCCGAGCGCATCCCAGGTCTGCACCGTGCGATGTCCCGCCGCGTCACGCCGGATGAACGCATGCACGATCTTCGGCGCTTGCGGATCGGAGTCGTCGATGCCATGCACGCCGAGCCAGTCCCATGCGGGCGCGAGCGAGGTGAAGATCTTGCGGCCGTCGAAGCGATAGCCGCCGTCCGGCAACGGCGTCGCCTTCACCGACGACCACGCGAGACCGAGATCGTTGCCCGGCTCGCCATGGCCTGCCGCGAACACCTTGCCCGCGCCCGCTTCCTCGAGAATCCATTGCGCGGACTTGTCGCCGCGCCGATACAGATGCAGCGCCGCGCCGACCCAGTACAGATGCATGTTCAGCGCAAGCGCCGTCGATGGCGCGCGGGCCGCGAGCCGCACCTGCTCGCGCAGCAGTTGCGGCAGCGTGAGGCCGAGTCCGCCGAATTCGATCGGCACCGTGGCGCGCAGGAAACCGGCTTCGTGAAGATCGCGCAGGTCGTCGGAGAAGAAGCGATTCTCGCGGTCATAACCGGCGGCGCGCTGGCCGATCGCATCGAGCAGCGCGTCGGACAGCAGATGCGAGGCATCGCCCGGCGCGGGCGACGCGATGACGGGTTCGAGTACGGCGCTCATCGAAACTCTCCTGTGTGCGGATGCGGGATCGGCATTACGCGAGCGCCGAGAAATACTTCTCGTCGGGCACGACGCCGGCCGCGATGAAGATGCGGTTCGTATGGTTGAACCACGACGCGGTTTCGATCGCTTCGAGGATATCGGCGTCGTCGAGGCCGAGCGTGCGCAGGCGGTCGAAGTCCTTACGGGTAATCGCGCGCGGCGATGTCGTGATGGTCTCGGCGATTTCGGCGAGCGCCAGTTGCCGCGCGGACAGATCCGCGAGGTGATAGTCGAGCGCAATGCGCCGGGCCTGCACGCGGTCGCCGAGCGCCTCGCCGAGCGCATGCGCGTGATGGATTGCGCACAGCCCGCAGCCGTTCGTGCGCGACACGATCACCGCGATCAGCTCGCGCTCGTCGAGCGGCAGTCGTCCGCCCGTCGCGCTGAAAAGTTTCTCGAAGTACTGCGTGAAGCGGCGCGCGGTATCGGCATTCAGGGACAGCGCCCGAATCCAGTTGTCGCCGCCGTGCTGCTCGACCAGTTGCCGGAGATCGTCGCTCAGCGCATCGTGCGTCGGAACATCGAGCCGTCCGATGACGTGCGTCTCAGTGCTCAGAACTTCTGCCATGTCACATGCCTCGCCTGGAAGGAGTGAAGAGAAGCTGCGGCTCATTATGCGCAGCGATCTTTCGTGCGATCCAATATCGATTTGCGATTTGCAATTCGGCGAGCGCGATGTGTCCAAACACCGATTAGCTTATGAAAAATCAGTCACACCGCGCGTCGGCGAGTGCGTTAATTTGGATGCCCGAACATAGCGCCAGGAGACTCCATACGATGTCCACTCTTGCACCTTCAGATCCGTTCGCCGATCAGCTGAATTCGGATGCCGATGCAATACGCGAACCGGTTTCCCGTTTCGGCTTGCCCGACGAGGCCCGCTTGCCGCCGCACGTCGCGGCGATCCACGCGAAGTTTCGCCGTCAGTATGGCTTCGTGCCCAACTGGCTTGCGGCGCTTTCCGTCAACCCCGATACCGCGTACCGGCTCGTCACGTTCTACGAGCATCTATTCGATCCGCACCGCAGCCATCTCACGGCAGCCGAGCGCGAGTTGATCGCGGTGGTCACGTCGGCCGTGAACGAATGCAGCTATTGCGTTTTCAATCACACGCAGGCGCTGGCGGCCGTCTCGGGCGATACCGTGCGTGCGCAGCGCATCGCGCAGGGCTTTCGCCATGTGCGCCTGTCCGTGAAGGAGGCGGCGCTCGCGGAGATCGCGGAGCGCCTCACGCGCGAGCCGGGCAGCATTCGCGATGAGCATCTGCAATGGCTGCGCTCGATCGGCTTCACGCAGCAGGCGGTGACCGAAGTGCTGGAGATATCGGCGTTCTTCAACTATGCGAACCGGCTGACCATCGCGTTGAATGTGGTGCCGGACGAACAGTTCTTTGCGGGCCGCGATCCGGCGACACAATGAAGCCGGGGCCTGTTTCCTTCCGAAAACAGGCCCCGCGTCCCGATGATCGGCGATGCTTCGCCGTCGCGTTCAATGCTGCGGCGCGTCTTCCCACGCCGGCAACGTCGCCCCGTGATACACGGAAAGAATCGACGACGCGACATTCGCCTGCTGATAGCTCTCGACCAGTGCCTTGACCCACGGCGCATGCGCATCTTTCGCGTTCACCGCGATGAAGTTGCGATACGGATTGTTCGTCACCTTTTCCTGCGCGATGCGCTCCTGCGGAATCTGGATGCCCGCCTTGATCGCCCAATCGGTATTGACGACGGCGGCGTCGACATCGCCGATCGCGCGGCCGACGATACCCGCGTCCAGTTCCTTGATCTGCACATGCTTCGGGTTGCTCGCAATGTCACGAGCGGTCGGCAGCAGGCCGACGTTCTCGCGCAGCTTGATGACGCCGTTCGCCTGCAGGAGCAGCAGGGCGCGGCCTTCGTTGCTCGGGTCGTTCGGCACGCCGATCGACGCGTTCTGCGGCAGCGCGTCCACCGACTTCACCTTGCGCGAGTAGAGGCCGATCGGCTGCACATAGGTGAAGCCGACCGGCACGATGTCGTAATGGCGCGCCTGGATCTGCGCATCGAGATAAGGCTTGTGCTGGAACGAGTTGGCGTCGAGATCGTGCTGCGCGAGCGCCTCGTTGGGCTGCGTATAGTCGGAGAAGGTCGTGACCTTGACCGTGATGCCGCGCTTCGCGGCGTTGGCCGCGACGGTGCGCCAGACATCCTCGTCCTCGCCGGACATGATGCCGACCCGCACGGTCTGGTTCGCCGCGAACGACGGCTGCGCGCTCACGACGGCGCACGCGAGCAGGACCGGGAACAGGACAGTCTTGAATGAATGCTTGATCTTCACGAATGGACAGGCAGGCTGGTTGAAAGAAGCCGATGCTAGAGGCGCGGCGCGTGCGCGGCAAATAATATCGGGCGCTATGGATATGTCCCGTCGCATGATTTGCAAATGGTCAGCGCGATCGAGCGTGTTTGCGCGAGTTGGAGTAAGTTGACGCGGTTCGCCACTCCTTCATTCATCGACGCGATGCCACAGTCCCGACAACTCCATCTCGGCGCATTCATGCGTCCGGTGAGCCTGCACACCGGCGCGTGGCGCTATCCCGGCGCGTATCCCGATGCGAACTTCAACTTTCGACATCTGAAGCGGTTCGTTCAGACGCTGGAGAAAGCATGCTTCGATGCCTTCTTCATGGCCGATCATCTTGCCGTGCTGAACATGCCGGTCAACGCGCTCAAGCGCAGCCACACGGCGACATCGTTCGAGCCGTTCACGCTGCTGTCCGCGCTCGCTTCGGTGACCGAGCGCATCGGCCTGATCGCTACTGCATCGACGACGTTCGACGAGCCGTATCACATCGCGCGGCGGTTCGCATCGCTCGATCATCTGAGCGAAGGGCGCGCGGGCTGGAATCTCGTCACCACGTCGAACCCGGATGCCGCGCTGAATTTCGGCCGCGACGAACACATGGAGCACGACGAGCGCTATCGGCGCGCGCACGAGTTCTACGATGTCGTTACCGGTCTCTGGGATAGCTGGGCCGACGACGCCTTCGTGCAGGACACGCAACGCGGCCTCTTCTTCGATCCCGCCAAGCTGCACGTGCTCGATCACAAGGGCGAATATCTGTCGGTGCGCGGGCCGCTGAACATCGCGCGGCCGGTGCAGGGCTGGCCGGTCGTGGTGCAGGCGGGATCGTCCGAAGCGGGCAGGCAGCTCGCCGCCGAAACCGCCGATGCCGTCTTCACCGCGCAGCCGAATCTCGCCGCGGGCAAGCGCTTTTATGCCGATGTCAAAGGCCGGATGGAGCGCGCAGGCCGCGCGCGCGAGCATCTGAAGATACTGCCGGGCGCGTTCGTCGTAGTGGGCGACTCGCGTGACGAAGCGCAGGAAAAGCGCGCATTGCTCGACACTTTCGTGCATGACGACAGCGGTTTCGCGTCGCTGTCGATCGCGCTCGGCCACGATGTCTCGTCGTTCGATCCGGACGGCCCGTTGCCCGAGATTCCCGAAACCAACGCGAGCAGAAGTGCGCGCGAACGCGTCATCGACATGGCGCGCGCGGAGGGGCTCACCGTGCGGCAATTGGCGCAGCGTGTCGGCGGCTATTCCGGCTTGCAGATGGTCGGCACCGCGACGGATATCGCCGACGAAATGGAACAGTGGCTCGTCGAGGAAGGCAGCGACGGCTTCAACGTGATGTTCCCGTATCTGCCCGCGGGCCTGGATGATGTCGTCGCCAAGGTGGTGCCGGAGTTGCAGCGGCGCGGCATTTTCCGTCGCGCTTACGAGGGTTCGACACTGCGTGAGCATCTCGGCTTGCCGAGGCCGGCCAACCGTTTCTTCGCGCGCGGCTGATGCGCTCGGCATCGCGCGGAACGTGCGTCGGGATACCAAGCATCGTCCATCGTCGAAGCGCACGGATCGACCGTATGCTTTCGACGTCTTGCCTGCCTCAGCGCTGTGCGAGCGCCACTTCGCGAGTCACTGCATGCCACGCATCCGGCCGGTGCGAAGCGAACGCGAGTGCGAAGTTCGACGCCTGCTGTCCGACGGTAAACAACTGCTCGACGACCTTCGGATCGGAACAATGGTCGGCGCTTTCGAAGCGCGTTTCCAGCGTGTTGACGGCGGCGCCGAAGGGCGTCGGCCAGCCGCGCAGCGCATGCACGATCGAGCGCAGCGAGGTCAGCACCGTGCCCGCCGCCTGCCAGCCATAAGCGGTGACGATGCTGCCGACCGCGCGGCCGTCGAGATAAGGGCGCTCGTCGTTGCGCAGTTCTTCGAGTGTGTCGAGCGCGTTCTTCACGAGCCCGGAGATACCGCCGTGATAACCGGGCGTCGCGATGACGAGCGCATCGGCGTCGCGCACGGCTTCGATCAGTTCGCGCTGGGCGTCGGTGAGATCGCGCGTTTCGGGCGCGTAGTGGGGCAGGCTGTGCAGAAATGCGCCGCCGAACAGGCGCACGCGAGCGCCGGATTCTTCCGCGCCTTTGAGCGCGAAGCCCAGCGCGCGTTCGGTGGACGATGCAGGGCGCGTAGTGCCGCCGATGCCGACCACGAGCGGCCGGCGAATGGGTTCGATACGGGACAAGATAACAACTCCGGATAAGGCGGAACAGCGCGCAGCGACTATTCAGCGGGCGGCTAAGACTGACCATGATAGTCGCCCGGATCGCCAAGCGGAAAGCACGAATCGAGCTAAGGATATGCGTGTACATGCCCGCGGCGCGGGAAGGCGGCTTATCGTCGGCGCCGATTTAATCAGCACGGGAAGTCATATCGCGTTCGCGCCGCACGGCTTATGCTGGAAGCCCTTTTTTATTTCGATCGCCAGAATCCATGACGCACCGACCCGCACCGACCGATATCGACATTCATCCTTTGCTCGCCGGACGATGGAGTCCGCGCGCCTATGGCGAACAGCCCGTCGCGCACGCCGATGTGCTTGCGCTGCTCGAAGCGGCGCGCTGGGCGCCATCGGCGTATAACGTGCAGCCCTGGCGCTTTCTCGTGTTCGAGAAGACCCGGAACGCTGCCGCATTCGAGGACGCCTTCGCCACGCTGGTTCCGTTCAACCAGACGTGGAACCGGAACGCGCAAGTGCTGATCGCGGTGCTCGCGGATACGCTCAACGCCAAGGGCGAGGTCAATCCGAACGCGAGCTACGATACCGGCGCCGCGGCGCTGGCGCTGCTGCTCGAGGCGCATGCGCGCGGCCTCGCCGCCCATTCGATGAGCGGCTTCGACGCGAAGGCCTTGCGGGACGCGTTCGGCATCGCGGAGCGCTACACGCCGCTCGCCGTGATCTCGGTTGCGCATCATGGCGATGTAGGCGTGCTGTCCGACGCGTTGGCCGAACGGGAGCAAGCGCCGCGCAAGCGGCTGCCGGTGGTCGACATCGCGCAGTTCGGCGGGTGGAAGAACTGAGTAAAGCGGGAGCGCGCCGCGACATGGCGCGCGACTGTGCAGCGCACGGTTTCTCGTCCGGGGTGTAAAGCCCATGTCGATTCGTGTCGATAAAGACTAGTCAAAACGTGCGCCGCGTGCGCGATCCGAAAAATTCATGAAAGATAAGCCAGCCATCCAGCTCGCGCACGGCGATGCGTCGCACAAGTGCACGGGTTGCCGCGTCCCCGATAGCGACGTCATCGATCTGGCCTTCGCGTTCCAGCCTATCGTCGATACGCGCAATGGCGTCGCGTATGCCCATGAGGCGCTGGTGCGCGGCCCGAACGGCGAATCGGCGGGATCGGTGCTCGCGCGGGTCGACGAAGCCAATCGCTACCATTTCGATCAACGCTGCCGCACCGTGGCGATCGAACAGGCCGCGTCGCTCGAGATGAGCGGATTCCTGTCGATCAATTTCATGCCGAACGCGGTTTATCAGCCTGAAGCGTGTATCCGCAGCACGTTCGAGGCGGCCGAGAAATTCAAGTTCGCGACCGATCGCATCATCTTCGAGACCGTAGAGGGCGAGAGCGTCATCAGCCGCTCGCATCTGGTCGAGATATTTCGTGCGTACAGACGCTTCGGCTTTCAGACCGCCATCGACGATTTCGGCGCCGGCTACTCCGGGCTCACGCTGCTCGCCGAATTCCAGCCAGATTTCATCAAACTCGACATGGAACTGGTGCGCGGAATCGACACGGATTCGGTGCGGCAGAGCATCGTGCGGGGCGTGTTGTCCATGTGCGGCGATCTCGGCATCCGCGTGATCGCCGAAGGCATCGAAACCCGTGGCGAGCGGGACTTCTTCTTCGCGCAGGGCGTCACGCTGATGCAGGGATATTTCTTCGCGAAGCCCGCGTTTCGCTCGCTGCCCGCGCCGACCGAAGACTGGACAGTCCAGTCCTGAGCGCGCGAAATTGCCGTTTCAGCCGTGCTTTTCGCAAAGCAAGCTGACTTGGCGACCAAACTCTTCAAGGCCGAAAAATTGCTAGGAGGTAAAAAACACCACTCAAAGGTCGGTTATGCCAGAGATCGTTCCACTGCCGCTCACGAAGACAGGAATCCCCGAACTCGATGTCGTTCTGCGCGGCGGGCTGCCGACGCATCGGCTGCATCTCGTCGAAGGGGCGCCCGGCACTGGAAAAACCACGATCGGCATGCGCTTCCTCATTGCGGGCGTCGAGAAAGCTGCGAAGTGCCTGTATGTCACCTTTTCGGAGTCGGAGCAGGAGCTTCGAAGCGCGGCAGCCACGCACGGCTGGGACATGTCCGGTATCGATATCTTCGAACTGATACCGGACGAGGCCAACGCATCGCGTCAGCAAACGGTGCTCTTTCCGTCGGAGGTCGAGTTCGACAGGACCATCGAACGGATCATCCGCCGCGTGGAGGAGACAGGCGCCGAGAGGGTCGTCATCGACAGCGTGTCGGAGTTGCACATGCTCGCGCAAAACAAGCTCGCCTACCGGCGGCAGATGCTCGAACTCAAGCGCTTCATGCAGGGAAGGGAGGTCACCGCCATCCTTCTCGACGACCTTCTGAGCGGAGAGGACGGAGAACTTCATAGTTTTGTCCACGGCGTCATCACGCTCCAATTGATCGAGCGCGACTACGGCGCCGCGCGCAGGCGGCTGCGGGTCGCAAAAATGCGCGGCATGAACTTCCAGAGCGGATGGCATGACTACATGCTCGTGCCGGGAGAAGTGCTCGTGTTTCCTAGCCTGATCGCCGACGAACATGCGAGTCTTCCCGGCGGAGCGCCGCTCGAAAGCGGCTTCGCGGACCTCGATCGCATTCTCGGCCACGGACTCGATCGCGGGACGACCACGATGATGATCGGTCCATCGGGTGCGGGAAAATCGTCGATCGCCTTGAGCTATGCGCTGTCGAGCGCGAACAACGGCGAGTTTGCGTCCTACTTCTCGTTCGATGAGACCTACGAGACATTCCTGCGACGCGGCCACAGCCTGGGCCTGAGCGCGGACGAGGCCATGGCGAGCGAGCGATTCTCATGGCGGCGGATGAACCCGTCGCGCCTCTCGCCGGGCGAGTTCGTGTGGGCCGTGCGCCGCGATGTCGAAGACCGCAACGCTCGCGTGGTCGTCATCGATAGCATCAATTCGTATCTGAGCACGATGCCGGAAGAGCGTTCGCTCGTGCTGCATCTGCATGAGTTGCTCACCTATCTGAATCGGCGCGGCGTCGTGACGATCATCGTGCTCGCTCAACAGGGCGTGGTCGGCGATGTCCAGAACCCGATCGACCTCAGTTTCCTCAGCGACACCGTGTTGCTTCTGCGCTTTTTCGAAGCCGCGGGCCGTTTGCGGCGCGCACTTTCGGTCATCAAACAGCGAACGGGCCTGCACGACAACGCGATCCACGAATATCAGCTTTCGTCGATTGGCGTGGAAGTCGGGCCACCGCTCGAAACCTTGCGCGGCATTTTCACCGGCGTTCCGACCTACGAAGGCGCCCGCGAAGAATTGATCGGCGAGGGCGACCAACCGGCTGACGCGTCATGATGCGTGACGAAGCGCCGACGACGGTGCAGGTGCTCGCGCCGGTCGGACAGGATGCGCGGATCATCGTCGAGACGCTGCGCGCCGGCGGCATCGATGCGCTCGAAATCGGCACATTGGCCGATATCTGCAAACAGCTTCGGCAAAACGACGGCATGAGCATCGCGGGGCTGCTGTTGACCGAAGAGTCGCTTTCCGAGCTGGCGCCGTCGGGCGATTTTGCCGACTGCCTCGAAAAACAGCCGCCGTGGTCGGACATTCCTATCTGCATTCTGACCGTGCCGGGCGATCGTCCGAGCACGGTGCAACGCTGGCGTCTCTTCGAAGCGCTCGGCAATGTCACGTTGCTCGCACGACCGTTGACCGCGGAAGTGCTTCAAAGCGTGGCGCGCGGTCTGATTCGCGCGCGCGCACGGCAGCTTCAGACGAAACGGCATCTCGACGAGCTCAAGGACGCCGCGCAGCTTCTGGAACGGCGGGTCGCCGAGCGCACCGAAGAGCTGATGACGGCCGAAGAAACGCTTCGGCAAGCACAAAAGATGGAGGCGATCGGTCAGCTCACGGGCGGCATCGCGCACGACTTCAACAACCTGCTGCAGGTCATCAACACCAACATGGAGTTGACCAAGCTGCGCATGCGCCAGGGCCGTTTCGCCGACATCGAACGCTTCGTCCAAAGCGCGCACGATGCGACGCAGCGAGCCGGCGCGCTGACGCATCGGCTGCTTGCCTTCGCACGCAGACAAACGCTCGACCCCAAGGCGATCTCGCCGAACCGCCTGATCGACGGCATGCTCGATCTGATAAGGCGCACCTTGGGACCGTCCGTCGAAGTGAATGCGCGGCTCGAAGAAACCCTCCACACGACGTTGAGCGACCCGGTGCAACTGGAGAACGCCGTGCTCAACCTGTGCATCAACGCACGCGACGCCATGCCCGCGGGCGGCACGCTGACGATCCGCACGAACAACGTCTCCTTCAAGGGACGCCTTGCGCGCCTGCACGGTTTGAGCGATGGCGATTACGTCGTGATCGCGGTCGCCGACACGGGATACGGCATGGCAGCGGAAATCATCGACAAGGCGTTCGATCCGTTCTTCACCACGAAGCCCTTGGGGCAGGGCACGGGCCTGGGCTTGTCCATGGTGTACGGATTTTCGCGTCAGTCGGGGGGCAAAGTGTCGATCGAGTCGCAGGTCGGCAAGGGCACGACGGTGAGCATCTATCTGCCGCGACTGACGGATTCGACACCGGAAGCCGAAGATTTGCCGGCGACGATCGTCCTGCCTGCTGTCGGGAAGCAGCGCACGGTGCTCGTCGTCGATGACGAAGCCGATATTCGCCTGGGCTGCACCGAAGTGCTGAAGGATGCGGGTTTCAATGTCATCGAAGCCAGCGACGGTCCGTCCGGGCTCGACATCCTCAATTCGAACGCGGAGATCGACATCCTGGTCAGCGACATCGGCATGCCGGGCATGAACGGGAAGGAGATGGTGGACCGGGCGCGGTTCAGGCGACCTGCCTTGCCGGTCCTTTTCATGACGGGATATGCGGAGAAATCGGTGTTCGGCAACGGCAGGGTCGAAGAGGGCGCGCACCTGCTGACGAAGCCGTTTGCGATCGAAGAGCTCGTGCTGAAAATCAACGACATGATCGACGCAGAAGACTGACGCGCTCGACGTCGCCTGCGAGACGGGAAGTCCGGAGCGTCGTCTTGCCCTGTCATTTCGAGTACACTGCCGACCTGAAGTGGCGGGATCGGAACCGACAGGTACGGAACGGCGGCGGCAAATGGGTAGCGATGCCCGGCTTGCCACCCAACATAATGGATCGACGCAATGGACAAACTCGCGCGGCTACGCAGCGAAGTTCCGGGACTTGACGATATCTGCGACGGCGGACTGATAGCGGGCTCGTCTTATATCGTGCAGGGACGGCCGGGAGCGGGAAAAACCATCCTCGCCAATCAGATTGCCTTTGCGCAAGCCCGTCAGGGACACAAGGTTCTCTACATCACGCTGCTCGCGGAATCGCACGACCGGCTGTTCCAGTCGCTATCGGCGCTGAGTTTCTACGATGCAAGCCGCCTCGGCAAGGATCTGACTTACCTCAGTCTTTTTCGCACGCTTCGCGAGAAGGGACTCGATGCGCTGGTCGCATTGCTGCGCTCCGAGCTCGCGCGCACGCAGGCCAGCATTCTCGTGCTCGACGGATTGCTCAATGCCCGCGAAAGCAGCGAAACCAATCTGGACATCAAGACCTTCGTCGCGGAATTGCAAGGTCATGCTGCGTTCACCGGTTGCACGGTTCTCTTCCTGACCAGTGCCCGGATCGACGAATCCAGTCCCGAACACACGATGGTCGATGGCGTGCTGCACCTCGAGGAGAACCTGTTCGGGTCGCGCACCGTACGGCACATTCGCGTTGCGAAATCGCGCGGCAGCCGTGCGCTGAGCGGCTTGCATCTCTATGAAATTTCGGAGCGCGGCATCGCCGTATTCCCTCGCCTCGAAGCCGCTCTCGCTCGACCGTCCACGCAAGAGACCGTCGGGTTGACGAAGGTCGCCACGGGTACGGGCGGGCTCGACGAACGGCTCGGCGGCGGTTTGCCTGCCGCCTCGATGTCCGTCGTGGTGGGGCCAGCCGGCAGCGGCAAGACGACCTTCGGAATCGGCTATCTCAACTGCGCGACCGTCGAGCGGCCTGCCGTGCATTTCGGTTTCTATGAAACGCCGGAGCGGCTGTACGCGAAAGCGAAGGCACTGGGTCTCGATCTGCAAACGCTCGTCGAAAAGAAGGCGCTGTGCATGTTGTGGCGCCCGCTCACCGAAAATCTTCTCGACAAGCTCGCCTACGAGCTGCTCGACGCGGTTCGCACGACGCGCGCAGAACGTCTGTTCATCGACGGCCTCGCCGGTTTCGAACGCGCGACCGTCGATCCGCATCGCATGGTCGAATTCTTCGCCGCGTTGAGCAACGAACTGCGCGCGATCGGCGTGACGACGGTGTGCACCTGGGAAACGAAGGAACTGTCGGGGCCGTGGCGCACCAATCCATCGCCGGAAATCCTGTCGCAGATCGACAATGTGATCGAGATGCGCCATCAGGCGGCGGGTGGTCCTTTGCGACGCAGCATCACGGTGCTCAAGGTGCGCGACAGCCTCTTCGATACATCGACCGCGGAAGTGCAGATTTCCGGACTCGGCGATGGGCTGCACGTCACGGGAACGATGTCCACGGCGCGAGGCGCAATGGGCGACGACGCGAGCGGACGATAGCCAGGCTGCGCGCATGGCTAATCTTGTCGTCGTGGACGATGAACCTCTCGTTACCGATTTCCTGAAGTTCCTGCTGCAGGACTTGGGGCACGTCGTGCATGCTGCTTCGAACGGCGCGGACGGGTTGCAGACGATCCAGCGCATCAGACCGTCGCTCGTGGTGACGGATTTCATGATGCCCGTCAGTTCAGGCGTGGACCTTGCGCGAGCGCTCAGCGGCGACGATGACTTCCGGCGGATTCCGATCGTCCTGTGCAGCGCCGCCCCGCACGCGATCGATCCGGCCGATCGGGCGTTGTTCGCGGCAATACTGCAAAAGCCTTATCCGCCGTATCGTCTGATCGAACTGGTGACATTGCATGTTGAAAGAGGCGGCGCCGGATTGCGCGGCCAGCCGTAGTGACGAACAAGCAGGATACTGAGGATTTGACTCAGTCCCGCGCCGGGATTCCAACCGTTTTTGTATGGCTGTGAGCGGTCCATGACGCGTGTCCTTCTCGTTGATGACGAACCTGATCTGCTCGAAGCGTGGAGCTTCGCGCTCGAATATTCCGGCTACGAGGTGGAGCGCGCGCGCGATGGACGAGAGGCCATTGCCGCGATGCAACGCTCGGTGCCCGACCTGCTCATCACAGACCTGATGATGCCCGGCATGGACGGAGAGGCATTGTGCCGGGCCGTTCGCGAGCGGCCGGAATGGGCGGCGATTCCCATCGTGCTGCATACGTCCGCCCATGTGGCTCGGCCAAGCGGCATCGTTCTCTGGAACGCCTTGCTCAGAAAACCGGCCTCGATGGACCAGTTCCTGAAGACCGTTGCCGAACTCACGCAGGGATTTGGACAAGGAGAGGATCGATCGTGACGAAGCGTCCTCTGGCAACATCACCACGGCTCTTCCGATGACCGACTCGACTTCCCGTTCGGCGGAAGCGAGCGCTGTCGGCACGGCCGACCGGGCGATCTTCGACCGCTTGATCGAGCCGTATCTCATGCTCGATCCGGGCCTGAGAGTCGTGTTCGCGAACCGGGCATGGCTTGCGATGTTCGGCGAGACCGAAGCGGCTTTGGGGCAATGCGAACATCTGATCCGCGCGCTCGTGGCGAATCTGCACCCGGGTCAGCGCCGCCTCTCGCCCGCTTTCAGCCTGGACACGCCGGATCGCGCCGCCACGCACGAACAGCCGTCGCGGTACTGGCAGATCCACGTCTCGCATCTTCCCGCGACCGCCGATGAACCGCCGCTCATCCTGCTGCGCTTCGATGACGTCACGATGCACACGCTGGCGACGCGCACGGAACGGCGAGAGAAAGCGCGACTGCGCTCGCACGCGCGGCTCCGGCAGATTCTTGCGAGAGAAGCCGAGCAGCGCCTGCACGATCATCGCGTTCGGTTCGAACGGGCGTTGGCTTTCGCTGGCGTGGGCGCATGGGAGCTCGACGTCGGAACGGGCGCGGTGCATTGCAGCGAACAATGCGTCGAAGATCTCGGCTTGCCGGACATCGCCGGGCTGGATCGGCAAAAGCTGTTCATCGAGCAGCCCGATCCGGTTGCGGAGCACTGGCAGGCGCTGCAAGCCAAACGAAGCTTCGAGTGCGAACGATGCATCGATGGAGCGCGTGGCCGGCGCTGGGTCCTGATTCGCGGCACAGGGCAGTTCGCGGACGACGGCACCATGCAGTCGGTGATGGGCTTCACGCTCGACATCACGTCGCGCAAGGAACGTGAGCTCGAGCTGTCCGCGACGGCCGGCGAGGAACGTTCGGGGCGCGAGCGCAGCGAAGCGCTCGCCAAGACAATGGATCATTTCATCGCGGCCGTCAGTCACGAGTTGCGTTCGCCTTTGAACGCGATCGTCTCGTGGGCGGAACTGCTGCAGGTCGTCGCCGATCCTTCACACGTCGCGCGGGCGGGCGAAGCGATCCGCCGCAACGGCCGCCAGCTGTCGCATATGGTCGACGATCTGCTCGATAGCGGCGCGGTCGTTACCGGCAAGCTCTCGGTTCATCTGCAGCCGGTGGATATCGGTGCGCTCGCGCTCAACGTCGTCGAAGACATCCGCAAGACCGCGGAGCACAAGGGCCTGAGATTGCAGACGCCGCACGTCGAGCCGTGCATCGTCATGGCGGATGAAAGCCGCCTCGAGCAAGTCGTCTGGAATCTGCTCACGAACGCGGTGAAATTCACGGACGCGGGCAGCGTGTCCATTTCCGTGAGCACATCGGACGGCCAGGCGGTGCTGACCGTTCAGGACACGGGGCGCGGCATTGCACCCGATGCGCTGCCGGACGTCTTCGACCGCTTTCAGCAGATCGCGCCGCAGTCGAGCGGACGCGTCGGCGGCCTGGGGCTCGGACTGTGGCTCGTCAAGAACATCCTGAGCCTGCACGGCGGAACGGTCGATGTTGCGAGCGCCGGACGCGGGCAGGGCGCGACTTTCACCGTGCGTCTGCCGCTCGACTCGAACTTGCGTTGAGAGGCGCACGGCTCGTCGGCTCGTTACGCATGCGGAGCGAGCATCGCTTCGAGGTATGCGGCCACCGCGCACACCGTCTCGTCATCGCCTTTGCGGCCGACAATCTGCAATCCCGCCTTGAGCGAGGCCCCTTCAACCGGAACCGGTAACGTAAGCGCCGGATGTCCGCTCAGGTTGAAAGGCCGGATAAGCGACGACATTGCGATCACCGGAGTGCCCGCGCGCGCGGCCTCGATCGTGATCGGCAGCGATGGCATGGTCGGAAGAATGAGGACGTCGGCGTCCGCCAGCACGCGATCGACCTCGTCCGTGAAGTCGCGACGTATGCGCTCGGCTGCATCGAGCTCAGATACCGGCGTGTTCGCGGCGGCGCTCAACCGCGCCAGGATATCCGGGCCAAGCTTTCCGCTGCCGACGAGATGACCGAACGCGCGCCACGTCTCGGCGTTGATGACGGCGAGACCGGCCGTGAACGCATCCTGAATGGATTCGAGCTGCACGGCGCGCGACGCGAGTCCGCTGCGCGCGACCGCGCTCGCCACCGCGTCGCGGATCCGACCTTCGGCTTGCACATCGGGCAACGCGACGCGTATCGCTGTCACGTCGCGGCGCGCACGGCCGCCCTGAAATGACGGATCGATTGCGAGCATTACGTCGATGACCGTGTTCATCTCCCGTGCAAACGGGCCGACACAGTCGAGCGACGTCTGGCGCGGCGCGACACCTTCACGCGACACGCGCCCGAAAGTCGGCTTCAGGCCGATCACGCCGCAGCATGCCGCGGGGCAACGCACGGAGCCGCCGGTATCGGTGCCGAGGGCGGCATCGACGAGCCCGAGCCCCACCGCCGATGCCGAGCCGCTCGACGATCCGCCGGGAATGCGCGCCGGATCTTGGGGATTGACGGGCGTGCCGCTGAAGTCGTTGAGGCCTGTCATGCCGAACGCCAGTTCGTGCATGTTCGCCTTGGCTGTAATGCGCCAGCCCGCATCGAGCAGCCGCTGCACGACTTGCGCGTGGCGCGGTGCGGGCGGCGCATCGGCGAGTGCGCGGCTGGCCGCGGTCGTCGGATAGCCGGCTATGTCGATACTGTCCTTGATCGCGATGGTCGGTGCATCGGCGGCGGCATGCGTCGCGAGATCGAATTGCTGCAAAAAGGCGCTCATGCACGGACTCCTCGCGCGGGGTTGAGTTGCCAGGGCGCGTCGAAAAGGCGTTCGGTGCGGAAGTGGCGAATCAGCCAAACGTCTTCATCGTGAGGCGACGGAGTGAAATCCACATCGAGCCGCGCCGAGATGAGCTCGGCGTGTGCATCGACATATCCGGATGCCTGCAACATGATCCAGCGGCCCTTCGCCGTATCGCCGTTCACTTCGATATGCTCGCTCGTCAGGAAGTGAACGTTGGTCGCGAAGTGCGGCGTGGGCGGCAGGTAGCGTTGCAGCATCGCGACGATAGCGTTCGGCCCCGCCAAGCGGCCGAACTTGTCCGCATACTGTGGACCGATGCCTTCCCACACGGCGTCATCGCTGAAGAGTGCCGTCAGCGATTCCCCTTCGAGCGCGCGTGCCGGCACATCGCAGAGCGCCATGTATCGGGCGATGGTCTTGCGCACCGCGTTCTGCGCTTCGAGCACGCGCAAGCGCGCCTGCAGGCTCTCGATGATTTTGTCCGTCATGGCTTCACGTATTCTTATCGGCCCAAGGCGCGAGCGGTCTTTCCGCCCAGGCCGAAATCGGTATTCGGAATGTCTTTGATCATCACGCGCGTGGACTGCAACGGCACATTCAGCACGGAAGCGCCGGTCTCCGACAGATGCGCGATCAGCGCTTCTTTCTGCGTCTGCGTGCGGCCAGCAATCAGGATCGCGATGATGACGGGCAATCCCGCCGCGCTGACTTTGCCGCCGAGGCCGCTGTCGGATGCGGGCAACTCCGACAGCAGAATGCGCACGGATTCGGCCGGCGCATCGATCGCGTCGACGGTCGCTTGCGTGAGCCCTTGAATGAGCGATGCCTTGCGTTCGTCGGCGTGACCTTGAGGCAAATAGACTTCGAGTGTTGGCATGAACGTAGCGAATGGATAGCGCGCGCATCGCTGAAAGCAATGCCGGACGACCGACATCGACACGACGCGCGCATGACTTCAAAGCAGAAAGCCGATGGCGCTCAGCGCCTCGGTCGAGTCGATCAGGCGGATCACCTTCTCCGACAGACGCGGCTCGCCGCTCGACATATCGATCTTGTGCGTCAGGTCGGCAGCAAAGATCGTGGACAGACCACGCTTGTAGGCAATCACGATCTGCGAGGACTTGACCTCGACGAGGTCCGCGCTGTCGCCAGAGAGCGTGAAGCGCGACACCGTGCGTACCGTGCGCGCCGCATCGGAGGCCGACGCCGAAAAGCCGGACGTCATACGCTGCACGCGCAACTCGCGCATGTGATGGTCATCGTATGCGTAGTTGAGCGTGGACGCGTAGTCGGTCGTCCGCGGATCGATCGGCACGACGTAATGGCCTTTCGGGTCCCACATATCCAGCCAGGCGCGATAGTCCCGGCGGTCGAGCAGTTCCGCTTCCCGCCAGATGAATGCGATCGCGCGCGCCAAGGTCTGGTCCGTGAAGAGTGCGTTGCGTTCGTCCATCATGCTTGCTCCATCATCGCGCGCCATTGTCTGTAGGCTTCGCGCATGCCGGTTTCGTCGGTCGAATGCGCGGTCTTCTCACCGTTCGGTGCGGTCGTTTCGCGGTTGAGGCCGCGGTTCACGAGGATAGGTACGTCAGGGCCGGCGTATGAGCCGCGCTGCACGCGCTCCCACGCTTCGGCGTCGTCAGGGCTGCCGAAGCCCAACGGGCCCTGGAAGTGCTCGTGCATGCGCAAGCGCGCGCGATTGGCTTCCTCGGGGCCGCCGTCCATTCCCAGCGCGACGTGGCGGATTTCCGTTTCCACCGCGGAGATCGGGCGCAGCACGCGGAAGAACGCCATCGAAAGCGCGAGGTTCGGAAACAGATTGAGGTTGAAGCCGACGCCCATCAGCGAACGCACGATGCGGCGCACTTCTTCGGGCGTGTGTTTCTCTGCGAGTTGCGCGGCGAGTTCATTGAAACGTTCGGGCAGCGGCGCGCCGTCGTCCTGATCGAGATCGACGAATTCCGGCATCAGCACGGCAAGGCTGTGACCATTGCCGAGCGATCGGCAGAACGCCTTGTCGCTCGTCATGAAGCTCGTGATGACGGCGGCCGTTTCATCGTCGATGGACTTCATCCATGACTTATGGACGACGGGAAAGTGATACAGGTCCGTCGTGTTCTCGAGCTGGATCTTCCAGTTGCCCTTGAACCTGAACTTGTGCTCGCCATTCGCCTTGATGGGGTAGCCCGCGCCCTGCTTCATGAAAAGATCGATCCACGGTTTGGCGCCGCCGAGGAAGTCCTCGAGCGGTTCGATCGATTCATCGAAGCTCGCAAAAATCAGCCCTTGATAAACGCCCACGCGCAGCTTCTTGAGCGGCAGATCGCCTTTCTCGCACACGCCTTCATAACCATCGCCGTAGGGCAGGGCGCGCAGCGTGCCGTCGAGCGCATAGGACCAGCTGTGATACGGGCATGTGAAACCCTTGGCGTTGCCCTTGTGCTCTTCGCAGACGGTCGCGCCCCGATGACGGCAACGGTTCTGCAACACGTTCACGGTTCCGGTCTTGTCGCGCACGACGATGACCGGCTGACGGCCGATGGTCGTCGTCACGAAGTCGCCGGGCTTCGGCAACTCGCTGTCATGCGCAACCCACACCCACGTCTTGTAGAAGATGCGTTCGAGTTCGGCCTCGAACAACTCCGGATCGTAGTAAAGCGAAGGCGCAATGCGATCGGACTCCGCGCGCCTGGCGAGCGCGCTGGTGTCGATGGTCTGATAGGTCGGCGTACTCATCGTATTCCTCGGAGAAGTTGAGTGGCTGATCGAACGACTGACGCGAGCTTGGCTGGGCGCTCGGCAAATCCTCTCGTTGACATCAGTCTCGCTTTTCGAGGATCATGCGTCAAATCGATTAAAAACGGGTCGTTCAATCAGTGCGGCCTATATCTCGGACGGCCCGTCATGACATCCATCGACCATATCGATCTGAATCTGCTGCGCGTTTTCCAGGCTATCGTGGAAGAGCGCAGCCTGACGCGCGCAGGCGAGCGTCTCGCGCTCTCTCAACCGGCGGTCAGCTATTCGCTCGGGCGATTACGCACCTTGTTCGACGACGCGCTATTCATCCGCACGCGCACGGGCATGCAGCCCACGCCCGTCGCGCTGGAATTGGCCGAAATCGTCGGGCGCGCGCTCGACACCGTGCGCCAGGCGTTGCGTTACGCCGAGCGTTTCGATCCGGCGACGAGCACGCGTACCTTTCGCCTGTCGCTCTCGGATGCGGGGGAGATGGCGTATCTGCCGGCGATCTGCGCCGCGTTGCACGATGCCGCGCCGCGCGCGAAGCTGGTGGTCGAGCCGTTGCCGGTCGAAGAAATCGAAGAAGCGTTGCGCGCGAGCCGGCTGGATTTCGCGATCGGCAACTTGCCGTCGCTATTGCCGCGCACGCGCCATTGCGTGCTCTTCGAGGAGTCGTATGTATGCATGACCCGCAAGCGCGACGATCTGCCCGAAGGCACGAAGCTGAAACTCGCGCAGTTCCTTGCCGCGTCGCACGTTCAGGTTCGCTCGCTCGAACACAGCCATGACGCGCTCGACGATGCGCTGCGCGGACGAGGCGTCGGACGCAATATCGCGCTGGCGTTGCCGCATTTCGTGGCGGTGCCCGGCGTGCTGGCTGCAACGGATCTGTTCGCCACGCTGCCGGAAAAGCTCGCGCATATCCTCAACAGAGGCGAGGCGTTCAACATTTACGCGCTGCCTGTACCGTTGCCGAGAGTGGCCGTGACGATGCACTGGCACGAACACTTTCACGACGACGAAGGCAACGCGTGGATGCGCGCCCTGATGACCGACACCCTCGCGAGCTTCAAGACGATGTGATTTCGCTCAGAGATCGAGCACCAGCACGGGCGAACGGGAACGCGACACGCAGCAGCAAATCACGCTGTTGCTTGCGCGTTCCGCTTTGCTCAAACAGTGATCGCGATGCTCGGGCTCGCCGCTCACGACATCCACCATGCACGTACCGCAAACGCCTTCGCCGCACGAGGTATCGACTTCTATGCCGATGGAGGCGAGCGCATCGACGATCGACGTGCTCTTGTCCACGCGAACCGTTTGTCCGCTGCTTGCGAGTTGCACCTCGAAGCTGTCCAACGAGGCTTCGGCCGTGGCAATCGGCTCGGCTTTGAAGCGCTCCAGATGGATCGCGTCCGCGGGCAGGCGAGCTTGCGCCGTCTCGACCACGGCATCCATGAAGGCGCTCGGCCCGCATGTGTAGACGTGTGCGTTCGGACCGGCATCGCGGATACATTCGTCGAGCTTGTCGCGCTGCTCGTGCCGCTCGACGCCGAAATGCAGCTTCACGTACGCGTTGAACGGGGCACGCGTCAGCAAGGTCATGAATGCCGCATGCGCCTCGCTGCGCGCGAAGTAATGCAGCGTGAAGCGCGCATTGCTCGCGACGAGGCGATAAGCCATCGACAGCAAGGGCGTGATGCCGATGCCCGCGCCGATCAGAATGTGCTCGCTTGCGGCCGCGTGAAGCTGGAACAGACTGCGCGGCGCGCCGACGGAAAGCTCGGAGCCCACGGTCACTTCCTCGTGAAGCGAGCGTGAACCGCCGCGCGATTGCGCTTCCTTCTTGACCGCGAAGATCTGCGTCCGGAGACATGCCGGATCGCCGCAGAGCGAGTACTGACGCGTGACACCCGAGGGGCCGGTCACATCGATATGCGCGCCGGGCTCATAGGGTTCGAAGGGCGCGCCGTCGATTCGCGAGACGCTGAACGAGCGCACGCCGTGCGCTTCCTCGCGCAACGCGTCGACTCGGACTTTCACGGTTTGAGCTTGCATGATCGCCTTCCTTTCGATGTGTTTCCCACAACCATGCATCGATCTTAGAGCCGCACGCCGAATAAGAAAAATAGGCTAAAAATCGTGTATCGCATCAATGTGACTGATGACGCGTTTCGTGCGTGAAGCGCAGCGTGACGACCGTCACGAGACTGAGCGCGATGAGAAACACCGCGACGGGCCAGGACGCGTGATAGTGCGAAAGCAACGCGGTCGCGAGGAGCGGCGACAGACCGCCAGCGAAAATCGAAGCCACTTCATGCCCGAGCGCAACGCCCGAGTAGCGCACTTCCGTGCTGAACAATTCGCCGACGAGCGCAGGCAAGGTGCCGATCATCGCGCCGTGACAGACGGCCGTGCCAAGCACCAGCGCAAGCCAGATGAGCGGCGTCGAATGCGTGTCCAGCAGCCAGAAGAACGGGAAGGCCATCGCCGCGAGCGATGCGGCGCCGATCATATACACGGGCTTGCGTCCGATGCGATCGGAGAGCTTGCCCCACAGCAGCATCGCGATCATTTCGACGACCATCGCGAGCATGACGCCGGTGAGCATCGTCGAATTCGGAATGCCGATGAACTTGCCGTACACCAGCGAAAACGCGAGAAAGATGTACGCGCCGCCGTTCTCCGCGACGCGCAGGCCCATCGCCATCAGTATTTCCTTCGGATGACGCTTGATCGCTTCGAGCACCGGCATATGCGACGTCTTGCCCGCTTCTTCCGCGTTCTCGAAGTCGCGACTCTCAGGCAGGCTATGACGAATGTAGACGCCGAGCGCGAAGATCACGATGCTCGCGAGAAACGGCAGGCGCCATCCCCACGAGATGAACTGATCGTGCGGCAAGGCCTGCACCGCGAGAAACGCCGCCGAGGAAAGAACGAAACCGCCGCCGACGCCGAGCTGACTCCACGCCGCGTAATAGCCGCGCTTTTCAGGCGGCGCGTTCTCGCTGATCATCAGTACGCCGCCGCCCCATTCGCCGCCGGACGCGATGCCTTGCAGCAGGCGAAGTGCGACGAGCGCAACAGGCGCCCACAGACCGACGTGATCGTAAGTCGGCAACAGGCCGATGCCGAACGTCGCGAAGCCCATGATGAGCAATGTCCAGACGAGCGACGCGCGCCGTCCATAACGGTCGCCGATATGGCCGAACACGATACCGCCGAGCGGCCGTGCGACGAAGCCCATCGCGAATGCCGCGAACGCGCCGAGCGTGCCGATCAGCGGGTCCGCATTGGCCGGAAAAAACAAACTGCCGAACACGAGTGCGGCCGCCGTTCCGTAGACGAAGAAGTCGTACCACTCCATCGCGTTGCCCGCGACCGACGCAATGACGATACGTCTGAGCGTGCGATCCGGCATTGCTGCGCTGGTTTCGGCGGTCGAGGTATGAACTGTTGCCATGTCTGCTCGCATTGAATGAGAAGGGCTGCAGCCTTCTAGAGGCTTCGCATGACAAACAGTGTCGTGGCGACACTCACCCCGGTCAAATTCGCCGAAAAGAACGCGTGATATCAGCGCAGCAAATGAGCGTCACGCGTCGGGCTGGCGAAACATCGAATGGATCGTATTGCGCAGCCACGCTACGCCCGGATCGCTCGTGAATTGCGTGTGCGAGTGCACCTGAATCTCGATGGGCGGCAGCGCAAAAGGCAATGGCAGAATGCGAAAGGCCTTACTACGATTGAAGCGCAGCGCGATGCTCTTGGGGAAGAGCACGGCAAGGTCCGTGTTCATCACGATTTCGGGCGCCACGACGAAATGCGGCAGCCGGACCGCGACATCGCGCTTGAAATTCAGCTCGTCGAGCCATTGCTCGACCATGCGATGGCCCGTCGCGTTGGTGCTCGCGTAGACGTAGCGCAAGGCGGTCAGGTCGTCGCGTGTCGGCCGCGACTTGCGTAACGGATGATTGGCGCGCACGACGCATACATGCTCGTCGACGAATAGCGTCTCGCTCACGCATCCCGCGTCGAGACCCGGCACATAGCCGAGCGCAAGATCGATTTCTCCGGCGCGCATGGCGCTGCTTACGGATTCCACCGGAACATTGACCGCTTCGATTCGAATGCCGCGCGCCTCGCGGTCGAGCAGCGCGACGAGCGGCGGCAGAAAAAAGAATTCCGACATGTCCGACATCGAAATGCGAAACACGCGCCGGGCGGTCGCGGGATCGAAGCTGGCGAGTTGCTGGACCGCCTCGTTGATGATCGACAACGCCTGCGCGAGCGGCGGATACAGCCGATGCGCGGCATCGGTCGGCACCATGCCGGCGGGCGTGCGCACGAAAAGCGGATCACCGAAGATCGTGCGCAAGCGCCGTAGCGCATGACTGACCGCGGGCTGCGTCAGTTCGAGACGTTCGCCGGCGGCGGTCAGGCTGCGCAAATCCCAGATGGCGAGGAACACGCGCAGCAGATTGAGATCGGCGATACCGGAGTTGAGCTTCGTCATACACGGTTGACTCACGAACGAGCGCTGGTCGCGCCATGCGGCCATCAATGTGTGGCGAGATTACCGTATGTGCTGTGCATTGCAAAATGCGGCGTGGCTCCGCGATAGGGCGGCAAGGTATGGAAATCGCGCCGCATCGATTCGCGCACCGGCGAGGCGAGTGCGTCGGCGAGCGCGGACGCATCGTCGAAGACGACCTTGTTGCGTTGCATCGCACTCGCGCGCGTGCAAGGCAGGCCGATGGTGCAATCGATGCGCGTGTAGATCTCCAGCTCGCGCAATCGCGGCAAGGTGGACATCAACGGCGCGTGATGCCGCAGGTAATGCGCGAGCCATGTGTCGAAGTCCTCGGCCGGCCCTTCGTACGCGACGAGATAGGTGCAGCGCTGAATGCGCGCTTGGGTGGATGGCGCGTGCGAGGCCAGCGCGCGCACGGCCATGACTTGCTGCATGAAGCGCCCGGCGATCAAAGGTTCTCGAAGCGCGCGATGGATCGGGCCATCGAGTCTCGCGGCAGCTTCGAGCGCGGCGAGTTCATCGAAATACAGTTGAAGCACGCACGATGGCGCATCGGCCGCGGGCGGAATGCGCGGATCGACGTGTTGCGATATCGGCTCGTGCACGACCAGACTGCGCAAGCCGTCGATGCGCTGCAATGGCGCAATATCGACCAGCGGGCGCTGCCCGCCCGCATCGATCAGAAACAGGCAGATTTGCATACTTACGCCGCCTCGCAGGAAGCAGCCGCGCGCGCGAGCCGATGAAACTGCCGGCCGAAGTACACAAGCCCATCGCCGTCTTCGCGCGAGCCGATGTGTTCTACCTGTACGAAAAGCACTGAATGCGAACCGACCTGCTTGCTGTCGACGATACGGCCTTCGAGACTCGCGATTGCATCGTCGAGCACGGGAAGTTGCAATGCGCCAGGCCGCGAACCGCAGCGCGCAAAGCGTTCGTCCATCGAGCCTCCGTCCATGCCCGCGAACGCGCGCGCCAGTTCCTGCGCGTGCGCGCCCAGCACGTTGATGCACGCCCGGCCGTTAGCAAGCAACACATCGTGAACGTAACTCGACTGATTGATGCAGACGAGCATCGTGGGTGGCGTATCGGTCACGGAGCACACGGCGCTTGCCGTGATACCGCAGCGTCCGTGCGGGCCGTCGGTGGTAATGACGTTGACGGCGGCGCCGAGCGAGGCCATCGCGTTGCGAAACTGTGTGCGCGCTTGATCGTGTGTCATGGCAGATGTCCTTTCAGGATTCGCGGGTTCAGGGATACGGCGTAACGGGCGGAATGCCGACGAAGATCGCGCCCGATGCGTCGTAATTGCCTTCGCCGAGAAAGGCGTGTTGCGTGACGACGATCGAATCGCGTACCAGACGCTGCATCCGGTTCTCGCGATAGATCGCGCCGATGCCCGCCATCTTGTACGCCTGCATCACGATATCGGCGCAGGTGTGGGCGGCGTGCGTCGCCGACAGACGCAGCAAGTTTGCTTCGGCAGGCAACACCGGGTCGCCCGCGAGCACCGTGCGCCACGATGCTTCCGCGCACTCGAAGAAGAACGCCCGCGCGCTGCGCAGTTGTGCTTCCGCCTGCGCGAGCCCGGAACGATAGTAGGCGCGATCGGCGAGACGCGGCGCACCGGTCGTGGTTTTCGTCACGCCGGACATCCCCGCCAGCAGGTCGAGCGCCGCGCGCGCCAGGCCGATGTTCACTGCCGCATGCACCTGCGCCTGATACGCGACGGCGGGATACCGGTACAGCGGTTCATCGATCAGCGGCGTGCCGCCGCGCACGAAGGTCCATTGTTCCTCGACGTATTTGTCCTTCAGGCGCAGATCATGGCTGCCCGTGCCCTGCATGCCGACCACGTTCCAGTTATCGACGATCTCCACTTCGCTCGCCGGGAAAACCGCAGTAAAAGGCTTGCCGGCGTTCTTGTCGTCGGTGCCGGCCGGCGCCCCGCCGATTCCCACGCCGATCCAGTCCGCGCCCTTGCAGCCGCTCGCAAAGCGCCACTGTCCCGACACGAGGAATCCGCCGGGCGCGCGCTCGGCCTTTTGCAGCGGATACAAGCCGCCCGCGAAGACCTGATCGGGACCGGCCGCATAGATTCGCGCCTGGGTCTCCACAGGCAGTGAAGCCAGGTACGTGTTCGCGGAGCCGAACGCCGCGACCCAGGCGGCCGATCCGTCCGCGATCGCGATACGTTCGAGCATCTCGAGGAAGCGCGCGGGCGGCAGCGCATCGCCGCCGAAACGTTTGGGCGTGCTCGCGCGGAAAATCCCCGCGCGCTTCATCTTGCCGACCATATCGCGCGGCACGTGGGACAGGGCGTCGAACTCGTCGCGGCGGCGCTCGACTTCCTCGATCAGCGTATCGAGGTGCAGCGGTCCGGCGTACTCGGGATAGTCGTTTTGCGAATCGATGATGGCTTCGCTTCGAAGGGCTTGCATAGGTGATACCTCTCGGTCGATGTGTGTCGATGTCATTCGGGCTGACGGCGTGCAGCGGCGCGCATCGCTTTGGGATACGTCTCGCGTGCGAGCAGCGTGGCGACGACGGTGATCAGGCCGAGTACGCCCAGATAAATGGCGACTGGCACGGCGCTGTGATAGTGGGCGAGCAACGCGGTGGCGATCATCGGCGAGAGGCCGCCGCCGAGTACGGAAGAGACTTCCCGGCCAATGCCGAGTCCCGAGAAACGCAGGTGCACCGGCAACATCTCGCTGATGAACGCGGGCTGCGCGCCTTCGAGAATGCCAAGCGTGATGCTGTTCGCGAGGACGAGCGCCGCAACCACCTTCCAGTACTCGCCCGAGCCGAGCAGCGCGAAGTACGGCCACGCGACCAGTACGATGGCGATTGCGCCGGCGAGATACACCGGCTTGCGTCCGACCTTGTCGGTCACCCAGCCGAAGAAGAGCGAAACGGGGATCATCAGCAGCATCGAAATGCACAGGCCGCTCAGAACCCAACTCGACTTGATGCCCAGAAACTGCCCGTAGGCGATCGAAAATGCGAAGAAGAGGTAGGACGCCGCGCCCTCGCCGAAGCGCAGGCCGAACACGGTCAGCACTTCGCGCGGACATTGGCGCAGCACTTCGATGACAGGCATCCGGCTTTCGTGGCGCGTCGCCTTGACTTCGGCGAATGCGGCACTTTCTCCGACGGAGCGGCGCATCCACAAGCCGAGAAGAACGAGTGCGGCGCTCGCGAGAAACGGAAGGCGCCATCCCCAGCTCTGAAAGTCGCCCGCCGGCAAGTTCTGCACCAGCAGGAACGCACCGGTGGACAGGACGAAGCCGAGTGCCGCGCCACACGGGCTCCACGCCGCGAGCGCGCCGCGCTTCGATTGCGGCGCGTTCTCGTGGATCAGCAGGATACTGCCGCTCCATTCGCCGCCGGCGGCCAGTCCCTGAAGAATGCGCAACAGAACGAGCATCGCGGGCGCCGCAATGCCGACCTGCTGATAGGTCGGCAAAACGCCCATCAGGACCGTGGCGGTGCCCATCGTGAGAAGGGTCAGCATCATCACGACCTTGCGGCCGTAACGGTCGCCGATATGTCCGCATAGCACGCCGCCGATGGGTCGCGCGATGAAGCCGACCGTGAAGCCGCCGAATGCGGCGATGGTGCCCGTGAGCGGATCGGTGCCGACCGGAAAGAACAGCTTGCCGAAGACGAGCGCGGCGGCGGTGCCGTACAGAAAGAAGTCATACCACTCGAGGATCTGGCCGAGCACTGCCGTCGTGACTGCACGGCGCACGTTGCTTGGGCGACGAGCCGATCGGGTTTGAGCGAGCGCGCTCAGGTCGGAATTCAGAGCTTCAGGGTTCATGGTTGGGGAAGACATGAGGTGATGGTTCCCGCTTCCCTGATGCTCAAGAAGCGGTGCGAGTCGTATCGATGCGATGCGATGCGATGGGCCCACGATATGAGCCTCGATAATCGCGGTCAAATTCGAGACAAAAATGCGCGACATGAATCTGGTGCATGTGCCGTTGCATGTCGTACGGAATAGCCCTTGCCTCGCATGACATATCGATCGCGCTTATCGCCGGTCATGCTTTTGGCTTATTTGCCGCGTGAAACGAGCGGCCGCAGACTGCGTGGCGCATCGCATTCATCACCGCAATGAGCCTTCATTGCGTCAATCAACAGAACGACTCGCATGGAACACGCACGTATGAAACTCGCCTTGGGAACTTCTCTGGCGCTGCTTGCAGTTGCAGGCACGGCGCACGCACAAAGCGCGGTGACGCTGTACGGCATCGTCGACGATGGCTTCAACTGGACATCGAACGCCGGCGGCCACAATCTCTACAACCTGTCGAGCGGCGTCATGCAGGCCAGCCGCTGGGGATTGAGGGGCAGGGAAGAGCTTGGCGGCGGGCTTGCTGCGCTGTTCGTACTCGAGAACGGCTTCGACCTGAATAACGGCTCGCTTGCGCAGAAGAACCGCGGCAGCACGCAAGGTCTGATGTTCGGCCGGCAGGCGTACGTGGGCTTGTCCAGTGCTTACGGCACCGTGTTGCTCGGGCGGCAATACGATTCGGTCGTGGATTATGTGGGCCCGTTCGAGTCCGGTACCCAGTGGGCGGGATATATCGGCGCGCATCCAGGCGATCTGGATAACCTCAACAACGCGTATCGCGTGAACAACGCGATCAAGTTCGTCAGTAAGGCTTACTACGGCGTTACCTTCGGCGGCGTCTACAGCCTGGGCGGCGTCGCGGGTGCGGTCTCGCGCAACCAATTGTGGTCGCTCGGTGCGGGCTATGCGAACGGCCCGCTGACGTTGGGCGTCGGTTACCTGAACGCGCGCAATCCGAACGTCGGCTTCTTCGGCGACAACGGCGCAAGCACGCCGCCCGCTGCGAGCGCGAACTTCATCTCTTCGCCCGTCTATAGCGGCTATGCATCGGCTCGTACCTATCAGGTGGTCGCGGCGGGCGCTGCTTATGCATTCGGCGCGGCCACGGTAGGTGCAACGTATTCCAACGTGCAGTTCAAGAACCTCGGCGATACCGCGAACTCCGGTCCCAATCCGCGCGGCTATTCCGGCAATGCGAACTTCAATAACGTCGAAGTCAACTTCAGGTATCAGCTCACGCCGGCGCTCCTGCTCGGCGCGGCATTCGACTACACGAAGGGCGGTGACGTCGATTCGGCCACCGGCAACAATCCCGGCGCCAAGTATTACCAAGGCGCCCTCGGCGCCGATTACTTCCTGTCTAAGCGCACCGATGTCTATCTGATCGGCGTGTACCAGAAGGCATCCGGCATCGATTCCACCGGCACAGCGGCGGTTGCGGCGATCAACAACCTCACGCCGTCGACGAGCGATCGTCAAAGCACGGTCCGCGTGGGCATCCGCCACAAGTTTTGAAGCCAGCCGACATTCGCGCCGGGATGTCATCCATTTCACGGATGGCATCAACCACATTTGATCTATTTGACGGATATGCGGGTGCGGCCTAATTTGTCGTCGAGACGACGCGTGAGTCCGCGCGTGGTACCGCGGAACGGAATACCTGTGTCGTACCCCCCATACCTATGGAGACAACATCGTGAGCGTCAAAGTATTCGATACGAAGGAAGTTCAGGGCCTGCTTTCGGCCGCCGCCAATCTCGGCAGCGATAACGGCAATGCACGTGCGAAGCAGATCACGCATCGGCTGCTAAGCGACCTGTTCAAGGCCATCGACGACCTCGATATGACGCCCGATGAAATCTGGGCAGGCGTGAACTACTTCAACCGGCTCGGTCGCAACGGGGAAACGGCCTTGCTCGCGGCGGGTCTCGGTCTCGAGAAGTTTCTCGACATTCGCATGGATGCGCAGGACCGTCACGCGGACATTCACGGCGGCACACCGCGCACCATCGAAGGTCCGCTGTATGTGGCGGGCGCACCGTTGCGCGATGGTGTGGCGAAGATCGACCTCAATCCGGACGATGACGCCGGGCCGCTTGTCATTCGCGGCACCGTAACCGGTCCCGACGGCAAGCCTGTCGCGGATGCCGTCGTGGAGTGCTGGCATGCAAACTCGAAAGGCTTCTACTCGCATTTCGATCCGACCGGCGCACAGAGTGACTTCAACTTGCGTGGCGCGGTGAGAACAGGACAAGACGGCAAGTACGAGTTCCGCACGCTCATGCCCGTAGGCTATGGATGCCCGCCTCACGGTTCGACGCAAGAATTGCTGAACGCGCTTGCACGGCATGGCAATCGTCCTGCACACGTTCATTTCTTCGTGACGAGCGATAACTTCCGCAAGCTGACCACGCAGATCAACATCGAGGGCGATCCGCTCATTTGGGATGACTTCGCGTATGCCACGCGCGAGGAATTGATTCCTCATGTCGTCGAAAAGAAGGGCGGCTTTGCGCTCGGTCTAAAGGCGGACGCTTACAAGGAAATTCAGTTCGATATCGCGCTGACTCGCCTCGTCGAAGGCAAGGACAATCAGCTTGTCAGTCGTCAGCGCACGGCGGTGACGGCTTAAGTCGGCGAAGCGGCTGACTCCGCTTCCATTTGCTGCGGCAGCGACGATGTTCATCGCGTTGGCGGCGATGGGCGAGAGTGACGAATCACCTGATCGCGGGTGCTACGCTCTGCAGCAAAGCCTGAAGGTCGTCGATGTTGAAGGGCTTGGAAAGAATCGTTACACCGGCGTTTTTTGCTCGTTCGAACTCGTCGGCATAGCCGGTCATCAGCGCAATAGCCTGCTTCGGCCATTTCCGCCGCACTTTTTCCGCAACATCGATTCCGTTGTTGAGCCCAGGCATTTGAATGTCGGAGAGAATGAGATCGAACTTCGCGCCGTCCTCCAGCAGACCTAGCGCTGCATCTCCGGTGAGTTCGTGTCGGGATTGCCAGCCGAACACCTCCAGTACGGCCGAAAGTCCCGCGGCCACTTCCTCGTTGTCTTCGACCAGCAAAATGGAACCCTTGGTCGCCTCCGTCACCGTGACGGGTGGTGAGGGAGACACGGTCGTCGCTTTGGCTTTGGCTTCGGCCTGCCCGGAGCCACGGGGAAGAATGAGCGACACGGTCGTTCCTTTACCTTCCTCGCTCTCGATGCGTGCTGTTCCGCGCGCCTGCTCGCACATCGCGATGACCTGCGCAAGGCCGAGCCCCGTGCCAGCGTTCGCGGCTTTGGTCGTAAAAAGCGGCTCGAAGGCGCGTTGCATCACTGATGCCGGCATGCCGACGCCGGTATCGGAACAAGCGATGACAACATAGTCACCGGGCTTCAGGCTTCCTTTCGAAGTATCGAGCGTGATGTTCCTGGTGCGAATGGTAAAGTCGCCGCCGCCGGGCATTGCATCCCTGGCATTCACCGCAAGGTTTATCAGCGCCGATTGAAGTTCGGTTTGGTCAACGTAGATTGGCCAGATTTCGTCAGAAGACCTGATGTGAAAGCGGATGCGCTCATTGAGCGACATCTGAATCAGAGAGGCTTCCCGTTCGAGCCAATCTTTGACATCCACGAACTCCTCACGCAGCGGTTGCTTGCGAGCGACGCTGAGTAGCCGCCTTGCCAGGACCTCCGCCGAAGCGGAAGCCCGTTCCACTGCGATGACTTCTTTCTCCAGTCCGTTGAAGTGCTTGCGACGGGCCAGTTCCATGTTCGCCTTGACCACCATGAGGAGATTGTTGAAGTCATGCGCGACGTTTGCCACGAGATTGCCGAGTGCGCCCATACGCTTCATCTGACGGCTTGTTGCTTCCGCGGAAACGCGCATCCCGAACTCGGCTTTCCATCTGTCCCACGCCGTTCGTTCACGTTTCAGACGGCTCAAACTGAACACGACCAGAAACCAGATGCCTACGCATGGAACCAGCGTCGCGATGGCGATAAGACCGTCGTGTCGCAACCATCTGTATGTAACCGTCGAGACCGGGATTCCGGAGGTCACGTAAAGCGGGTATGAGCCGACCTCTCGATACACCAGGAGCTTCTCGACGCCGTCGAGCGTCGAGAAACCCTTGAGACGTCCGCTTTGCCGATTAGCCTGAATAGCTTCCAGCAAGGGTTGACTGCTTGTCGGTGCGCGTCGCGCTTTTGGCTCGGGAAATCGAACGAGCGTAGTACCGTCGCTTCGGAAAAGGCCCACCGTCAAAGCCCGGTCATGTGCGGTCAGCCGGTCGTAGAACGACGAGAAATAATCGCGTCGAAGGGATATGGCCAAGACACCGAGATACTGGCCACTCGAGTCGTATCGAGGGAACGTCACATCGAAAACGTCCCGAGCCGGGTCGGATATTTGTTCGGGCCGCAGCATGCCAACTGCCGCAGAAGCGGCATGGCGTGCAGACCAGATATCCGAGCGGTCTCCAATCGATTGAAGGCCGACCGGATAGGTGCTGCTGCTGGCAAGCAAATTTCCTTTCCGGCCAAAGACAGCAATCGAGATAACCGATGGCACCCGCTCGGCGGTTTGCCTCAGAAAGCGATGAACAGATTGCTGTCGCGCGCGAAGTGGGACATCCCCGTCGTCACCGAGAAAGGCCATTATTCGAAGCGATACCTCCTGATTCACGTCGAGGACTTTTACGGCCTGCTCCTCGGCAACTCGCGAGAGTCTGTCGATTCCTTCAGTCGAATCCGCGATTCTGGTTTGAAAACCGAAATAACCGTACGTGGCGAGAAAAAGCAATGGTGTGATGATTGATGCTGCAAGCACGGCGAGCAGCATGCGCCGGGTCACGCCAAAGTCGCGTGGCGGAACGGGGATATCGAGCGCAGTGCTGTCCGGGACAGATGTTTCCTGATGGGCAATCATGGGACTTCGGGGCGGGGCGCGAAGGCGAAGTCTATTCAGATGTTCGTACGACGTCAAACTTACCGTTGGCGCGGCGGTCGTCGACGTGTTTAAGGGCCGGATAGATACGGCGTCATGGAATCTTTTTTTGCTCGCACGATTTTCTTGAAGCCCTGCGTCTTTGTTTGGCGAGCGTTCGTATTGACTGATACGTCGCTAGATTTGTGGCCGACGCCGTAATACTTACTTGAATTTGAACAAGATTGGAGAACTCCCATGCTCCACCGACTCGATGTCCGTAGAACCCTTGCGTTGTCGGTTTCCATCGCGACGTTGTTAGCTGCAAGCTCGGCAGTTGCAGGTGGTAATGGCAACGGTGGAAATGGCAGCGGCGGATCTCACGGTGCCGCCACGTCGGGCATGACGTATCACAGTGAGCCGGTATCGAGCCCTTGGAATCGAGTTCCGGGGGACATGCCGAGAGAGGTAAATTCGACGGATGCCAAAGCGCGTTCCACGTCGGCGGGTACGCCCGATATGTCGATGGCACCGGGAGAATAGGGTATCGGGTAATCGACTGGAAGAGGGCGGCGACGTTCTCGCGATGTGAATATTTCGGATGCCGATGCAATTACCCCGCAATCGACGACTTACCCGCACCGCATCCAACCGACGGCGAAGCCGGTCAACCCCGGCGCGGGCGAAGCCGATCTGGCAATGCGCGGCGCGACGCCGCCTCGCCAGTCGTACCTGTTCGCTTACTGGCTCGCACCGGCGGGTGCGTCGCTGGCGGCGGTCGCCGGGAAGCTGGCGGCAGCCGGCGCGGATGACCCTGCGCTGTCGCTTGCCGCGGTGCTTCCGCCGCTCGTATTGCGGTTGCAGCCCGACGTAAAGCAAAGGGACGCCGTCACTGCGGCGATCAACATGGCCCTGATCGTGATGGTTCGGTTCATGGCGTGCTCCTCATGGACTTATCGAGTCAAATGGCGCTGCGTTCGACCGGCAGCGCCGATGTCAGTCGGGTGACTTCAGGCGGTCGCCTTCGCTTTGCGTGCCCGGCGGTGTTCCCGGCTTGGTAGCGGGACCGGCGTCCGGCGCGCGATCCTCGTTGGGGCCGCGCGGCGCCGGCTCCTTCGGGTTCGCCGGGATGTTCTCGGTGTGTCCCGGCACCGGCTGCCCTTCGATATGCTGCGGCGTCTGTTCGTCGGTCATGATTGCCTCGTCGATGCCTGATGGTTGTCCGGCTTGGGATCGGGTTCCGCCGTGGTATCGGTGCCGCTCTTGCCATTGCTGCGGTTGGTGATCTCGCCGGTTTCGTCGAGGACGTCGTCGAGATCGTCGTCGGCATCCTCGTCGGGAGCCGACAGCCATTGAAGCAGCGGCAGACGCGCTGTGTACTGCGATGCAGGCAAGAAGAAGTGGGTCATCGTGATCGCTCGATTGGCTGAAGGTAGTGAGATCGAGCAAGCGTTATTCCATCAGCGTGACGAGCGCATGCATTGCCGACTCCGCACTCAGGCGCCGTTGCCATCGCTTCGCGCTGCGCCGCGCATCTCGTCCGCCGGACGCGGAAAGCCCGTGCGGTCAAGATAAAGCTGGGCGTAATGCTCCGAGCGTTCGCTGCGCTGCCGCGCCCGGTCATCGGACAGCGAAGTCACCGCGCGCGCATCGAGCGCGGTGACGCCCGCGACGTTGAGCAAGGCGCCGAGCGCACGCGTGTGCGCGCCTTGCCGGCGTTCGCGTGGCGCCGTCGCCACGGTCATCAGATCGAGCGCGTCGCCGCCGATGCGCGCCATCAGATACGGAGACGGATCGCGCGACGAAAGTATGCCGATGCCGCAGGCAATCTCTCTCAGCCCATACAGCCTGACGAGGCCAGGGCTGACGCGCAGGCCGGACATGCGTGCGACGGTACGGGGCGCAAGCAGTTGGGCGGTTCCCAATGCGAGACTGAAGAATGCGAGTCCACGGGCAAGCGAGTGGCCCTTCGCTTGCTGGTTGTCGGTCGCGGGATACTGGCTCATGGTGTGTTCCGGCTAGGTATGACGACTGGATGAACGAACATGTCGAAGCCTTATGCAAGGCTTATTTCTTCGCTTCCTGACCGGATGCCGAGCGGTCGAGATATTCGGTCGAGATGGAAGGGATGTGTTCGAGCAGCCATTGCGCCATTGCCTGCTCCTGAGGCAGGATCCGTTCGCACGCGGCCCGGGTTTCGGCATCGCCGCAGCGCGTCGCTGCCGCAATTAGCGAGGTGTAGGACGCGATCTCCATGTTCTCGAATACATAGCTCATGATGGCGCCTTTCACGACTTCGTCGGTCATCGTCATGCCGCCCGCCGCTTGCGCGAAGGCCATCATCTTGGCGGCAAGATCCTTGACCGTCGATGTGCTGCCGCCGAGCCGCTCGATGCACGCGGCGACGATCTTCTGCTGGTCCAGCGTTTCTTCCAGATGCTGATCGATACGCGCCTTCAGTTGCGGATAGTGCTCGAGGCGCCCGGACTGCGCGCGCAGCATTTGCTCGGCTTGCTGTTCCATCGCGTGCGCGTCGCGAAGCCAGTCGAGCAGGTGTTCGGTCGGTTGAGCCATGGTGTCTCCCGGATCGATGTGAACGGATGAGCGAAGCAATCGCGCTTCGCGCTGCCCGATGACTCGCAATCGTCATGCCGCGCATGTTCGTGGCATGACGACGAATAGTTAGGATGCCCTTCGTACTGTTGCGACATGAAAATAAAGCGCGATACTTCAAGCGCGCCTTGAATGGCGCGTTATCTTCCGTGGCTTCAGCCCGCCGTTTTCAGGCGGGCCTTTTTTTTGCACAAAGTCGCATCGAGCGGGGCAGATGGATCGACCAGCCCGTGCCCGATGTGCGGGCGAGTCACGCGCTTCCCGAGCATCTCGGGTACGCTTCGTCCGCTGCCGAAAGAAGGCATGAACATCGCACGCACCAGGAGTTTTTCCCATGCTCGCCGCAATTGCTACATTGCTCGTTTTCCAGTGTCTCGGAGAAGGGCTTTCCTATCTCTTCAGCCTGCCGGTGCCCGGCCCGGTCATCGGCATGCTTCTGCTCGCCGGATACTGCGCATTGCGTCCGGCCGCCGCGGCCACGCTCGAACCCACGGCGCTCGAACTGCTCCGGCACCTGTCTCTGCTGTTCGTGCCGGCGGGCGTCGGCATCATGGTGTCGGCGCATGCGCTGCGCGGCGACGTGCTTGCCGTCGTGTTCTCCGTTGCAGTCAGTACCACACTCGCGATCGCCGTCACCGCGCTCGTCATGCGTGCGATGCTGCGCGGCCGCCGCCGCGTCGCCCATGAACACGGAGACCGCACATGATCCCGGTGCCGCACTTCGGAGCGATCTGGGTCTATCTGGCGGCCACGCCGCTGCTCGGCCTTACCATCACGCTGCTCGCGTACCTCATCGCGCAGCGCATCTACGCGGCGTGCCGCTTCAATCCGCTCGCCAATCCGGTGCTGATTTCGGTGGCCATCGTCGTCGTGGTGCTCAAGACGAGCGGCACGGCCTACGAAACGTATTTCGACGGCGCGCAGTTCGTGCATTTTCTGCTCGGGCCGGCCACGGTCGCGCTGGCGTTGCCGCTTTATCGGCAGTGGGCGAATCTGAAGCGACTCGCGTGGCCGATTCTCGTGAGTCTCGCCGCCGGCTCGCTGACCGCGATCGTATCCGCCGTGTCCGTGGCGGCCTTGCTCGGGGCGTCGCGTCAGTCGATTGCATCGCTCGCGCCGAAGTCCGCGACGACGCCCATCGCGATGGCCGTGGCGAAGGAGATCGGCGGCGTGCCTTCGCTGACGGCGGTGCTCGTCATCACGACGGGCGTGTTCGGCGCCGTCACCGCGCGGGGTATCCTCAATGTGCTGCGCGTTTCCGACGTCGAGGCGCGCGGCTTCGCGCTCGGCGTGGCGTCGCATGGCATCGGCACGGCGCGCGCCTTTCAGGTCAGCGAAGAGATGGGCGCGTTCGCCGGCCTCGGCATGGGGCTGAACGGCGTGTTTACCGCGTTCGTCGTGCCCGTTCTGCTGCCTGTGTTGTCGAAGCTGCTGTGATGTCCGCGCGCCCGGCTTGAATGTCGACGGAATAGCCATTGCTGGCGACGACGGCATGGGTCGCGCCCCTCGCGACGTCACAACCGCCAAGGAACCTGTCCATGTCACAGCCTGCACTGTTCCAACCTGCGCGCTTGCGCAATCTGACCCTCGCCAATCGCATCGTGATCGCGCCGATGTGCCAGTACTCCGCCGAAGACGGCTGCATGAACGACTGGCATCTGATTCATCTCGGTCAGCTCGCGCTGTCCGGCGCGGCCTTGCTCACCATCGAAGCAACGGCCGTGCTGCCGGAGGGACGCATCACATATGCGGATGTCGGTCTCTGGAACGACGAAACCGAAGCGGCGCTGAAGCGCACGCTCGACGGCATCCGGCGATGGTCGGACATGCCGGTCGCGATCCAGTTGAGTCACGCGGGACGCAAGGCATCGACCGATGTGCCGTGGGAAGGCGGCGCCCAGATTTCAGCCGATCACGCGCATGGCTGGCAGACCGAAGCGCCTTCGAGCGTCGCCTATGAGGACGGCGAAGCGCCGCCGGTCGCGCTCGATGCGGCCGGACTCGCGCGCATCCGCGATGCGTTCACGGCGGCCGCCACGCGCGCGGCGCGTCTCGGCATCGATCTCATTCAGATCCACGCGGCGCATGGCTACTTGCTGCATCAGTTCTTGTCGCCGTTGTCGAACCGGCGCGACGATGAATACGGCGGTTCGCTCGAGAACCGCATGCGTTTTCCGCTCGAAGTGTTCGACGCCGTGCGCGCCGCATTTCCCGCCGAGCGGCCGGTGACGATCCGCGTGTCCGGCACCGATTGGGTCGAAGGCGGCTGGGACATCGAGCAGACCGTCGCATTCGCCAAAGCGCTCGAAGCGCGCGGCTGCGATGCCGTTCACGTATCGAGCGGCGGGCTTCATCCGGCGCAGAAGATTCCGGTCGGGCCGAGCTATCAGGTGCCGCTCGCGCGCGCCGTGAAGCAGGCGGTCGGGATGCCGGTCATCGCGGTCGGGCTGATCACGGGCATCGAACAGGCGGAGGCCATCGTCGGAACCGGCGATGCCGACATGATCGCGCTCGCGCGCACGGCCCTGTACGACCCGCGCTGGCCGTGGCACGCCGCGGCGGAGCTGGGCGCACAGGTGCGCGCGCCGAAGCAGTATCTGCGCTCGCAGCCGCATCAGTACCGGCATCTCTTCGAAGAAGACTGATCGTGCGATGCGGTCGCGCGCTCGAAGGGAGCGACGCTTGCAAGCCGGTTCTCATGGCGGCGTTCGTTCGCCGCCCTTCGCGCCGGGCGCGAGCACGTTCGGCAACACCGGATTCTCGGGCTGCGTATAGCGCACCTGCACGAGACGGGTGATCGCAGCGAGGCTCTCCTCGGCGGAATCCCGATGTTCGCGCTCGACGGCGGCGGTTTCGTCGGCGAGTTCGGCGTCGCCGATTACATCGCGGAACCATGTCGAATAGTCGCCGCGCCGCAGATGAAAGAGCCATGTGTCTTCATCGACGCCATCGGCCAGTTCGAGGAAAAGCGTGAGGTTGTGCGCGCGCAGCTTGAGCCGATTCTCCGGCCCGCGAAAGTAGAAACTGCGCTCGGGGATAAGCATGCCCGCCGCATATTTGCGCACATGACGGCGACGCTGCGTTTTGGCCGGCTCCACGCGAACGATGCGCGGATCGCCCCAGGCGTCGCCGCTGAGCGGCTCGCGCCGCCAGACGAGCGCCTGACCGACTTCGGGCGCGCCCGATAGCCGGCGCGGCATCGCGATGCCCGCGGCGCGCGCGAACTCCTCGAGCGCTTCCCAGGCGCCGGGACCTGCGCCGATGAACACGTTGACGCGTTCGAGCACGCGCTGCGAGATCGCGTTCGGATGCACCGTCGCGAAGATGGCCGGGCCGAGTTGCCCCGGCAGGGTTTCGTCGGCGGCGTTCGCGGCGTTCGGGAAAAGCTGATGCGCCTCGTCGAACAATATCCAGTGCGGTCGCCCGTTGAGCGCGCGGGTCGATTGCAGCTCGGCGAGCAGTTCGGCGCAGTACGAAGGCCGCTCGGCGAACGCAACGTGCATCAGATTCGCGACGACAGGCTGGCGCGGCTGGCGCAGCAACTTCATGATGTCGTCGCCTTTGGGCGCGTGCTCCGCATTGCCGATGGCGAGCGTCTTTTCGAGATTGTCGAAATCGCCTTCCGGATCGAGCGCGCAGAACTGATATCCCGCCGCGCACAGACGCTCCATGAGTCCGGTCAACAAGGTCGACTTGCCGCCGCCCGACTGCCCGGCGAGCAGCGCGACGGTGCCTTGCTGTTCGAGCGTTTCGGCGGTGTCTTCATCGCCGCCATCGCCGCTTACGGTGCGATGCCCGATCAGCAGGTTGTGCCGCGCGTCGCGTCGGCTCAGGTGTGCGAGGTCGTCGGCCAGAATCTTGTCGATGAGTTCCGCGACGCCCGCCCCGGCGACGCCTTCGAGACAGATATCCGCGTGCGCCTTCAGCACATCGAGCGCGTTGCCGACCGCGGCGCCGAACTCGCACGCGTCCAGCAGCGGATGATCGTTCTGCGCATCGCCGACGCCGACGGCATTGCGCGGCGAGAACGCCATCGCATCGAGGGCGGCATCGAGCCCCGTCGCCTTGCTGATGCCGGGCGCGAGAATCATCACCGCGTCGCCGTTGAACACGACGTGCAGATCGAGGCCGAGTTCGCGGATCGCTTCGTGCGCCTGTTCGTCGTACGGGCGCGATGTGGCGACGAGCGTCTCGCTCACGCTCAGGTGCTTCACGCCGCGTTGCCGCATCGCTTCGACGAACGCGGCGGGCGGCGGCGGCGCCAGAAGCGTGCGTTCGCGCGTCGCCGGGTGATAGAGCACGCCGCCGTTCTCCGCGACCACATACGAAAACCGGTCGATGCCGTCGCACAGACTCAGCAGATCGTCGAGTTCGCGGCCGGTGACGAGCACCATATGGCGGCCGGATTCGCGCAGCCGGTCGACGGCGCGCCACGTCGCTTCATCGACGCGGCCATGCTGCGCCAGCGTGCCGTCGTAATCGCTTGCAAGCACCATGCAGCGCATTCAAACCTCCGTCAATGTGAGCCGCGCGGTGCGCTCGCGCACGAGCCGCTCGTAGACCTCGACATAAGCACGCGCCATGCGCTCCGCCGTGAAAAACTGCTCGAAGCGCGCGCGGCATGCGCGCCGGTCGATCTCCGGCAATCGCGCGACGGCTTCGACCGCCTCGTCCTCGTCGCGCACGATGAACCCGCTCACGCCATGCTCGATGATCTCCGGCACCGAACCGCGCCCGAACGCGATGACCGGCGTGCCGCACGCGAGCGCTTCGATCATCGCGATGCCGAAGGGCTCCGGCCAGGCGATCGGAAAGAGCATCGCGCGGGCATGGCCGAGCAGTC
>Ga0182736_1000785_pt1 | contig 40240 bp, 32 predicted proteins | sample eDN5th30CKraftBY_FD_128882 | JGI IMG/M metagenome (GOLD analysis project Ga0182736, IMG submission 128882) | Enriched backyard soil microbial communities from Emeryville, California, USA - eDNA 5th pass 30_C Kraft BY (version 2) (version 2) | ecosystem: Environmental > Terrestrial > Soil >... | reverse complement strand
AGCGACCGCGCGCCCGCCGCGATATAGGTTCCCGGTTCCCCGCTGCCGAGCCCGGCCAGCGCCAGCGCCCACACCGACAGCGCCGCCAGCGCGATGACGAACGGCCCGCGCGGCATCGCCGCCCCGTTGTTGCGCGCCGCCCACAGCGCCAGCGCGGCGAACAGCAACGCCGCGAGCGCATGGGTCCACAATATCAGCGTCTCGGCCATCGCCTCAGCGCGCACCCTCCGGGAACAGCACCACCCGCACCGTCTGGAGCAGGATCAGCAGGTCAAGAAACGGCGAGTAGTTCTTGGCGTAATAGAGGTCGTATTCGAGCTTCTGCCGCGAATCCTCGATCGACGCGCCATAGGGGTAGTTGATCTGCGCCCAGCCCGTGATCCCCGGCTTCACCATGTGCCGTTCTGCGAAATAGGGCAGCTTGGCCTCGAGATCCTCGACGAACTGCGGCCGTTCTGGCCGGGGGCCGACAAAGCTCATCTCGCCCTTCAGCACGCTCCAGCATTGCGGCAGCTCGTCGATGCGGACCTTGCGGATGAAGCGGCCGACGCGCGTGACGCGCGGGTCGTCCTTTTCCGCCCACACCGCCTTGCCCCGCACCTCGGCATCGGTGCGCATCGAGCGCAGCTTGATGATGTCGAACGGCACGCCGTACAGGCCGACGCGGCTCTGGCGGTAGAAAGCCGGCCCCTTGCTGTCGAGCTTCACCGCGATCGCGCCGAGGATGATGAACGGGAAGGTCACCGCGAGCAGTAGCAGGCTGGCGGTGATGTCGAACAACCGCTTGAACACGCTCGACAGCATCCGGCTGGACGAGAAGCCGTCGGAGAAGATCAGCCACGACGGATTGACGCTGTCCAGGTCGACGCGACCGGTCTCACGCTCGAGGAAGGTCGAGATTTCGTTGACGTGGACGCCGGTGGTCTTGATCCGCAGCAAGTCCTTGAGCGGCAGCGCGTTGCGCCGCTCCTCCAGCGCCAGCACCACCTCGCTCGCGCTCAGCAGCACGACATGGTCGGCGAGGTTGTAGATCGCGTCGCGGGCGATCGCTTCCGGGATCACCCGGTTGGTATCGCTCATGCTGACATAGCCGACCACGGCGAAGCCGGCGCCGGGCTTTGCCGCCAGCGTCTTGAGCCGCGCGGCACGCGCGCCCGCGCCCAGCACGACGATCCGCCGTTTGAACGCCTGGCTGCCCAGCGCCTTGCCGATCAGCACCCGCAGCATGCCCAGCCCAACGATCGCCAGCCCCATCGCGTAGAGCAGGTTGGACCGCCACAGGCTGAGCCCCGGCAGGATGAAGAACACCGCGCTGAGCGCGAGCACGCCGATCGCGACGCCAACGCTCAGGCGGACCATGGCGAAGCGGATCGATTGCAGCGAATCGGCGCCATAGACGCCGACCGCGATCATCGTGGTTTCCAACGTCGCGACGAACACGGTCAGTTGCAGCGCGCGGGTGTGGATCGGTTCGACCAGCATTCCGATCTGGTGCGCGCGCAGCGTCCAGCCGAGTTCGGCGGCCAGCGCGAGCAGGATGATGTCGAACAAGCCGAGCAACAGCACCGCGTTGGGGACGTAATGCTTGAACAGCCTGATCATTGCGCGCGCCGCGCCCCCGACATGTGGTGTAAAATCTGCCGACAGTCTCTCGCGCAAATTGGCGAAGAAATGCTGAACGCCCGGCGGAAATGATAACGGCGATGCGCGTTGGACTGTCGGGGCGCACCGGCTACACCCTTTCCCCGACAGGAGATCGACCGACCATGAGCGACGCAAAACCGATTACGCCGGTCATCCTTTCAGGCGGATCGGGTACGCGCTTGTGGCCGATGTCGCGCCCCGAACGGCCCAAGCAGCTGCTGGCGCTGACCGCCGAGGAGACGATGCTCCAGCTCACCGCGCGTCGCGCACCGTGCGGCGATCGCTTCGCCGCGCCGATCGTCGTCGCCAACGCCTTTCACGCCGACGAGGTCGAGCAGCAGCTCGACGCGGTCGCGGGGTCGGCGCAGGCGCTGATCCTCGAACCGATGGGCCGCAACACCGCGCCGGCGATCGCGCTGGCGGCGATCACGGCCGGGGGCGGGCACGATCCGCTGCTGGTGATGCCGTCGGACCATGTCATCGCCGACGTCGACGCCTTTCATGCCGCGATCCGCGCCGCGCTGCCGCTGGTCGACGAGGGATGGCTGGTGACGTTCGGTATCACGCCCGACGGCCCGGAAACCGGCTATGGCTATATCCGCATGGGGGCGGAGGTCGCGCCGGGAGTACGCCGCGTCGACCGCTTCATCGAAAAGCCGCCGCTCGCCGATGCGGAAGCGATGCTGGCCGAGGGCGGCCATGCGTGGAACGGCGGCATCTTCCTGTTCCGCGCCGACATGTATCTGGCCGCGCTGGCGGCCCATGCCCCGGCCATGCTGGTCGCGGCGCAGGAGGCGATGGCGAGGGCGCGGCGCGAGGGCATCCGCATCTGGCCCGACGAGGACGCCTTTGCCCGATCGCCGGCCGATTCGATCGACTATGCGGTGATGGAAAAGTCGGACAAGGTCGCGGTGGTGCCGGTCGACATGGGCTGGAGCGACGTCGGGTCGTGGGACGCGCTGCGCGCGATCAGCCAGCTCGACGACGGCGGCAACCACCATCAGGGCGAGGTGATCGCGATCGATACGCGGAACTGCTTCGTGCGATCGGACGGCGTGCGGATCGCACTGGTCGGGGTCGAGGATCTGATCGTGGTGGCCAGCGGCGACGACGTGCTGATCCTGCCGCGCGGCCGCAGCCAGGACGTGCGCAAGATCATCGAAGCGATGAAGCGGTGATGCGGCCCCGCATCCGCCCGCGATCGCCAATTGCCCTCCGTCCCTAGCGTCGGATCGGACATGCTCCGGCGACGGCCGAAGCGTTGGGCCCAGTCCTTCGCGTGCCTGCCGATGCTCCGGCCCTCGCCGGAGCACAGGCCACGCTTCAAACCGGCTGGATCAAAGTCCAGCGTCCTCAACTTCCAACCGCTTCCCGCGCCCGGTCGGCCAGTCGCGCCACCGCCGCGTCGTGGATGCCCGGCGCCGTCGCCAGCACGCCGAACGCCTGTGCCGACGGGGTATTGAACGCCAGCGGCCGGCCGAACGCATCGGTGACCGCCGCCCCGGCCTCGCGCGCGATCAGCACCGCGGCGGCGATGTCCCATTCATGACCCCAGCGGATCGTCGCCAGCAGATCGGCTTCGCCCGCCGCGACCATCGCGATGCGCAGCGCGATCGAATTGGGTTTGGCGACCATGACGAGATCGCGATCGACCCGCGGCAGGCTGTCCGCCGGCACGCGCGCGCCGGCCAGCGTGGTGCGTTGCGCGGCCCGAATGGGGGCGCCGTCGCGCCGCGCGCCGCGCCCCGTCTCCGCTCGCCACACCTCTCCACGCGCCGGGGCGTCGAGCACCGCGAGCACCGGCTGGCCGTCCTCGACCAGCGCGATCGACACCGCCCAGCCGGGGCGGCCGCGGATATAGTCGCGGGTGCCGTCGATCGGATCGACCACCCACACCCGCCGCGCATTCAGCCGGTCGCGATTGTCGGCGGTCTCCTCCGACAGCCAGCCCGCCGCCGGATCCAGCGCCGCCAGCCGCTGGCGGAGCAGCGCATCGACCTCCAGGTCGATCTCGCACACCGGGCTGCCGGGGGCCTTTTCCCACCGTTTGAAGTCGTCGTGCCACCGCGCCATCGCCAGCGCGGCGGCCTCTCGGGCGACGCCCGCGACATCGTCCGCCAGATCAGCCACCCGCGACCGTCATCCCGTCGATCCGCACCGTCGGCGCGTTGACGCCGTGGCGATATTCCAGGTCGCTGGCGGGGGTCAGTTCGGCGAACATCGTCCGCAGATTGCCGGCGATGGTGAATTCGGCGACCGGTCGGGTGATCCGCCCGTCCTCGATCAGGAAGCCGGCCGCGCCACGGCTGTAGTCGCCGGTCACGCCGTTGACCCCCTGCCCCATCAATTCGACGATATAGACGCCGCGGGCGATCTCCCCGATCAGCGTGTCGCGCGGGGTCGGGCCGGCCAGCATCGCCAGATTGCTGGTCGATACGCCGCCGCGCGAGGCATGGCCGGTCGGTTCCAGCCCGAGCTGCCGGGCGGAGGCCGAATCGAGCAGCCACGTCTGCAACACGCCGTCGTCGATGATCCGCACCGGCGACACCGGCAGCCCTTCTCCATCGAACGGGCGTGAGCGCAGCCCGCGCGGGCGGTGCGGGTCGTCGGCGATTACCACGCCCGGCGCGAACACCGGCGTGCCCAGCGCATCGAGCAGAAAGCTGGTCCGCCGCGCGATCGCCGACCCGGCGATGGCGGACACGAGGTGGCCGACCAACCCGCCCGACACGCGCGGATCGAACACCACCGGCATCGCCCCGCTGTCGATCCGCCCCGGATCGAGCCGCGCGACGGTGCGTTCCCCGGCGCGGCGCCCGACCGTCTCCGCCGATTCGAGCAGCGATTGGTGGCGCGCGCTGTGGCTGGCCCAGTCGCGCTGCATCGCGCCGCCCTTCCCCGCCAGCATCGACGCCGACAAGCTGTAGCCGCTGACCCCGTAGCCATGGGCGAAGCCGTGGCTGGTGGCGATGGCGACGGTCGATCGCGATGCCGACGCGCTGCCGCCGTCGCTGATCGTCACGCCCGGCACCGCACGCGCCGCCTCCTCCACCGCCAGCGCCCGCGCCTTGAGCAGGTCGGGCGCCGGATCGCCGCCGTCGTCGAGATCGAGTTCGGGCGGGTTGCCCTTCAATAGCCGGTCGGCGGGGGCGAGGCCGGCCCACGGATCCTCCGGCGCCAGCCGCGCCATCGCCACCGCGCGATCGACCAGCGCGGCGACCGCGTCGGCGGACAAATCCGACGTGGCGACGCTGGCCGAACGGCGGCCGACGAACACCCGCAGCGCCATGTCGGCGTTTTCCGAGCGGCCGACATCCTCGAGCGCGCCCATGCGGACCTGGACGGCGGTGGAGGCATCGGCGGAATAGACGGCGTCGGCGGCATCGGCACCGGCGGCGCGGGCGCGCGCGACCAGATCGGCGGCACGGTCGGCGGCTTGCTGGGGACTCAACATCGACGCGACTTAGGGAGCCGGCCCCCCGACGTCAAAGGGCGCTCCCCACCACCAGGCACGCCGCGAACATCAGCGCGCCGGCGTTGCGATTGGCGCGGAAGCGGGCGAGCGCGTTGGCGCCGTCGGCCGGAACCAGCGTGACCACCTGCCAGCCGAGGTGGATCGCCATCGGCACCAGCGCCACCAGCACCAGCGGATCGGGTCGCATCCGCCACAGCGCCGCGCCCCACAGCAGCAGCGCCACCGCATAGAAACCGGCGACACCGGGCCGCACCGCCGCCCCCATCCGCCGCGCCGACGATCGCACGCCGACCAGCGCGTCATCCTCGACATCCTGCAACGCATAGATGGTGTCGTATCCGATCACCCAGGCGATGCCGCCGCCGTAGAGCAGCAGGCCGGGCAGGCCCCAGCCGCCGGTGATTTCGGCCCAGCCGACCAGCGCGGCCCAGCTGAACACCAGCCCCAGCCACGCCTGCGGCCACCAGGTGATGCGTTTCATGAACGGATAGGCCGCGACCAGCGTCACGCTGGCCAGCGCGGTCAGCGCCGCCGGCACATGGAGCTGGAACAGCACCACCAGCCCGACCAGGCAGAGCAGGCCCAGCCATGCCCACGCCGCCTTCAGCGACACCGCGCCGCTGGCCAGCGGGCGGACGGCGGTGCGCGCCACCTGCCGATCGAGATCGCGATCGACGATGTCGTTGTAGACGCAGCCGGCCCCGCGCATCGCGATGCTGCCGATCAGCAGCCACAGGATCAGATCCCACCGCGCCACCGCGCCACCGGCCAGCGCCACGCCCCACGCGCCCGGCCAGAACAGCAGCCACCACCCGATCGGCCGGTCGAACCGCGCCAGCAGCGCCAGATCGCGCAGCACCGGCGGCAACGCGCCGACGATGCCGCGATGTTCGGAATCGGGGACGATCTCCGCCGTCATGCGTGGTCGCGATCGAGCGTGCCAAGTTGACGAAGTTGGCAAAGTTCAGACGAAACGCGTGTGCGGCCGGCGCCGGCAACGGCGCGGCGGCAGTGGGCAAAGGGCGCGAGTCGGATCATCGCCGATCGTGCTGCCAAACCAAATCCAAATAGGAAAGCCCCCGCCCGGCCATCACCGCGCAGAGCCGCCGCCCGGGCGAACCGGGCGCCGGCGTGGCCGGGGGGACGACGATCAGCGCGCGCGGCGGCGGGCGAGCGCCATCGGGCGCGCGGCGATGTTCATTCCCTCCGGCAGGCCGCCGGGCATCACGCTGAGATACTGGAGCATGTTGGCCATCGCCTTGTCGGTCAGCGCGATCAGATCGCGGCGGCGGTCCTTCGCATCGGTCCAGCGGCGCAGCAGGCCGCGTTCGGTCATCAGCTTGACCCAGCGCAGCGCGGTGCTCATCGGCACGCCCGCGGCGATGCAGACGCTCGACACCGACACCTCATGCCCGTTCAGCCGCGCGCGCGTCAGGTCGAGCAGGATATCCCACGCCGGCTCCGCGAACAGATCGGCCGGAAAGAAGCGCGCGCGCAGCTTGCGGGCATTGATCGCCGCCTTCAGCGTCTCGGTCGCCAGTTCCTCGTTGCTGGCCTTGCGGTCCAGCGGCGCCGGCAGCGCGCCATGATGCTCCACCGTCGCGGTCAGCCGGCTGATCTGGTCGGTCAGCTCGCTGATATAGTCCGGGACCGCCGGCGCCGTCCGCGCCGCCAGATACCGCGCGGCGCGGCGCAGCGCGTTAGCATAACCCTCCCACTTCACCGGCTTGCACAACAGGTCGACCGCCTCAAGGTGGATGCCCTTGACCGCCAGTTCGGCCGACAGGTGATCGCTGACCATGATCGTGGCGACGTGGCGATGGGGCGCCAGCCGCGCGCGCATCTCCTCGATCAGCGCGATGCCGTCGACCTCCGGCATCTGGACGTCGACGATCAGGATCTGGATCGCGGGATTGCGGGCGAGGTGATCGAGCGCCTGCCTCGCGGACCCGGCGGGAACGAAGCCATAGCCCAGTTGGCTGACGACCCGCCCCTGTTCCTCCAGCAGCGCCTGATCGTCGTCGACCACCAGCACGCACGGCGCCAGCGCGACCGTGGCCAGCGTCGGTTCGTTGGCATAGTGCGTCACAGGCCGGCTCGCCATTTCCCGCTGTTCCTCCTGGCCCCGGTTGTGCCCAAATTTCGTGTGCTTGGCTATCCCTAGCGGTGGCCGGACCGTAGTTTAGCGGCACAACGAGGCCGCGGCGACGGGGCGCGGGCAACCGCCCCATCCGCGCCGCCGATCACTGATCAGATCGCGCCAACCGACTGTAAGAACGGCAATTTCTGCTCCCGGAACTTGGTGAGGCCGCTGACCACCACCTCGAGCTGGCCGGCGCGATCGTTCACCGCCTTGCCATCGCGGGCCAGCGCCCGGCCCAGCCGCTTCAGGATCGCCACCACGCTATCGGGAATCCTGTCGTCGGCCACCTTGTCGCCGATCAGTTTGAAGATGATCCAGTCGAGATCGGTCATCGTCACCGAGCAGCCGGTGTCGGGCAGGCACAGGAAGCGATAGGGCGCGCCCTGGGTGCACAGCGTCGCCATCGCCAGATTGGCCTGCGCCGCCTTCGACTTGCGCCGGGGAAGCCGGGGCAACACCCAGCCGCCGTGGAGCAACATGCTCAGCGTCTCGACCACCGCCGCCTTGCGCTTGCTCTCGGTCACGCCGTCGATGAGGTCGCCGACGCTGGTGCCGTCCTTGCCGGCGGCGATCAGATCGAGCAGCTCGTTGTAGAATTCGGGCCGACCATTCAGCTCCATCGCCGATCCGGTGATCTTGAACGGCTCACCCTCGTCGGGACGCTTGGCCAGCGGATTGACGACAAACCGGCTCTCGCGCAGCAGCTCGGCACGCTCGCTCGGCCACAGCTTGTTCTGCCCCTTCACATACAGATCGCGGCGAAACGCCTGGTTGGTCGCATAGTCGCGCAACTGCTCGCGCATCAAAGGATCGCTCTGCCCGTTCAGCAGATCGCGCAGCTCGCGCGACAGGAATCCCTCGAACGATTCGGGCAGCGTCGCGCTGCCCAGATAGTGGAGCTTCACCGCGTCCATCGCGGCGAACATCTGGCTGACGAACATCGGCTGCCAGAACTGGTTGTTATATTCCTGGACCAGATAGGCCGGATCCTGCTCCTCGGTCGCCTTCAGCCGGACCTTCAGCCCCGGCAGCGCCTTGTCGAGCAGCGGCGCCGCCTCTTGCAGCCCGGCGATGTGGCGCTGCGCCGCCTTGATCGCATCCTCCCCGCCGTTACGGCGCTGTTCGAGCAGGACGAGATGCTGGAACGGCACCATGCTCAGCCAGCCCGGCTGGGTATTATAGCCGTTGTAGAACAGCCCGCCCGGCCGCAGCACCGCGCCGATCAGCCGGAACAACGACTGGCGCACCGCCGGCTGGATCCAGGTCGAGATGCCGTGGCAGACGGCATAGTCGAACACCCCGAGCGCGGCGGGATCATCGGCCAGCGCGACGAAATCGCCCTCGATGAAGGTGACGTTGGTCACGCCGCAGCCGTGCGCCAGCTGGCGCGCGTGGGCGATATGCTCCGGCAGGAAATCGATCCCGACGAATTCGCTTTCGGGATGCGCGATCGCCGCCAGGATCAGGTTGACGCCCTGGCCGCAGCCGGCGTCGAGGTAGCGGAAATTGGCGGCGGGCGCGTGATTGCCCTGCAACAGCGCCGCCCAGCGCAACCGCGCGGGCATCGTCTCAGGGTAGAATCCGTATGAATAGCCGCTGTTGGCGTAATACCCGTGCATCCAGTCCATCGGCCGTCCATCCCCTGTCCATCGCCGGCCAGCCCGATGCCGTCCCCGGCATCGCGTGCGTCGATTCCCCGACCGTGGTTAGCCCGCCGGGCGCCCGATGCCCATCCGCTTTCGTGGGGGGCGGCGTTGGCGGGGCAGCGGCGGCGGAAGCGATGAGCGGCGTTCCGGGATGCGGGGATGCGGGGGCGCAGGGTGCGGGTGCGCGAAAGGGTGGATGCGTGGATTCCGGACAGGCGCGGGCGGCTCCGAGGGCGCATTGAAGCGGCCGGGGGCCGTCGGCGATCCCGCTTGGCTCTTGGGTATGACCGCGTCGCTCCGGGGTGGTCGGCGCCCGTGATCGAGCTTGCCGCGCGGAGGACGGGTGGCCGTCGGTGACGGGCGCGGGCGGAGCGTGGCCGCGCCGGGCGTTCCCGCCGGTACCACGCGCCGCTGCCCGTCCGCCGCGATCGGGCGGACGGGCGTTGACGTTATTCGGCCGAGGCGTCGGCTTCCTTGGGCAGGTTCACTTCCACGCCCTTTGCATAGACCGCGCGGGCGGTTTCCATCAGCCGCAGCTGGGTGCGGACGCGGGCGATCTCGCGATCGGCGATCCGCAGACTGTTGAGATTCGCCTTGGCGGCGTCGTTGAGCGACTCGATCTCATATTCCTTGCCGTCGATCGAGACGGTGGGGGCACTGGCCATGAACGCATTCCTCTTTCACGAAACGAAGGATCGACCTTCAACAAAAACCCCCGTCTCCACAAGAGAGACGGGGGCAATGAAGTTAAAAATTCCCGACGTCCGCCACCCCCGCCGAAGCGGGAGTGGCCGGAACATCGATCAGACGATGTACTGGGTGGTGTCGAAGTTGACAGCCGCACCCAGAATGTCGCCCGCGCCGGTGATCGTCGCCACCTGGGTGACTTCGTTCGCCGTGATGAGGCCATCGCCGTTCAGATCGTCCAGGAACCAGACCTTGGCATCCTCGCCAGTGTGGGTGCTGTCGAACTCGATGATCACCGAGCTCTGCGCGAAGGCCAGCGCCCCGTTGTTCACCGTCTGCGCCGCAATCTGGGCCGCCGTCAGTGCGGTGCCCTCATTGTCGAAGCGGACGATGTCGCCGGTCGCATCGATACCGTTGCCGTTGGTCGAACGGGTCGCGATCGTCCCTTCCAGCTCGTCGAAGTTGCCGTACGCCGAGTGAGCGAAGAAGGCCTGGAAGTTCAACACGTCGCTGGCATCGAAGCCGTTGATGGTGTCGAGGCCGTTGAGGGCCGCGCTACCTTCGAACACGAACGTGTCGCTGCTCTGCACCGCCGCGGCGTAACCCGCACCGATGTCCGAACCAGTGAGCACCGCATCGGTGCCTCCCGTCGAGCCAACGTTAAAGATGGCGTTCAGATCGGCAGCAGTGATGGTCGAACCAGCGGCGTTCGCGGCAAACTTGAACACCAGATTGTTGGCCGTTGCATCATACGTCACCGAGGTGAGCGCGCTAGCTTCGGTGGCAGTCAGGCCCGCCGCGGTAAGCGCGGAGACCCAGGTTGCCAGCGGCATGGCTGCCCATGCAGCGCCCATCTGATCGGCATCCGCGTGTTCGCCGATCTGATTGGGACCGGCGGGAGCCGCCGTGGCAAAGAGATCAACGCCCACGTTCGCCGTCGTAACGAACGACTGGCCGAGACCCGCCTGCGTACCGCTGTCAGCACCAAAGCCGGCCAGGTTGATCGTGGCAACCGCCCCGACCGCCGGCACGACGCCGCCGTTCAGGATGTCGTTGCCCTGACCGCCGATGATCACATCGTTGCCGGAACCGCCGGTGATGGTGTCGGCGCCGTTGCCACCGAAGACGGTGACGGCGTCAGCACCAGTGCCGGCCACGGTGAACGTGATCCCGCTGGTCGCCGCCGCAACCGACCCTTCGTGGTCGAACTGCGCCGTGCCTTCGAGAACGCTGCCGCGGAAGCTGACAACATTCAGGTCGGTGGCACCGGTGAAGGTCAGGACCTTCGCGCCGCCGGTCAGCGTGTTCGCCGTGGTGTCGAACACCCACGAGGTGCCGGCTTCGGTGACCGAGGCCTGGGTGAGCACGACGCTTTCGAATTCCTGGACATTGGCAAGGTTGTTGATCTTGCCGATCACCAGTTCGTCGGTCTGTTCGCCAGCAGCTTCGCCGATCGCCGTGGTGAGCGTCGTCGAGTTGATGCTGCTGATGTCCAGCACGTCGAAGTCGAAGCCGAACACGGTGTTCAGAGCCGCAAGGCTGACCGTGGTGTTGCCGAGAACACCGCCGTTGAAGGCGACGTTGGAGGCTTCGTTGGTCACCTTGATCGTGTCGTGGTCATTCGTCGGATTGTCGACCAGCGTCAGGTTGCCGGCCACCGAAGCGAGGCTGGCAAAGTTGTAGACGTCGTTCGACGAACCATCCTGCAGGATTTCGAAGCCGGTCAGGCGGATCGTGCCCTGCGTGGCGCCCTGACCCAGCTGAACGTCGATGACGCCCGGCGAGGTGCCCAGCAAATAGACCAGGTCAACACCGTTGGTGAACGACACCGTGTCCTCGGCGTCCTGCGACGCTTCGATCTTCAGGCTGCCCGTGTGGATGCCGTTATCCGCCGTGTACGACGTGATCACGTGCTGGCCCGCACCGGCAAGGGCACCGCCCGAACCGTCCTGGAAATCGACGGTCGCCGTGACCAGACCCGAGCCGATCGGCGCGGTCGGATCAAAGGCGCTGACGTCGATCGTGGTGGTGATCGAGGTTTCGAGCGCCTTGTACGACACCTGGTTGGCACCGCCACGCAGGTTGAGCGTGTCGTCGCTGTACCGGTGATCGACGTTGGCGAGGTTCACGAGATCTTCCGAGCCATCGTAGAAGATGCTCTCGCCAAAATCGCTGCCCTCGATCCGGTTCCAGGTGGCATTCGCGAATGCCGGAACCGAGGCGTTCTTGTTCAGGTCGTAATATTCGACATAGCCCGGGATGCCCGAGATCGAATTACCCGAACCGTCGGCGATCCGGATGACGCTCTCGAGCCGATCGAGACCCGCGTTCGCCTTCGTCTCGTCGAACTGGAACGTGACCTGCACGTCCTGGCCCAGCGAGGTGAAGTCGAGCACGCTCTCCCCGGTCGAAGCGACGATCTCCTCGACGCCCACCAGAGCATCGACACGGTCACCTGCGCCACCGAAGTAGTCATCGGCGGTGTTGCTCACCAGCACATGGTTGGTGCCGGCGTTGACCGCGACCACGCCAACGATCTGGTCGTTGGTCTGGCTGTAGTCGACACGATCGGTGCCGCCGCCCAGGTTGAACGTGAACTGCTCGTAGTTGCGGACATCCGGCGCACCAGCACCCAGCTGCTGAATGGTCTGGCGAGCCAGGGCGCCATTCAGGGCATCGTAGTTCAGGTAGCTGTTGAAGCTGATGTCTTCCGACGTGGTGTCGCTGGTGGCGTTGGTGCCCATCAGCGTGACGTCGCCAACGACCAGCAGATCGTTGCCGGCGCCCGTCTTGTAGTTCTCGAGCTGAACGATGCTCTCGACCGTGACGAGCAGCGTGCCGCCCGCCGAGACCTTGCCGTTGATCAGGTTGACCGTCTGGTCACCCGCCACACCGGTCACGTCGAGGGTGTCCTCCTCGCTCAGGCCGCGCGCGGTGTTGCCGTTCAGCGTGATGAACTCGACGCTGTCGAGCGTGTCCGTCGCGATGACGGTGCCCAGACGGCCACCGGTCGAAACAACGGTGTCAACCGCGGTGCCGACGTTGATCGTGACCGTCGGCTCAGCAGCCGTCGTACCGAAGTTGTTCTGGTACTCGATGCGGTCGTCGCCCAGGCCGCCGATGAAGGTGTTGTCCTTCGCCGCTTCGGTCTGGTTGATGATCAGCAGGTCGTCGCCCTGGCCACCGATGACGTTCTCGACGCCGTCGACGTTGATGATCGCAGTTTCGAAGTCGCTAGCCACCGGACGGGTCGCCGAAGCGTGCGCGTCCTTGCTGTACGACACCGTGCCGGTGCCCAGGTTGTACAGGATGCCGCCGGTCGCGGTCGAGATCGCAGCGACATCGAGCGTGTCGCGGCCCTGACCGTCGCCGGCCACAGCGTTGCCGACACCCGACACGGTGCGGATGTTCTCGAAGTTGGTGAACTTCGAGGTGTAGTCGATCGTGCCGTTGCCGTCCGTATCGACGCCAACCGTGCCCGCGCCACCGTTACGCAGCTCGACGACACCACCGGTGGTGGTGAAATCGTTGAGCGTGATGGTGAACCGGGTCGTGCCGGCGGTGAAGTCGGCCTGCTGATACTGCAGCGTGTCGCTGAACGCGCCGCTGATCAGGGCGTTGCCGTCCTCGGTCTGGTTGATCAGAGCGATGCTCGAGATGGTCAGGCCGGTCAGCGCCGCGACCTGGGTCGGGTTCGCCGCTTCCCACTCGTTCAGCTCATAGACGCGGCTGGTCGCCTCGCCGGCCACCTTGACGGCGTAGTAGTTCTTACCACCGTCGAGCGTGTCGTTGCCGAGCGAACCGATGATCCGGTCGTCGCCGGTGCCACCGCTGATCACGTCGTTGCCCTTGCCGCCGATCAGCAGATCGTCGCCGTGCGCCGAGAAGATCTTGGCGCCCGAGAGGCTGGCGTTGGTCGCGGCATTGTCGGCAATCACCTGACCGGTGTTGGCGACGGTGCTGGCGAAGTCGTTCGCGCCGCCATCGACCAGGATCGAGTTGGTCCCGGTCAGCGTCTCGCCGGTATCCTTGGCGGTCTGCAGGGTGGCGCGGTTGATGCCGGTGTCGCCGACGAACAGCACGTTGTCGCTGTTCAGCGCCCCGTTGCGGCCGTCGAAGCCGTACAGGAAGACATCGGTGGCCGAATTGTTGGTCACGGTCGCCGACGGCGATTCACCGCCCGACTTGTTCTGCAGCGTCACGACCGGGGTCGTGATGTAGACGGTCTCTTCGCCGTTGTAGGCGCTCTGCGAGATCGTGATGCGGTCCGTGCCCTGACCCGCCACGTTGTACGTGGCCGTCGCGGCCAGCTGACCAGCAGCCGTATCATTGTCCATGAACGAGTTGATGAACCCGGTCATGCGCGCAATGAATGCGTCCTGGATCTGGTTCTGCGTGGCGGCGTTCGAATCCTCGCCGGCAATGATGTTGCCGTCCAGATCGACACCAACGGTCAGCTTGTAGGTCACGCCGTTGACGCTGATCGTCACCACGTCCTGAGTGGTCAGGTTGGTGAAGTCGATGTCGTACGACTGACGCTCGGCCAGGTGCGTGCCGTCGGCGCCGAAGCTGACGACCAGATCCTGCGCATAGGCGTTCTTGCCGAGCGAGATGTTCGAACCGTTCGTCGAGTCGTCGTTGGTCTTCTCACCGTCGTTGCGATCTTCGTACGACACGAAGATCAGACGATCCTGCGACTGCTCGACCGACGGTGCGCCGACCGACTGGGTCCACGACAGGGCACCCGCCGGCGGCACAACGTTGCCGACGAAGGTGTAGCCGCCCGCCACGAACGTGTGACCGTTCGGATCGGTGATCGTGATGCTGTTGTCAGCATTGAGCACTGCGTTGAGCGGTGCCGTCGCCGAGTTCGCGTCGAGGGCGTCGTTGAGCCCCTTCACGAAGGCGGCATAGGTGCTCTGCACACCCGTTGCCAACGACACGGTGTAGGCGACGCCGTCCAGCGTGAAGGCGATGCCGTTGACCGGGAAGCCGGTCAGATCGCCCGGGTGATTGGCGTCGGTCAGGGTCAGCGTCAGCTTCGAGTTCGAAGCGACGGCGGCCGACTGCTGGCCGAAGTCCTTCGTGTACAGACGAACGCCGTCAGCATCGGTGTCCCAGATGTTGTCGCCGTCGGCATCCTGCTGCCGCCAGATGGTGTCGACGCCGTCGCCGTTGTTCAGGAAGAACACGAAGTCGTCGCTGCCGTCGCCACCCGAGAGGTAGTCGTTGCCGCCACGGCCTTCGATCACATCGTCGCCGCTGCTGGCATAGAGGATGTTCGCCTTCGCGTTGCCGCGCAGGTCCAGATCGCCCTCATAGGCGAAGTGATTCTGCTGGTTGCGGAACACGAGCTCCGGATCGTTGGTGCCGGCCGCCAGATAGTCGACCTCACCCAGACCGGTGGCGATGACGTTGTCCATGTTGGTCACGGTGACGCGGGTGCCGGCCGACGCGTAGTTCGACTGGTCCTGCGTACCGGCGACATCGGCGCCGCCGTAGCCGCTGGCATTCTTGATGTTCTGCGCGGCGAGGTCGAAGCGCAGCGTCGCATCGGTGATCAGGTCGGACGCGCTCTGATTACCCAGCGCTTCGCGCGTCAGGTACAGCGTGTCGTTGCCGTTCGCCGCATCGGGGCCGCCCGGGGCGTCGGGGCCGTCACCGTTGATGGTGCCGCCATCCGCCTCGAACACGATGCTGTCGTCACCGGCGCCGCCGATGAGAACGTCCGCACCATTGTTCTTGATGTTCTGGAGGTTCGGGTGGTTGAGGTAGTTCAGGTTGCCACCGAACAGGATGTCGTTGCCGGCGCCGCCATAGATCTGGTCGTTGTCGAAGCCGCCGATCAGGATGTTGTTCGCAACCGAGCCGATGATCACCAGCTGCGCCGACGAACCGATCCCGACGTTCTCGCCGTTGGCGAGTGTCTTGCCGGCTTCGCCGAGCTTGACGTCATAGCCATCGAGGAAGCCGTACAGGTTACCCGAGGCGTCAACGTTCTCGATCTCACGCATCCCGATGCCCGAGATGCTGGTGTTCGACGAGACGTACTGGTTGCCTTCGCTGCTCAGGTTGATCGTGTAGGGCTCTTCATCGTCCTGCGCTTCGACCAGGAACCAGTCGGCATCCTGCGGCGTGTTGTTGCCGACGGCCGAATCGTCCGAGGTGCTGCCCCCATCAATGAACAGCGCCTGGCCATCGCTGAAGTCGATCGCCGAGAAGTCAGCAAAGAAAAAATCCGCGTTGCGGCCGCCCGACAGTTCGTCACGGAAGCCAAGGCCCTGGAGCTCCGGCAGCACGCCGCCGCCGACCAGGAAGTCGTTGCCGATGCCGCCAAACGCGACGTCGGCGCCGAGGCCGCCGAGGAAGATGTTGCCGTTGGTGTGGACGCCGTCACCCTGGAAGCCGGTGCCGTCGAACGAGATGTTGCCCAGATAGTTGGCGTCGGTGTTGTACAGGTTCAGATTGTCGCGGCGATACGCATCGACAACCTTGAAGTTGACGCCGTCGTCGGCGGTGGTCGGATTGTTGTTCTCGATCCCGTTCAGGTCGATCACGCCGTTGCCGTTGAGGTCGGCGCCGCGGATCTGGTTGTCGGTGTACGAGAAGTCGATGCGGATCGTCTGGTCACCGGTGAGGTGCATGACGTCGACGCCGTCGACGACCTGGTGGTCGAGGTGCAGCGCGGTGCCGTTCGGCAGATCGACGCCAGGAGCGACGTCGGCATCGGTCGTCGTGATGACCTGCGTGCCCAGCTTGAACGACTGCGACAGCGTATCATAGACCAGCGTGCGCGAGGCATCGGCGAAATTGATCGTCGCACCCGAGGTGCCGACCGGGATCGTCACGGTGCCGCCCAGCGAGTCGGTCAGGATGACCGACGAACCCGAGACGCGCGCGTCATAGGAAGACGCCGCGCCGCTGAGGACGATGGTGTCGCCGCCGCGGTTGAACGATGCGTCGAGAACGACCTTGTTACCGGCCGCAACAGTCACCTTCTCGTGAGCCGTCGTGCTGGTGGTACCGAACACCTCGGTCGGGCTGGAACCCGCACCGATCGAACCGGATTCACCGGCGTTCAGAGTAAGACGTGCCATTGAAGTGCTCCCAAAGAATTTCTGAAGACGTTAAAACCAGATCACTCGGTTATGCGAAGTTCATGAAGTTGAATCCGACGGCGGCTACAGCCGACGCATAGTCAGCAACGAAACCAGCGGTCACCGCGTCGTGAATGACGATCGCGTTGACCACGCCCGCTGCTTCATTGTTGTAGGAAATGCGAAGATCCGTCCCATCGGTCGTGAAGCTGTAGTCATCCGCAGTCGCTCCGGTCACCGAGATGAGATCATCCGCGGTGAAGCCGTTGATAACGACGTTGGTGCCCTTGGCCGCATCGTCGGTGAAGTTCAGGCTCGCCGTCGAGGCATCGATCGTGACCGCTTGTTGTGCCGTGCCTACGTCGATGGACTGACTGTTCGGAGGGGTAACAACCGCCGCCGCCTTGAAGAAGTCAGACCCGATCAGCGCTTCCGCGCTGGCCTCGTTGTTGATGTTGGCGCCATTAGGGTTGGCGCCGAGTAGAGTGATCGAATTTACTACGCCATTATTATTGTAAGTAATCGTGATATCGGTCCCGGACGAAGCAAAGCTGTACGCCGAAGTCGACGCGCCCGAGACGGTGATGGTGTCACCAGCGGTGAAATGGTCGATCGCAACGGTGTTCGCGATATTCGCGTTCTCCGTATAGGCGATGTCGCCGCCAGCCGCGTCAGTATACGCGGTCGTCAGAACGTTGGCGTCATCGTCGTCGTCGAGATCGCCGTTCAGCACCGCGACGCCGTCGCCCGATCCATTGCCACCGCCCTGAGTGAGCGCGTGGAAGAAATCGAACCCGGCAGCCTGCTCGGCACTCGCCTCGTCGTGGACGAAGGTCGAATTGACCGCCGCACCGGTAAGCACGATCGAGTTCACCACACCAGCAGCCTGGTTGTTGTAGGTGATGTGGATGTCGTTGCCCACCGTGGTGAAGCTGTAATCTTCCGACGCGCCGGTCACTTCGATCTGGTCGCCAGCACCGATGTGGTCGATGATGACGTTGGTCGCCTTTGCGCTGTCGTCGGTGTATTTGAAGTTGTCACCGGCCGCGTCGAACGTCACCGGCGTCTGCGCGGTACCGACGTCGATCGAAACAACTTCGTCCTGCGGGATCACGTTGATGTTGACCGTGGTCTTTGCCGTGAGGCCGCCGGCATCCTTGACCGTGATCTCGAAGCTGTCCGGGCCATTATAGTCATGCGCCGGCGTGTAGACATACTGATTGTCCACCACCGTCACCGTGCCGTGCTGCGGCTGAACCGTGATGTCGACGTCGAGATCATCGTCATCGACGTCGTCCGCCTCGAGCGGAATGACGATCGAACTGTCCTCGTTCACGTCGAGCGTCGGGATCGGGGTGATCGTCGGCGCGTCGTTGACCGGAGTGACGGTGATGTTGATCGTCTGGGTGGTGGTGTGGCCCTTGCCGTCGTTGACGGTGACGACGAAGCTGTCGGTCCCGTTGTAATCCTGGCTGGGGGTGTAGGTGAACTTGCCGTCGGACGTGCCGCCGGTGACCGTGCCGTGCTGCGCCGCCGTGGTGACCGAATAGGTCAGCGTGTCGCCGTCCGCGTCGGTCGCCGTCGCGGTGACCAGCTTGGCCACATCCTCATCGGTGGTGACCGCCTGAGTCGCGCCGCCCGTGAACACCGGAGCCACATTCGCCGGAGGGGGCGGCGGCGGGGTCGGGGTGGTGGTGTCGTCGTCGCCGCCACCGCCGGCCACGGCCGCGATGCCGCCGCCGACCAGCAGGAGACCGCCGAGCGCGTAATAGACCACCGCGCCGTCATGATCGTCGTCCGACGTCGCCGCGGGGGCAGGCGCCGTCGTGTCCGCGCTCTGATCCTGAGAGCCCAGGCTGTCCATCATGCTCGCGAAGGAAAGGCCGTCGGCGAGCATCGAAAGCTCACCCGACGCAACGTCGCTGGCCATGGCCGCGCTGCCGATCGCCTCTACATCACCAGAAACAGCATTGGCGGCATCAGCCTGATGCGCGGAAACCCACTGGTTTTCCGCCGCAACAACCTGATCCGCCTGAGGTGCATTGATTTTCTTGGTGTGAGCAGAGTGCTTGGTGCGGTTCGCGGCCGCTACCGATACGACTGAATTACTCATGCATTCCCCCAACTTAAGAAACCCATGCAGGGAAAACTGCACCCCGCATTGTCGGCGTTAACAAGCCCATTGAAACTTTGCCAAAGCTATTAAAGCCAAATCGCAGCCAATCTGGCAGCTTCAACAAGGCACGATCGTTTCAAATCCCATTCCACAAATCCCCCTTACACATTCTTACCTGCGCGCCGGAAACCGGCCCCGGCGACCCGAGGCGCCACGCACGGGCGCGGAAATCCGTCCGGTTCGAGAATGTGAAAGAGGGATTGCGGTACGGCGACGGCCACGACCGGGGTCGCGCCGCCGCCATGGATCCTATTCCCGCAGCGCCCGCTCCGACAGGCGCGTGATCGGGGTGAACAGATAGCTGAGTACCGAACGCTTCTCACCCAGCAGGTTGACGTCGACGGTCATGCCCGATCCGAGCTGCAGCGTCTGGCCCAGCGCGTTCTTGAGCGTATCGGGACGCGCGCGCACGCGGACCTGATAGTGGCTCTCGCCCGTCTTCTCGTCGAGCACGGCGTCGGGAGAGATCGTCTCCACGGCACCGTCCATGCTGCCGTAGATCGCCGAATCATAGGCCGACACGTTGATCCGCGCCGACTGGCCAATGCGAACGTGGGCGATATCCTTTGGCATCACGGTCGCCTCGACCAGCAACGTGTCCTCGCTCGGCACCAGCTCGACGATCGGCTGTCCGCCCGCGATGGTGCCGCCGACGGTCGACACGGTGACCCGGTTGATGCGCCCGTCCATCGGCGCGACCAGCGTGGTGCGGCGGACGCGGTCCTGCAGCGCCGGCAGCGCGTTGCGGCGCGCGGCGAATTCGGCCTGGGCGCCGGCCAGCTCGGTCGCCGCCTGAGTCCGCCATTGCTGTCGGATCTGGTTCAGCCCGGCGGTCGCCTCCGCCACCGCGGCGTGTGCGCGCGCGGCGGCGGCGGCGGACGCGGCGGCGTCGCTCTGCGCCACGCTCAGCCCGTTTTCGAGCTGGACCAGGCTGATGCGCGGTTCGATGCCGCGATCGACCAGCGGCCGGAGCATCCGCAGCTGCTGTTCAAGCGAACGCTGCTGCGCCAGCCGCGACTGATAGGTCGCCTCCGCCTCCACCACCGCGCGCTGCGCCTGGGTGATCCGCGCGGTCGCCGCGCTGGTGCCGCTGGCGAGATCGTTGAGCCGCGAGGCATGGAGCGACCGTTCGATCGCGACCTGCTCGGCAAGCTGCGGATTGTCGCCGACGGCGGGATAGCGCGGTTCGCGTCCGTTGACCTCCGCCTCCAGCCGCGCGACCTTGGCCGACAGGCTGGCCGCGGTGCTCTCCCCCGCCGACAGCTCGGCGCCCGACGCGGTCTTGTCGAGCAGTACCAGCGCCTGCCCCTTCTTCACGTCGTCACCCGCCTTGACCAGAATCTGGCGGACGATGCCCGCCTCCAGGTTCGAGACGAGCTGAAGCCGCGAGCTGGGCACGATGCGGCCCGGCGCGTGGACGGTGCGATCGAGCCGGGTCAGCGCAGCCCACGCCACCGCCACGACGAAGAACAGGAGGATGCCCCACAGCAGGACGTTGGACGCGGTGCGCGGCGCGATCCGCGTCGTCATATCCTCGAGCATGTGCCGGTCCGGGTCGACCGGGACGAGATTGGTGGCCATGGTGTGATCTTCCGAAATGTCAGGCGACAGCGCGCGGGCGCTGGAGCTGGGCGAGAACCTGGTCGCGCGGACCGTCGCTGGCGACCTTGCCCTTCTCGATGATGATGATGCGGTCGACCAGCCGCAGCAGCGCGGTGCGGTGCGACACCAGCACCATGGTGCGGCCCTTCAGCTCTTCGGCGAGCCGGTCGATCAGCGCGCCCTCGGTCTGCGCGTCCATCGCGCTGGTCGGTTCGTCGAACAGCATGATCGGCGGCTTGCCGACCAGCGCGCGCGCGATGGTGATCGACTGGCGCTGGCCGCCCGAAAGCCCCTCGCCGCGATCGGCCAGGCGCAGGTCGTAGCCGTTGGTGATCTCACCCATGAAGCCGTGGCTGCCCGACAGTTCGGCACAGCGCAGCATCTCCTCGTCCGCGAAGCCGGGGCGGTCGAGCAGGATATTCTCCCGCACCGTGCCCGACAGCAGCACCGGATCCTGGATCGCCACGCCGATCTTCTGACGCAGCGAGATCGGGTCATATTGGCGGATGTCGGTGCCGTCGATCAGGATGACGCCTTCTTCCGGCGTATAGAGTCCCGACAGCAGCCGCAGCAGCGTCGACTTGCCCGATCCGACCCGGCCGACCAGCGCGACCTTTTCCCCCGGCTCGATCGTGAAGCTGACGCCGCGCAGCGTCTTTTCCGGAGCGGCGGGATATTTGAACTCGACGTTGCGGAACTCGATCTTGCCGGCCACGCGCGCCGGGACCAGACCACCCTCGCCCGGACCCTCCGACGGCATCGACATCATCGCGTTGAGCTGCTTGTACGACGTGCGCGTCAGCGACACGCGCGACAGCAGCTGGGCGATGCTGCCCAGCGGCTGCACCGCGCGCCCCGACAGGATCGAGCAGGCGACCAGCGCGCCGGTGGTGATGTCGCGGCTGGCGATCAGGAACACGCCGGTAATGACGACGCCGGCGTAGGACACCGAATTGCCCGACGCGGCGATCGTCACCGCGATGGTGGAGACCAGGCGCCCGCGCAGCGAGCTGTCGGCCTGCTGGTCCATCGCCTTCAGCCAGCGGCGGCGCAGCAGCGGCGCGGCGTTGCTGACCTTGACCATTTCCAGCGAGCCGATCGCTTCGACCAGCACCGCCTGCTTGGCGAAGCCCTCGTTCAGCGTCCGCGCCGCCAGCCGGTCCATCGCCGGTCGGGTGAAGATACCGGCGGCGACGATCACCGGGATGATCGCCAGCGGCACGAACACCAGCCAGCCGCCGATCAGCGCGATGAACAGCAGGGTGACGAAGATGAACGGCACGTCGACCAGCGCGGTCATGGTGGCGGAGGCGAGGAAATCGCGCATCGTCTCCAGCTCGCGCATCAGCCCGACCAGCGCGCCGCTCGACCCGCGCTTCAGGTCCATGCGGATCGCCATCATCCGGTCGAACACGTTCGCGCCGATCTCCCGGTCGATGTCGGCGCCGGCGACGTCGAGGAAATAGGCGCGCAGCACGCGCAGGATGAAGTCGAACGCGAGCACGAACAGCAGCCCGATCGACAGCGCGGTCAGCGAATCGAGCGCCATGTTCGGCACGACCCGGTCATAGACCGTCATCGTGAACAGGCTGACGATCAGGCCGAAGATGTTGATCATCGCCGCGGCCAGCGCGACCTTCAGATAGATACCCTTGTTGCGGAGCATCGGCTCCGCCAGCCAGGCGGCGAAACGGGGCTGCGGACCCTGCACGATGGCATGGTCGTTGACGTGCCCCTTGGCGGTGTCGGTCATTTGCGATCCAATTGTGCAGGCTCGACGTTGAACGCGTCGAGCAATTTGCCCCGGCGCGCCAGCAAGGCGTAGCGCGCGATATCCAGCTCGGTCACCGTTTCGATGTACCGGGCGGCGACGTTGAAATAATTGGCCTCGGCGCCGAGCAGGTCGAACAAGGTGCCGCGCGAGACGCGGAAGCGTTCGGCGAGCACGTCGCGCGATTGCCGCGTCGCGAGATAATTGTCGCGGATCGCCGCCTCGCTCGCCTCGATCGCCTGGACGTCGGACCAGGCGATGGCGGCGTCGCGGATCGCGTTGGTACGCGCTTCCTGATAGCGCGCCTCCGCACCGCGCGCGCGGGCGGCGGACTGGTCCATCCGCTGGGTGGCGCCGCCGCCCAGCCGCTGGCTGAGCGTCACGGTGCCGCGGATGTCATAGTCCTTCGCGGTCTCGAAAACGCCATAGCGGCCGGCGTCGACGCTGGCGCTGACCGACGGCAGCGCATTGGCGCGCGTCGCCTTGGCATCGAACCGCGCCGCTTCCGCCGCCATCTTGGCCGCGCGCACCGACGGGATCGTCTCCGCATCCTGGCGCGCGCGATCCTGCGACACCGGCGGCAATTCGGCGGCGGGCGCGCGGCCCAGCGTCGCTGGCGGGGCGAGCCCAGTCACGCCTTCATATTGCGCCTCGGCGCTGGCGAGCTGGCGCTGATAGCCGGCGAGCTGGGCCTGCGCGGCGGCGATATAGCTTTCGACCTGCGCCAGATCGCCCGGCGCGGAATAGCCCTGCTTGACGCGCTCCTGAATCGCGCCCTTCAGCGCGACCTGCCCGTCGACGAACGACCGACACAGCGCGACCAGCGCGCGATAGCCGAACACCTGATACCAGGCGGAAATGCCGCGCATCGCGATTTCGGTGTTGGTGCTGTCGATCCCCGCCGTCGCCGCCTCGATCCGGCGGTTGCCGGCGGAGATGCGGTCGCGGGTGCTGCCGAAGTCGATCAGCGGCTGCTGGATGCGGACGATGCCGTCGGTGCGCTTGGCCGGGCGCGAGCGTTCGAGGACGTTCTGCGGATCGTTGGAGAATTCGCGGTCGAGCACCTCGAAGTGCGACAGCGACAGGTCGACCACCGGATATTGCACCGCGCGGGCTTCGTTGCGCGCGCCGACCGCCTCGTCCTGCTGCGCCACCGCTTCCGCACGGCTGGGGTTGCGCTGCACCACCGCCTGAATCGCGGCGCGGAAATCAGCGGCACTCTCACTGGGCCGGGCCAGCTTAAGGATCGGATCGGTCGCCGGATCGACCGCGAACGGATCCCCCGGCGGCGCCCCGGCAAAACCGTCGCCACGCACCCCGGGCAACGGCACCAGCGCGCCATCGCCGTCGCTGTCGGGCAACGTGCCGCGCAGCGGCTGGAGCGTGATGCCGGGGCCGGCGCGCATGACCGGTGCCGGCGCCGGCGCCGGCGACGCCGGGGGCGTGTAGTTCGGCGTGGCGGGGGTGGGGGCCGGCGCGATCGGACGCGGGGTCGCGCCCTGCTGCGGATCGACGATGAGCGAATTGGCGGGAGGGCCAGCCTGCGGTTGACCCGATTGCGCCGCCGCCATCACCGGCAGGCAGCACAAGGCCGAGGACAACAACGCTACGCCACTCCGGGGTGGGAACCGCGAATTCAAATGCGGCGCTCCTACTATGATGCATGCATGGCCGAAGTCAGCCCCGTCAACGCGACCGGGCCGCGATGGACATGCCATGCGACGCTACTGTGAAACTGCCACACGGTCCCTGGACGCCCCTGCCCCTCGTACGGCGGGGTTGCCATAGAGGAGCGTTCAGGGACTGTAAAGCACATCCGCACCAACGCCGGCGCAGGGGCGGTTCAATGGGTTGCGCGGCGCCGCGCCGCCGCCTACACACGGCCGCGTTCGACCGGTCGCGCAGCGCCGACGACATTCCCGATCTTTCCGTACTGGAGATTCCCGATGGCCACCACGCCGGCCGCTGCCCAGCTTCCGTTGCTCTACAACGACCTTCAACCGCTTTCGAGCCAGCTCCACGCCGACTGGCGCGTGCGGCCGTCGAACGCGGCGCCGTTCCTCGCCACCCAGCACGCCGTGCCGCTGACGGTCGAGGAATTCCCGATCGTCCAGCGCCGGATGCCGATCGTCTTCTCGATCGGCGACGATCCGGTGCCGCTGGCGCTGATGGGACTGAACGAGGGCGTCAACGTGTTCATCGACGCCGAGGGCAAGCTGCGCGACACCGACACCTATGTGCCGGCGTACATCCGCCGCTACCCCTATCTGCTGGCGCGGCTGCGCCCCGATTCGGACGAGCTGTCGCTGTGCTTCGACCCGACCGCCGACGTGATCGGCGCGTTCGACGAGGGCGAGAAGCTGTTCGAGAACGGCGAGCCGACCGAGCTGACCAAGGCGATCCTGGCGTTCGCCGAGCAGTTCGAGCAGGCCGGCCAGAAGACCGCCGCGTTCATGGCCGAGCTGAAGGAGCTGAAGCTGCTGATCGACGGCGAGGTCCAGATCCAGCCCGACGGCGCGGCGCAGCCGTTCGTCTATCGCGGCTTCCAGATGGTCGACGAAGCCAAGCTCAACGACCTGCGCGGCGACCAGCTGCGCAAGATGGCGCAATCGGGCATGTTGCCGCTGCTCTACGCCCATCTGATGTCGCTCAGCCAGATGCGCGAGCTGTTCGGCAAGCAGATCGCCCAGGGCAGCGCGCCGCAGGCGCCGTCGGCGATCGAGGCGACGCCGGCCAACGCCAACGCCTGACACGGCAGCTGACACACTGACGTCACACGGCCCTGTCAGGGCCGACCCTGAAAAGGGGGAAAAGCGCCGGCCGCGACAGCGGTCCGGCGCTTTTTTTTTGCGCCTGGGCAAGTGGGGCGCGCCGCTGTGTGGTGGTGCGCCCGAAGGAGCGACTTCGAACCCGTCAGGGTTCGCAAGCGCGAACGCGCGCCCGAGCGTGTGCGAGGACAGCCAAGCGGGCGGACGCCCGCGCCGGCGCTTGAGGCAACAAATCATGGTGCCCTCGAGAGGATTCGAACCTCCGACCTGCGGTTTAGGAAACCGTCGCTCTATCCTGCTGAGCTACGAGGGCACGGGGCGTGCTGGTAATCGCCGCCCCGGCCAGGGTCAATTGCGCGCTTCGGGCGGGACCACCGGCACCAGCAGCGGCGCGACCGGAACGCCCTCATCGATCAGCGCCCGCGCCTCGTCGCGCGTCGTCTGGCCGTGGATCGACGCGGGCGGCGTGTCGCCAAGATGCATCGCGCGCGCCTGATCGGCGAAGGCCATGCCGACCCATTGCGAGCTTTCGAGCGCCTTCGCCTGTTCGGCAGCGATCGCGGCCATCACCTGCTTGATCGCGACGGCCGGCGGCGCGGTGGCGGCGGCGCGATTGCCCTTTGCGGCGACGTTGGGCGCCATCACCGCCTTGGCGATGTCGCCGTCGCCGCACACCGGGCACATCAGCAGGCCCGACGCGCGCTGCTCCTCATAGGCGGCGCTGGAGGCGAACCACGCCTCGAACACATGCTGGCCCGCGCAGCGCAGGTCGAAGGCGATCACGGCGCCGCCTCGACCGGCGGGATCGCGCGGCGATGGTCGATCACCGGGATGCGCTGGCGCGTGTCGGCGACACGGGCGGGATCGATATCGGCAAAGCCCAGCCCGGCCGCGCTGCCCATGTCGAGCAGCACCCCGCCCCACGGATCGATCGCCAGCGAATGGCCGTAGGTGGCCCGGCCGTCGGCATGGCTGCCGACCTGCGCCGCGGCGAGGACGAAGGCGCCCGATTCGATCGCGCGCGCGCGCAGCAGCGTGTGCCAGTGCGCCATGCCGGTCGGCACGGTGAACGCCGCCGGCACCGCGAGGATCGTCGCGCCCGCCCCGCTCAACGCCTGGAACAGCGTCGGGAAGCGCAGGTCGTAACAGATCGCGAGGCCGAGCACGCCGAGCGGCGTCGCCACCGTCACCGCGCGCTCGCCCGGCGCATAGGCGGCGGATTCGCGCCAGCTTTCGCCGGTGGGCAGGTCGACGTCGAACAGATGGAGCTTGTCGTAGGTCGCGCGGATCGCGCCGGTATCATCGATCACGAACGCGCGGTTGGCGAAGCGCCCGTCGTCGGCAAGCACCGCCAGCGAGCCGATATGGACCCACAGGCCGTGCCGCGCCGCCGCGTCGCGGACCGCCGCGAGCACGACGTCATCCTCGGCACGGGTGATATGCCGTGCGGCGCGCGCGCGATCCTTGTCGATCAGACCCGACATCTCGGGCGTGAACAGCATCGCCGCGCCGCCGGCCTGTGCCGCGGCGACCGAATCGACGATGGTGCGGGCGTTGGCGGCGGGATCGATCCCGCTGGTCATCTGGAGCAGCGCCGCCTTCATGGCGTCAGCAACGGATCCAGTCCGCCATCCCGATCGAGCGCGGCGAGATCGTCGGAACCGCCGATGTGGCGGCCGTCGATGAAGATCTGCGGCACGGTGGTCCGGCCGTCGGCGCGCTGGATCATCTCCGCCCGGCGCGGGCCGCCGAGGGTGATGTCGATCTCCTCATATTCCACGCCCTTTCCGGCCAGCAGCCGTTCGGCGCGCGCGCAATAGGGACAGAACGCCTTGGTGTAGATTTCGACCTTTGCCATCGTCCCCCAGAGGTGTGAGGCGCGGTCGCGCTTGTCAATCACCTGGGTCTCAATCAGGTGGGCTTCAATCACCCGTCGCTTGCGGATCGATCACGCGCGCCCACGCCAGCACGGTCACCCGCGCCGCGCCGCCGCGCAGCAGCACGCGGGTGCAGGCGCCCGCGGTCGCGCCGGTGGTGAAGACATCGTCGACCAGCACGATATGCGCGCCCATCAGCCGGGGCGCGGCGCGATCGGCCAGCGCGAACGCGCCGGCCACCGCCTTTGCCCGCGCGCGGCGGCCCAGCCCGCGCAGCACCGGCGTCGGCTTGCGGCGGAGCAGCAGATCGTGAGCGCGCGGCACCCCGCTGGCGCGGGCCAGCGCGTCGGCGATCAGCGCCGCCTGGTTGTAGCCGCGCGACCATAACCGGCGACGGTGGAGCGGCACCGGCACCAGCAACGTCGCGTCGTCGGGCAGCAGCCGCGCCATCTGCCGCGCCGCCGTCTGGGCGAAGGCGGTGCGTCCGGCATATTTGAGACGCAACGCCACCGTCCTGGCGACATCGCCGTACGCCACCGCCGCGCGGGCGCCGGCATAGGGTGGCGGATCGGCGAGGCACGGGCCACACAGCGCGCCATCGCCGCGATCGAAGGGAAACGGCCGCGCACATCCGGCGCACCACGGCGGCCCGAGAAAATCGAGCCGGCCCCAGCAGCGCGCGCAGAAACGGTGATCGGCCTCCCCCACCGCGCCGCAGCCGGGGCAGCGTGGCGGCAGCGCCAGCGCGGCGACGGTTGCGAGCGGCCGGGCCAGCGCGTCGAGCATTGCCCCTTGTCGCCGCCGCCGCGCCGCCGCACAAGCGCCGCCGTGGATATGCCCGACATCTTCGACCGCCATCTGCGCCGGCTGCGCCGCGACCGCGCCGCGCGCGGCTATGACGGATTCCTGCGCGCGGCGATGATCGACGGCATCGTCGATCGGCTGGACGCGGTGACGCGGAGCTTCACCGACGTGCTCGATCTGGGTGCGGCGGACCACGCCTTCACGCTTCCCGGCGCGACGATCGCGCGCTGCGACGCCGGGGCGATCTTCGCGCGGGGCGGCGTTCAGGCCGATGAGGATCGCCTGCCGTTCGCCGACGCCAGTTTCGACCTGGTGGTGTCGGCCGGGGTGCTCGACCAGGTCAACGACCTGCCCGGCGCGCTGGCGCTGATCCGCCGCGTGCTGCGCCCCGACGGGCTGTTCCTGGGCGCGTTCGCCGGCGCGGGCAGCCTGGCGACGCTGCGCGCGGTGCTGCGCGACGCCGAGCCGGGGGTGACCCGGCTCCACCCGCAGATCGACGTGCGATCGGCCGGCGACCTGCTGGTCCGCGCCGGATTCGCGCTGCCCGTCGCCGATACCGAAACGCTGAACGTGCGCTATCCCGACTTGTTCAAGCTGCTCGCCGACCTGCGCGCGACCGGATCGACCAATTTGCTGCGTGATCGCACGCCGCTGACCCGCGCGACGCTGGCACGGGCGGCACAGACTTTCGCCGAACACGCCGACCCCGACGGCCGCACGCCGGAGCGGTTCGAGATCGTGTTCCTGACGGGGTGGGCGCCCGATCCGTCGCAACCCAAGCCGGCGCGGCGCGGCAGCGCGACCACCAGTTTGCTGGAGGCGCTCAAGCCGAAGGTCTGAGCTTTCCGGGGAGCGGAGGAGCAGAAGGGCGGTGCTTCGACAAGCTGAGCGCGAACGGATGGGAGTGGCACCAGCGACACCGGCATGTCGTGCGCGTTGCCCGACGCAGCGCGTGCCCGCCGCCGCCAGCCCGCTCGATACGCTTGCGCCCCGATCAGGCCCACCCCCCGTTCGCCCTGAGCATGTCGAAAGGCCGTTCGTCTTCCTCGCGCTAAGAAGAAGACTATTACACCAGCGCGTCGAGCAGGCCGATCAGCGGCTTGTCCGCCGGGGGCATCGCCAGCCGGTGCAGGTCGACCGGGCGCAGCCACTGGAGCGCGGTGGCGTGGCGCGCCTCGGGTTGGCCGCGCCATTTGCGGCAGATGTAGAGCAGCAGCAGCAAATGGCGATCGCCCAGCCCCTCGCTGGCGAAGGCTGCGGGGGCGAGGCACGCCGATTCGACGCCGATCCCCAGCTCCTCGTCCAGTTCGCGGATCAGCGCCGCCTCGGGCGTTTCACCCGGCTCGATCTTGCCGCCGGGGAATTCCCACAGCCCGGCCATCGCGGTGCCCGGCGGGCGCTGCTGCACCAGCACGCGCCCGTCGCCGTCGACCAGCGCGGCGGCAGTGACGTGCAACAATGATCCGTGCGCCGGCAATGGTGACATTTCGTTAATGCTCCCGGTCTAGCGTGATCGGCGATCGACCGGAGACCGATCATATGCGCGCTATTACCCATGCCCTGGGCCGGCTGGCCCGCGACCGCAAGGCCGCGACCGCGGTCGAATACGGCCTGATCATCGCCTTCATCGTCATCGCGATGGTTTCGGCGCTGAGCTCGCTTGGCCAGGCGACGACCGGCTTCTGGGAAAACGTCTCGTCGAAGGTCGAGACCGCCACCGGATGACGGCGCGGCATTAAACCTTTCTCAACTTCCGCCTCTTAATTTCGGGGCTGCTGTCGGGGGACAACTCGCGATGGCCGGGTGACTGAAGCTTCAATTATGGAGACCGACATGCAGAAGATTCGCAACTTCATCAAGAATTCCAAGGGTGCGACCGCGATCGAGTACGGCCTGATCGCCGCTCTGATCGCCGTTGCCGCGATCGCGGCGATGCAGGGTCTGGGCAACTCGCTCAAGAAGACCTTCACCAACGTCAGCGACACGATGGGCGGCGCAGCCGGCTAATCGTCGCAGACGACAGAAATCGGGGCGGCGGGACTTCGGTTCCGCCGCCCCTTTTCGTTTGCGGGGTGGAAAAAGACTGTGCGCCGTCAGCGCCGAGCCGGGGCAAGAGGCCCCGGGCGCGGCGCATGAGGGCTGGTGGCCCCCGGCACCGGGGCCGGGGTAGCGGGTATTGTTACGGACCAGCGCGCTGTGCGGCGCTCGCCCGGCCTCAGCCCCGGCCGATGCCCAGGAACTTGGCGCGCCGCGCGGCGCGGATCGCGGCGGGCTCCATGCCGTCGAACGCGACCAGCGCGTCCCACAGCGCCTGCCCCAGCGATTCGATCGCCGCCGCCGCATCGCGGTGCGCGCCGCCCAGCGGCTCGGGCACGATGCCGTCGATCACGCCCAGCCCCATCAGGTCCTGCGCGGTGACCTTCATCGCCTCGGCGGCCTCGGCGGCCTTGTCGGCGGTGCGCCACAGGATCGACGCGCATCCCTCCGGCGAGATCACCGCATAGATCGCGTGCTCGAACATCAGCACGGTGTTGCCGGTCGCCAGCGCCACCGCGCCGCCCGATCCGCCCTCACCCACCACCGCCGCGACCATCGGCACGCCCAGCTCCAGGCACGCCTCGGTCGAGCGGGCGATCGCCTCGGCCTGGCCGCGCTCCTCCGCCTGCACGCCGGGGAACGCGCCCGACGTGTCGACCAGCGTCAGCACCGGCAGCCCGAAACGGTCGGCGAGCTTCATCAGCCGGATCGCCTTGCGATAGCCCTCCGGCTTGCCCATGCCGAAATTGTGCCTGAGCCGGCTGGCGGTGTCGTCGCCCTTTTCATGGCCGATCACCATCACCTTGCGCCCGCGGAACGTGCCGAGGCCGCCGATGATCGCCTGATCGTCGGCAAAGGCGCGGTCGCCGCCCAGCGGCATGAAATCGTCGACCAGCGCCGCGACATAGTCCTTGAAATGCGGACGGTCGGGATGCCGCGCGACCTGCGTCTTCTGCCACGGCGTCAGCTTCGCATAGGTTTCGCGCAACAGCCGGTCGGACTTGGCCTGCAACCGGCCGACCTCGGCATCGATATCGATGTCGTTGTCGGCGACCGTCTCGCGCAGCTCGTCGATCCGCGATTGGAGTTCGGCGATCGGCTTCTCGAAATCGAGGAAATTTTCCATCAGGTCGCTGCGGTTAAGGCCGCTTCAGGGGCGCGTCAACGAGCGGATGACGGCTGTTGACCAGCGCGACCAGCCGGCTGCTGTCGACATGGGTGTAGATTTCGGTGGTCGCGATGCTGGCGTGGCCGAGCATCGCCTGGAGCGCGCGCAGGTCCGCGCCCCCTTCGAGCAGGTGGGTGGCGAAGGCGTGGCGCAGCACGTGCGGGCTGATCCGCTCGGGCGGAATCCCGGCCTGTGCCGCCAGCGCCTTGACCAATTGGTGCAGCCGAACGCGGGAGAGGTGGCTCTTCCCCGCCGGGAACAGCCACGGCTGGTCGGCCGCGACGTGCGCGCGCCACGCCGCCACCGCCGCCCGCGCCCGATCGGAGATCGGCACCAGCCGCTCGCGCCCGCCCTTGCCGCGCAGGATCAGATAAGGGCGGTCAGGGTCGACGGCGTTGCGGGGGAGCGACACCAGCTCGCTGGCGCGCAGGCCCGATCCGTAGAGCAACTCGATCAGCGCGGCGAGGCGCAGGTCGTTGGGGTCGGCGGGCACCCGTGCGATCCGCGCCGCGATCGCCGCGAACAGCGAATCGACGTCGGCGATCGACAGCACCTTGGGCAGTCCGCGCGCGGTGCCCGGCCGGGGCAGCACCGCGCCGGGATCGTCGCCGCGCAGCCCCTCCTCGGCCAGAAAGGCGAAGAACCGCCGCAGCGCCGCCGATTTGCGCGCCACCGTCGCCCGCGCCAGATCCGCCCAGCCGTCGGCAAGCCGTTGCAGCGCGGCGGCGTCGGCCGCGCCCAGCCGCCCCGAGAGCGCCGCCGACGCCAGCGTCAGGTCGCTGCGATAGGCGGCGAGCGTGTTCGCCGCCACCCCTGCCTCCGCCGCCAGCATCTCGAGGAAACGCTCGATCAGCGCGCGATCCTCGCCGGCGGTCATCAGAGCCGCGCGATCGCCTCCGCGGCGATCATCCGCGCCTCGCCCTCCAGCCCGACCGCGCGCAGCGCCGCGACGCTGTGGAACAGCATCTCGGGCGGTACGCCGCGCCAGCTGGTGGTCTGCATCCCGATGCCGGCGAGCACCAGCACCGTTCCAGCCTCATGCCGCGCCGCCGCCGCCGCGATCGCGCGGGTCCAGCTATTCTCCGCGCCCAGCCGCACGTCGAGCGCGCGCGCCAGATTCTCGGCATCGGACGACGACAGCCGGCCAAGCCCGGCCAGCCCGGCCAGCAGCATTCGCGCCTTGACCCGATCGGGATCGCCATCGGCGCCGCGGAAACCGTCGACCTGGCCATAGCTAACTCGGCCGCCGCGCGGATCGGTCAGCGCGATCATCGCCCAGCCGTCGCTCGCGGCGGGGACGACGGTGCGCCAGCGCGCGGCGGCGATATCGAGCCCCGCGGTGAGCATCGAGGCGACGATCCGCCCCGAATCGGCGGCGCGCGCGCCCTGCGGCGTCACCCGCGCGGCGGCGCGCGCGGTGAGGATCAGCCGGGCGTAGCGGCCGCGCGCATCGCCCGGCGCATCCCACAATTGCTTGAGCGCCGCCATGCGATCGTCGGGCGAGGCGGCGGCGAACGCCGTCCGCAGATCGCGCCCGACCGCGCCGGCCGCCGAATTGCTGTCGTCCGTCGCCGCGATCTCACCATAGAGGTCGGCGAGGGCCAGGCTGGACAGCACGCCCTGCGCCGCCGCCATGTCGGCGACCGCGACCCGCGCCAGCGGCTCGACCATCGGCGAGGTCGCGCGCCATGACGCCACCTGGGCGCCGACGGTGCCATAGAGCGCGTCGGGGATCGCCACCCCGGTCGCCGCCGCCAGCCCGTAGCGCCACATCGTCAGCCGGTCGGCGCCGTTCCATTCGGCCGTCTCGATCGTCACCGATCGCCCGCCGCCCGCGCCGACCACCTTTTCCGCCAGCAGCGAATCGATGGTGCGGCCGGTGGTCCGCCGCGCGGCGGTGAACAGCCGTCCGGCCTCCGCCGGCTTGCCCGCCAGCGCGGCGCACATCGCCTGCGCGAACGGCCAGCCCGCCTCGTTCGAGACGTGCACCGCCGAATCGGCCAGCGGGCACAGCCCGGCCGGATCGCCGGCGGCGAGCATCGCCTGCATCGCCACCTGGAACAGCTTGGGCGTGTAATCTTCCAGATCGACGCTCTGCACCACCGCGCGGGCCATGTCGGCCTCGCCCATGCGGATCAGCAGCCACGCGCGCTCGGCGGCGAAATCGGCGCCGTTGACCCCGCGCGGCGGCGCCACCCGCGACACCAGCGCGCGGCGCAGCGCGATCGACAGCCAGCGCGACGGCAACGGTGCGTCGAGCCGGCGCATCAGCCGCTCGACGAACGGGCCGGAGGTTCCGGTGAAGGCGTTGGCGCCGACGCCGCCGCTGCGCGGGCCGATCGCGCCGACGTCGCTCAGCGAGCGGCGGGCATAGTCGGGAATCTCATAGGCCGAGAGATCGACCGCCGCCGGCGTGGCGGCCGGGGTCGGCGTCGCGTCCGGCGCCGGCACCGGACCGGCGTCGGTCAGCGGCGTGGCGGCGGTCCCCGGCGGCGGCAGGACCGACGCGGGCGGGCGCTGCCCGGCGCCGGGCGCGGAGGCGGGCGCGGGCGTCGATCGCGGCGCCGGTGCCGGCGCGGGGGCGACCGGTTCGTTGAATCCGGGGGGGAGGATCGATTCGGGCGCGGTCTGCTGCTGGCTGACGGCGGCCAGCCCCGCCCCGCCGGCCAGCGCCAGGGCGAGCGCGCCCAGCCCGACGCTAGCTGAGATTTTCAAGCGAAACCGCCTTCTCGACCGGGGCCGGCGCCTTTTCGACGTTGCGCCCGGCGAGCCAGAAGGTGCCGCCCACCAGCACGATCAGCACGGCGACGACAATGATGAGAAAACGCGACATGACACAGCCTTTTGGGACGATTGCGCGCGCCTTTTGCCCGACCGGCACCCTCGCTGTATAGCCCCCGCCGACGATGAGACACGCCAATTCCTCCCTGCCCCCCTGGACGGGCAAGCCGATCGTCCTTGTCGGATTGATGGGCGCGGGCAAATCGACCGTGGGGCGGCGGCTGTCGCTGCGCCTCGACCTGCCGTTCGTCGATGCCGACAACGAGATCGAGACCGCCGCGGGGATGCCGATCAGCGAGATCTTCGACACCTACGGCGAACCCTATTTCCGCGACGGCGAGCGGCGGGTGATCGCGCGGCTGATCGACGGCACGCCCAAGGTGATCGCCACCGGCGGCGGCGCGTTCGTCAACCAGGAGACTCGCGCGCTGATCCTCGACCAGGCACTGGCGGTGTGGCTCGACGCCGAACCGCATGTGCTGGCCGCGCGCGTCGCCCGGCGCGATCACCGCCCGCTGCTGCGCAACGCCGATCCGCACGCGGTGCTGAGCGACCTCGCCACCAAGCGAAACCCCTTCTACGCGATGGCGCCGATCCGGGTGCCGAGCAACCACGCGCCGCACGACCATACCGTCGCGGCGATCCTGAAAGCCCTGGGACTATGACCGTCGTCCACGTCGACCTTGCCGAGCGCGCCTATGACGTCGTCATCGAGAGCGGGCTGCTGGCGCGGGCGGGCGCGCGGCTGGCGCCGCTGTCGCGCGGCCGGACGATGGCGATCGTCACCGACGAGAACGTCCGCCCGCACCTGACCACGCTCCAGGCGAGCCTGGCCGACGCCGGGGTCGCCAGCGAGGCGATCGTGCTGCCGCCGGGCGAATCGACCAAGAGCTGGGCGCACCTCGAGGCGCTGACCGACCGGCTGCTCGACCTGGGCGTCGAGCGCGGCGACCATGTCATCGCGCTGGGCGGCGGGGTGATCGGCGACCTCGTTGGGTTCGCCTGTTCGGTGGTCAAGCGCGGCTGCGGCTTCGTCCAGATCCCGACCACGCTGCTGGCGCAGGTCGATTCGTCGGTCGGCGGCAAGACCGCGATCAACGCGCGCGCTGGCAAGAACCTGATCGGCGCGTTCCACCAGCCGGCGCTGGTGCTGATCGATCCGCAGGTGCTCGACACGCTGCCGGCGCGCGAACTGCGCGCGGGCTATGCCGAAGTGGTCAAATACGGCCTGATCGACGATCCCGCGTTCTTCGAATGGTGTGAGGCGAATGCCCGCGCGCTGCTCGCCGGCGATCCCGCCGCGCGCGAACACGCGATCAGCCATTCGGTCGCCGCCAAGGCGCGGATCGTCGCCGCCGACGAACGCGAGACGACCGGGCTGCGCGCGCTGCTCAACCTTGGCCACACGTTCGGCCATGCGCTCGAAGCGGAGACGGGATTTTCCAGCCGGCTGCTGCACGGTGAGGGCGTGGCGGCGGGGATGGCGCTGGCCTATCGCTTCTCCGCCGCGCAGGGCATCGCGCCGGAGCAGGACGCCGAACGGGTCGCCGCGCACCTGCGCGCGGTCGGGCTGCCCGACAGCCCCGCCGCCGCCGGGATCGCGGCGGACGGCCAGGTGCTGGTGGCGCACATGCTCCACGACAAGAAGATGGATGCCGGCACGCTGCCGTTCCTGCTCACGCGCGGGATCGGCCGGACCTACCTCGACAAGACGGTGGACCTGGCGGCGGTGGCGGCGTTCCTCGACGCGATGCCGGCCGCCGCCTGAACGAGCGGCCTAGCGGCCAAACAACAGATAAAGAATGATAATCACCGGGATCGGCACTCCCAGCAGCCACAACAGACAACCCTTCCCCATGCACGGTCTCCCTCGTCAAGGCCGCGCCCGCCGCGACCTGAAGACAGGACAACGGCGCCGGCTGGCGAAGGTTGCATGTGGGAAACGATCAGCGAGAATCGGTCCGCGCGCGATCAGCCGCGCGCGGCGCTCCACGCCAGCCACAGCCAGCCGGCGATCAGCAGCACGCCGCCGATCGGGGTGACCGCGCCCAGCCAGCGCGGCGCGCCCACCGCCATCGCGTAGAGCGTGACCGCGAACACCGCGCCGCCGGCGACGAAGCACCAGCCCGGACCCGACGCGCCCGTGCGCAAAGCGACCAGCGCGGCAACGGCATGGATCATCTGATATTGCGCGCCGGTGCGCAGCCACTCCGCCGCCTGCCCGCTCGCGCCGTGCGCGCCGAACGCGCCGGCCGCCACCGCCAGCGCGCCCGACAGCGCCGCGACGATCATCAATCCGTTCATCCGCAATCCTCCCCGATCCCGCCCTTGCGCGGGGTGACGATCATCGTGTCGCGCGCGGCGCGGATGTCCCCCGCCTCATATTGCAGCTTCAGCCGTTCGCGGTCGCGCGCGCGGTACAGCTCCTCGCTGCGCCGGATCTCGTCGCCGTCGACGCCGATCGCGGCCATCGCCTCGCGCGCCATGCGCACCGCCGATTCGAGCAGCTCGCGCACCACCCCCGACGCCGCCGATCCCTTGATCTTGAGCAACTGGCGCCGGTCGAACGCGCGGACGAAGATCGCGGCATTGGGAAACGCTTCATGCACCGCGTCGACCAGATCGCCGTCGACCTTGTCGCCGTCCATGCAGAACAGGATCAGCTCGGCCTCCGCGGCCCCCGCCTGGCGCAGCAGGTCGATGCGGGTACCGTCGCCGTAATAGACGGTCGCGCCGAATTCCCCGGCGATGTCGATCATCTCGATATCGGTGTCGACCAAAGTCACCGCGATGCCCTGTGCCAACAGCATCTGGCCCACCGTCTGCCCGAAGCGGCCATAGCCGACGATGATCGCGTTCGATCCGTCCGCCTTCGGCCCGTCGCGCTCCTCGCTCTTGACCGGCTCCTCGCGCAGCCGGCTGGTCGCCATCATCAGGAACGGCGTGCTCGCCATCGACAGCGTGACGATCGCCGAGAACAGGCTCGCCGCCTCCGGCGCGATCAGCAGCGCGTTCTGCGCCTGCGCGAACAGCACGAAACCGAACTCGCCCCCCTGGCTGAGCAGCAGCCCCAGCGCCAGCGCGCCGCGCCACGTCATACGGAACGCCAGCCCGATCCCCATGATCACCACCATCTTGGTCGCGATCAGCGCCAGCGCCATGCCGAGCACGAACAGCGGCCGCTCGGCGATGGCGCTCAGATCGAGCAACATGCCGACGGTGAGGAAGAACAGCCCGAGCAGGATCGAGCGGAACGGCTCGACATCGGCCTCCAGCTCGTGCCGATAGGGCGAATCGGCCAGCATCATCCCGGCGATAAACGCGCCCAGCGCGGTAGACAGGCCGAGCGCCTCCATCAGCGCCGAACTGGCGATCACGGTGAACAACCCGGCGAAGACGAACATCTCGCGCTCGCCCAGATTGCCGATCAGGCGGAACAGCGGCCGCAACAGGAAGCGGCCCGCCAGCACCAGCCCGACGATCGCCGCCACCGTATAGGCCGCCAGCAGCCACCCCGGCGGCCCGCCGGCATCGGCCGGGTTGCGGCTCATCGCGGCGATGATGGTGATCATCGGCACGATCGACAGGTCCTGGAACAGCAGGATCGAAAAGGCCCGTTCGCCGAACGGGGTGCGCAGGCGGCCGGCCGACTGGAGCATCGGCAGCACCTGCGCGGTCGAGCTGAGCGCGAGCGGCAGTCCGAGCGCCAGCGCCGCTTCGGGCGAGAAGCCGGCGCCGAACCAGATGATCGCGGCGATGGTCACGCCGCACAGCACGACCTGCAACCCGCCGAGCGCAAAGATATCCTGCTTCATCCGCCACAGCCGCGACGGTTTCAGCTCCAGTCCGACCAGGAACAGCAGCAGCGTGATGCCGAGTTCGGAGAACTCCATCTTGGTCTCGGCTCCGCCGACCAGCCCGAGCACCTGCGGCCCGACCACCGCGCCGGCGACGAGATAGCCCAGCGTCGCGCCGAGCCCGAGCCGGCGGAAGATCAGCACGAACACCAGCGCGAAGCCGAACATCGGCACCATGTCGCGCACCAGGCTGGCGGTTTCGTGGGCGGCCTGGGTCATCGTGTCACCGCCTGGCGGGTTGCGTCGGCCACGGCGTCGAAGGCGAGGCGGATCGAGGGATGGCGCGCGCTGTGCGGCAGCGCGGGGGTCAGCAGGTCGAGCCCCGGCCAGCCGTCCGGCGGCGCGGTCCGCTCACCCGCCAGCCACGCCGCCAGCGCATCGCGCGCCGCCACCAGTTCAGCCAGCGACCGCCCGACCGCGTGCGTCGCCATCAGCGAGGCGGAGGCCTGACCCAGCGCGCAGGCGCGCACCGCCATGCCGATCGCCGCGACGCGCCCGGCGTCGTCGACATCGACGTCGACCGCGACCTGGCTGCCGCACACCGGCGACCGCTTCTCCGCCGTCCCCATCGGCGCGGCGAGCCGTTGCTGGAACGGCGCGGTGGCGGCGAGGCGCAGGATGGCGGTGTTGTAGAGCGGCGCGTTCACCGACCCCATGTAAGCGGCAAACGCCGCGCCGCACACCCCCTCGCTGGCGATTCCGCAGGCGCGACGCCGGGGTGGGACCCTAGCGCACGTTGACCGCCGTGCCGGCACTGTCCTCCACGCCGAACACCGGTTCGCCCTTGCGGCGACGGTCGACGAAATCGGCGATGCTGGCGCTGGTCGCGTTGAGCAGCGGGTAGGTGCGCGACGCGGTGATCCATTCGGGCCGCCGGGTCGGCCCGCCGCTGATCGTGTCGATCGCCAGCACCACCAGCAGGAACGCCAGGCTGACGAGGATCAGTCCCTTGAGCGCGCCGAAGCCGAACCCCAGCGCACGATCGACCGGACCGAGGATCGAGCTGCGCGTACGGCCGCCGATCGCGCGCGCCACCATCCGCCCGCCGAACCATGTCACGCCGCCGATGATCGCGAACGCCAGCGTCGCCGCCCCCGCCTCCGTCCCGACCACGCCCGCGAACAGCGCGGACAGCGGCGTGTGGAACAGCTTCAGCGCGAACACGACGAAGATCCACGCCATCAGCGACAGCACCTCGGTGACGAAGCCGCGCATCACCCCCAGGATCGCGGCGCCGCCGACGGCGATGAGCACCAGGATATCGAGTGCGGTCAGGCCCATGGACGTCTCACCCCCAGACGGTTCGCGGCACCAACGCCGGGCGAACGGCGCCTCGACGAACTCGCTATCCGCGCCCCAGCAGATGGTCAACGAAGCGCGTGAGGTTGGCGAAGCTCGCCACCGTCATCGCCGCCCCCTCGCTGCCCTGTTTCGCCGGCACCAGCGCGCGGGCGAAGCCGAGCTTGCCCGCTTCCTTGAGCCGCAGCGCGCCATGCGCCACCGGGCGCACCTCCCCCGACAGCGCGATCTCGCCAAAGGTCACCGCGTCAACCGCGATCGGGCGTTCGCTCAACGCCGACACCAGCGCCGCCGCCACCGCCAGATCGGCGGCCGGATCCTGCACGCGGTAGCCGCCGGCGATATTGAGATAGACCTCCGCCGAGGAGAAGCTGAGCCCGCACCGCGCCTCCAGCACCGCGAGGATCATCGCCAGCCGGCCCGAATCCCAGCCGACCACCGCGCGGCGCGGGGTGGCGCCCGACGCCAGCCGCACCACCAGCGCCTGGATCTCGACCAGCACCGGCCGCGTCCCCTCCAGCGCGGGGAACACCACCGTGCCGCTGACGCCTTCGTCGCGCGTGGTGAGGAACAGGCTCGACGGGTTCGACACCTCCGACAACCCGCCGGTCTCCATCGCGAACACGCCGATCTCATCGGTGCCGCCGAAGCGGTTCTTGGTCGCGCGCAGGATGCGGTACTGGTGGCTGCGCTCGCCCTCGAACGCCAGCACCGTATCGACCATATGCTCGAGCACGCGCGGGCCGGCGATCGCACCGTCCTTGGTGACATGGCCGACCAGCACCAGCGCGGTGCCGCGTTCCTTGGCGAAGCGGATCAGCTCCTGCGCCGACGCGCGCACCTGACTGACGGTGCCGGGTGCGCCCTCGATCAGGTCGCTGTGCATCGTCTGGATCGAATCGATCACCAGCAGCGCGGGGGCGTCGCCGTCGCCCAAGGTGGTGAGAATGTCGCGCACCGACGTCGCCGCCGCGAGCTGGACCGGGGCGTTGCCCAGCCCCAGCCGCCGCGCGCGCAGCCGCACCTGATCCGACGCCTCCTCCCCCGAGACATAGGCGACGCGCCGCCCGGCGAGCGCCAGCCGCGCCGCCGCCTGCAACAGCAGCGTCGACTTGCCGATGCCGGGATCGCCGCCGATCAGCGTCGCGCTGCCCTCGACAAAGCCGCCGCCCAGCGCGCGGTCCAGCTCGGCGATGCCGGTGCCCATCCGGTCGGGCAAGGGAATCGCGGTATCCAGCCCGCTCAACTGGATCGCACGGCCGCCCGATTGCAGATTGTGCCGCGCCTGGAACACCGTCACCACCGCGCCGGCATCCTCCACCAGCGTGTTCCAGTCGCCGCAGTCGACGCATTGCCCGGCCCATTGCGGGGTGACCGACCCGCACGCCTGGCACACGTAGCGTTTCTT
>Ga0182736_1000783_pt1 | contig 40425 bp, 33 predicted proteins | sample eDN5th30CKraftBY_FD_128882 | JGI IMG/M metagenome (GOLD analysis project Ga0182736, IMG submission 128882) | Enriched backyard soil microbial communities from Emeryville, California, USA - eDNA 5th pass 30_C Kraft BY (version 2) (version 2) | ecosystem: Environmental > Terrestrial > Soil >... | reverse complement strand
TGCGCTTCATGTTAATGACTTCTCTACATTAACTCTCCTGCTCAAAAAATAATTTATAGAAATTCATTCCTTTATCCTCGTCAAATCCCTTCTCTAATAAGTCTCGTTTTCCATGAATGTATACGTGAAAATTCCGATCTAATTTTAAAATAGATTTAAATCCCTTAGCTTCCTTTTTAACCGCTTGTCCAGAAATTTGGAAGCTATCGCCAATAGCTATTTCGTGTGCGGTCTCAAAGTTTGACTTATAGTCTTTAAACATGGCTATCGCATCGGGATTTCCTAAAACCTCTTCAGAAAATTCATCCACTTCAAACACTTCTTTTTCCTTAAAATAGGCTACAGAACGGTTTAAAAGATCTATTTTATCGGCGCGCTCCATCTCATAAGCTTCCTCGAGCTTCTCATTTACAAAGTTCTTACAAAGATGCATGATATTACCGGTTTGATAAAAGTTGTCGTTCCTAATCTTCACCTGCATAAAATCGTCTTTCCAGTAAACAGCCTCTTGTTGTTTATTGGTCTGATCAATCGCTAAAACTTTAAATCCCTCTTCTTTTAATGTATTGCAAATCAAACAGCCTTTATCCAATTTATGAATATTAATCGCCTCTTCTTCATAAGCTAGCTTAAAGGCCCCTTGTTCTGGGTAGACCCGCAAATAAGTTTCTTTGTTTTCTGATTTAAAAACACCTATTGCTGGCAATACCTCGCCTTCCAGCTGAACTTGATCAAAGTATACGATATAAACTTCACCTGCTTTAATTTTGGGATGGTTAGATACCTCATACAAATGTTTTGTGATTTGCTGCCCCATTTCATGAAACCCCATCTCCTGTTCAAAAAATTGCCTGGAAAAGTGATAGAGCTCGTTCAGTTCCAAATCGCCGCTACTGTGTGTGAAGTGATAAACTTCATTTACCTTTTCAAAGGGCGTAAGAAAATACTGCATTAATAACTTTGGCAGTATCTCATCCTGCAAGGGCAAAGGCTGATCTGATAGAATATAGTGTTCATCCAGCATTTTATTGCCTATGCGATGAATAGCGAGTTGTGTTAAAGAAGCGTCAAAAAAAGATAGCATATATATATGTAGATAGATAAAGAAGGTGACAAAATTAGCATATTTATTTTGCCATAAAAAAGCGGTGCATAAATAGTAACTGATATTGTATGCTGTTCGCCCAATAATTCCAGTTATGTGCCCCGGGTCTGGCAATATAATCGTGTGGAATGTTTCTGTCTAAAAGCTTTTGATGTAGTGTTTTATTCACCCCATAAAAGAAATCTTCGGTTCCGCAATCTATAATAAGCGACAACTTATTCGGTTCTAGTAAGTACAATAAATTCGTTACCGTATTTTTTTCCCATAAATCGGGATGTTCTGCAAAGGTACCCAAGCGCTTAGCTAAATCCCAATTATTTGGAAAAGGCCGAATATCAACACCGCCAGAAATACTTCCGGCAGCACCAAATAAGTTCTGGTGTCTAAAAGCTAGGTATAGCGCGCCGTGCCCTCCCATACTTAAACCAGTTATTGCTCTTCCTTTTCTATCTTTGATAGTCTTATAATGTTGATCAACCCAGGTTAGCAGCTCCTTTGTTATGTAAGTTTCATATTTAAAGCTCGGATCTTCGGGGCTATCGAAATACCAACTTCCATATCCCCCATCGGGGCAAACCACCATAAACTGATAGCTATCCACCAATTGCTTCAGGGCCGGCACTTGTTTTATCCAGTCAGCATAATTTCCGCTGTAACCGTGAAGCAGGTAAACCACGGGGAATTCAATTTTTCCATCATAGGTATCAGGAGTAATCACTACGGCTTTTATCTGTTTATTCATAGCCTTACTGCTGGTTAGCACTGTATCAACTTCTGCTGCTTTGGCGAGAAAAGCCAATAAAAATAAACTGACCGCTATTAATGTTCTTTTCATAAAATACAGGTATCTTTTTTTCCTGCTAAAATAGTGTTTCTATAGCCACTTTAAAAGTATTGCAATGCGCATCAACAATATTTTTAATATTTGGTGAATATCCTCCACCCATGCTTACCTGTACTGGCAAGCCAAATTGCTTACAGTAACTAAAAACAAGCTCATCCCTAAGCTTACATCCGCGTTGCGTTAGGCTTAGCCATCCCAGTTTATCAGTTGCTAACACATCTACTCCGGCCAAGTAAAAAATAAAATCGGGTTTTACCTGATTGATGAGCGACTTTATGTTTTTTTCAAGTATCCCAAGATATTCCTCATCCCCTACTCCGTCGGCCAAACCTATATCGAGGTCTGATAACTCTTTTCTAAACGGAAAATTCCGTTCGGCATGCATAGAAAAAGTAAATACTTCTGCTTTTCTTTTAAAGATCTCCGCCGTGCCATTTCCTTGATGCACATCCAGATCGATCATCAGTATCCTCTTAGCTTTTTTCTGTTCCAATAAATACTGTGCGCCGATAGCCTGATCATTTAATAAACAGAAGCCTTCTCCCCAATTGCTTCCTGCATGATGAGTACCTCCTGCAACGTTAAAGGCAACGCCATTTGCCAAGGCAAAATCGCATGCTTCAATCGTTCCTTGTGCAATACAGGTTTCCCGATTAATTAGCTGTTCTGACAAGATGAAACCTGTACGTCTTATTTCTTTAGCTGTTAAGTCTAGCTTCTTTAATCGCTCCCAATACAATGGGCTGTGAACCAATGTAATAAAACGTTCGTCTATCGTTGATGGTTTAAAAAAATCATACTGTTCTACTACTCCTTCATATAAAAGTTGTTCAGGAATCAGCTCATATTTCATCATCGGAAAACGATGTCCGATTGGTAGCGGATGAACATATATGGGGTCAAATGCTATCTTTAACAATTACTAGTATTTTTTTTAATCAAGCTTCAATAACTAACACTATGGGTTGCTTGTATCTTTAAATGTATTATAGTTTACGCTCTTTCTTTTTGCTAAGTAAGGTTTATCTTGTATTGAAGAATAAGCAGTAGCCGTTTTAACAATAGCCAATAAAATAATTATCATTCCAAATGACCCCAAATAAATAATCGAATGTAAAGCCTCTGTGTCGGCTTCAAATCGTTTCATGATGATCCCGTAAATCGCCCAGATAATTACTAATCCATAAAAAATATTATGCCTAAAATAAACCACTACAGCACCGATAACAGTAGCCACCATCAACAGTGCATAACTAACATATAGATTAACCCCCATATTGGCTAACCATCCTAAACTGGCCAACCAGGCAGCAAAATTAGCTAATGTGGCTATAGTTATCCAACCGAAATAAAGGCTAAGGGGTAATTGGGTAATAAATAATGATATTTTTCCTTTTTTGGGGTTTAGTAATCGTAAACGGCGGTCAATGATATAAAGTGTATAAAGCTGTACCAGCAATAGCAAAAACGATATGCCAGGCATATCATTTAGCCAAGTATATATCCACAAGCTAATTGCCAATTGATTTATAGCAAAAACCCGTCCCATTTGAAGTACTTCTTTGTTTGTACTATAGTTTTCATCTTTTTTAATGGCCTGCACTAATTGAAAAATTAGCATAACCAATAGGCCAAGGTATATTAATGACCAAATGGAAAAAGTAAAACCAGCGGGTGTGATACCAGTTTCATATTTTGCCGATATATCTGTCATATTGTATATACCAACGACATCTGTTTGTCCCAACATCGACATGGTAAAAGCAAAAAGAAACGTGACAATATTTAGAATGGCAAGCTGTTTCACATAGCTCATAACTCTCCTCCTTTTTTATTGCTTAACAAACGGATAGGTATAAAGTTCAGCCAAATTAATGTAGTAAATTAATTACCTTTTTAAGATAATTTTCGTCGATTTCATCGAAGTTGTCCAGTTTATCACTATCTATATCTAAAACGCCAATCAATTCGCCACCACGCCATAAAGGCAATACAATTTCTGATCTAGAAGCAATACTACAGGCAATATGTCCTGGGAATTGATCGACATCAGGAACGATAAGTACCCTGTTCTCTGCATAGGCAATACCACACACACCTTTCCCTGGTAGAATTCTGGTGCACGCTACCGGACCTTGAAAAGGCCCTAAAACTAATTCCCCAGACTTCAGCAAATAAAAACCTACCCAAAAAAAATTAAACTGACTTTTCAAAGAAGCAGCTATATTAGCCAAATTGGCTATTAAATCATCTTCTCCCTCCACTAAAGCCTTTATTTGGGGTAGTAACGACTGATATTGTTCTTCCTTTGTTCCAGTACTAAATACTAAATCTTCTGCCATGGATCGATTCATTAATTTATGGTTCAAAGATATTCATTCAAGTTCAATGATATTGCTCGTTAGATGCAATAATTATGTTGCCTAGCTTATCATCATATTCGAGTAAGCGATATAGCCAAGCACTTAACTATCTAAAAACCATTGTCACTTTTGTTTCGAAAATATTTTCGAGCATGGGTTTAAAAATAATTTGGGCATTTTCCTTTGTCTTGCCTAGGAGATCCATCTCCTGAGCATTTTTCAACAGCCTTTGTTCGGCTAATTTATAAATCCCTTCAACTAAATTCTGGGTATCGCCGGGCAACCATGCTCCTGATATATCGTAAACTTTCGATTTTTTATGGTCTAAACGCACATAACAGATTTCAGGCTGTGGTAAATAAATAGTTACCGCATCGGGTCCATGTTTAACAATATCATTTTCGGTGATCTTTCTCAGATCAATACATCCCGCTACCTCGCCAACGGCGATAAATAGCACCCGTTGGTCTGGAAAAAAATACCGCAGCTCCTTGCGCTCTATAACATCTTTCATCGTATATTTAACCAATTCCAGTTTACCAATATCGGTAATGCGTTCTATCATTACATCTTCTGTTAACACAGATTTTTGTGCTCCCAGGTCAAACTTATGATAGATAAGCCAGCCCGCAGCCAAAAGTATACACAATAAGAGCGAGGTGCCAATGGTGTAAATAAATCTTTTAAACATCTTATGTGTTTTTAGGGTTGAACAAACATTTCATTAAAAGGTTTAATGCTGATCGAAGCTTAAAAGAAGATCATAACATTTTTTCAATGAGAAATAAGATAAAAAATCGTCGGGCAATTATCCATTAACTTTATCCTAAATTTTCTATCTTTACTTTTGGATAGTAAAAAGCGTTAATGAAGTAACACGAAGTTAACAGTTAGTGAATAGCGCTAAAAGGTTAAAGTAAATAAGGTTTTATTTGCTTTCGGATGATCTATCATAACAAATAACAAGCAAATAATCCAGATAGCAAAATACTCAAATGAAAAGAAGATTGGTCATCAAAAATCTCCTGATAATAGCAGGAGGTATAGCCATTTTACCATCTTGTTCAGAAAAGCCAGGAACAGCCTCTATCCAGTTAGTTAATCTAGACGTTAATGCAGACCAAGAAAATCTACTGGCAGAAATTGCGGAAACGATCATTCCACACACGAACGGTCCTGGCGCCAAAGATTTAAAACTACATTTGTTTGTATTAAAGATGGTTGACGATTGCCATTCGGCAGAAGACCAGGAACGTTTTATTCATGGGCTCAATAATATAAACAAATTTGCACAAACAAAGTTGAACAGATCTTTTCAGGACGCTTCTGTAGCACAGCGCGCGCAACTCTTGCAAACAATAGAAAACGCTAAAGACACTGATCAGAATATCCGAAGCTTTTATAGCATTACAAAAAACAGAACCATACAAGGTTTTCTAAATTCTAAATACGTTATGACCGATTTAAAACAATATGAATTGGTTCCAGGGCGATACAATGGGTATTTCCACGTAAAACAAGCTACCAAAGCAAGCTAAATTAACACAAAAATATGCCGAATTTAAATACCGACAGCGTTAAGGAACGTACTTTTGATGCTATTGTCATAGGATCGGGAATAAGTGGCGGCTGGGCCGCAAAAGAATTTACCGAAAAAGGGTTAAAAACACTCGTTTTAGAAAGGGGGCGAGACGTTAAACATGTGGTTGATTATCCTACAACTAACCTGTATCCCTATGAGCTTGAACACCGTGGTGAAGTTCCGCTTGCCATTCGAGAAGCTGCACCTATTGTAAATAGATGCTACGCATTTAGGGAAGACGCTATGCATTTTTTTGTTAAGGATAAGGAACATCCTTATATACAAGATAAACCTTTCGATTGGATAAGGGGCTACCAAGTGGGCGGAAAATCCTTACTATGGGCAAGGCAAACGCAGCGTTGGAGTGATTTCGATTTTGAGGGGCCCGCCCGCGATGGCTTTGCAGTAGACTGGCCTATACGATATAAAGATATTGCCCCATGGTACAGTTACGTGGAGCAATTCGCTGGCATTTCGGGGAATCGCGATGGCTTAGGTGAGCTCCCTGATGGCGACTTTTTACCCGCTTATCCATTAAATGCAGTTGAAGACTATTTTAAGGGTGTGCTTTCTGAAAAATTCACCGGACGGCATGTCATCAGCGCCCGTTGTGCCCATCTTTCTAAACCCAATGCTATCCATATTAAGCAAGGCCGCGTGCAGTGCCAAAACAGGATATTATGCCAAAGGGGTTGTCCCTTTGGCGGGTATTTCAGCAGTAATGCGACAACCATACCTTGGGCCATGAAAACCGGAAATTTAACGCTCCGCCCGTTTTCTGTAGCACATTCTATTTTATACGATGAGCAAAAAGGAAAAGCCATCGGCGTAAAAGTAATTGATACGAACACCAAAGAAGAAATTGATTATTTTGCTAAAGTAATTTTTGTAAATGCAGCAGCACTGAATACCAATTTAATCCTTTTAAATTCCAAATCAAACCGCTTTCCAAATGGCTTAGGCAATGATAACGGTTTATTGGGCAAGTATGTCGCTTTCCATAATTATAGCGCACGTATAAGCGCGGAATACGACGGATTAAAAGAATTCAAAACAGACGGAAGAAATCCAGCCGGCGGTGGTTATATCCCAAGGTTCAGAAATGTTTTTAAACAAGAAACTAACTTCCTAAGAGGTTATGCCGCAGGTTTTTCGGCGTATCGCAGTACGGAGCGCGATACCGCACAAGTAGGTGATGCATTAAAAAATCAGTTATTGAATCCAACATTAGGCCCTTGGCGCGTAGGGTCGCACATGATGGGCGAAACTATACCTAAAGCCGAAAGTTATGTTGCATTAGCAGCGGATAAAAAAGATGATTGGGGGATTCCGCAATTAAAAATAGCGATCGATTATGATGATAATGATGCAAAAATGAAAGCAGATTATATCGAGCAGCTTACAGAAATGTTTACAGAAGCAGGCTTTACCAATATCAAACCCAATACCGCAAGTCAGGCCCCCGGATTAGATATCCATGAAATGGGCGGCGTGCGCATGGGTAACGATCCTAAAACATCCCTACTAAACAAATGGAATCAGCTGCATCTTTGTCCTAATGTATTTGTTACTGACGGTGCTTGTATGACCTCAACTTCCACTCAAAATCCATCACTCACTTATATGGCCTTTACCGCAAGATCAGTCGATTATGCAATAAGTGAATTAAACAAACAAAACTTGTAATCTAGCAATAAATCTATTGCGAGGGGTAAAATATGTATAATCGATATTTTGCCCCTTGTAACATTTATGCTCATTAGCCAGTTGCCCAAGCTAGCAATTAAACTTTTTCGTGATCATGCTGTCATATACAATAGAAAACAGATTAAAGGAATTAAACTTTGAGCCATGAAAACATCAAGCAATATACGGACTTTACTTTTATCGCTAATCCTTTTATTTACCTTCGGCATGTTGCGGAACGCAAATGCGCAGCCTGGCATAAGTGTTTCTTTCCAGCAGTTTTATGATGAACTATCTCCCTATGGCGAATGGGTTGACGACCCTGATTACGGCTATATTTGGGTGCCAGATGTAGAACCAGATTTTCAACCATATGCTACAAATGGCCGTTGGGTCATGACAGATTATGGAAATACCTGGGTTTCTAATTACAATTGGGGGTGGGCCCCTTTCCATTATGGCAGATGGAATTATAATAATAGATTTGGATGGTCTTGGGTTCCTGGTTATGAATGGGGTCCGGCTTGGGTAAATTGGAGAAGTGGCGGTGGTTACTATGGATGGGCACCTCTCGGACCTGGAATAAGTATTGGCGTGAGCGTTAATATTCCTGCAAATTTATGGATATTCGTTCCTCAACGCTATTTATTAAGTTCGTCTATACATCGCTACTACGCACCAAGAAGAACCATTGTTAATGTATATAATCGCACAACTATTATCAACAACACCTATGTGCGCAATAATCGCACCTATGTTAGTGGACCGCGTAGAGCCGATATACAACGAGTTACCCGTACCTCGGTTCCGGTACATCGTATTACCGACGCGAGTAGGCCTGGAACGGGAAGAGTTTCCGGCAGATCTGTTGAAATATACAGACCGAATATTACGAAAAACGCACAAGCAAGACCCAGTAGGACTGCTAGTGCCAGCAATACCCGCACGAGCATAAGGCCTAGCGGAAATAATACTAATAGTACCAGCAGACCAAGCGTAAGCAGACCTAGCGGAAATAATACTAATAGTACCAGTAGACCTAGCGTAAGCAGACCAACAACAAGTAGTCGTTCTACTAATAATAACCGGGCTACGGTACCTAGTCAAAGATCGGGTACAGCTACTCGCGAAAATAGCAATGTCAAAAGCACAAGGCCATCGGCCGGCGCCAACACAAAGCCTTCTCAAACAAGAACTAACGGGAACAACCGTTCAACGAAACCCACACCTAGTAATTCAGGACGGGTACAACCAAGTGTAAAACAAGAGAAAAAGCCATCGCCCGCACCCAGCAGACCTGCTCCGCAAAGAACTACTCGGCCATCGAGCAATTCTAGGCCTACGGTACAACCAAAGCCGCAACGAAGCGAGCGTCCGGCTAGTAGCAGTTCAAGAACGACAAGAGGAAATACCAGTCCTTCGAGAAGTACTAGAACTTAATTTAAAAAATTTATCATAGAAATGGCCCATATGCTTGTGCCATTTCTATGATTAAGGTTTAAACCTTACCAGTGTTCTCTTCCCGCTTCCTACTTCTACGCCCTTCAACTCTATATACTTAACATCCGGCTTCCAAAAAGTCCCGCCGTCTCCAATACGTATAAAAATGCGTTCAAGAATAGCCTCCTTATTATTAATATCAGCATAAACCCGAAACATTCCTTTTGCATCCTTCTTTAAACGCAAAGGTAATTTGCTGTAGGCAACAGAGCGTACATCGTAACTTCCATCGGCTAATTTCTTAGCATTAATACCATAGGCAAATTTACGCTGAATAAAATTCAGCTCCTTTTTCACGCCTCCTTCAGGATACCTGATCCAAAAAGCGGAAATAGGCGTTGAAGTATCTATTTTCCCATTTTCGCCAATGTTCAAAGTATAACAGATGGTGTTGGTATTGGGATCACGCTGTATATAAAACAACAAATTATCGATATCTCTAGGTGTAGGAAAAGAATCAACATAGGCATTCGGGGCCTCATAACGCTCAAGTAATCTATTAGAAGCGCAAACGCTTGTACTAAGAGACAAAAGCCCTGCTATAAAAATGCTATAAACTAATATTTGAAAATGCTTCATTATAAAAAAATATCGTTTTACCAAACAAACACACAGCTCACAGCTGTTATGGCTTATTTTTCTTAAATACCCAATATCGTTGCAGTGTATAATTAAAACCCAATGAAACCATAATATCTACCACAATCCTACTAATTTTGTAATCAATACGTGCTCCCTCTGTAAGCAGATAAGTACCCGAGGATTTTAATAATATACTTCCGCCTACCATGGAAGCAAATTTTATCATTTGTACCGTTAAATCGTTCTTTCCTCGACTCCCATTTGCTTCAAAAGTCCAACTGCGATTAATAGTGAAGTTTACGATGGCGCCGATAAATCCGCCAACTACAATCGAAATAGTGTAATGAATATGCAATAATTCGGTACAACCAATCATAACTAGATAATCAACTATACCTCCAAAAAATGCAGAAAATTGCGCCTTAATAAATGTTAATAAACTACGCTTCTTCAACATAGGAAGAGGTGTTCTTAACTGCTTTCTCTGCTATGTCGCGCGCATCGCCAAGTCGCAATAACTTTTTAGTATCTACAATATTTACGATAAATAGAACAGCAACCACCAAGGCGGAGAATATATTTACCGTTCCTGGTAATAATACTTCTAGAATAAAAATTGCACTGATAATCACCCGAATTTCGGTTGGACCAACTACCCCGGCATCTATTGTGTATTTATCCGTTATTTTATACCGTAACAAAGCAATGATCATAGCCCATCCGTATAATGCCACAAAGAAATAAGATAACAGCTCATAACCATTTCCGAGATACACTATAAAACCAACCCCCATGATAACGGTATTAATCCAATCCATAATGATATCTAGGGAGAAACCATACCATTTCCTTGGAATATTCCGATAATAAGCTATTCGTCCGTCAAGGGAATCGCCAAACCAATTTACCACCAACCCTAATACGCCCAATAGGAGATAAGAGCGATACGAGTAATTAGCTGCTAAAAAACCAACTAACACTAGCAATCCTCCCAAAACGCCTATTCCGGTAAGTATGTTAGGTGTAATAACCTTGGGTACTTTAGTTACCAAATAAGAGATAGCCCTTTGCTCTGCACTTTTAAGTAGATTTGTGCGTTTTCTATCCTTAAAAATATTTCTACTGTCTTTTTTGATTTCTTGCGGATTTTCCGCCCCCGTTCTTGCAAACCGATCGGCTGCAGAATTATTTTCTTTCATTACCTTTTACATGATATCGACCGACAATTAACTGCAAGAAATTAGCCAATTATCAAGATTTCTTGTTTTTTTCAAAATCCGAACCAAAAATAATATCCCAGAATGGAGAGCTTACGCCGTACCCCTTATCTGCATTTTGATAATGATGCAACATGTGGTGTTGCTTAATCCTTTTCATGATACCACTTTTAAAATTGTAATGATGCATGGCATAATGTCCAATATCATAAAAGAGGTAGCCAACAATAAAGCCGGGAAAGAAAGATGACATTTGCACATCATCAAAAAATAATTTAAAAAAGAAATACAAAACAAGCGCAAGCGGAATACTTACAGATGGGGGCAATACCAGCCTAAGCTTATCCATCGGATAGTCATGATGAACGCCATGAAATATAAAATGCATGCGCTCCATTATTCTACCTTTGGGTGGCAAATGAAAAACAAAACGATGCATAACATATTCGATAAACGACCACACGAATAAACCAACAATAAAGTATCCTAAATAGAACCAAATTGATACATCGTAAGTTGCCAATGCTTTCCAGGTAAAATATATAATTACCGGAACAAACAATATTAAGGGCACAGTGAAATGCACTTTTGTTAGTGGTTCCAGCAAGTTGCTTTTAAACATCCTTACGGATTCTTGCGAGTTAGAAACATAATTCTTTGCCATAATACTATTAACTGTAATAAAACCTATCTACCTGCCAATTTCAATAAACAAAAATAAACAAAAAGCAGGTCAAAGCCTATTAAAAATCAAATTTAACACGCGCCCTTATACCCCATTCGGATACATTGGGGTTCTCTAGATAGGTAAACCTTCTTATTAGATCTATCCTAACCAATTTAAATATATTAGTAATACCTACGCTACCTTCTATATAAGGTTTACTACCTAAAGCGTACGTAATAGGAACGCCATTTTCGTCTGCAGAGAACTTGTATACATTGTTATTATAATTTGGATTATTTTCATCTCTTAAACCTCCCCATAAACCTTTAAAGCTTACGACCTCCCGCCATTTCAAACGCTTAAATAGCGGGATTTTATTAAAAATAAAACCATTTAAATAGTATTGCACATTAACCGCAGCATAATGATCGCTCACAAACTCCAAGAAATTCATAAGATTATACGAATTCAATTGATAAGCATAGGTTTGGTTTGCCCGATGGATGCTTAGTAATGGGAATGGAATGTTATCGCCTTTTATATATCCACCTTCTAACGTAATATCCGAGTAACCAAATTGCGACAAATAAACACGCTTAAAGATGTTAGCACTCAAATTATGGTACTCATTTGTACTGTTGAACACATTATTTAAACCCAAATTGTAACGAAAGGTGAAGATAGGATATTTATTAAAAATTGGAATACGATAAACCTTACCTTGATAAAACTGCTCGTGAGGAGCATAACGAAGTTCTACATTCACCTCAAAAGAGGTTAACTCATTTACATTAAAGAGGTTTCCATTAGCATCAGCTTGCTGATAAAGAAGTACGCCGGCCGGCCGTTGTCGCCAATGCGTAAATCCCAACTTATAAGAAAACTTACTTGGAAGTTCGTGTACATATTCAAACTTGGCAATATCATTATACAGCCATCTATTGTTGTCGCCACGTTTAAACGATAATAAGAAATTATCTTCTTGTACAAATTGCAATTCCTGTCCGGGTATTTTGGTGTCGTGCTGATAGCTTACTTTAAAGTAATGCAATGGGAAAGAATAGACCGACTTATTATTTAATGAATACGTAGCACTTCCAAAATATTTCCATTTTTTATCCCGAAAGCCATAGGCTCCATAACCTTCAAAAAACATACGTTTGCTGAAATCCGTAGTTGTACGTCCGCCCAAACGCAGCCGAAACCCTTCAACAGGATTAAAACTGTAAAAAGTACTCGCTGGCCCCATTTCAAACTTACCAAATGATTTATATCCAGCTAAAAGTACCGTTCCCCAATCCATAATGCGTCTAAACGATTTAATAGTTTGCAAGGTATCTACATTCTTATAAATCCCGACCTCGCGCATCTCAAGCGGTATATGACGCACACTCTTCCAATATTCCTCCGTCTTTTTTTCATCTGGATTATAAGCAATCTCTTCATCCTGCCCTTTATAAATACTATCGGGCTGCGATTCGCCTATTTTATATTTTTCAAAAGAGGCTGTACGTTCTCCCAAAATCCCCCCTCCTTTATCGCCAAGCGCAAATTCCATGGTAAGCGTACTTTTACTTAAATGATAGCGACCATCAGGATTTTTATTATACTCCAATTTGGCCTGTAAATCACGCATAAAATTTAAGTTAATATCCTTATTAACAGTCAAATAAGCATTCTGCACTGCATAATTACCGTCCAATGTAATATACAGTTTTCCTTCAAATAATAAATCAGCTTTATTCCGTGGTACAAAACTCAATTCCACTAACCAAGGTTGCTCCGTTTTTACAGTATCACTAATAAAAAACTTGTAAAAGGTAGGCGAATTATTAGCGATAGGACTTAGAAATAAGTTGGTTGTGATAGAAATATCGTTATCATAAATATTGATATCTTCATACAATCTATGCAAATAATTACTTACTCCATCATTATCTATAAAATGTGGATCAAATTCGGCCTTTTTATCAGCCAAAATATACCGCTTCATTTTATAAGGTTTTTTACGGAAATAAATATTGGATAATTTCTCTTCCATATAAGCTGGCAACACATTTTTACCACCTATGGCATTCGAATCCTGTTCAGCAAATAAGAACTGATAATTCCTGAATATTCTTTTCTCTTTAAATTTATCAGATAGATTACTCAAAGCCATGGACAGCTTACTATATTCTTCATATTGAACATAGTCGTAATTTTCCATTTGGTTTTCTTTCTTATGGGCAATCACCTGTCTAATAAGTTCAACAGCCGGATTGTTTTTATTTCTATATCTTCCCTTTTTGCTTGTGATAACTACTTCTTCTAACATCTTAGCATCAACCTTCATGTGTACATTCACCACTTGGTCTTCCCCTTGTACAATTTCTTTCTCTACTGGCAGATAACCTATATAGGCAAATTTCAATTTGGGATGATTCCCTTCTATCTTAATACTAAAATGCCCTTCATCATCAGCCGAAGTTCCTATGGTTGTTCCAGGGATTACAATACTCACATAAGGAAGTGTTTCTTTTGAGTCAGCATCTGTAATAACGCCACGAACAATAGTCGTTTGCGCCGCTAGAAATTGCGTCGATAACACAAAAAAAAGGAGGAAGCAAAAACGGGTAATATTCTTATGGGGCGTTGTAGTAAATATATTCACTTTATTAAATCAATTTGGTAGAGATGTTTGCCACTTAAATTATCATGCAAAATAAAGAATTTCAAATAAGACTATTGTGGTCAAAAAGTCAAAAATTAAAACCTTCGACACAGACGCTCACTAAATATCAATAAAAAGATTGTTGCTCATTTTAAATGGATGGTTGAAGGTGAAAAGAACAAGACTATATTTGTGATAAACACAATCAGTTACATTCCTACATATTAAGGATAGGCCCGCTACTATTATACCAATACGGCTATTCATAATATTGACCAAGCCAGATAAAATTCAATCGAATTAGGAATGGAACAAATTGGTCAATTATACTATATTGGCTTTTCAAATAAACGGTAACGTTTATATAACCTGCCATTGATTTGCTCTATGGCATGATTCATCAAGTAATTATCTTCCAACATCCAAGAACATTCCGCATACCGAAGATTGGTACCTTCAGCATTTTTAATCAATCTGCCATAAAGACATGCTTCTATGCCCATTTTACGATAGCCTTCGGTTACACCCAATAGCAAAACTCTTACGCCGGTCACCTTTTTAAGGCCAAATAAAAGTTTAAATATTCCCGTAGGGAGCAACCTCCCCTTTTTAATCTTGATTAAGATTTGGTTAATGTCTGGTATGCCCAGTGCGAAGCCAACCATCTTATCTCCTTGCTCTGCTATAATAGCATATCTAGGATCTAACAACATAGCCAAATCTTTGGCCATATAATTAAACTCATCATCTGTCATTGGCACAAAACCTAAGTTTTTATCCCATGCATTATTATAGAGTTCTTTTATTTTCGGTATTTCGCTTTTTAAATTCTTCTTATCTATCTTTCTAATTTTAATATTACTTCGCAACAAACGACCTTCTAATGCACCTAATAGCCTAACAGAACGATCGTTTAAATTATTCCGTTCAACCAAATAAGCCAATAAATCCGTTAGTTTAACTAATCCCGAGCCGAGAAGCAATTCTTCATAATAAGGCTTATTATAAGGCATCATGGCTACCGGCGGACGATCAAATCCCTCTACTAATAAACCACAGGTTTCGTTGGTAGATAAATTAACAGGTCCCACTACTTTACTGGCCCCCTTTTCTTTCAACCATTCAATAGAGCGTGTTAATAATGCATCTACTACAGCTTGGTCATTTATCGTATCAAAAAAACCAAAGAAACCATCCTTTGCCCCAGTAAATGCATTATGATTGGTATTGTAAATAGCTGCTATACGTCCAACAATCTTTTTATCCTGATAGGCCAAAAATAGTTGAATGAAAGAGTGTTTATAAAAAGGATGTTTACCTGGCGTGAGCATGTCGCGCTGTGCTATAAATAGTTCGGGTACATAGTTTCTGTCATCCTGATATAATTCATGTGGAAAATCAATGAATGCTTTCAATTGACTTTTAGATGACACTTCAACTATTTTCATGGTAAAAATAAAAGCTTATACCTTATAAATTAATTTAACAAACTATTTGGCTACCTTCCCTTAAGCAATTTTAACAAACTCACTTGCAAACGTTTCACTATATGCTTTTGTTAACTTGTTTACTGCCTCATCTATTTGGCTAAAAGTATGTGTTGCCATTAACGAGAAACGAATGAGTGTATCCTGCGGTGCCACAGCTGGCGAAACAACAGGATTAACAAAAACACCATCTTCTTGTAATCTTTTAGTTATCAAAAAAGTAGCGTCATTATTCCTAATATATACAGGTAAAATAGGGCTTTCAGTTTTACCTAAATCAAAGCCATTTTCTACAAGCTGTCGCTTAGCATATTCTGTATTTTTCCACAAGTTTTCAATGTGTTCCGGTTCCGACTGAATAAGATCTAGTGCGGCCAATACGCTAGCAGCAGCGGCAGGTGTCATACTCGCACTAAACATAAGTGAACGTGCTCTATGCTTCAAAAACTCAATCGTGGCTGCATCAGCAGCGAGAAAGCCTCCTAAAGACGCAAGGGATTTACTAAATGTTCCCATAATCACATCCACATCATTTGTTAAACTAAAATGCGACGCGGTACCTGCACCTTGTGTTCCTATAATGCCTAAACCATGGGCATCATCCACCATCACTGCAGCGTCAAACTCTTTTGCTATTTGTACCAGTTCAGGTAATTTAACAAAATCGCCTTCCATGCTAAATACGCCATCCACAGCAATCAGCTTAACCGCATCTTCGGGCAACTGGCCAAGCTTATTCTGTAAGTCGGCCATATTATTATGCTTGTACTTAACAACTTTAGAAAACGATAACCGGCTACCATCAATAATTGATGCGTGATCACTTTCATCTAAAATGAGGTAATCATTTCTTCCTGTAAGACAAGAAAGCGCGCCAAGATTTGCTTGAAAGCCAGTGCTGAATAAAACAGCACCTTCCTTGCCAACATAACTAGCCAATCTAGCTTCAAGTTCTTCGTGAATATCCAGTGTGCCGTTCAAAAACCTTGAACCTGCACATCCTGTACCATATTTCGCAGTAGCTTTTTGAGCAGCTTCTATAATTTTTGGATGGTTGGTTAAACCCAAATAAGAATTTGAGCCAAACATGAGCACCTTTTTCCCATTAATAATAACTTCCGTATCTTGCCCAGATTCAATTGGTCTGAAATAAGGATAAAGGCCTTTTTCTTTTATTACCGCCGCATCTTTAAAATCTGCTATACGCTTGTCAAAATTTCTACTCATCTAATTAAAATTTAAAGCCTAAAGGCTTATCTACTTTTTAATTTAATACAATTATATTATATGTATATTCTGCAAGTTGCTCCCTATCGATTTAATTACTTGCATAAAACGGTCATGCTCCGGGCTTTTTAGGCTATTGAACAGAACTTTTTCAAGATTTACAATTTTATCTTTTATAAGCCTGGCCAATATGCGCCCTTTTGGCGTAAGCATAACGCAATTTTTTCTTTTATCCGCTATGTCCGTAGTTACACATACCAAGTCTTCCCTTTCCAGATTAGATATTGTTCGTAATACAGACGATTTGTCTCTACCTATCTCATCTGCTATTTGCTGCTGCGGAAGACCCTCCTCTGGTATACTAAACAAAACAGGTAGCTGTTCTATCCTCACATCAATACCTTGCGCAGATAAATACTGATTGGCCTTATTACGTAATAACTTACTTAAGTTATCAAGATGGAATATCGCCAAATCATCATTATTTTTAACCTGATTCATCTATAATAAAAATCGTTTACATGTCAACTAATAACGCCACAAATATCAACCCAATATTAAATTTAAAAAAGGTTAATATTTCGCCAAAATTGGTCATTTTTTCGGTATAAAACTAATGTCGCTTTTTATTTTTTTTACATACGTAGGCCAAAAGTCCGTTTTATAAAGCTATATAATGCATTTATTGCACTAATTTACCATACAATAATACGTCTAAAATTCCGTACTTTTAAAATCTTTTAAAGACTAGGTTATTGATATCATTTGTTAACATAATATTTAAATCCAGAGCAGCTAATTAATAAGCAATTTACCCTAATGAGCAGCAAAAATCCGGATAAATCATATTTTTCATTATAAGATTTCTTTTTCTAGAAACAGTAACGCCTTGTAACAAAATTCATTAGCTAAGATAACAGTATTTTGTAACAAAAAATTATCAACAAAAATAATCGTTGCATTCTCAACAAATTTTACATTAAAATGAAGATGCTAATGAAGAGTGCTTGTTTTTCGGTAAGTAGATGGGTTTAATCCGGTATAACGTTTAAAATATTTCCCAAAAAAAGACATGTCGCTAAAGTTTAGCAAATCAGACACTTCAATAATCGTTAAAGATGGTATACTTAAAAGACTTTTAGCTTCCATAATGACCATTTCCGCAATAATCGAGCTTGCAGTTTTACCTGAAACATCTTTTGTAATTTCCGAAAGATATTTTGCCGTAATAAACAACTTTTTAGCGTAAAAATCAACACTTCTTTCTTCTTTAAAATGATTGGCAACTAGCTTAATGAAGCGAAGCATGACGTCTTCTTTTCTCGAAACCTTTCGATTATGTTCTTTCATATATTTTCGGTACAAAAAAGCGTACTCATACATAAATGCCAAGAAGCCATGTTTTACAACCGCATCATTCGGAACGTTAAACTCATCTACATGGCTGCGCATAAGCATCACTTCAATCAGGTTGTGTAGCGTTTTCACTTCATGTAAAGCTAAGTTAAACAAGGGCATTCCAGAAATTAACAGGTCATAAACATCTTGATGAAATTCTCTAATATTAGCATTAACCAAAAAAGATGATTTATATAAGATTGCGTAAAATTTGCAATCGTCGCTAATGGCTACCAGATGTTTGATCATATTAGGTGCAAAAGCTAATAAATCGTTCTTCTGTAATCTGAAATGCTGTAAATTAATATTTACATCAATAAGCCCCTCATGTACCATAATAACCGCAAAAAAATCTGATTTAAAGGGATTAAATATGTTATAAGGCTTAAATTCTTTAGAATTCAATAAGCGCTTATTAATATGAAAAACTATAAATTCCCTGGAATCATCTTCAGAAAGATGGTGAGAAATTATTTGTGTAGCTTTTTTGTTCATAGTTAAGCAATAGAAAAACCATTACAATAACAAATTGCGCGTCACTTTTTTATCAAACGTTATCCACCCGGGGTAGTTTATTGTTTTATTACCAATTGCGATAGTAGGTTTTAATTTAATAGTAAGTAAGCTTTCCTGATCTTTGCTATTTCCCGAAATAAAATCCGTGATCTCCTGTAAAACAGCACCATTGGAAAGCAAACCGTAAACATTTGCATCGATATTTACCGGCACTACCAAGGATTCTCCCGGATTAACTTTTACCTGTTGATTAACTATCCCTGTTGCTAATTCCTTATCTTGCATAAGCAATTGATATTGAAACTGATTGATACCAGCAAGGTTATTTGTTGGATTAGTGATCTTTAAATGCAGGATTCCCTTTAACGGTATTTCTTTTCTCAGCATTCCCATTGCTACTCCGCCTAGGTTACGCGTGTCAACCCTACCCGATTGTACCATTTTCATCACGTCGGCTCCGGCCAAAAACACACTATCTACGCGCTGAACTTCAAATTTACAGGCTTCTAAAGCCTTAATTTGTTTCGCCTGCTGGTTTATTCCACAAGCTCCTAAAACTAATAACAATATCGGGAACAGTACTCTTTTCATTTTTATACTTTCTTTTACAAAACACAAATGTAAACTATTATCTACAGCTTTAGTGGTTAATATTTGTTAAAGCTTATACGCTACATTTCTATTTTCACTCCACAACTAGTCCAAATAAGCCCCTTGGCGCATGAGTAAGGCTCTATATTTGTTGAAAATTGCGGATTTAGATACAAAGCCCATATATTTATCCTTTTCATCCAAAACGGGTAAAATCCAAATATCCTCCCTATCCATTTTACGCATAACATCATACATATTGGCATCCATACGAACAACATCCAAGGGTGCTTGTGCCAATTCCTTCATCGTTTTTTCGGTCACTTCTTCGCCCGTTAAGATACTAAATAATCGCTCACTATAAATAACACCCAACAATTTCTGTTCGGCATCAACCACCGGAAAAATATTTCTTTTGGAGTGTATGATATCCAACCTTCTATCAACCGGTCGTTCATCAGGATGTAAAACAGTGAAACTGGTCTCTAGCACATACCTTAACTTCATCATGCGCAAAACGGTCTTGTCTTTATCTTCATGCGAAAGCCAATCGCCATGAGCCGCCAAATTTTTTGTATAAATAGAATACTTAATTGTTGCGCGGTTAATAAAATATGAAATGGCCGCAACCAGCATTAAGGGTACCATCAAGGTATAGCCTCCTGTGATTTCAGCAATTAGAAAAATAGCCGTTAATGGCGCGTGCATAATACCGCTCAAAGCGGCAGCCATTCCGGCTACAATAAAATTAGTTTCTGTAAGATAAGTTAAACCGGTTAAATTGATACCGTATGCAAACACAAAACCAAGCAGTCCGCCCATAACCAAACTTGGTCCGAATATCCCTCCATTTCCACCGCTATTGAGTGTAATAAGCGTTGCAAACGATTTAGCGAATAGCGTTACTGCACCGTAAATAACCACCATGAACCCTACGTGCTTATAATCTGAAAAAATACTATTTGCTAACAGTGAATTTGATTTCCCTAGTAACAATTGTTGGATGGTAATATACCCTTCACCATATAATGCCGGAAAAACAAAAATTAACAAACCCAAACTCAGCCCCCCTATCCATACTTTATGATAAGGATTTTTTATCTTCGAAAACCAGCCTTTTACCCAACCATCAACCTTAGAGAAATAGATTGAAAAAACACCTACCAATCCGCCCAAAACAATATAAAAACCAAGTGCAGGCAATACCCATTCATCAGATATCAGGTAAAATAACGGTTCGCTGTACAATACACGCGATATAACCGATGCTGTGGCTGACGCCATTAACAAGGGAATAAAAGCTGGTATAGAGAATTCGGGCAGCAAAATTTCGATTGCAAATACCATTCCAGCTACGGGGCTATTAAATGCACCCGCTATACCGGCAGCAGCGCCACACGCCAATAGCATCGTTACCTCCCGATAGCTAAGTCCGAAAAATCGGGCAACATTAGAACCTATGGCCGAACCACTGTAAGCTATCGGCGCCTCCAGTCCTGCAGACCCTCCAAAGCCAACCGTAAGTGCTGAAGTAATGATTTGCGAGTAAATATTATGCGGTTCTATGCGACTCGATTTTCTGGAAATAGCATATAAAATCGGTGTAATTCCATGCTCAAATTTACTTTTCCGAATAAAACGGCGTACATAAATCGTAGTCAATAGTATCCCTATTAGTGGAAAAGACAAATACAGGTAATATTTATATTCAGATTGTACATCGTTTTGCAAAACCGATGCAATATGAAGTGTTAATGCCTTCAATCCGGCTGCTGCTAGCCCACCAACCAGGCCTACCAATATCGCTAAGATTACTAAAAAATTCCTGTTAGAAATTTTTTGGATCCGCCATTGGTTAATTTTATAAATCAGCCCTTTCTTCTGTCTCAAAATACCTATTTTATTTTCACAATACTAAGATAATCAAGTAATGCGGTATTTGTTACACCATTCATATTATTATTTGTAGGTTGCTTGAATAGTAATTTCAATTCTTGCTCTCCTTTTTCGAGGTGGCTTATTATTTTATTGCTATATCCCCAATCAGACCATTCGTCTTTGCCCCGTTGCGGAAAGATCACGGTTCCTAAAAAGTTACCGTTTAATGCCAGTGTCCGGATAGCACATTTATTATCCGTGTTAATTGGACCATTTCCGTTCGCATACTTAAACGAAATAGCATAGTCACCCTCCTCTGGTATATTAACGCGCATGCTGATCGAATCATTTATAGCGGAGCTGATCTCTATAAATCCTTTACCTGAATAACCTGGATACTTCTTTCTAGAAGCCTTTACAAAATCTTCCATTTCAAAAACATGTGCTAGCCCAGGTGAAAAAGCTGTGTATGGTCTACTAGCAAAAGATTCTAATCCGGTCGAGTCAATAGCAATAACTTGATATTCCGCAAATTCATTTTGTAGAATAGCAATCTCATTATTTTCAATAAGTGTATTTGCTTCGCCATTTTTTAAAACTCTATAGCTTTTTGCACCTTCAATTGCAGGCCATTTCAACAGACTATTTTCATAGCTTAAAGTAGGCATACTGATGGCAACCTTATTGGCTATGAGATTCTTATTCCCTTTGGGAAGTTGATTATCACTTAGCACAATAACAATATCGTGTTGGCCCTTTATATCGCCCGGAATATAAGCTTCCTTTTGCTCCTCCCCATCAATATTTACCGAAGTTATCGCGTCGCCGTATCCACTTATCGTAATGGATAATACCGCATTCCTATACTTAAATTGCGTTAATTTGCGTTCGCCTCTTAAAACTTTGGGAACGTAAGGTTTAAAACGTAGGCCATCCGGGTCAAAATTCATTCCAAAAAGCATTTTATAAACCACAGCTAAATTGCCCGATAAGCTCCATAGCATTTCGCTTGAGTTAACTTGTGTGCGTGTATAGTCACCGTCGTTGGCTCCGAAATTTTCCTTGTTAGTCAAAAAAAGTGCCGTCGGCCTTAAAAGTGCAGCTAAGCCCGCTACTGTAGCCCCTTCATTGGATGCCTTTCCCGCAGCTAAGGTCCAATAGGCCTGCACAAATGGCCAAATCGCGTTATTATGATAGCTGGGGGTAAAAGTTGTTTGGGGGTAAACACATGGAATACCATAAGGCACTACCGGTGTTCTTGTAATGATGTTAGCCTGTTGTTCTTTATCCGCAATATCGAATAAAACAGACAAAGCCTCTCCCAATGCATCGGACCGTTTCGACAGTATTTTATTCACCCCACCGTAAATATACTGTCCATAATATCCCTTATCTTCTAACCAAAAGTGCCTATTGATATTTTGCTTTAAACTATCTGCTAAAAGCTGGTACTTCCCTGCGGTAAGCGTATCCTGAAGCCTTTCTGCCATCGAAGCAAGCACTCGATCTGCCTGAAAATGCACGATATTAGTTCCAAGAGCCATTGATTCATAAATATCCACTGGCTGCATCCATTTGGGATAAGTTTGTTCCCGCCAATTTAAAAAAGTCGATTCCCCTCTCATTAAACCTGTAGCCGAATCAAATACATTGAGCTGGTCGTCTTCCAGCGTGTTTTTTATAATTTCATAACAAGTCTTAAGCCAAGTCTCATCGCCAGTTACTTTATAGATTTCCCAAGCAGCTGTAGCCCAGATTACCCGGTCTGTAGAAACCGGATAAGCCCCACCAGTTCCTGCGTCTTGGATAATACGTTTATTTTTAACCTTACGCATTAAACTTTTTTTCGCCACTTCAGGTTCTAATACCGCCATAGATAAAATAATGCTGTAACTCACATCCCGCGTCCATACCCCTTCCCATCCTTTGCCCATCCTAAAGGTACTATCAGCTTCGATATTATTCTCCATCTCCTCTAAGGATAAATTATAAAGAGCATCCATCATCACATATGGCGAAGTATAAGCAGGGTGCTTACTAATGTCTTTCGTCAATTTCCAATGCTGCTTAGGTTGTTGCGTTGTTGGCTTATTCAAAACTAACGTTATCTCATAAATTCCATCGCCATCATCATCTTTCAGTGCTAGTTCCGGATGGTTAACCAGATTATCAAAATCCCATGATAAAGGTGCAGCATTTCCAGCAATATATACTGCTTTAAAGTCCTCCTTATAAAGTTTTATGCCATTAAAATTGGTAAAGTACCCTTCTTCTTCAAAAGCTTTAAATACCTCGCGTAAATCTAGTTTAACATTTATCTTAGCATTGGTAGGCAAATATATACTATCGGGTACATTGGTTTCATCCTGATAAGGTGTGCCGAATTTAATCAATATGTTTTTTTCCTGCTTGGTGTCGGGAAGAATAACAACAGAGTGGTGAATACCCGAAGGCAGCTCATTATCTTTTCCATTAATACTGAATTTAAAATTAATCCGCGGATTAATTTTTGCACCAGTTTCACTCCTATAATTTGAAATGATTTCCTTATTTGATAAGGCCTTAGATTCATATACACCCTGCACAACCTTATCCGGAAACAAGGTGAATGTATCCGATTGATAGATTTCCTTTTTATTATAGTTGTCGGTACAAGAAAATAAAATCATCAATCCGAGCACATAAAATATATGTAGCTTTAGTCTTTTACTTATTTTCATATATAACGCTGATTATACTAAAGAAATGATCCACATCCAGAAAAAAACTCTATCAGATTTTAGAATTTGGTGCAAACCTAACACAAAAATCAATTACATACAAACCTTTCAAATTGTTTATCTTTGTATATATTGATGATTGGTCAGGAAGCAAACATTTTAATTTAAAGTCCGTATCATGCCCTTCAAAAAGCAAGACCTTATTTATCTGGATCATTGTGCCACTACACCTGTAGATCCGTTTGTGCTTCAAACCATGCTCCCCTATTTTAGTTCCAATTATGGCAATGCCTCAAGTATTTATCATAAAGCCGGCCGAAAAGCTGCACAGGCAGTTGAGCATGCGCGCGAACAGGTAGCACAGCTTATTCATGCTTCTCCAAAAGAAATTACATTCACTTCGGGTGCTACAGAAGCTATAAATCAAGCGCTTATAGGCGCCTATCACCATTATCGGACAATAGGTAAGCACATCATCACCTGCCAAACCGAACATCCGGCAGTTATTGATACCTGCAACTACCTACGTAAACTTGGCGCCGAAATAACTATGCTGCCCGTTAACGCGTCAGGACACATTAATTTAGAACAGCTCAAGCAAAGTATAACAAAAGGCACCATATTAATATGTCTGATGTTTGCCAACAATGAAACAGGTTTATTACATCCTATTACTGCCATTAGCGCCATAGCTAAAGCCCATAACATTTTATTTTTCTGTGATGCTACACAGGCCGCAGGAAAAGTGCCGATAGATGTTGAACAACAAGACATCGATCTCTTAGCGCTAAGTGCTCATAAATTCTACGGGCCAAAGGGTGTGGGTGCACTCTATATTAAACGCAGACGCGTACCGATACAAATAGGCAGTTTATTGCACGGTGGTAAGCAAGAGAACAACTTAAGAGCTGGTACGCTAAATGTTCCTGGCATAGTAGGACTAGGTGCAGCGGCAGAACTTGTAACAAAAATTTTCACAACAGAAATAAAAAGATTAAGCAATCTACGCAATTACCTGGAGAAAAACCTATTATATATTCCAGAAACTTTTATAAACGGTGATGTAAGTAACCGCTTGCCACATGTTACTAACATCTGTTTTAGATACGTAAAAAGTGTGGAGCTTATGGCAACAGCACCAGAATTGGCGTTATCATCAGGATCAGCTTGTGCCAGCGGTAGCAGAGAGCCCTCTCACGTTCTGCTGGCTATGGGCTTACAACATGATGATGCACACTGTGCCATACGTTTCAGTCTCGGCATGCAAAACAACCAAGAGCAACTCGCAACAGTAATACGCGATATAAGCGCAGCTGTAAAAAAAATAAGAGATAACTCACCAGTATGGCAGATGCGCTTAGCTGGTATAATATAGCCTATAGATAGGCAGTACAAGATATTTTAAACGGAAAAACTTTCACCACACGCACATGTGCGCGAAGCATTAGGATTGATAAAATTGAATCCTTTGCCGCTTAGTCCATCACTGTAATCCAATTCGGTGCCCGCTAAATAAAGAAAAGACTTAATATCCAACACAACTTTTATCCCTTTATCTTCAAAGGTTTGATCGCCAGTTTTTTCACTATTGTCAAAATCTAATTTATAGGTTAGACCAGAGCAACCACCGCTTTCTACTGACACGCGAACAAAGTAAGAAGCATCATATTGTTCATCTTGTAAAATTTCCAAAATCCTATCTTTGGCTTTCTCTGTTACAGTTATCATCGTACAAAATAAATTATTTCTCAAATATCGGTAAACTTAAAACAAATAAAAATAGCTACTGCCTCTTATTTGAAGAATATGACAAGCTATAGACCTTAAAAATAATAACCACGGCATTATTCGCCTATTTGTAAAATAATAGTGATTTGGCCGCTAAACTTCTATATTTTTCTGATATTTAAACCCGACATCAATCACACATTATGCGCATAATATATTTAACCGCCGTTTTACAATTTCTTTTCTTTATTGCATTTGCCCAAAAAAAACCATTGAACCATAGCGTTTACGATGGCTGGCAAAGTATTAAAGCTGCTAAAATAAGTAATAACGGACAATTTATCTTGTACAACATAGTCCCGCAGCAGGGAGACGCCTCTCTCGTTATCACTACTCCTAAAGGCGAACCCTTATTTACGCTACCACGTGGAGAGAACGGCCAATTTACCGACGATGCTGCGTATGCAATCAGTTTAATTAAAGCTCCATTTGCAATCGTTAGACAGGCCAAAATAAAAAAGAAAAAAGAAGACGAGATGCCAAAAGATTCTCTGGCAATCATTTCATTATCAACGAAGCGTATCTTTAAAACGCCAAACGTAACATCATTTAAGCTAGCAGATGGTTCTGCTAACCTTATTGCCTACCTAACAAAAGACTCCACGTCTAAAGACAGTACACAGAAGGTTTCTAAAGCCAAAGATAAGCACAATACCCCCGGCACATTACATTTACGCGACCTGACTACCGGCGAGGAAGACCGCTTTGAAAATGTAGATGATTTCTATCTCGACTACGCAGGCAACCAGATAGCCATTGTACGCAATGGCCGAGATTCGATAAATGACCAAAGTAATCCAGGTTTATTTTTATATTTAATTAAAGAAAAACAGCTTAAGAAAATCAGTAGCGGACATGGCACGTATAAACAAATTGCTTTTGACGATAGCGGTAACCAACTTGCCTTTACCGCCGAAAAAAATGCGGAAAAAGCCTTACAAAAGCCCTATAGCCTTTATTACTATACCCCCGATCGGGATACTGCTACAATAATTGCCGATATTAGTAGTATAGGAATGCCTAAAAACTGGAATGTGAGTGGCAATGGTCATATCCGCTTTAGTAAAAACGGTGAAAAGCTGTTTTTCGGCATAGCCCCCGTTCCACCAATAAAAGACACTACAATAGTCGACTTCGAAGTTGCCAAAGTAGATATCTGGAACTGGAAAGACGATTATTTGCAACCACAACAGTTGGTAAACCTTAAGAAAGATCTAGAAAAGAGCTATCTCAGCGTAATTTATCCAAAAAGAAATCACAATGTGATTCCGCTTGCTTCGCCCGATATTCCTGATGTTGATTTAACAGATAATGCAGATAATGTATATGCCCTGGGCAACACAAATGTTGGCCGACGAATTGCCGCACAATGGGAAGGCGGAACGCAACAAGACTTTTATTTAATTTCTACCATTGATGGTAGCAAAAGAAAAATAGCCGAAAACGTTTATGGCCATGCCCAATTGTCGCCAGAGGGGCAATTTGTAGCTTGGTATAATATGACTACACAACAATGGAATAGTTACGCGGTAAATACCAACCGCATCAGCATCTTGAATACCGACTTACCCGTAAGCTTTGCCGATGAAGACAATGATTCGCCTACTTTCCCTTATCCCTATGGTATTGCAGGATGGACAGCCGACGATAAAGAGATTTTAATTTATGATAAATACGACATTTGGAGCTTTGATCCGAAAGGAAACGACAGGCGGCTGCTTACCAATGGCGCAGGTAGAATCAGTGGGATAACATTTAGATATCACGATATCAAACCTAAAATTGGTTTTGCCAAAAGACAGCGATCAGTCATTATCAATACCGATAAATCTTTCCTCATTAGCGCCTTTAACAACAATAACAAAGAAAGTGGCTGGTACTATACTAATTCCCGCAATAAACGCGATCCGAAAGAAGTGATTATGGGTCCGTACACCTATCAGGCAATAAGTTCTAGCCAAGATGATAAATTGTTCATTTACACCAAAGAGAATTATGAACATTCACCAGACCTATATGCTTCGGGCGATTTTAAAGATGAAACTAAGCTAAGCGCCATTAATCTACAACAACAACAGTATAATTGGGGTACGTCAGAATTGGTAAAATGGACAACACCTGGTGGGCGTCAGGCCACCGGCATCTTGTATAAGCCACAAGATTTTGATGCAACAAAAAAATATCCGCTTATTGCATATTTTTATGAAAAATTATCTGATGGCTTAAACACCTATATCCCACCTACACCTACCCCCTCACGGCTCAATATAAGTTATTTTGTAAGCAACGGCTATTTGGTTTTTGCACCAGATATAAGCTATGAGATCGGTCATCCGGGTAAATCTGCAGAAGAATATGTTAACTCAGGTGTAAGCGAACTAGCAAAGTTCCCTTGGGTAGACGAAAAACATTTGGGCATACAAGGACAAAGCTGGGGCGGTTATCAGGTAGCCCACCTTATTACCCGTACAAACCTATATGCTGCTGCATGGGCTGGTGCTCCCGTAGTGAATATGACCTCCGCTTATGGCGGTATTCGTTGGGGTAGTGGAGTTAATCGCCAATTCCAATATGAAAAAACGCAGAGCCGTATTGGTAAAGACATATGGGATGGTTATGACCTATATATAGAAAATTCGCCACTTTTCCACCTAAAAGCAGTCAATACTCCCGTAGTCATCATGGCTAACGATAATGACGGTGCCGTGCCATGGTATCAGGGTATTGAAATGTTTACAGCACTCCGTAGACTTAATAAGCCCGTATGGTTGTTAAATTATAATGGGGAAGAACACAACCTTGTTCAGCGACAAAATAAAAAGGATATACAAATTAGAGAGCAGCAATTTTTTGATCACTTCCTAAAAGGAAAACCTGCACCGGTTTGGTTGGAGAAAGGTGTACCAGCCACCTTAAAAGGAATTGACTGGGGGTTTGATTTTGTACAATAAGAAATAAAAGCTTCTGTTAACACTATTAAAAGGATGTATCCACCGTAGCAATAAACTACCAAGGATACATCCCACCTCAATAGCCTTACGCTAACATCTTGCTGTACTTATTTTGGGGCTTGCGGCCAAAACGCTCTCTTCTACTCCAGTCTCATACTGTCTGAAATTCTCTACAAAAGCTTCTGCCAATTTATTGGCCTGCAAAAAATAAGCATCTTGATCTTTCCAATTATCACTGGGGCTAAGCAGCCCATCCGGAACGCCCTGGCAGCTTATCGGATACGAAAGACCAAAAATCGGGTGCGTACGATATGCTGTTTGTTCCAGCTCTCCCGCAAGTGCCGCGTTTATCAACCTTCTGGTATAAGCTAGATCAATTCGCCTGCCTATACCATAAGCCCCCCCTATCCATCCAGTATTCACCAACCACACCTTAACTGTAGCACCTTTTAATTTTTCACCTAAAATAGCCGCGTATTTGCCAGGATGTAAAGGTAAAAAGGCTTTGCCAAAACACGCTGAAAAAGTTGCTGTCGGCTCATTTACTCCAGCTTCCGTACCAGCTACCTTTGCCGTATAACCAGATATAAAATGGTACATTGCCTGTTCCACCGTTAATCGGGCTATCGGAGGCAAAACTCCAAAGGCATCGGCAGTTAAGAAAAATATATGATTCGGATTTGATGCTAGCGCGGGATTCAAAGCCCCTGCAATAAAATCGGCTGGATAGGCTGCCCGGGTATTTTCAGTCTTACTAATATCATCATAATTTGGCTTACGGGTTTCATCAATCATACATACATTTTCCAATAAGGTACCAAAGCGTATTGCCTGATAAATCTGCGGTTCTTTTCTAGGGTCTAAACCAATACATTTCGCATAACACCCACCTTCAAAGTTAAATACACCCCGATTATCCCAGCCATGTTCGTCATCTCCAACCAACATGCGCTGCGCATCGGCAGATAGCGTTGTTTTACCAGTACCAGATAATCCGAAAAAAAGTGCCGTATCTCCCCTATCTTTACCCACATTCGCTGCACAATGCATTGATAACACACCTTTTTTTAGGGGTAAAATATAATTTAACACGGTAAAAACAGCTTTTTTTATCTCCCCCGTATATCCCGTTCCGCCAATAAGTATTATTCTTTCAGTAAAATTGATGATAACAAAATTTGGATTCTTTACCCCGTCCGCTAAAGGCTCTGCCTTAAAACTAGGTAAAGCTAAAATAGTCCAATCAATTGCATCGAAGCTTTTTCCCTGTTCTGGTCTCAAAAACAAATTATGCACAAAAATATTCTGATAGGCAGACTCCGTAATCGTTCGCAATGTTAATCGATGCCGGTTGTCTGCACAAACATAACCATCCCTTACGTACAGATCACTCCTATCAATGTGCAGTAGCATCTTCGTTAACAATTGCCGAAAATACAATGGCTCAATCGCCTGATTAACCTCTCCCCACCAAACCGTGTCTGCCGTCTGTGCATCGCATACAATATACCGGTCACCGGGAGATCTACCAGTAAATTCACCAGTATCAGCAGCCAGAGCACCATCAATGGTAAGCCTGCCTTCCTTATTCATGATTGCATGTTCTATCAACTCGGTGACCGATAGCTGATAATGCACTTCCCCCTGGGGATAAAATTTTTGATTCCCTACGTCCAACTGATTAGAAATAGTTGCCTTCATAAATCTTGTGTTTTATTAAAATTTTGAGGCAAAACTACATATTAAAAAAGTGCAATAGCAAATAAAAACCACTAATAATCAGCATGTTGTACAAATTACACCATAACATAAGCATCTCTATCTAATTAATTTATAGTCACTTAGAAGAAGAAATCATAGTCAAAAATATTTTTTAACATATTAATAATATTACACCACAAATAACCACATATATTGATAACAACAAAAAAATAATAGCTATTTTTTACCTATTTAATAAAAAATAAGCAAACATCAAATTGACGGCATACTGTTTTATAAAATTTACTATATTGGCTATTCAAGTAATTCATAAAGAGCATACCTCATGAAACTATACAGCATTGATGCGGGTCTATTTAAGTTAGATGGCGGTGCCATGTTTGGCGTAGTACCTAAAAGCATCTGGCAACGCAGTAATCCTCCCGATGAAAATAATCTCTGCGATTGGGCTGCTCGTCTATTGTTAATAGAAAGCGAGGATAGGTTAATATTAATTGACACGGGACTTGGCGATAAACAAGACGAAAAATTTTTTAAGCATTATCATCCCCACGGCCCCACTTTAGCTCAGTCCTTGGCCAACCAAGGTTTTCATCCCGACGATATTACGGATGTGATTTTAACGCACCTGCATTTTGACCATGTGGGCGGCGCCATAAAAAGAGAAAACAACCAATTGGTTCCAACCTTCAAAAATGCGACATATTGGAGTAATAAAAAGCATTGGGATTGGGCCATATACCCCAATGATCGCGAGAAAGCATCTTTTCTGAAGGAAAACATATTACCAATCCAAGAAAGTGGCCAATTAAAATACATTGAAGAAGGCGAAGTGGTGCCTTTTACAGAAAACATCGCCATCCGTTATGCCTACGGCCATACAGCGGCCATGATGCTTCCGCAAATAAACTACAAAGGAAAAACCCTGTTATATATGGCCGATCTATTGCCATCCGTGGGCCATATTCCGATGCCCTATGTTATGGCGTACGATATGTTCCCTTTACAGACCTTAAAAGAAAAGAGCCAATACCTCAAAGAAGCATTGGCTAACAACTATATTTTATTCTTAGAGCACGACCCCGTTAATGAGTGCTGTACACTCCAACAAACCGATCGGGGTATTCGCTTAGATCAGGTGTTTAATTTAAGTGAACTATAAGCGCTAAACTACATACGCTCGGGCACACGGATTCCTAAAAGTTCCATTCCGCCCGAAAGGATCTTTGCTGTTGCCGCTGATAGATTGAGCCTAAAGTTTTTAGCTATTAAATCCTCTACCTTTAATATAGATACCTCATGGTAAAACTTATTGTATAATTTGGCCAATTCATACACATAATTTGCGATTATAGCCGGACTGTAGTTCGCCGCTGCATCACATATCACATCGGGGTATTTAGCTAATTCTTTGATTAGGTCGCGTTCAACAGCCTCTAAAATTCGAGGCTCAACCAAATGTAATATTGCTCGATAATCTCCCTTATTAAGTACAGATTTTATGCGGGCATGTGTGTATTGTATGAAAGGACCGGTATGGCCCTGAAAATCGATAGACTCATTTGGATCAAAAAGCAGCCGCTTCTTTGGTTCCACTTTTAGTAAAAAGTATTTCAGCGCACCTAAGCCTATCATCTCATATAGCGCTGTTTTTTCCTTTTCAGAAAAACTATCAACTTTTCCCAATTCCTCTGTCCGCTCCCTTGCCGTCACCACCATATCCTCCATTAAATCATCAGCATCAACTACCGTTCCTTCTCTCGATTTCATTTTTCCAGAGGGCAGGTCAACCATGCCGTAAGATAAATGATAAAGTCCGTCAGCCCAAGTTTTGCCCAGTTTTCTCAGTATTTGAAACAACACCTTAAAGTGATAATCCTGTTCATTCCCTACTACGTAAATAGATTTGCTCATGTGAAAATCGTCGTATTTCAGCTGAGCCGTTCCTAAATCCTGCGTTATGTAAACCGAGGTACCATCTCCACGCAATACCAATTTTTCATCAAGTCCTTCTGCCGTCAAATCAATCCATACAGAACCATCAGACTTTCTGAAAAACACACCTTTAGCCAAACCTTCCTCAATGATATCTTTACCTAAAAGATAAGTATTTGATTCATAATAAACCCGATCAAATGTAATCCCCATCTTCTCATAAGTCTCCTCAAATCCATCATAAACCCAACCATTCATTTGCTTCCATAAGTCAATTACTGCAGCATCCCCAGCTTCCCATTTACGCAATAGCTGTTGTGCCTCTTGCATCAAAGGAGCTTCCCGCTTAGCTTCTTCCTCACTTTTACCTGCGGCCTTCAGGGTCTCTATTTCCTGCTTATAATGCTTATCAAAAAGCACATAGTAGTTGCCCACCAATTTATCACCCTTTAAGCCTGTAGATTCCGGCGTTTCGCCATTGCCGAATTTCTCCCAGGCAAGCATCGACTTACAGATATGAATTCCTCTATCATTAACCAAATTAGTTTTGATAACCTCATAACCCGCCGCCTCCAATATCGCCGCTACAGCAAAACCTAAAAGATTATTCCGAACATGTCCTAAATGTAAAGGCTTGTTCGTATTAGGTGAAGAGTATTCTACCATTACACGCTCTCCGTTTTTAGGAATCAAGGCAAATTCGTCAGACAAGACCTGCTTGTTAAACACCGTTAACCAATAACGATCTGTTAAGCTTAGGTTCAAAAAGCCCTTAATAACATTAAAAGACGCTACTTCGGGAGCATTCGCTACTAAGTAATCCCCAATTTCGGCACCTGTTTGCTCCGGAGATTTCTTTGAAAATTTAGTAAAAGGAAACGTAACAACGGTTACCTGCCCTTCAAATTCCTTCCGCGTTTGCTGCAGGTTAATGGCACTTTCAGGAATTTCCTCCTGGTACAATTCTTTTATAGCTTGATGTGTTAAAGATGCAATGAAATTCATGAGCCAAACTTAGATAAACTTGCTTTTATATACAAGTTTGCAAAACAATATATTACCTCGTTAAAAAATGTCGCAATTTTATATTCAAAAATAAAAAAGCTATTTTGTCTCAACATAACATGCACACCAAAAACCAATTACACATGAAACCCGTTCTTAACATCCAAAGTGAAATCGGAACCCTTCGCAGGGTTCTTGTACACAGTCCAGACAGCGGCTTAGGCCAAGTTGTACCCTCGAAAGCTCAAGATTGGCTTTTTGAGGATATTGTCCATTTAAACACCTTAAGAAAAGGAGAATATGATTATTATATAAAGCTTTTATTATACTTCCTTGATGCCCCTAAAATTCAACATTCATCAACAATCGCACAGTCCGCGCTAACATCACGTGCTTTCTTCAAACCCGATCACCCCGATTTTCACCATTCCGATAAAGTCATTGAAATAGAATCGTTGTTGGCCGATATCCTTGCCGACCCAAGCATTAAAAACAACTTAATAGCCGCAGTATGTGCCATAGAAGGATGCAATTACAGGTTACAGCTCCAGCTGATAGAAACCGCCCCAGCTAAACTGGCTAAAATTATTCTCTCGGGCTCCATTAACGATGAAGATATGATTTTCGCACCTGTTCCCAACATGATCTTTACCCGGGATTTAGGTGTGGTTATTAATCAGTACATTTTATTGAACAAGCCAGCCAAAAAAGCCAGAGGTAGAGAAAGCTTGCTCATGCGCTATATTTTTTTTACTCACCCCTATTTTAAAGCTTACCAAAAAAACATCCTCGAAATACCAGATCCAATACAGCATTTTCTGCGCCCCGGCGAAGATGAAGAGCAACGGGCAACACTAGAAGGGGGCGACGTAATGGTCGTGAGTAAAAGTCACGTCCTTATAGGATGCAGTGAACGAACCTCCCCGTATGGAGCCAATGAAGCCATTAAGCTTTTGTTCCAACATCAAGTAGTAGATAAAATAACCCTTATCAGAATTCCCAGTAAACGGGATTTCATGCATATCGACACCATTTTTACGCAAGTAAAGCGTAACATTTGGGTATTATTAGGCACTGTGGCTAAACAAACAATAAACAATCCAAATGAGCCAGTGAACTTTTTCGTGCCTGCAGAACAGCAAAACACAGAAATCATCCAATTTTTTCGCAATTCCCAACAAGCACCAAAACGCTTTGCTTCGCTGGAAGACTTACTTCATGATATTAGTAAAAACGATTTACAAAGTACGGCGGAAACCCAATTCATCTACAGCGGAAACGATGTTTTTCCTTACGATGCGCGCGAACAATGGACCGACTCCTGTAACCTACTGGCTTTAAAAGAAGGCGTAGTTTTAGGCTACGATCGCAATGATAAAACTATTCAGGCCTTCCGGGAAAAGAACTTCCGCATCATAACGGCGCAGGAAATGATCCAATTACTGGAAACGAAAACATTAACGGTTGACGAAATAAGCGATACATTTATCACGCTACCTTCTGCGGAGTTATCCCGTGCCCGTGGAGGCTTCCACTGTATGAGCTTACCACTGTTTAGAGATTCTTTATAAAGATATGAGCGTTTAGACATTAGATGTGAGATAAGTTTTGGTGTTGAATAGTTGAGTGGTTAAGTAGTTAAGTAGTAAAAGAAGAAGTGAATTAGCCAATGTGATGATTAGCCAATGACCTGTTAATGCCGCTGTCATTTAAAGTGATGAGCTACGAGTGTATATAGCTATGACACTCAACACTTATAACATAAAACTTACAACGTATAACTTTAAAAAAAATGAAAACCACCAACAGTATTTTAATGATACGTCCGGCCAATTTTGCTTACAATCCAGAAACCGCCGTCAACAATAAATTCCAGCAGGCTACAGCAGTAAGAAACGTGCAGGACCTGGCACTTAAGCAATTCGATAATATGGTAGTGTTACTGCAGTCCAATGGAATTGATGTTAACCTCTTTCAAGACACCGCTATTCCAGAAACACCAGATGCTATATTCCCAAACAACTGGATTTCTTTCCATGAAGATGGGTCGGCTATTTTATATCCGATGTTTGCCCAAAACCGGCGGACAGAACGAAGGTCTGAAATTTTGCAAGCATTGCAGGGAAAATTTCAACTAAACAAAATTATCGATTTAAGTTATTTCGAAAAACAAAACCTTTTCCTAGAGGGCACCGGAAGCATGATACTCGATCGGGATCAAAAAATAGCCTATATGTGTTTATCACCTAGAAGCACTCGCGAGCCTTTACTGGAATTTTGCCGCATTATGGGATATACGACACTTGTTTTTAGCGCAGTAGATCGCCATAATTACCCCATTTATCACACCAATGTAATGCTCTGTGTGGGCACCAGTTTTGCAGTAGTATGTACAGAGGCCATTAAAAATGATAAAGACCGTATAGCTCTTTTAAACTCTCTTCAACACGCGGGTAAAGAAATCGTAAACATCTCCTATCAGCAGATGGCTCATTTTGCTGGCAACATGCTGCAATTGGCAAACAATTTTAATGATAACCTGTTAGTGCTATCAGAACAAGCATATTTATCCTTAAACAAAATGCAGTTATTATGCTTAGAAAAACATGCCAAACTCCTTTATGCCCCCCTTGATATTATCGAAAAAAATGGCGGCGGAAGTGCGCGCTGCATGATCGCGGAGCTATTTCTACCGATTAAAAAAACAACGGATAAAACTATTGTGACTGCATCCTAATTTCTTGACATCATTTTTATAAAAATCATCCCTTATATATCGACTAAAAATTACATTTTTTATCTAAGTTTGCAAAAATTTTTAATTAAGATAAATGCAAAGCTATCAGGAGTTTCTTGACTTAAGTGTTGGTTTTCCGCAAGACGGATTTGATATCATTGATGATGAACTTTATTTTCATGATTTAAATTTAATGGAAATGATAGAGACCTATGGTACTCCCTTAAGATTTACCTATCTCCCCATTATCAGTAAAAAAATACAACAGGCTAAAATACTGTTTCAAACAGCCATCCTAAAGAACAACTATCGAGGTACATATAAATATTGTTACTGTACCAAAAGCTCTCATTTTAGGCATATAGTAGAAGAAGCTTTAAAAAACGATATTCACCTCGAAACTTCTTCTGCATTTGATATGCCTATGATAGATGCATTGGAGAAAAAAGGCGTCGTATCAAAAGACATAACAGTAATCTGCAACGGCTTCAAAACATTCCAATACAAGCAATATATCATAGATATGTTGCACGACGGGTTCAAGAACATCGTGCCCGTGCTAGATAACAAAGAAGAATTCAACCTATACGATGATGAAGTAGAATTAGATGAACCCTGTAATTTAGGCATCCGTATAGCAGCAGAAGAGCAGCCGGATTCACAATTTTATACATCAAGGCTTGGTGTACGCATGGAAGATATCATTGACTTCTATAATAACAAAATCGTTCCCAATCCAAATTTCAAGGTTAAACTGTTACATTTTTTTATCAATTCGGGCATTTCAGATACACCTTATTATTGGAATGAACTCGAAAAATACGTTACGCTATATTGTAAATTCAAAAAGATTAATCCGGATCTAGACACACTCGATATTGGTGGAGGAATGCCATTCAAAGATTCTTTGGTGCACGATTTTGATTATGAATATATGGTTAACGAAATCGTAAACCGGATAAAACAGATCTGTGCAGTCCACGAAGTTATGGAACCGGATATCATTACCGAATTTGGTAAGTACACCGTGGCCGAAGCTTCAGGGATCTTATACAAAGTATTGGGTAGAAAGCAACAGAATGACCGTGAGAAATGGCTCATGTTAGATGGCTCTTTCATCACCAACCTACCCGATGTATGGGCGCTCAATCAAAAATATATACTACTACCCATTAATAATTGGGATTCAGAATACGAAAGAGTGAACCTTGGCGGCATTACTTGTGATGGGCAAGATTATTACAACCAAGAGGCACACATGAACAACGTGTTTATGCCCAAAACAAGAAAAGTGCAATACTTGGGTTTCTTTCATACCGGTGCCTATCAAGAAGTGTTGAGTGGTTATGGCGGCATCCATCATTGTCTATTGCCTTCACCCAAACATGTAATTGTCAGAAGAAATCGAGACGAAACCTTCAATTTTGAAGTATTTGGCGAAGAACAAAATTCTAAGCAGGTGCTCAAAATTTTAGGTTACCACTAAAGTAGTTAGCTAATTGGTTGATGAGCCGATTAGCTAATCTTTTATACGCTTCACTATCCTTAACCGATGTGTATATTTATTTAACTCTTTAGAGAAAATCCCTGTATTATCAATGCTGTCTATTTTAACTCTGCCAGAAGCATGGATAATTTCCTCCTGATTAAGCAGTATACCTACATGGGTAATCTTGCCTTCTTCATTATCAAAAAATGCAAGATCGCCTAGCTGGGCCTCCTGCAAAAAATCGACAATAGTACCTTGTTCGGCCTGTTGCCATGCATCCCGTTTCATTTTGATTCCAAAGTGTTTAAAAACCAACTGCACATACCCTGAACAATCTATCCCGAACACAGATCTACCACCCCACAAATAGGGCGCATTCAAATAAAACCGACAAACCTCCTCGGCTTCTTGCTCAAAGTCTTCCCGATCTGGAATTCTGGAAAGTCCTAAAAAAAGATAGTTGGTATCGTTAAGACAAAAACTATCATCATCTAAAAAAGGTAAGGTACTGCCCGGTAATAGGTGTAAACTTTCTTCCTTTCCCAGTTTAAGCAACATAGCATGAGTAGAAAGATCTGCAATATGCTGTTCTTCCCGCGTCAATAACTCAAAGTCCTCCTGTTCCAGCACCTCTTGTTGTTTAGCATCTATCCAACCTTCATAAGCATCATAAGACAACCGTACATATAGGTAATCATCCTGTTTATCTAAGACTTCAAAGGTCTCACCAAACAACAATTGGGATACCATCTCACTTTTATTCCCTACATTAGCCCTTACCGGGATAACAGGCAGGTTACAGATTCCACACACCATGGTATAAATTTAGCTATATTGTACAAACTTAGCTAAAATGCCTTTTTTTCACAAGTGTTTATTCTTCGTGTTCAAGCTTCCTCCATTTAATGGCGTAGGTATAGGCAATTTACAACAAAGTATAGAAGACGTTTACAGGTGTAATTGACAAACTTGCTGAAGGCTTATTTCCTAGAGCTGATTGCTCATCATCCTAAAACATTTCTCTTACCCATTTGTTAATAAGTAACCTAAAAACGACAAACCATGGCAGATTTACCTTTAACACCACAAACCAACCGCATACTGATAGCTGTGGAAGACAGTAAGTATTCAGAAAAGGCTGTAAGATATGGCTATCATTTGGCGCAGGCACTTGATGCACAGGTAGCACTCGTACACGTTATAGATCCTCCTACCAATAACACATACGGAGCCGTAGATCCCATTATGGGGATAAACCCTATTTACATTCCCGAAATGAACGAGGTACAAGAGCAAGCATCCGCAGAATTATTAGCTAGATTGGCCGCTATGTGGCCTGGTTTTGAAGAAAGAGTAACTAAAATCAGCAAATTGGGACAACCTCGAAGGGAAATATTAACAGCAGCCAACGAGTGGCAAGCAGACCTTATTGTGTTAGGTACACATGGCCGCACGGGCTTCGATCATTTTATTTCGGGCAGTGTTTCGGAGGGAGTGGCACGGCATGCTATTTGTCCCGTTATCATTGTCCCATATAAAGATGAAAATCAGTAGGTAATCGCCCTGCCAAAAAACACAATATCATCATATAAGAAACATTACACGCCTGCTTCTTATATGATTTATGAGTACCGGGACATAAGTTTACCCTTCAGCATGTAACCAAGCTTTCTTAGCTAGTAATTCTTCCTGAGTTTCTCTAATGTCCTCATCATCAACACAACAATCTACAGGGCACACAGCCGCACATTGCGGTTCATCATGAAAACCTACGCATTCCGTACATTTGTCCGAAACGATATAATATATTTCGTCTGATATAGCTTCTTGGGCCTCATCAGCATTTAAAGTAGTACCATCACCAAAATCAATTACCCCATGCAGCTCCGTTCCATCAGAAAAACGCCAAGCCATACCTGCGTCGTAAATTGCGTTGTTAGGGCATTCTGGTTCACACGCTCCACAGTTAATACACTCGTCAGTAATTTTAATTGCCATTATCTTCTTAAAAAATCCGTTTATACCTTACTTTTGCAAAAACATTAATTATTAATAATCTACAAATTTAGTAGCTTTTTATTAAAAACTACACAAACTTACTGAAAATATAACATTTTAATCGTTTTTCTGTTTTGAAGATTCATAATTTGACAAGCCATAAACGTATTTCAGCCTTTAATGCATTAGGCGAACATATGCGTCAATCATCCAGCGAACTACATAGTCTAATTGCAGAGGTGTGTCTGCAGAACAATTGGTTTACTCCAGCCTATACACAAGCTGCTATAGATGCCTTGGCAAATAACTTAACTATAGAAAAGTTAAGCAATTGGCTTAAGCCGTACCAAACTGCACTCGATACCCCGAGCAACAAAACCGTAGGTTTAGTACTTGCTGGCAATATTCCTTTAGTTGGTTTTCACGATATCTTGGTCGCCCTTTTAGCTGGCTTTAAGGTCCAGTTAAAATTATCGTCAGATGATAAGCTATTAATTCCTTATCTACTGAATAAGCTTATTGCTTTGGAACCCGACTTTGCACCTTTTATCACCTATACCGAGCGATTAAAAGATTTTGATCTAGTTGTTGCTACGGGAAGCAATAACACCTCACGTTACTTTGAATATTATTTCAAAGACGTACCCCATATCATCCGTAAAAACAGAAATAGTGTAGCCATTATCCATGGCGATGAAGATCAGGCTACTTTAACAAAATTGGGCTATGACCTATTCGATTATTTTGGTTTAGGTTGTAGAAATGTTTCAAAAATATATTTCCC
>Ga0182736_1000782_pt1 | contig 40445 bp, 37 predicted proteins | sample eDN5th30CKraftBY_FD_128882 | JGI IMG/M metagenome (GOLD analysis project Ga0182736, IMG submission 128882) | Enriched backyard soil microbial communities from Emeryville, California, USA - eDNA 5th pass 30_C Kraft BY (version 2) (version 2) | ecosystem: Environmental > Terrestrial > Soil >... | reverse complement strand
GTATTTAAAACCTCTGGAACAGCCTGAATATCAGGGAATAGGTTTACCAAAGGTCCCCCCCCCCCCCAATCATTGAAGTGCCGGCGCGCAATCAGCCGACGTCAAGGACTTCTCAAAAAGCCTGTCGGCCTGATCCAGAAGGACGTCATGCCACGCCACCTTATTGCGGTAAGCGGTAGGGATGCCCGAATAACCAACGAGCGAACCTGCGAGCTGTCCGGTAATCGCTGCCGTCGTGTCTGCATCTCCACCCAGGTTGGCTGCAGCGAGGACAGCCTGATTGAAGTCGATGGATCGGGAAGCGCACCAGAGCGAGGCTTCAAGCGACTCGATCACGTACCCGCCTGACCTGATCGCTTTACGGCTCTTGTGGCGCCAGGAGCCATTTGCAACGTCAGAGACCTTTCCTGCGTATTGCTGGTCACGTGGGCTGAACACATCCGATCTTGCTGCCCCCTCGATCGCGTCTGCCAGCAGTTCCGCCCAGTAGACGCAGGCGTCCACAGCTTCAGGTGCCGCGTGTGTGACCTTGCTTTGCCTTGCTGCGATATCCCGCAGTGAAGCCCGGTCGTTCCAGTACCTGATGGCGACGGGAGACAGCCTCATCAAGGAGCCATTGCCTGCCGTCATGGGGTCGGCAGAGCCTGCCTCAGGATTGCCGGAAGTCCTCCACCGTTCAATTGCCTGCCGGGTGGCGATACCAATATCGAAGCACTCGCCCGTACAGGAGAAGGAACCGCGCCTGTACCAGTCTTCAAATCGTTGCATCAGGGCATACTCACTGAAACCTGACGGATCGTTCAGGCAATCAGCGAGGGCAAGAGCCATTGCTGTGTCGTCGGTCCATTCTCCGGCCTGGAGGTTGAATGGCCCGCCGCCGACCATGTCGTGCAGTGGACGGTAGTTGTCCCGTTGGCTGAATTCCAGGGTCGTCCCGATGGCGTCCCCTACGGCAAGGCCGATCAAAGCGCCTCGCGCACGATCGCGAATGGCTTCCATGGTTCTCGAGGGCAGGTACTCAGCAATGAACTGTTGCTCACGGACGTACCGCTCCTGTTCTGACGTCTCGATCGCGCCAGGTCGGGCGCGACGGACCGACGCGATCGCGCTGGATGGTTCGAGTCCCAGTTCCACCAGCAGGCGCGCAGCAATCATGCCTGCGCGTCCCAGGCCGCCACGACAGTGAACCAGAACATCGAAGCCATGGCGAAGCTGTGACCGAAGGGCTTCACCAGCCACCCTCCACTCAGATTCGAAACCTGCATCCGGAACAGATACGTCGCGGATCGGCAGGTGTAGCCATTGCATGGAGCGGTGGCGTACTTCATCCCCAAGTTCAGAAACGCCCAGCAATTCGAATTCATGATCTTCAATCAGTGTGACGATGGTCGCGGCGCCCCAGTCGCGGATGGCATCCAGATCGATCCCGAGATCGCGATACCATCCGCCACCATAGAGCGACGGTCCCTTTTTGCCAGGGCAGAATGTTACGCCGATACGGCCGAAGCCTGCGCCTGCGGTGACCTCAGCAATTTGCAGTGGATGTGTTACGCTTGTCTTGTCCATGTTCCCCCCTGTCAATGAATATGAAATCCGATGCGCCGGCTGACATCTGGCTTCAGCGCAACTTCACGTTCGAGCAGACCTGCCAGCTCATGTGGATCGCTGATGCCCAGGATGTCTGCCTGACTCCTGACGATTGCGAAGTCTCCCAGCGTCAGTTGCTCGATCCCCAGTAGAGAACATGGGGCCTCGCACGAGAAGAAGCGCTGAAATGCCAGGCTGATCTGATGCCGCTGCAGGGCTTCAAATCTGGCCTTGAACAGGAAGCGCCGGTAAACGGCCGGGTCAAGTCGTGCTTCCATATTGCTGGTGACTGCAAACGGCAGCGGATGTCGTTCCATCCATGTCAGCATCTCATTGACCTGGCTCACTTCCCACGAATGACATGCGCCGGTGCGATCGGAGAGAAGTGAATCGGCCTCATCGAAAACGAGAAAGTAATTTCCGTCACCAGCCTCGGCAAAAGCCGAGGCTATTCTTCTCTCCGTTTCCCCTACATATCTGCTGAGCAGGTCCGATGCGCGCTTTTCCAGCACGTCCATTCCCAGCAGTTGAGCCAGGTGGCGCGCGAAAGCAGTCTTTCCTGTACCGGGCAGCCCGGTAAACAGAAACGACAGTCTTGTGCTTCTGGAATTGACCACCTTGCCCGCAAGTTCGGTCAGATCTACGTTCGCATACGCCAGCAGCGGGTCGAAACATGATACGAAGCTCTCTTCGGTCGGTCCAGAACCGTCAATGAGTTTCTGGAGTGAACGAGCTGCTGAGATCGCCATCTCGGCACCGCCCCGTCCTATGCTTGCAGCACGAAGCGAGGAGGAGATAACGGCAGGCGCAGCCGATATACGCGCAAGCTGCGAGACTGAACCATCATCGAGTTGCAGCCCGCACGCTTCAGCATGCTGTCTGATGATCCGCTGGCTTATATGACGGCCTGGCTTGCGGAATTCGACAACACGGATCATGCGCCGCACGATAGCTTCGTCGATCTCTTCCGGCTTGTTCGTGATCCAGACGGTGGGAATGGCGCAGTTTTCGATCAGCCTGTTCAGAAAGATCTTCGAGCTTCCTCGCCTTCCGTCAGAAAGGAGCCCCACACCTCCAAGTACATCCTCAGCTTCGTCAACAACAGCAATGACGCGTCCAATCCGCTTCCCGAGCGCAGACAGCAAGGACAGATGTGCGATACGGTCATTGCGTCCTGGTTCATCCTGGTCCCTCGTGATCTCACCGGCAAAAACAACACTTGCACCACAGGCGCTTCCCAGCAGGGTGGCTAGTTCGGTCTTTCCGCTACCCGGAGCCCCGTAGAACAGGAGGTTGACACCCGTGACTCTCCGGTCAAGACTTCCCTTCAGGATGGCGATGATGTCATCCACATGGTTCCCCATATGGTCGAAGTCGGCGACGGTCAGCTTCGGCCGCGGTGCATCGCCAAGCAACAGGGTGATCAGCCCATCCGGGCTTGTTGTGCGTTCCCGAAGCAGGTTGAGCACCAGTTCGGAAGGTGCAACGTCCCCGCCGCCGCGATCCTCGATGAGCCCAAGCTGAAACAACTGTCCGTTTCGAGAAAACAGCCGGTGAAGGACGGGATTGCGAAGTCCGAGAACTGCGCCCACCAGGGATGCCTTCACTTCATCGCTGTCGCCGTACCCCTCGGTCAGCGCAGTCACAAATGACATGAACGGCCGGAATTGCGTCAGTCGGCACACCGCACCAAGCGCCAGCCGTTCACATTCCTCAAGGTGGAGCACCTCTGCGAGCCAATCTATCCGCGCCTGGAGGGCTGACGGAGCAGGCAGTCTGGGATAGTTCGAATCTATCTCCGATGATTTGAGCTGGATCCGTGGATCATCAAAATCGTCGGTTGAAGTCTTGCCGAGAGATTTGGCCAATGAAGGAAGAGCAAGCTTCAGACTGGCCCTGTTCTGCTCAAACCACTGAACCGTGCTCGTCTTGAGCTGCAGCTTCCCCCCGGCCCGCGCTGTTCTGAGATAGGTCAGGAAATAGGATTTGAGGATAGCGCGTTCGAACGCGCCAAAGCGAATGTCTATTGATGGCAGCGGACTGAATCTGTTCAAATCGATCCTTCTCTTCGAGGGTTAGCCAACGGAAGGTCCATGCGATGAATGTCCGTTAGTGTAGGTCGCACACTAACAAATTGACTTATGGTCGTCAATACACTAAGTGAAGATCAATGAGCTTGACCAGATACACTGATGGCTATGCCCGTCCGTCCCTTGCCGCGGACATCGCCCTGTTCACCTTGATCAACGGTGCGCTGCATCTGCTGTTGATCGAGAGAGGGCAGGAGCCTTTCAAGGGGCGCTGGGCCTTACCTGGAGGGTTTGTTCAGGAATACGAACCCATCCTTGAGTGTGCCAGACGCGAACTTGAGGAGGAGACGGGATTCAAGGCTGCGCTGCTTGAGCAGTTCGGGATCTTTGACAGGAAAGGGCGTGATCCGCGCGGGTGGTACATCTCCATTGCCTTCTTGGCTATGACGTCAGAAGCGGATACATCTCTCAGTGCAGGCACGGACGCTGCCGACACGCGTTGGTTTCCGGTAGGTCATCTGCCCCGCAATCTCGCATTCGACCACGACGAGATCATCGCTCGTGCACTGACCGAACTACGTATTCGGGCAGAGCGCTTTGACCTGTCGATCCTGAGGCCGCTTCTTGCACTGCTGCCTGAACAATTCACGCTCGCCCAGCTTCAGGAGGCGTTTGATGCCATCAAGAGCGTCAACCCGGAGGACGACAACAAGGAAACGGACAAGCGCAATTTCCGCAAGCGGATACTGGCCGCCGATATCGTGGAAGCGGTTCCCGGCGCAATGCTGCGCGGAAAACACCGTCCTGCACAGCTGTATAAGCCAAGAAAGGATCCCAATTTCCGGGGATGAATACTGGCTCCATCATTCGGGATCATTGGCACCAGCATACCGCGGCTCGTTGGCGCAACGCGGCCAAGATAACAGGGAGGGCTTACCATGAACGACAGGAATCCTTTCGCCAGGCTGATCGAGAGCCGCCTGGCCGATCTGCAACTCACAAAGGCGCAGCTCATAGCCAGGCTTGGCTACAGGAACATTGCCAAGGGGCTGAGCCGGCTGGATCAGGTCTGCCGCGGCGAGTTCAACAAGGCTGATTTCCTGCTCTCCGGCCTGGCCCGGGGTCTCGACCTCGAACCCTCACAGATCGAGGAGGCCAGACTTGCTACACTTCAGGAACGTAGGCAGAGGGCGGAAGAGGAGGAGGCTCGTTCATTCCGGCCATACGCCATCTTCCTGACGGAGCACAGGGTGCCAACCCAGATTGTTATCGCGGGGCTCATCGGTGCAGACCGCCAGCGGTACGTTTATTTCGACGATGACGCTGCACCAGAAACCTTCAAGGATGCCGTCCTCGCGGCCATGCCTTCGGCCATCCCGGCCTTCGGCCGCGTCCTTGGCTTTATAATCAACTATCGAATTGATCACGCTGTGGAGTACGACACTGGAGGGAGTATCGTGGCAGCCTTTGACCGCCGCAGGAGCGTCGGCCACATCAAACTTTCCTTGTAGCAAGGAAGCAATTGCAAAGAAGGGCAAAAGCGTAGAATAATCTCGGAGTGTTCTAATGGGGATCTTTCTAATTAAATTTTAAAATTCAAGATGATCTCTCCTCTGGAACAATCTTATGCAATCCGATAAGAAATGTTTAACTCAGCATTTATACAGGCATAATCTTCTGTCGTATTTGACCAGCGGGCTAGTTGTAACGCCTCACTTCTCTGAGGCTCGACGATTGCGTTACGTTTGAGCTCCTAAATTCTTGCCGATGCTGCCGATCTTTGGCAACTCTGAAGATCCTTGTTGCCTCCTCCACGAACATCCTTCCATCCGCCCGTTCTCTGTCAATTTTGAAGGAACTGTTACAAATGACCGGGTTTAGTTCTCCAGTGGGACAGCTCCAGGCTATGGGTTTGCCGTCGGCCCAGCCACCGGAATACGGCCCGCGTTGAAAACAAACTCAGGTATCAGAACGCTCAGTATTCTTTGGCCGTACATGCTTAGTCTCGTCCGAATGCAGTAGGCCAGTTGGACCCGAATGTGCCAACCTAGAATTTGTGCTTTTTGGAAAAGGCCATATAGCGTTCGGGAGGAATAATGGTAGGAAAGTTGAAATTGGCACTGGCTCTGTTGGGGTGCGTCTGCATCGCTGAGACAGCGGTTGCAGAAAGCCCCACGTTCGAATCCATCGCGGAGGCGGCTAAGGCTGAGGGCGGACTTGTGGTACGCCTGAGCAGTCCCGGCAAGCCGGAGACGTTGACGGCCCTGATGGATGCCTTCAACAAGCGTTTCGGGCTGTCCGTGCAGGTCGATTGGGCACCTGCCAACGCGCCGGCCACCAATACGCGTGTCATAACGGAAGCCGCTAGCGGTCGCGGTTCGATCGACATCATCGGATTGGGCAGTGCGGAAGACGTTGCCACGCTGGTGGATCGCGACCTCGTTGTCTCCTACCCATGGATTGAAGTCTTTGGCAATGAGTTCGCCGGCCTTGAGAAGGCAGTGGATTCCGTTCTGCCGGATCTGAAGAACTATGCATTGCCAGTCCTCGATGCCGTTTATGGTCTCGCGTGGAACCCGGCCATGGTTGATGAGGCTACTCTTCCCAAAACAACAGTAGATCTGCTTGATCCGAAGTGGGCAGGCAAGATCGCTCTTAATTCTTCTTTCCTGAATCCACTTCCATCAATGTCTTATATCATTGGTGCAGACGCTACGCGTGAATATGCTGAGAAACTGCTCAACAATAAGCCGGTGCTGGAGCAGGGCACGCCAGCAGTAAGCCGCGCAATTTCGGTTGGCCAGGTTCCTTTTGGTGTAACCACATATCATGCCGCACTCCGCACCTTGCAAAATGGTGAGCCACAGAAGTTCCGCCTCTTCGAGGACTACGTGTTCATCTTTGAAGGCTATGGCTACATTCCTGAAAACGCGCCAAACCCGAACACGGCACGGCTGTTCCTCGCGTGGCTGGTAACGGACGGCAACAAAATTGCCGGCGAGTTCGAAGCAATGCCTCTGGTTAGCGACTCGGAATCTGCAATCGGTAAGATGGTTGCTGCTCAGCAGGCAAACACCAACGCCAAGATTGCAACGCCTCGCTCTCTTGTCGAGATCCGTGCAACCAACGAATTGCGCCAGACCATCTCGAAGATGATCTCTGGTCAGGTTGCAAAATGATCGACCGCGTCTCTAACCGGCTTATCGATGCATGCTGAAAATTCATGAACTGACGCGCAACTATGTTACGCGTGGAAGAGAGCCTGTACGTGCCCTGAAATCAGTCTCATTAACTGTGGAGCCCGGCGAGATTTTTTCTCTGCTGGGCCCCAGCGGTTGCGGCAAAACCACAATGCTTCAATGCATAGCTGGGCTGGAAACGCCTGATGCCGGAAGTATCCATATTGATAATCAGGCGGTTTTCTCCAGCCGGGATAGTGTACTTACTCCGGCGAATGAGCGCGGCCTCGGCATGGTGTTCCAGTCATACGCGATCTGGCCGCATATGACGGTGGCGGAGAATGTGGCGTTTCCGCTTCAGCAACGCGGGCAACGCTTCAGCCGGGCTGAGATCGAACAAAAAGTGTCCGATGCGCTGGCCATGGTAAAGCTTCAGGAATACGCCGATCGTCCTGCTCCACAGCTTTCCGGCGGACAGCAGCAACGTGTCGCTCTGGCCAGATCGCTTGTTCACAAGCCGCGCCTTTTGCTTCTTGACGAGCCTCTCAGCAATCTTGATGCGAAATTGCGCGACAGTATGCGGGTGGAGCTTAAGCAGCTTATCAATACACTGGGTATAACCGCGCTCTTCGTAACGCACGACCAGACCGAGGCCATGGGTATGTCGGATCGTGTGGCCCTGATGCGCGACGGAAATATCGTGCAGGTCGGGTCTCCCCGCGACATCTACCTGCGGCCGCATACAGCGTCCGTTGCCGATTTCATGGGAAGCGGCAATCTGGTTCGCTGCTCGATCGTGAGCAAAGAACAAGATTGCGTGACCGTTTCCACGCCATTTGGCCATGTGCGTTCGCTTGTTGCGGATGGGCTTCAGCCTAGAGACGCCGGGCTTCTGATCATCAGGCCCAATGCGGTGCTGGTCCATCAGGTGGAAGTTGCTCCAGCGTCTGACACCGGGGCCGTACTCAAGGGGGTGGTGCAAAGCGCAACCTTCCTCGGCAACCACATCGAGCTTGAAGTCACCGTGGAAAACCAGGCGCGGATCATGGTGGCGACCATGCCCTATCGCACGATCAACGTGGGCGAAGTCGTGCATCTTGAACTGCCGATGCAGCAGTGCGTCGTCGTGCATGATGACATGGGAATTTTGGTCAAACAGCAGGTTATCGCCCCTTCCAGCGCTTTGCAGCCTGATAACTAGGAAGGGATCCATAATGGGATCGTTGTCCAATCCCCGTCTTATCAAGTATGTGCTTCTCATGATCGTTTCCGGCCTCGTGTTGGGGCCGATTGCCATCCTTATTCGAACAAGCCTTGCCCCCGCGGATACGCTGCCGTTTGAAACTTCGGTTGTGACCACAGCCAATTTTCTGGAAATTTTTTCCGGCGGCGACACGTTCCAACTTATACTGACAACTGCGATCTATGCCTTTTGCAGTATGGTTTTGGGCGTCGGAGCAGCAGCAATCCTGGCGTGGTTAACCGAGCGCACGAATTTGCCCGGTGCGCAGGCTATCAGGGTTTTTCTGATCGCCTGGATGGCTATTCCGCCGCTGGTGATCGCTTTCGGCTGGATCTTGCTGATCAATCCTGGGAATGGTGCACTCAACGTTTTTGCAAAATCGCTGTTTGGATTCAGTAGTGCGCCGCTGACGATCTATTCGTTCTGGTCGCTGATCGTCATCACAGCGTTCAGCGTGATGCCAACCGCTTATGTCATGCTCAGCGGCCTTTTCTCCAACATGGACCCGCATCTGGAAGATGCCGGTAAGGTACTTGGCGGCCGTCCGGGCAGTATCATGCGTCGCATTACATTACCTTTGCTGACACCGGGCATTCTGTCCGTCGGCATCTTCATGACCATGATCGTGATCCAGGCGTTTGAGATCCCGTTTATTGTGGGCTTGTCCGCTCAGATCCGCGTGCTCAGCACACGCGTTTATTTGCTTGCGTCACCAACAACGGGCATTCCGAACTACGGTCTTTCATCTGCCTTTGGTGTATGCCTGCTGTTTTTGGCCGTGCTGATGATGTGGCTTTACTTCAGAGTTGTCGGCTCAGGTGAAAAATATCGTGTGGTTGCCGGGCGTGCTTTCCGGCCAAAAAAGACGAAGCTTGGCGTCTGGCGTGCGCCGGTTGCGGTGCTGGTCTATGGACTGTTCAGCATCATGGCTATGCCGGTACTCATCATAATCTGGACGAGTTTGACCAACTCTTACGAGGTTCCAAGTATCTCTGCGTTGAGTAATCTGTCGTTCGCGAATTATGCTCGTGCGATCTCATCTCCGTTTGCACGAAAAGCTATCATCAACACACTTATACTGGTGCTTGTCAGCGCCACGGTAGTGATGTTGTTGGGTTCTCTGATCGCATGGTTTTCGGTGCGGGAGCGGGGAGGGGCGGTTCGGATACTCGACGTTCTGGCCTTTGCGCCAATGGCCATCCCGCCTGTCGTTATGGTTATTGCCATCCTTCTCGTCTATATCCGCACTCCGGTCTATGGGACTATCTGGATACTGATCCTGGCGAGCATTACCGTGCAGCTGGCGTTTGCTACGCGTACGATGACTAGCGCCTTAACTCAGCTTCACAAGGATCTGGGTGATGCAGCGACCATCTGCGGGGCTAATTGGTGGACATCGCTGAGGCGGATCACGCTTCCGTTGTTGCGCGTTCAGTTTATGAACGGCTGGATTTTCGTTGCGGCCCACACCTCACGGGATCTCACCATTCCGCTGGTGCTTATGACGAGCAGTAATGTCGTTCTTGTGTCTGCTGTATGGATGATGTGGGACTTCCCCGATCTTCCGGGCGCTGCTGCCATGTCCATACTCTTGGTCATGGGGCTTCTCATCACCGTCTCGCCGGTGCAATTCCTTTTGCTGCGGGGCAAGCACTAATACAAAGTGGTCCCAGCCGTTGGGACCGCACTAAGCTAAGGTGTCGTAAAAACAATATAGCCTGCGTCTGGAAAAGACGCAGGCTATATTTTGAATTGATGGGATTTCTCTTCGGTTATTCTTCTGTCAGTGGGCCGCCGGGATTTGGTTTCGGCGCCACTTCAGCATTATTCTCCGCTACGAATTCCTTGACGTTCCAGCCCTTGGGGGCAGTTTCGGAAGCTTCGAACTGATAGAAGTTCGAGTCCCCCAGCGCCTGATTGTCTTCGCGGAATGAACGCTGGCCACCAACCGTGTCGAAGGTCAGTGAACCGAGAGCCTTCTTGATATCGTCCGTTGCGGTGCTCTTTGCCTGCTCGACGGCTTGTGCATAGATCGAGACAGCCGCATGTGCGATGCCGACGTAGCCGCTCGGGCGGTCATCGTTCTGCATTGCCTTGTAGTCGTCATAGAGTTGCTTGGCGGCCGGAATTTTGTCGACATACGCGCCGTAGTGCCAGTTCGATGCGGTCCAGAAATTGGCCGGAGTGCGCTTACCCAGCGCATTGGCAAGAACGATGTCATTGCCCATGTCCATGAATACCTTGATCTTGCTTTCCCAGCCGAAAGGCCGCGCCTGCTGTACCAGGGTCGCCGGATCGGGGAAGGACAACATCAAGCCTTCAGCAGAACTGGACATGATCTTCGCGATCTCGTTCTTGAAGTCGTTTGCGCCTACCTTGACGGTGATAGGGTCAAGAATGACGGGTTCCTTGCCTGCAATTGCCGGATAGAACTTGCGGATACCAGCCGCGAAGGCGCGCCACTGCGATGCACCGGCCTCGTTATCCGTGGTAATGCCACTCCAGTGCGTGACTTCTGGATAGCGCTGTGCAGCAAGCCGCCCTGCCGCGCGGCCACGAATGGCGGCGCTTTCATTGAGACGGAAGCCCAGCGGATTGTACTTTTCGTAGGTCAGCGGATCGCCGTTACCGTGGATGACGATAAAGGTCGCATTTACGGATTCTAGAACGCCGAATGCTGCTAGAGCGGTGGCCGTGAAGACGCCGCCAAGGAACATATTGACGCCTTGGCCCGCAAGTTCACGGATGGCTGCAACGGTTTCATTCGGGTTGATTTTGTCATCGCGGACGATGAGTTCGATCGGACGACCGTTGATGCCGCCCGCCGCATTGATCTGTGCTGCAGCTATCTCAGCGCCGATTTTCACATCGCGGCCCAGATCCGGTGCGAAACCCGACAGGGGTGCAAGCACGCCGATCTTGATCGGCTCTGCGCCCTGCGCGAATACGAAGCGCGGGGTCACGGCCAAGCCAGCGGCCAGCGCGCTGGATTTCAGTAACTGTCTACGTGTGAATGACATGGGTTCCTCCTCCCAAAGGCCTCAATCAGCCAACTACAAGCTTTCTCATTTGCGCAGGTCCAGTAGTCTGCGCACCTTTTCACGCCCCAGACGGGTGTGCTCGGCCAACGATCCCGGTTCGACGATCTCGACGTCGACCTTTACGCCGAGGTCTTTGTAGAGATCAGCCATCATGGTTTCCCGCAGTGCCTCCTTGTCTACGTTCTGGTCTTTCCGTTCGATGCGGATAATCATTTCTTCGCGACGGGCCAAACCGTCACCTACGTAGAATGCGACGCAGATATATTCTCCCGTTGTTCTGTCGTCCCGGGTGACTGCCGTCTGGCAGGCGAGCGGGTAGACATTGTTCCCGCGCAGCTTAACCATCTCGTCCGCTCTGCCCAGGAACATGGAGAGCTTGCGCGTGATCAGACCGCTCTCGGATTCCTCGCGCGGGGTCATGATCATCAAGTCGCGCAGATCGTAGCGGATTAGCGGTGGCGTCGATCTATGCAAACTGGTGGCTACCACATTGCCGCGCTCACCATAGGGCATAGGCGCGTGAGTGTGAGTGTCCAGAATCTCAATATAGACCGTGTCTTCGCTGATGTGCTTGCCGTTCCGTTCCCGGCCTTCGAAAGCAATCAGTCCAATCTCATGGGTTCCGTAGTTGTCGTAGACCGGACAACCCCATGCGTCTTCGAGCTTTTTGCGGAATTTGCCTTCGATATCTGGTCCCAGATAGGAATGCAGGAAGCGCGTCTTCAGCTGGTGTAGATCGAAGTTCCTTTCTTCCGCAACCTGCGCGAGACGACCAAGATACTCGCCGCGTGCAAACCACCAGTCGACGCCCCACTCCTTGGCGTATTCCAGCTTGCGCTCGCTTGGCGTCACGACCCCGGAACCCGTCGTCAGCGGAATGCAGCCCATCCAGTTGAAAAGGCCGGAAAACGCATTCCAGGCGGAGTTAGCCAACGAATTGGTATAGGTGATCTGGACCAGATCTCCCGGGCGTGCGCCCTGCTCATAGAAAGCACGGGCGGCCTGAATGGCCTGCACTTCCCAGGCGATGGGGTCAAACAGCGTAGGACGCGGCATGCCGGTCGTCCCGCCGCTGGTATGCACCTTCAGAGGAAACTTGCCAAAGTCCGCTCTGGTAAACTTGTAGTGGTCGCCAAATGGCGGTGCGGAAATGAGGGCTTGCTTCAGGTCGTCGCTGTTGAATATCGGAAGCCTTTGAATGTGCTCAAGCTTCGTTATGTCCCCCGGCTCAATCCCGTGAGAGCCCCATAGGCGCTGATAGAACGGAACCTGCCAGCCATCGGCCACCCGCTCAAGGAAGCGGGCTTCCTGCAGGGCATGCATCTCGTCTTCAGACAGCCTGCCAGTCGTTTGTGCAAAGTGGGGAGGAGGCGGGTAATCCTTGACGAATTTGTCCCAGTCGATCGACTTGTAGTAGTAGGGTATTTCCGGTGTCATTAATGCTGCCTTGTGGACGCGTGTCAGATTCCATCGACCAGGATGGCTTTGCCCGTCGAAGAGGAGAAGCGAGCCTGTACTGCCTCCTGATAGGCATCGGAATAATAGAAGGTTCGCGCTTGTTCGTAGGTGGGAAACTCTACGATAAAGAACCGCTCCGGCTTCCAGTCACCTTCCAGGGTTTCCAGTCGACCTTCGGAATTGGCTACGCTTCTGGCGATGAAGCGCCCGCCGAATTTTTCGAGCACAGGGCCCGCGTGTGATCGGTACGCCGCGTACCCTTCGGGATCATGTATCGATATTTCGAAAACCAGATATGCCGCCATCTTTCCTCCCTCGGATCACGCTTGCTGTTAGCCTGAATGGCATTTGCAGCTTGGCTTCCACTATGGCGAGCCTATGAGCGGACTTAGAGGCTGTGATCGTCTGAAGAGACTATGACAGCGGAATTCACCTTCGGGATACTGGCCATCACAGATTGAAAATTCTTTCAATCTTGCTGCTAATCTTGGGAGGGATTAGAGAGGATATGCAGTTCGCCTTTGCACTATTTAACGGCCTTACCGTGGGTATGGCCATCTTTCTGGTTGCCTCGGGCATAACCCTCGTCTTCGGAATGCTGAAGATCCTGAACATCTCGCATGGAAGCTTTTTCATGCTGGGCGCGTATCTTGCATTTTCGATTGTAGGCACCTCTCCCGAGAGCACATGGTTGTTATTTGCGGGCGCGCTGGTAGCGGGGGGCGGCTTGGCCCTGCTCGGCATCGTGGTCAACAAGCTCATCTTCACGCGGCTCCGGGGCGCGGGCGAAGCCTATTCGCTCATAGCGACCTTCGCTCTGCTGATGGTTGTGAACGGCATGGTTAAGCTGATCTGGGGCGTGAACTATCATTCGGTCTATGCACCGGACACCCTTGCCGGAGCCTTCATCTACAACGGCTTCTTCGCTCCTGCCTTCTCGATTTTCATCATAGCGCTCGGTCTCGGCACCTTCCTCATACTCCAGTACGTCATCCATGGAACGCGCCAGGGCAAGATCATCAGGGCGATCTCGCACGATGAGTGGATGGCCGGCCTCGTCGGCATCAACACGCCGCGCGTCTATGGCGTCGTCATCATGGCCGCCTTCTTCCTCGCCGGTGCTGCGGGTGGTCTTCTCCTGCCCAATCAGAGCGTTTCACCGCTACTCTTCGAACCTTACCTGCTGCAGTCCTTTGTTGTGGTCATTGTCGGTGGGCTTGGAAACATCCGCGGTGCGTTCATTGCCTCGATCATGCTGGGCATGGTAGAAGGCCTCAACTTCCTGTTTCTTCCGAACCTGCCCGGGCTGCTGGTCTACCTCGTGCTGGTCGGTTTTCTGCTGTGGCGTCCTCAGGGTCTGTTCTGGCAGCCGGGTGCGCAGACAGCTGAACAGAAAGAGACGATGCATTCGGGGGGAAGTGTCCCCGCGACAACTCCAGTGATACTCACTCCGGGAAAGCTCCTTCTCGCGTTGGCCCTGATCGCAGCGATCGTTGCGGTCCCATATTGGGCTAATCAGGGGCTGGTATTCATCATCGGCATCGTGCTGATCGAAACCGTGCTGGCGCTCTCGTGGAACCTGCTGTTCGGATATATCGGGCTTGCGACTTTCGGCCATGCCGCCTTCTTCGCACTCGGGGCCTACTTCGTCGGCTACCTGCTGGTGCACGGTACAGGTATTCCGTTCCTGTTGGTTCTGGTTTTGGCCTTCGCGCTTGGTGGCGTCTCCTCATGGATCGTCGGTCGTATTGCCATCAACAGGGCCAGCGGCATCGCGCTGGGAATACTGACGCTGTCGCTGGGTGAAATCCTGCGCAAAGTCATCAATTATACGCCCGCCCTTGGCAGCGATGATGGACTTTCCGGCATCCCCCGTCCGTCCATCGATTTCTTCTTCTTCTCGATCAATCTTGGCGCTGAACACTCCTACTACTGGTTCCTGTGTGCGGTCTGCGGCCTCGCCATGCTGCTGCTTTGGGTGCTGACAGTCAGTTCTCAGGGCAGGGCCTTTGTCACGATCAGACAGGACTCCATCCGTGCGGAATTTCTGGGGATAGACGTCAAGCGTTACCGCCTGCGTGCCTTCGTGATTTCCGGTGCGTTCGCGGCCCTTGCCGGGGCCCTGTATGCCCCATGGACGCAGATCGTAACGCCGGATTCGGCGAGCTATCTGAAGTCAACGCAGCCAATGCTGAATACCCTCCTTGGCGGTTCAGGGTTCTTCCTGGGACCTGTCGTGGGATCAGCCGTGTTTGCTGCGATCAGCTATGGAACGCGCACGCTGGTTGGTCTCAGCGAACTGGTAAGCGGCATCATTCTTCTGCTGGTCGTTCTTGCTGCTCCTGGCGGGATCCTCGGAATGGTGTCCAACCTGAAAGCGCGAGTGTTCTCAAAGCTTGGGAACAAATCCCCCCCTGCAACATCCACCTATGCACACGCTACGAAGGCAGGCGATCATGATTGAGTGTCGCTCAATTCACCAAAGCTACGGGACGATCAAGGTCCTCAAGGGCATAACCGTCCGGATTGAAACCGGGGAGTCTTTCGCACTGATCGGACCAAATGGCGCGGGCAAGACGACCCTGTTCAAGGTTCTGACGGGCGAGGTGCCTGCCAATTCCGGGACGATCCATATGGATGGTCGGGACATAACCTCACTGGATGCAAGCGCTCGCGTACATCTCGGCGTCGGGCGAACGTTTCAGGTGGCGCGCATCATGTCAAGCAACACCGTCAGCGAAAACCTCATCATTGCCATTGAAGCGCGGATGCGCTCCCGGCACGAGCCACAGCCGTTTCGCCTCAGCCCAAGCCCGTCAGTGGTTGAGGAGGCGGAGGCGATGGCGCTACGCCTCGGGCTTGAAAACAAGCTGCAAGATCCGGCGAGCTTCCTCTCCCACGGCGATCGCAAACGCCTCGAACTCGGTATCACGCTGTCGCTCAAGCCACGCATTCTGATGATGGATGAGCCAACGGCCGGAATGTCGTCTGCCGACCGGTCCTCGACGATCGACATGATCCTGCGCCTGCGCGAGGAGGACAGCCTCACCATGATGTTGACGGAACACGACATGGAAGTGGTCTCGAACCTTTGTGATCGAGTGATGGTCATGAACTACGGCGAGCAGGTGGCCGTTGGCACTTTTGCTGAAATCCAGCAGAACAGCGCCGTTCGGGAAATCTACCTTGGGGAAGAGGAGTTCGATCTTGCTTAAGGTTCAATCCATTGATGCTTACTATGGCGACAGCCACATTCTTCATGATATCAGCCTCACTGTGCCGCGCGCCGGGCGCGTTTCGGTTCTGGGGCGCAATGGAGCGGGCAAGTCCACCCTGATGAAATCAGTGATGAATGCCGGTCCGCGGGTGGAAGGCGAAATTCTGCTCGACGATAGCAGGCTGGTTGGCAGGCCAAGCTTTGAGATTGCGCGCCTGGGTCTGGCGCTCGTACCGGAAGACCGTCGCATTTTTCCGCATCTTTCGGTTGTCGATAATATCGACATTTCTCGTGCAGCTCTGGCAGGGCGTGAGCCGATCAGTCTCGAGCACGTCATGGCCAAGTTCCCAATGTTGCAAAAGCTGACAACGCGCTTTGGAAGCCAGTTGAGCGGCGGACAGCAGCAGATGCTGGCGGTGGCGCGGGGACTTACATCTCGGCCTAACCTGCTATTGCTGGATGAGCCGACTGAGGGATTGGCGCCCGTCATCGTCAAACAGTTGGCGCAGTCCGTGGTCCAGCTTTGCAATGAATATGGAATTGCGCTTCTGCTGAGCGAACAGAACATCTGGTTTGCGCGCAAGTGCACCCAGAAGGTCTATGTCATCGATAGCGGTCGCGTCGTCTTCGAAGGTGATTGGGAAACGTTCGATCAGAACGAGCACATCAAGAACCGCTATCTCTCCGTTTAAAGGCTTCCAATGACGATTGAACGAATTGCCATGATCGGCGCAGGCAGCATCGGCGGGCCCATCGCTGAAAGGCTTATCGAAACAGGCCATCGGCTGATGATCTGCGATCCTTCTGAACAGGTGCGCGCGCATTTCAAACGCTTGGGATGCGAGGTGACATCCCGTGCGCAGGATTGTGCCACAGCACCAGCAATCATTGCGATGGTGGCCAATGATCAGCAACTGATGGACGCACTGTCTGGACCAGCTGGTCTGCTTTCCGGCCTGGATCCGAACACGCCGGTTAGCCTGGTGATCATGAGCACGGTCTTGCCTGATACGATCAAGGCCGTCGCTGGTTTGTGTGCCGGACACAACGTAAGCTTGATCGACGCACCAGTGAGCGGAGGTTCCGTCAAGGCGCGCCGCGGCGAACTTTCCATCATGGTGGGTGGCGGGGAAGCTGACATCGCGCGTGTGAGGCCAATTCTTGCAAGCGTAGCGTCGAACGTCTTCCATTGCGGCGAACTGGGCTCAGGAGAAACCACCAAGATCCTCAACAATCTCGTGGGCGTTACAAACCTGTTCCTGTTTGCCGAGACGATGCGGATTGCCCAAGCGCTCGGAATGGATCTCCAGCGTCTGACCAAAATCATGGAGCAGAGTTCGGGCCGGAATGCGGGAACGCGCAACTGGGTTGACCGAAAAGCGCTTTTTGCATGGAACAGCAAGGATGAGCAGACGGCACAGTCGGTAGTCCGTGTCACGCAGAAAGACCTCAGAAATGCGTTGGCGCTGCAGGAGGAGACCGGCGTACGCACGTCGCTCCTGAGGGCGATCGTCGAGGCGCATCAACACACGAGCTTCGAGCATGTCCTTGAGACATGGGGTGCTCTGGCAAGTGACCAGAACGCCAAGTAGTTATTCCAGCATTGGGAACCCAACATGTTGCCTACAGAATATCGAGTTGTTGCTAGTGGTCTGCGCTTCCCGGAAGGACCCGTTGCATTGCCGGACGGCTCCTGTCTGGTCGTTGTCATGGAAGGCAAGGCCCTCGTAAGAGTCTGGCCGGACGGCTCCGTAACCAATGTTGCTGAACTGGGAGGAGGACCAAACGGAGCCGCGATGGGTCCGGACGGGAAATGCTATATCTGTAACAACGGCGGCGTTTCGTTTATCAGTGACGAATTCGGTCTGCGGCCAGGAGGGCAGGCTCCCGACTATGTTTCCGGCCGTATCGAACGGGTGGATATCGAAACGGGCGAAGTTGAAGTTTTGTACGGTCACGGCAGTGCCGGACCACTTCGCAGCCCCAACGACATTGTCTTCGATGCTCATGGCGGCTTCTGGTTTACCGACTCCGGCAAGACCCGCCCTCGCGACGCGGATCGTGGCAGTGTCTACTATGCCAGAGTGGACGGCTCAGAGTGCCGGGAAGTGATTTTCCCGATGCTGGTTCCCAACGGCATAGCACTCACGCCTGACCAGAAGCATCTTATCGTTGCTGAAACCCATACGGCGCGGCTGTGGTCATTTGAGCTGGCCGGTCCGGGCGAAATTGTCCGCAAGCCATGGCCTTCGCCGCATGGGGGAACACTGATCGTTGGCATGCCGGGCTACCAGTGGTTCGACTCGCTGGCGCTTGATGCAGGCGGCAATATCTGTGTGGCAACGCTGATCAAGGGCGGTATCACTGTCGTATCACCGGATGGGAGCAAGGTCAGCCACGTGCCGTTGCCGGACCTCTACACCACCAACATCTGCTTTGGCGGTCCGGATATGCGCACGGTTTTTGTCACGTTGGCGAATAAGGGACTGCTGGTGGCGCTGGACTGGCCAACGCCCGGCCTCTCATTAAACTACTAAATAGATAGTGCGGATAAGTAGTTTCGGCTGGCGTAACGTCTACGCTTGAGTGAGCGGACGCAACCTTCATCAGCGACGGCTGTGCGCAATTTCGGGCGCATGGTCGAAGGTGGCCGTTGCCCAGTCGAGGCTATCGAAGACGCGGAAGAAAGCGCAAACGCGTTGCCAGCAGCGCATACCAACCTGCGGCTGATCCAGACACAGCACCGGAGCCTTCGGCAGCCGAGGCGTGGAGCTTTGGCCTGCAGCGGTTTCCGGAGCTTGCCGTTCTCATCCTCAAGCTGCTTCAGCCGCTTCATCTCCGTCGGCAGCAGCCCGTCATATTTCTTTTTCCAGTTGAAGTAGGTCGCCGGGCTGATCCCGGCACTGCGGCAGATGTCCGCCACGGGAACCCCGTCCGCTCCCTGCTTCAGAATGAACGCTTTCTGTGCGTCCGAAAACTTCGATGCCTTCATCGTTCTTCCGCTCCTATCCCAGCCAGGAAACTACAGCAGAAAACTCCATTTCTGAACTGTCCAGTTTTCGGGGATCAGATCAGCAGAATTTTCACGCCTCTAGCAGAGTCTCATTGCGAAGCGGGTGATGCGTCCGCATGCCCGTCTCGGTGGCCGTTTGTCATAGGGGAACTTCCGGATAAACCAGCTTCAACTTTGCTAGCTTGGGGGTTGAATGCGCGCAACTGCCGTCGGAAATGGCTTGGAGTGCTTCCCGTCCAACGCTGGAACGCATGGGTAAAGCTCGATAGATCGGCGTAGCCCAACGACCAACCGATCTCCATCAGCGGTATGTCGTTGGCTGCCAGGCATCGAATGGCGGCCTCGCGCCGCCTCTCGTCGACCAGCTCGCGAAATTTCAAGCCCGCCTGGGAGAGCTTACGCTGAAGCGTTCGCGGCGACATCCTCATCGAAGCTGCGACGATTTCCAGAAGGGTAGGCTCGTGAAGATTGCGCGAGATCGCTTCGTTGACGCGAAGCTTGAAGTCGCCGTTGGTACGCGGATTGCTGATCATGGAGCTTAGCGCGTCCGTATAGCCATGGAACAGAACGGGATTGGCATTTCGCAAGGGCCATTCACTTTGTTCTTCCGGCCACAGAACCATAGCGCTGCTGGCATTGAGGCTGATCGGAACACCGGTAGTCGCACGCAGCTTGCCTTCCGGATCGTCGTTCGGGAGGCAGATCAAGTTGAACTTGAAATCTTCGTTCGCCAATTCAGGATAAAGGCGCAGGATGCACCCGACGGAGACCAGGACAGCAAATTCGCGCAGGTCTGGCTCAACACCCGACGTGTCGAACTGGACGCCAATAAGCCTGTTGTTGATGATAATCGGCAGTACACGCAAACCATGGAACCCAAGCCGTTCTAGATGTGGGCTGCACAATAGCGCTCGCAGCGTGGGCGCCGTCATCAGGATCAGCGCAAACTGGCCGAATGTGGCCAATGAATAATCCTTGCCCATGCGCAGCCAAAGATCCGGTCGATAGCCGGTGATGCGGATGAAGGCTCTTTGAAAAGCACGCTCCTGTTTCGGCGCGATCCGACGATGCAGGGTTTGGGAATGAGGATCAACGCCTGCAGCCTGGATCGCCGGAAGAGGATCAAAGCCCTCCCTCTCCAAAGTCGCGATCATTATTCGCAGACTTCCGTCAGGTAACAGCAGTTCCTCCAACCGGGACGTGGCCAATGAACTCCTCCCTCGTCACAGATGACGTATCAAAGCAAATTTTTGGCATCTTGCAACATATCTAAAACTTAGCTTCGGACTTAACATCCTTGGTAAGGGCAGGTGAGAGAGCCCTTGCACCGGAGGAAAAGCCCGACAAAACAGGGCTTTTGGGTGTTCTGCCAGCGCGCGTATGCGGGCTGGATTGGGAGGAAGCATTGGGCGCGAGAGGAGACGTCGCCGCGAAGGCTGGTATGCGCCAGCTCTTCAGCACGCATGCTTGTTCAACAGCACGATGCATCCGACCGGACGCATGAGGGGTCCCTCATGTGAATGATAATGGTGTCTTCTAGGAGGGAAGTAATGCCAGAATTCAATGAAACCGGTCCCGAGAAAAAGGGAGTGAGCAGGCGCAGTTTCCTGCAGTTTGCCGGCGTAGCCGCCACCGCTACTGCAGTGGTCAGTTCGGCACGGGTTGCCATGGCGGGCAACGGCTGGACAATCGGCCTGGAAGGTGTGCCCGACGAACGCGCCCTGTGGATGTACCGCACGATGCTGCGGTCACGCTGGTGGGAAGAGGAAATGAAGGAGGCTTTCCTCGCCGGCAAAGACGGTCTTTACGGCGCTTTTCACATCTCCATCGGCGAGGAAGCATGCTCAGCCGGTGTTATGGCTGCGCTCAACGAGGACGACTACATCGCCTCGAACCACCGCGGACACAGTCACCTGATTGCGAAGGGCGGCGACCTGTCCAAGATGTCTGCCGAACTGTTCTTCAAGGATTCGGGCTATAACAAGGGCTTCGGCGGCTCGATGCACATCACCGACGTGTCCAAGGGCATCCTGGGCATGAATGGCATTATTGGACCACAGTATCTCTTTGCAGCCGGGGCAGCCTATTCGGCCAAGGTGCGCGGCACCAAACAGGTTGCGGTCGCGTTCGGCGGTGACGGATCGGTCAATAACGGCTGGTACTATTCGGGCCTGCGCAACGCAGCGCTCTACAAGCTGCCCATGATCGCCGTTGTCGAAAATAACGGCTACCAGATGTCGATGCCGCAGCAGCGCACCAACAATCTGATCAACCTGCATCAGTTTGGCGCTGGCCTGGACATTGCACACGAGTCGGTCAACGGCATGGACGTGATGGCAGTCTATGCGGTCGCCAAGCGTGCCGTGGAGCGCGCCCGTAATGAAAGCCTGCCGACACTGATCGAAGCCAAGACCTACCGCTACTACGACCATTCCGGTCTGGCGGGCGCAAAGCCAGGGGTGATGGGTGCCTTCGGTCTGCCCTATCGCTCCGACGCCGAGGTAAGGGCATGGATTGCCGAGGATCCGATCCCGAAGCTGCGCCGCCAGCTGGTCGCGAACAGCATTCTCACAGAGGAAAAAGCCGACGAGATCGAAGCGGAAGTCCGCAAGGAAGTAACGGAATCGATCGAGTTTGCACGCAACTCCGCGGCGCCAGACGCACAGGCAGGACTACAGCACGTCTTTGCCGGCTCGTCCGTGTCCCCGTCGCAGTTCATCGTGTGACCAGAGCTTTAGGGAGAATGTGAGATGGTAAACAAGCCAAGCAACTTCGCGATGCTCGAAGCCCTTCAGCACGGCATGCGCAATGATCCGCACATGACGATGCTCTATGAGTATCAGCGTCCTGTCGCGGCGGGTCCACTGGGTAACGTGATCGATCTCTACAAGGAATTCGGCGATCTGCGAATTCCCGATTGGGGCCCGATTGATGAGGAATGGCATGTGGGCGGTGCTGCCGGCATTGCAATGACCGGCGTCCGTGCGATTGCGCGCGTGCCTTCCATGTGCGTGACGCGGTGCTTCGAACTGGTGTTCAACCAGGTCGGCAAACTGCGCCACATGACCGGCGGTCAGGTCAACATGCCGCTGGTGATCTGGCAGGATGCGGCCGGGCGCAATCCGGGCATGGCGGGCCAGCACGCTGATGCCGGACAGGAAGCGCTCTATGCCTCCATTCCGGGGATCAAGGTGGTGGTGCCTTCCAACCCGTATGATGCGAAGGGGCTGCTCGCTGCGGCGCTGCAGGAGAACGATCCGGTCATCATCTTCCACTATCCGGCAATCGACGGCAATCCGACCGATGTTCCGGACGACAACTACGTCGTTCCGATCGGCGAGGCAGCGATCCGGCAGGAAGGGACCGACCTTACCATCGTCGGTTATGGACCCGCAGCAGTCGAGATCAAACGCGCTCTTCCAGGCCTTGAAGAGGCCGGCATCAGCGCCGAAGTGATCGATCCGCGTACCGTCAAGCCGATGCCGATCGACCCGATCATCGAGTCTGTGCGCAAGACCAACAGGCTGCTCGTTGTCGATCACGGCCACGAGACGCTGGGTACGGCCGCAGAGATTATCGCCCGCGTGGCTATCGCGGTGCCTGGGGCAAAATTCGCCCGGTCAACCTTCCCGGACGCACCGCCCCCCGGTGCGCGCGAGATGATCGCGTGGATGACGCCCGATGCGCCCAAGATCGTCGAGGCTGCAAAGCACATGGTTGCCTGACCCTATCAGGCAACCCCGGGACGCGGGGGAATCCGCGCGTCCCACTCCACCTTCCCGCACATCGCCGTGCTCCAGCTATCCAGAAATCGAATGAACATAATGACACGAGAATTCAAAGACAGCGGACAACATAATTGCCCCAGTTGCGGGCAAGCCATGCGCGCTGATGTGAGCCAACTGCCCATGTGGCTCGGCGCTGAACTCAAGATTATCGAAAACGTGCCGGTCTTTCTCTGCGACTCCTGCGAGACGCAAGCCTTCGAGCCGGATGTCGAAAGCGCCATCCGCACGCTCGTCGCAACCGGTTTCCCCGACCGCCTAGCCGTAAGGGAAGTGGTGGTTCCGGTGTTCGATCTTCATGCGTTCCTCTCAACGAAGACGACAAGCGAGGTTGCCGAATGAGAAGCAAACTCGCCATCCTTGTCGCCGCGCTCATTCCTTTCGCGGTGAGCCAGCCCGCCGCTGCACAGGACCTGAATATCGAAGAAGTATTCAATTGCGCCGCCGACGGGCCGCTCGGCATACAGACGCCGGACGAGTGCGTCGACTCGCGCAATATCCTGCTGAACAACTGCACTTCGTGCCACACCTTCGTTCCAATCGTGAAGGCGCAGAAGTCCGAGGACGCCTGGAACTCGCTCCTGATGGCACATCGCGAGAGGGTGCTGCATATGTCCAACGACGAGTTCAAGATGCTGGGTGATTTCCTGCGCTCCCACTACAACGAGACGGAACCTGTTCCGTCACTCCCGCCTGCTCTTGAAGCGCTCAGCACCAATCAACCAGCGTAGGAGGCGAGGATGATACGCTTGCGAATGCTCCCTCCCGTGCTTCTGGGGCTGGCCCTCGGGGCCGGCTCCACGGCAACTGGAGCAAGCGCCCAGCAGCTTGACCTTGACGAGGTGTTCCGCTGCTCAGGCGAGACGGTCTCGCAGGACAACTGCCTTGCCGCGCGCCAGGTGCTCCTGAACGACTGCACCACATGCCACACCTTCGTGCCTATCGTCATGCAGTCCTTCGACGAGAATGGATGGCGCGGCTTACTGACACGGCATGTGGAAAACGGGCGCGTAACGCAGGTTCCACCCGAGCAGATCGAGAACCTTCGTCTCTACCTGGCGGAGAATTTCAACGGCGACCTGCCGCCGCCGGACCTGCCGCCGGCGCTGCTGGAGACGTGGACCTCTTACTGACGTGGGGACGCCGGGACGGTCCGATCCCGTTCCGGCAACTTGAAGAGAGCTGACACATTGGCGGGAACATGCTGCCCAATTCGCTGAACTTCCTTGCGCTCTTCGGCGCGATCACGCTGGTTCACTACATGCTGCCGCAGCGCCACCGCTGGTGGATGTTGCTTTTGGCCAGCGTGTGGCTCTATTCGACCTTCAACTCGCTTTACCTGCTGCTGCTTGCCTATACGACCCTGGTGGCATGGGGTGTCGGGTTAGCCCTCGAGCGAGAGCGCCGCAGGATCTGGCTGGTGCTCGGCGTCGTTGCGCAACTCGCGGTGTTGATCCTGTTCAAATATGCCGACTTCCTGCTGGAAACGGCCGAGCCGTTGCTGCGCCCGCTGGTAGCCGCCAACGAGGCGTTCGCGCTGCCACGTATGGAGTGGCTGCTGCCTGTTGGTCTGTCCTTCTATGTGTTCTCATGCATCAGCTATATCGTGGATGTCTGGCGCGGAACGCAGAAGGCGGAGCGGCATCTCGGGCATCTGGCGCTTTTTGTTGCGTTTTTTCCCAAGCTGATCGCCGGACCGATAGAGCGGGCGCCCGATCTGCTGCCGCAACTCAAGGCGGGCGGTACGTTTTCCGAAGCGCGGGTGGTGCTCGGCCTGCAGTTCCTGCTCTGGGGGCTGATCAAGAAGGTGGTCATTGCCGACGGGCTGGTCAGCTTCGTTGATGCCGGCTTTTCGATGCCGGCATTTCAATCGGCGGTTACAGTTCTGATCGCCGTCTATTTCTACGCCTTTCAGATCTACTGCGACTTCTCCGGCTATTCCGACATGGCGATCGGCATGGCGGCCATTCTCGGCTTCCAGTTCAGGGCAAACTTCCTGCGTCCCTACATGTCGCGAAATGTCGGTGAGTTCTGGTCGTCGCGCTGGCATATTTCGCTATCACGCTGGTTCCGCGACTATCTCTACATCCCGCTTGGCGGAAGCCGCGCGGGCAAGCTGCGGCAGTATCTGAACCTGATGATCGTCTTCGGGCTCAGCGGCCTTTGGCATGGCGCGGCCCTGACCTTCCTGATCTGGGGTCTCCTCAACGGCCTGTGGCAGGTTGTCTGGCTTTCGTGCCGTCCGGTCATCACGAAGATATCCGCGGTGATGCCTGCGCGTCTCTTTGCGGTTCTTTCGGTGCTGCTCACCTTCCATCTGGTCCTTGTGACGTGGGTGTTCTTCCGGGCTGAGGATGTTGCCACGGCATTGGCCGTATACCAGCGTATCTGGGGTGCGCTGCCGCAGATGCCGAGCTTGCTTGCAGGGTACAACTACACGCCTGCGTTCTGGTATTCGCTAAGCTTAATCGTTGCGCTTTGCCTGGTGGAATGGCTGCAGGAACGCCGTCCGGTCGAGACCTGGTTGCCAGCCTGGCCGCGTGCAGCGCGTTGGTCCGTCTACTATATGGGTCTGGCGCTGCTCGTGGTGACCGGACATTGGGGCGCAGCCGAATTCGTCTACATGCAATTCTGAGGCGACGCGATGGCTTACAATACAGCATTGCCAGAGGCAGCGACAGAAATCGAAAGAGCACGGCCGTTCTGGAAGACTGCTCTGGTCTTCACCCTGATTGGCCTCGCACTCTATCTTGCATTGTTAGCAATCGCCGAGGTGCGCGTACGCGCAACAGGCGAACGCAATCCGTTCTTTCAGATCGCAACGGCCGCGCCCGGTGAAGCTGACGTCGTCATTCTTGGCGCTTCACACGCCATGCCTCTCGGCTTTGAAGGAATTGACACGTTGCTTAAGGAGCGTTCTGGGCGAGATGTCATGGTTCTTGCCATTGAAGGTGGCGGCGTTGTACCCAATGCTTTGTTGCTTGATGCATTGCTGCGCAAGACCGAGCCGCGCACGATTGTCTACGCGCTCGATACATTTGCCTTCCTATCCGGGCAGTGGAATGAAGAGCGGCTGAATGACAGCGACCTTTACGCACGCGCTCCGCTCGATGGCGCCATCATTGAGGCCATGCTCGCGGAGCCTGCCGCATGGCGGAACCTGCCGGGTTATTTGTTGGGCTTCGACAAGGTGAACCGGATCCTCAATCCGGGTGTGGACCGCTCAGAGGCTGAGCTGACCAAGTTCGACCGGACCTATCGCGCCAATGATCGGATCGATGACCAGCGCGTCGCCTACCTCTTTCGGGATGCTCCGGTAGAACTGATGGAAGGCTATGTAGAGCGGCTTGAAGAAATGGCGGATGCATCCCAGCAGGCGGGCAGTGAATTTGCCATTCTTCTGATGCCGGCGCCGCCGCGCTACACTTCTCGGCTGCCGCAGTCGCACCAGGCCGTAATGAAGCAGATCCGGCAGGTCGTGGTAGCGAGGGGGATCTGCGTGATCGACCATACGGGTCTTCTGCAAGGCGATGAGAATTACTACGACACGGACCACCTCAACCGCACCGGTGCGGAAGCTTATGTGAGCGGTGCGCTTGCAGACGTTCTGCGGGCAACAGAGTGGGAAGGCGCGCAAAGCTGCGATAGAGCAGCATGGCCACGATAGTTTTGCCAAGGACTTACGATGGAGTGTGTAGGTCGCCTCTAAACGCGTTGCGCAGCGTGCGTGGGCTTCAACTCGGGCTCTGAAATGAGAGCGTTTGGCGACGATATAGCCAGGCGGCGTGTAAGCAAATTGTCGAGGTTCACGCAGCAGCAATTGGGCGTGTCAGGGTCTTTCCCTGCGTTCCACACCTTGAGGTGGATCCTTCGCCAACAGCAGACACACAGGAGCATCATCTCTGCGCATATGAAGCCTTATCGTCCTCTGAAGAAACGTGGTGCCAAAGTGATCCTATCTGCACCGCTGCGCCTTCTGCTTCCAGCTTGTGTATATGAGCTGACCCATTGGCTCCTGCGGCCAAGATTAGACGGTAATCCTCCTTCGCGTATAGACGGCGCGATCTCTGCAACCTTCATCGGCCTGCTGCACAGAACCCTTTCGGCTGCGGTACGCAGATTGATAGCTGCTTCCAGTTCCGAAGTGACACCCATCTTCCGTGCGTGATGACGATCGCGATTCTCGCCATCATTGCGTCCACCCGATTAAACCTTTGAATGCAGCCAGGTTGACGGGGAAACGGTCAGCTATGGGCTCGCCCGGAGATGCTCTGCCAGGTTAGCATCCATCACAGACGTCCTTGGTAACCCCAGCGCACCTTCCGCATGGACGAGCAAAGGCAGGAAAATGTCTTCTTCCCGATGCAGGAGTTCGGCTCTGCCGCTGAAATCAATTCTTGCCAGCAGCTCGAGAATGGGGGTGTTCCAGACTGCACTCCAGGCCTCAGCGTAGGACCGGGGCTGCTTGAGCAGGGGCAGAGCGCGCTCCTGCAGCTTTGCAGGCTCGATTGAAGGTTCGACCGTACGCCGCGCCTCGTGTGTCGTTCTGTAGGCTGGCCAGAAAAGCTCCTGATCACGCAGATGATGCCAGAGCCGCAGGAGGTGTGCGCCTTCAGAGGAAGGTGTGATGTCAGGCGCGTAGTTCGCAGCGAATTCGGAGCGGAGAGCTTTTGGCGCAACCGCGGGCGAGAGGAGATGAACCTTGCCGACCCGCGCTTCAGCGGCGTCCCACAGGTGGGGCAGGGTAACGACGCCGGTGCCCGAAACTAGCAAGTCGAAATTCTTCCACCCCAGCGCGTCAGCGATTTCGATCGCCTGCTTTGCCCATAGTTCAGGTGTGAGCGCCTGCTCAGCGTCCAACGGGGACTCACCGAAACCGCGAGGATCGAAGGTTGCAACCGGTCGATGCTGGCCCAGGGTCTCGACCAGGTGCTGATGATCCACATGGGAGCCCGGAATGCTGGGCACGATCAGCAGCGGCCTGCAAGCGAGGTCGAGGCCTGCGGCAACGACGTAGCTCTGGCCTGACGCACCTTCCGTATAGTCGCGAATGAGCGAATTTCCCGTCCAGCTGGCTGAGATTGGCTCCGGTGCCGGCTCGCTGGCGTATCCAACGAGGAGCTTGCGCTCCTCGAGTGCTGCACTGGTGTTGTCGCGAGGGAATTCCTTGGTCCAGAGGTTCTCTGGATAGGTAGGCATGGTCTTGAACTGACTATCGCCCGGGCGATTGCCAAAGCAAACGGGTACCTTCAGACGATGGAACGCGCCGCGTCCATCGTAGCGGAAGGCGGACGCATAGATGGCAGGCAGGTTCTCGCCAGCCTCGAGAAACTCCACGGTGCTGCGATGCAGATATTCCGCATCGGGCAAGCCTCGGTCCGCACGCGTGGTTAGCCCAGGCTTGTTCCACGGCCAGAACAGATATTGTTCACGGCACCGATACCATGACCAGATAAGATGTCCTCCGTCGCGAACTGGTGTTGGGATCTGGAAATAGTCGGCCAGATCCTCGTCGCTGTACTTCTTGCCGAAAAGCGGGAAACCATCGCACAGGACGAAGCTTGCCAGATCCGGATGCCGGATCGAAAGTTCAACAGCAATGCTAGCACCGGTGTGGCGACCATAGAGTACAGCCTTGGTAATGCCGAGCGCCTTCATGCCTTCAGCAATGCGATCAGCCACCTTTGAGGTGGTGACCTCGCCTGGAACAGGTTCGGAGAGGCCATAGCCGGGCAGGTCGAAGGCAAAGGTAGTGAGGGATGTACCAAAGATCTCCTGCAGCGGGCGAACGATGCGAGCCGAATTAGGAGATGCATGCAGCAGGACAACGGCAGGGCCATTGCCAGAGCGGACATAGTGAAGACGGGCGTTGTCGATCATGACAAACCCCTTGTGAAAGTTCGCAGCAGGCACGCTCAACTCTCCAGGTTCAAGGATTCCTCAGGCCAGTTCTAGCTGGCCCTGAGGTGAACGATCGGTTCTTCGCCTACACGAATGCAGGCGGCCAAATGGTCGGGTTTGCCTTTGGGTGCCAGTTCAGGCACCACTTGCGCACATTCGGGTGCCGCCATGAAGCAGCGGCTGCGGAAGGCGCAGCCAGAGGGGGGCGACATAGGGTTTGGAAGATCGCCCTGAAGTATGATCCGTTGTGTACGCTGCGAGGCGGGAAGATGGTGCAGCGGTATGGCCGAAAGCAGCGCCCGCGTATACGGGTGCTTAGGATCCTGGAAAACATCCTTCGCGGATCCAAACTCCACGATCCGGCCGAGATACATCACGGCGACGTCGTCCGAGATGTGACGGACAACCGAGAGATCGTGCGAGATGAAGATGTAGGTGAGGCCGAAATCCTTCTGCAGTTGCTTCAGGAGATTGATCACCTGAGGGCAGATTCAACCGGTCGTCGCAACACCCTCGATCATATCTGATTTGAGCAACCCGTCGAGAGCCTCTGCAGGCGTGCGCCAGCCCAGCGTCTTGCGAGGCCTGCTATTGAGCGCATGCGCTACCGCGCTGAGTTCTTCGGCCCCATGCTGGCTCAGATCCGTACCCTTTGGAAAGTATTGTCGCAGCAGGCCATTGGTGTTTTCGTTGCTCCCGCGCTGCCAGGGGCTTTGAGGGTCGCAGAAATAGATATCCAGGCCAGTGTCGATCCGAAGCTGTGCGTGCTGAGCCATCTCGGCACCTTGGTCCCAAGTCAAGGATCGGCGTAAGTGCGCCGGTAGTTCCATGATGGTCTCGGCGATGGCATCGCGGACCGCTTCGGCACCATGCCCCGCAAGAGCCGGTCCGTTCTTGTCGGACTTGTCCATCCCGTGGCGTTCCATGCGTGGTAAGTGCAGCAGCATGGTGAACCGCGTCGTACGTTCGACCAACGTGCCGATCGCTGAACTTCCTAAACCCAGAATGAGATCACCTTCCCAGTGGCCAGGTACCGCTCTGTCGCCGACCTCCGCTGGACGATCGCTGATCATTAGCGCATCAGCAGTGAACGACTTGCCACGGCTGCGAGCACGTTCGCGTGGTAAACGCAGCGCTCGTCCAGAGCGCAGGCACGCCGATAGCTCCCGCTTCAGCGCGCCTCGGCCCTGTATGTAAAGCGCCTGATAGATGGCTTCGTGACTGATGCGCATGGCCGGGTCCTCGGGAAAGTCCAGTCTCAGACGCCGCGCAATCTGTTCCGGGCTCCAGGCTTTGGACCAGCGTCGACTTTGCCGATGAACGGCCCGCCGTCCTTTCCATACCACGACTGGCCCATCAAGGGCGACGCCTTCGGGCGTGGCAATGAGGCCCGCGAGCCGGTCCTGTACGTAATCACGAAGGATAGGATTAGTTGCCAGTTTCGCCACCTTCGGCCGCCGTGCCGCTCGATCAGCATGCCACTGTGCGGTAATGGCGCGATAGTCGAAGTCGCCGGCGCGTGTCGCTGAATTGCGCCTGATCTCGCGCGAGATCGTGCTGGGCGATCGCCCCAACTTGCGTGCGATTGCACGGATGCCAGTACCCCGAGCGCATTCCAAAGCTATATCCTCTCGTTCTCGGAACGCCAGACTTCTGCTTTTGAGTGGCGTCGCTGAGGGCGATAGATGTGTAGGGGGCATGCCGCCTGAACTCCGAAACCACCGGTTCCCAACGGGACCAGAGACGCCGGCTTCAACCGCGGCGTCCTCGCTGGACAAGCCAGCCGCCACCTCTTGCCAGAACCGACACAGGTTCTCACGCTGCCACACCGGTGGCCGACCTGGCGAGGACATTTTCTGCCGCGTTGAGCGCTCCGACTTCCGTCTTCCCGTTGCCATTAACACCTCCTGGTTTGGAGTGTTGCGACGACCGGTTGAATCTGCCCAATACGTGTCAATCAAGTATTCCGAGCGGCTGGCGGAGGCAGGCATCGAGCCGTCGGTCGGCAGCGTTGGCGATTCCTATGACAACGCTCTCGCCGAAACGATCAACGGGCTTTACAAGGCCGAAGTAATCCATCGGCGAGGACCATGGCGCAACTTCGAAGCTGTGGAGTTCGCAACACTCGAATGGGTAGATTGGTTCAACCACCGCCGACTTCTAGAGCCCATCGGAAACATCCCACCAGCCGAGGCTGAAGAACGTCACTACGCCACGCTGGACGCGCCAGCCATGGCCGCATAACTTAAACCAAACGGTCTCCGGCAAACCCGGCGCGGTTCACAGTGAAGGGTGATGTCACGGTAACCTTTGGTCAGAGGCTTCTACCTATGAGCTGTGGCATGACACAACTCATCAGCTACAAGCGCCACCGATTCCGCCCCAGATCATTGCCCATGCAGTTTCGTTGTAGTTCCGATTCCTCCGAGCCTCCGACTTGTCGAGGAGATACGGCTCGAGTGGCGCGCGTTCACGACCCTTCCGCGATCCTGTCCAGGTCGCAAGAGGGGTCTGCTGCCGTGCCGGAACTGTCCTGCCGGGGCCCATATCCGAAAAGGGCCGGGCTGCAACATCACGGTCATTGTTAGCTTATGTCGGTAATCCTCCGCCCCATTCTAAGGCTGGCACTGCATGCCGGTTTGCCCGCCCCTCTGCCTCATCAGCAGAAATGATCTCGGGACCTAGTGTGGTGCGGAGGCGCACCCGATCCTTATAAGCGTGCTTGTAGCTCAATCGGGCGACACCGCTTTTCAAATGTCGCGACAGAAGGATCGCGCCTAGCTGGACCCTACATCAGGTGCCGAACTGGCGGGCGAGCGTAACCTTGAAGGTACGGCCCTTGGCTGGCGTTCCCGACAGATATTCGCGATAGTCCTTGTCAAAGATGTTATCGACGCGCAGGCTTGCCTCGAAGTTCTTGAACGTACCTTCGTCCGGCTTCCACGTCAGGAACGCATCGTGCACCTGGAAGGATGGCGTTGGCTGGCGTCCGAGCGGATCTCCGCTGGTGCGCTTCTGCGCGGCGACCAGCCGGGCCGTCCAGCCGAAGGTCAGGTTCTGGTCCGGCAGGCGTCCGCCGATGGTTGCGGAGAACTCGTGCGGGGCGATCGTTTCGAGCGGTACGCCCTCGGTCAGGTCGTCGCCTCGCGTGTAGGTATAGGCAGCGTTGGCGAAGAAGCGTTCCGCGTCATAGGCGAGCTCGAACTCCGTACCATAGATGCGGGCTTCGCCCGTGTTCGTATAGCGCGGGTTTGCCGTTCGTCCGTTATCGGTGATCAGGTCGCTCACGCGATTGTAGAAGCCGGTGGCCTTGAACTGCAGCATGTCGGAGGGCAGGGCGATGTCGTTGAGCGACACGGAGAAGCCCGCCTCGAAGTTGTTTGACTTTTCCTTCTCCAGGCTCAGCGTCAGCGCACTGCTGTCAAACACCTCGTCGATGGTCGGAACGCGCTCGGTATGGGCGATCGAACCAAACACCGCAAAAGTGTCGTTGATCTTGTAGTGCGCCGCGATCTTCGGCGAGAAGGCCGTGTGCTCGTTTACCCGCGCGCCGGCGATGTTCGTCGGCTCCAGCTTCTGGAAGTCAAGGCGCACGCCGCCGATCAGGGTCAGCCGGTCGTTCCAGATGAACTCGCTCTGCGCAAACACGCCGGTCTGGAAGTCAGTGCCCTGCGGATGGGTGCCCGAAGTCGAGCGCAACGTCGTGCGTTCCTGATGGGCAGTCTGCGAGCCTATGGTCAGGTAGTTTTCGAAGTTCTCGCCGATATAATCGAATGTGTTCTGGATGTTGAACTGATAGGTCTTGTAGCCGAACACGCGGTTGAGGGAAGCCAGCGTGGCATTCGACTGGTCGTTGACGGTGTCGGAGAAGGAGGCGCTGATCCTGAGGTCGAGCCACGGGTTGTCCGTGGCCGGGTTCTCGTAGGTGATGGTGGCCGTCTTGTCGGTGACCTTGCGGTCCACGGTGCCGAAACCGCCGGTGATCGGATCGTCCACGCCAGTCTGGTTGTAGTACTGGTCGTCCGCGTCCGATTGCCAGTGCATGTAGGATGCGCGCAACGTCTGCTCGTTGTTCTCACCGAAATGCGCGGTTCCTTTCACCAGCCCGGAGGGGGCTTCGATATCTGAGCCGGGTACGCGGAATCCGCCTCCGGTCTTGTACTCATCCGCCTTGCGGTAGTTGCCGGCGGCCAGGAATTCTAAGGCTTCGTTCGGCCGGTATGAGAGAATGGCGGAGCTGAGCCAGCCGTTCGGGTTTGAGTCGTAGGTCGATTTGAGGCGCAGGGCCGCGATCTGGCCGTCCTGCAGGAAGTCGGATGCATCCTTGGTCTCGAAGTTCACCACGCCGCCAAGCGCGCCTGAACCATAGAGCGTCGAGGATGCCGGACCGCGCAGGACTTCAACGCGCCTGAACAGTTCCGGATCGGTGAACAGGCCGCCCATTCGGTACTGTTCGAAGAACTTGCTTACACCATCGACGTTGATGATGATGCGACCTTCCTCGCCGCCGGTCTCGGGCCCGCCGATGCCGCGGATGTTCAGGCTCTGTCCGAGCACGCGGTCGGAGCCGGAAAGGTTGACGCCGGGCACATTCTGCAGCGCTTCCGAGATTGTGGTTGCCTGCTGGAGATCGAGCTCTTCTTGATCAACGACCGTGACCGACTGCGGCGTGTCGATGGCGACCTTTTCCACGCCGGCGCCCACAACGATCTGTTGTAGTACGGTCGCGTTGGCCGGCGTCGGGCGAGCGGCTTGTTCTTCCGTCTGCTGAGCGCTGGCTGCCTGAGCCGCGAGAAGTGTGAATGTCGCGATGCCGCAAAGCTTCGCCGCCGTGTTGCGAGCCAAAAGACTCATGCAAACCCCCTTTATGTGGCTTTGCTGGCTGGCCGGGAGGCTCGCTGGCTCAAATTGTAGGAATAAACATGATTGCTTTTATCATGTATTGCGTCTCGTATAAAAGGTGAGTAGAAAAGTCAATATTGAGTCACCGACAAACGCCCAGCAAGGTTCAGGTAGCCAGGCGCTAACATGAGGCACCGCACGTGAGCGCTCATATACCGCTGGACCATAGCCTGCCGACCCAATCGCGCCCGGATGCCGGGGGCAAGGGGCACACTTCTGTTCGTACTCTGAAGAGTGAAGACATCCTCCGAGGTTCAAAAGAGGTCGTGATCGAGCATGCCGGAACGGTCTACCGGCTGAAGCTCACGCGTCAGAACAAGCTCATTTTGAACAAGTAAGGGGGAGTACCCATGACAGGTACGTATTCGCCGGCAGAGATCCGGCAGAAGCGCATCGATCATCCGAAGATGCGTGAGCGGGAGCTGGCCCGCATCCTTGGTATCAGCGAAGGCGAGCTGGTCGCCGCCCATTGCGGCTTTGGCGCGACGCGGATCGAGCCAAGGCTCGCTGATTTTCTGAATGGCATGAAGTCGGTTGGCACCGTGATGGTTCTGACCCGCAACGACGGCGCCGTGCACGAGAAGATCGGGGTCTACGAAGAAATCCAGGTCGGAGCGCACAACTCTCTGGTGATCGGCGAGAACATCGACCTGCGCATCTTCCCGCCCCACTGGGTCCACGCTTTCGCGGTGGAAAAGCAGGTGGAGGGCGAGACGCGCCGGAGCCTGCAGTTCTTCGACAAGTCGGGCGAGGCCGTGCACAAGGTGCATCTGCGTCCTGAATCGAACCTCGAGGCCTATGTGGCGCTCGTGGAGCAGTTGAAGTCTGAGGACCAGACTCCCGGTATCAGCGTTGATCCCTACGAGCCGTCCGCTACGACGGCGGACGAGGCCGTGAAGCCGGAACTGCGCCAGCGCTGGGCAGAGATGGAGGACGTCCACCAGTTCACCCGAATCCTGCGCTCGCTGAACATCTCTCGCCGCCAGGCTCTACACATGGCGGAAGAGGAATTCGCGACAAGGCTGGATCATTCGGCTGTCGAGGCACTGTTCGATCGTGCTGTCGGGACGGGCATCCGGATCATGTGCTTCGTTGGCAGCCGCGGCTGCATCCAGATCCACACCGGCTCGATCCACAACACCAAGCGGCTTGGGCCATGGCTCAACGTGATGGACCCGACCTTCCACCTGCACCTGCGGCTTGATCTGCTGGATGAGGTCTGGGCCGTGCGCAAGCCTGTGAAGGAAGGCTATGTCACCTCCGTCGAGGCCTATGACGCGGCCGGAAATCTCGTTATCCAGTTTTTCGGCAAGCGTCATGAGGGCCAGGACGAGCTCGCCGAATGGCGTTCGCTGGTCGCAGGCCTGCCGCGTCTGCAGCGCGCGACAGCGGCGTGAGAGGCTCCGGCGCAATGCGGGCACGGTTCCTTCTTCCATTTCTGCTGACTGTCTCCATCACAGGCGGCGCGCTGGCGGGGTTCATCTATCCCGCTGCTGCGGCCGACGACCTGCCGGAGCCGTTTGCGGACACCTCGCGGCTGGTTTCTATCGGTGGATCGCTGACCGAGATCGTCTTCGAACTCGGCCACGGCGAAAACCTGATGGGCCGTGATACGACCAGCACCTTTCCGCCGGAAGTGAACGAGATCACTGACGTCGGCTATTCGCGCCAACTTGCGCCTGAGGGCGTGCTGTCGGTTGCACCATCCGCCATCTTGCTGCTGGAAGGCAGCGGTCCGTCAGAGGCGATTGATGTTTTGCAAAAGGCACATGTGCCCATGGTCACGGTGCCGGAAACCTTCACCGGTGAGGGCGTGCTCGCCAAGATCCGCCATACGGGCGCAGCATTGGGCGAGAAGGAAAAGGCGGAAACGCTGGCTGCAAAGGTCGCGGCAGACATCGAGGCTGCCGAGAAGCTCACCGCTGATGTGGCTGAGCGGGTGAAGGTGCTCTTCATCCTCAGCATGCAGGGCGGGCGCGTTCTCGCCTCCGGATCGGGCACGGCAGCCAACGGCATGATCGAGATGGCTGGCGGCGTGAATGCCGTCGAGGGCTATCAGGGCTACAAGCAGATTTCCGACGAGGTCATCACCCAGATCGCGCCCGACGTCATCCTGATGATGGATCGGGGTGAGGATCTGGACGCCACCAATGCCGAGCTCATGGCCAATCCGGCGCTGGCGGCAACGCCTGCCGTTGCGAATGGCAGGATCATCCGCATGGATGGAAGCTATCTGCTGGGCTTCGGTCCGCGCACAGGCGCGGCCGTCAGGGATCTCGCCCAGCAGCTCTATGGGGAACAGGTAACCCGGTAGGATGGCAGCGGGTGTCGATGTTCTTGTCAGTCCATCGCCAGGGGAGCGGTCGCAGATGTCCGGGGTCAGCCGGTTTTCCACCTTGCCATTTGGGTTGAACGCCGTCGTGGCAGCACCTGAAGGTGATCGTTCCGGCCGCGCACGTTTCGTGTTGGCGCTGCTGGCGCTATCGCTGGTGGTAGTTGCCTTCATCAGCGTTACCACCGGCGCTTCCGAGGCTTCGGCGCTTGGGTTGATCCGCGACTGGTTCGGGGGTGGGCAGGATGCGGCACTTTCGGCACGTGACCGGCTCATCATCTACGACATCCGCATGCCGCGCGTGGCGCTCGGCATGCTGGTAGGCGCGGCATTGGCTGTTTCCGGCGCGCTGATGCAGGGCCTCTTCCGCAACCCGCTGGCCGACCCCGGCATCATCGGCGTTTCAGCGGGCGCGGGACTTGGCGCGATCGTGGTGATCGTGCTCTCCGGCAGCATTCTCGGGCCGATGGTGGCGCTGTTCGGCATCTACGCACTGCCGCTTGCAGCCTTGTTAGGCGGCCTCGTCATGACGCTTTCGCTCTACCGGATCGGCACGCGCGGCGGCGAGACCTCCGTGGCGACAATGCTGCTTGCGGGCATCGCGCTGGCGGCGCTCTGCGGAGCGCTTTCTGGCATCCTCATCTTCATGGCGGACGACCGACAGCTGCGCGATCTCACCTTTTGGGGCCTTGGCTCACTCGGCGGCGCAACCTGGGTGAAGGTGATGGCCGCTGCACCCTTCGTCCTGGTCATTCTCGCCACCTCGCCGTTCCTCGCGCGCGGGCTCGATGCACTGGCACTTGGCGAAGCCTCGGCCCGCCACCTCGGCATTCCGGTGCAAAAGCTGAAGACCACGGCAATCCTGTCCGTGGCTGCGGCAACGGGTGCGGCCGTGGCGGTTTCGGGAGGCATTGGTTTTATCGGCATCGTGGTGCCGCATCTGCTACGCCTGCTGATCGGACCGACGCACCGGTATCTGCTGCCGGCCTCGGCCCTTCTCGGCGCAAGCCTGCTGCTGCTCGCCGATGCCATCAGCAGGACCATCGTCGCACCGGCCGAACTGCCGATCGGTATCGTCACTGCCGTTTTCGGCGCTCCGTTCTTCATGTGGGTGCTTCTGCGCCGGCGTGGCCTGCTCGACCTGTGAGGACATCATGATCAGTGCGCAAAACGTCAACGTATGGGCCGGAAGACGTCAGATCCTCCATGATGTGAGCCTCACCGCCCAGCCGGGTCAGGTGACGGTGATCATCGGCCCGAACGGTTCCGGCAAGTCGACCTTCGTCAAGGCGCTGTCAGGCGATCTGCCCTACACGGGCACGGTGACGCTCAACGGTCATGCCCTGAAACACCTGCGGTCGGACGCGGCGGCGACCATGCGGGGCGTGCTGCCACAGCACACGCGGATTTCCTTCCCCTATACGGTTCGCGAAGTGGTGCAGCTCGGGCTCCTGCAGGGTGCGTCGACAGAAGGCCAACACCACATGACCGATCACGCGCTGGCGATGGTGGACCTCAGTGGTTTTGCTGGCCGGCTCTATCAGGAGCTTTCGGGCGGCGAACAGCAGCGCGTCCAGCTTGCCCGTGTGCTCTGCCAGGTCTGGTCCCCCAGGCTGGAAGGCGTGCCGCGCTGGCTGATCCTCGACGAGCCGATCTCCAGCCTCGACATCCGTCACCAGCTTCTCGTCATGCGCATCGCACGCGACTTCGCCTCACGCGGTGGCGGCGTGATCGCCGTGCTGCACGACCTGAACCTCACGGCTGCCTTTGCTGATCATGTGGCTGTTTTCCGCGATGGACAGATCGCGACCACTGGTGCGCCGCACGCCGTCATGAAGGACGGGCTGCTCTGCGATGTCTTCCAATGCGCGCTCAGGGTAGGAGCCGTCCCAGCCCACGTGCCCTTCGTGCTGCCGCAGACCGTGGGCGAATAGCTACAATTGCTCTGGACCGAGACGAACCGGCAACTTCCAAGGCTGGTCTTCAATGCCAACCGTCATTGCCAGCGGCTGAAGCCGTATGGCTTCGGATGGCGTTCTGTTTGTGATGAGGTCGGCCAGCAGCTCACCTGACGCCGGGCCGGTCCCTAACCCGTGACCGGAAAACCCCGCCGCAATAAACAAGCCGGGCCGGCCGGGAACGGCATCGATCGCGGGTACAGCGTCAGGTGTGACGTCCATCACACCTACCCAACTCGTCGTTACCCTGGCGCTTGCGAAAGCCGGAAAAGCTTTCGAAGCGTTGCGCTGGGACCGCCGGAGGAATGTTGAGGAGGCTGGCGGGTCAAGCGTACGGACCGCTTCGAAAATCGTCTTGTCGTCGGCCGACCATCGCCTCGGAATGCCAGATCTTCCGGAAAGGAACGTCCGAAGCGCAACTTGAACTCGCTCCAATTGTTGCGCAGGTGAGACGCATACCGCGGCAGTAAAATAAGGTTGTCGATGAGAACCGGTGCGATGTTCGCGTTGCGAAGCGTCAATGTATGCTGTCCATCCGCACGAAGACGAAACGAGAAATTTTCCGCGCCGACCGGGAAGTCCGGCACTCCGGAAACGCCTAAGACCCTGGCGACCGTGCCAATAGCCTTCAATGAAGGGAAGTCCAGCCCAAGATTGCCGGCAAACAATCGGCTCGACGCGCCGCAGCAGATTGCCGCGCTATCACACCTGATCGTGTCACGCTCCGTCACCACCGAAGACACCCTGCCCGCTGCCCTTTTGACGGTCCGAACTGCGCACTGCGTCAAAACGCGGACACCGGCGGTACGTGCCGCCCGGGCCATGGCGGGGACGGCAAGCCATGGTTCCGCGCAACCGTCGTGAGGCGAATACAGGGCCACACGCGGGTTGCGCTGCCCTGCCCGGGAGTTTTGCCGCGACCGTTGCTCCCGATAGTTCATGGGTAACAACGCCGTGCCGCTTGCCAATCTCGTGCCACGTCGTCCAGTGCTGCTCATCCGCATCCGTGTAGGCGACATACATGATGCCGGTACGCCCATAGCCGGTAGGGCTGCCAAGTTTTCGATCCATATCCCGCCAGATTTCCATGCTGCGTGCGGAAAGCGGCAGTTCCTGCTCGGCCCGTCCCATCTGTCGCACTCAGCCCCAGTTGTGGCTCGACTGTTCGCCGGCAATCACGCCCTTTTCGCACACGACGACTTACAGTGGCTTTGTCGCAAACCTGTTGTCAACCTTGGCTGTGGCATGAGAGCCCTCCATTTCTGGGAGCTCGCCGATGTTCAGTGGCCGTCACTTCGACCAATCAGTAATCCTGCTGCGCGTACGTTGGTATCTGGCTTATAATCTCAGCCTACGTGATCTGGAGGAGATGATGGCCGAGCGAGGCATTCACGTCGACCATTCTACAATCCATCGCTGGGTCGTGCGCTTCTCACCGCTGCTGCTCGAACGGTTCAACCATCGCAAGCGACCCGTCACCCGTAAATGGCATGTCGATGAGACCTATGTGAAGGTTCGTGGTCGATGGATGTATCTCTACCGTGCCATCGACAACCTGGGCGACACGGTCGAGTTCTTCTTCAGCGAACATCGCGATCTATTGGCTGCCAAGCGCTTTATCCGGAAGGCGTTTGCGCGCCATGGGCGACCGGAGCGCATCGTCATCGACGGCAGCCAGACCAATCACGAGGCGATCATTGCCTGTGATGGCGAAAGCCGCCTGCGAAATCGATCACGACGGTTGTTAAAGCCAATCCGCATCCGGCAAAGCCAATATCTGAACAACCGCATAGAGCAGGACCATCGCCGCATCAAGCGCCGGATACGCTCCATGCTGGGATTCAAATCAACTGGCAGCGCCGCGACGATCCTGTCCGGGATCGAAATGGTTCACATGATGCGCAAACGACAGGCGAGGTACGCCTACAATCCGGCACCATCACTCGCCGAGTAGTTTGAAATCCTCGCTGCATGAATGCCGTATCTGATCAGCTTGTTCGTCCAAATGGCAAGTTTGCGACAAAGCCACTTCAACCCCATCGAAAATGCTTTCTCAAAACTCAACGCGCTATTACGTGCAAAAGCTGAAAGAACCGTCAGCGCCATGTGGGATGCTGTCGCAGCGGTTCTCGACCTCTTCACTCCCGACTGTCATCGCGGAATAGGGACCCCTGTTTTGGGTTGTGAAGGGCACGACGGCGAGCACCCGATCAGGCATCGCTAGTCAGGGTTGCACAGCCTGATCGGGTGCGGTTGAATTTGGTTCTCGGCTTTAGCTTTGATAGAGGCTTTTGAAACGCCACGAGGCGTTTCCGGTCTCAATGATCTCGCAGTGATGGGTGAGCCGGTCGAGCAAAGCCGTGGTCATTTTGGCGTCGCCGAAGACGAGATGGGTGGTGACGATGATCGAGGTTCGCTCGTAGAGCCTGCTGATGAGATGGAAGAGCAATTGCCTGCCGGCTTGGGCGAAGGGCAGATAGCCAAGTTCGTCCATAATGACGAAGTCGAGCCGGGTGAGGTGATCGGCGATCGCCCTTGCGGCCGGCGCGCCCTTCGGTCTCCAGTTGATGAACGCCGGTCGTGGAGAACCTCGCACATGTAGGGCTGTGGTGCGAAGGTAGTGGTTAGCCCGGTTTCCGGAACCATACCGATATAAAGGAAGCACCTTTCAGAACACGGAACTTGCTATGCATATTGACAGGATCAGTTGCATCGTGCTGACCGAGACCGATGACAACCGGGATACCATTCCAGGTGCTTTGGCGACAAGCAACAAGACCGCCAGGAGGCTTATGCGGG
>Ga0182736_1000781_pt1 | contig 40499 bp, 26 predicted proteins | sample eDN5th30CKraftBY_FD_128882 | JGI IMG/M metagenome (GOLD analysis project Ga0182736, IMG submission 128882) | Enriched backyard soil microbial communities from Emeryville, California, USA - eDNA 5th pass 30_C Kraft BY (version 2) (version 2) | ecosystem: Environmental > Terrestrial > Soil >... | reverse complement strand
TGACACAGCTGATTTCCGTCTTGCGGTGAGGCTATTATACTTACAGAGCTTAAAAGCTTTAACCGATCAGGAATACATCGATTGGCAACCGGGCAAGACGAACCGGACTTACCTGCAAGAGTTGGCAGAAAAGCCTTTTAAAAATAGTTTCGCTAATTTGACCGGCCAATTCGAGTATATCTGGTACGGAGGCTTTCCGATCCAGCAAAAAGATTTCGTCCTTATTCAGGATGATTTTGCCTCTTTTAATCAACAAATAGTCGCTTAAGAAAAACGATGAAAGATTTAAAAATATATCTCCTGATTGCTTTTTCACTTTTGAGTATCTATTTGTTGGTTGAATATAATAAACCTAGGCCAATAGACTGGTCGCCAAGCTATAACAAAACTGATAAAATACCTTTTGGCTTGTATGTGCTTTATCATGAGTTACCGCAACTTTTTCAGCAAGAGGTTCATATATCAAGGCAATCTATCTACGAAACATTAAGGCACCCGGCAGGCGCTAATTTATTGATTGTTTCGCCCAAGGTAGACTTATCTGCCACTGACTATAGCAAAATGCGCACCTACATGGAGCAAGGCAATACGGTTTTTATTGCAGCGCCCTCTTACAATTTTTCCCTTTTAGATTCCTTAAAATTAGGGCTGCGCACGCATGATATGCTGCTAAAAAAAGGTAGCCTATCCTTTCACTTTGTTAACCCAAAGCTCCATTCAGAAAAGCATTATCAATTTGAACGGGGCATAGCCGCTACGTATTTTAGTAAGTTCGATACGGTACGAACTAAAGTCATCGCCCGAAACGATAAAAATGAAGCGATCTTCATTCACTATTCTTTTGGTAAAGGCGGACTGTATCTTTTAGCTTCGGCCGATTTTTTTAGCAACTATGCGCTGTTAAGTAATGACGGGGGTGCGTTTGCTTCCCTTGCACTATCTTATTTGCCTGCCCACAAGCAAGTGCTGTTTGACGAATACCAGGCACTTGGCAGATATGGTGGGCAATCGATGCTAAATGTTATATTTAGCAATAGTGCTCTTAAATGGGCGTATTATATTATCTTGGGTTGTTTAGTGCTTTTTGTATTGTATAACAGCAAGCGCAGGCAGCGCATTATCCCACTGGAAGACCCTATGAAAAACACCAGTGTAGACTTTGTTAAGGTGGTAAGTGGTGTATATTACCAACAGCGTGACAACAAAGATATTGTGCATAAAAAAATTATTTACCTCCTTCATTTCATACGGAATAATTATCGGCTTAAAACCGGTGATTTAAATACTGAATTCAGGGACACGCTCATTAGCCGCTCTGGCGTACAAGAGGATATTATAGATGCCATTATACGAGAAATAAAAGCTGTTAACCTAGGCAAATATTTAAGCGATCAGGAGTTAATAGTATTAAACGATCATATTGAACAGTTTTACGAACAATCCGGAATAACATGGAACAAGAATTTTTTGAACAACGAACCGATTTAACGGAGATTAACCAAGGGGTAGAGAGTATTAAGTCGGCCATTGGTAGCATCATTATTGGGCAACATGATCTCATTGAATTGCTAATTGCCGGTATTCTGGCTAATGGCCATATTTTGATAGAGGGTGTGCCTGGAGTTGCCAAAACGCTTACGGCCAAGTTATTGGCAAAATGCATCAATGCCAAATTTAGCCGAATACAATTTACACCTGATCTAATGCCTTCGGATGTATTAGGAACCGCCATATTTAATCCGAAAAGCACCGATTTTGAGTTTAAGCAAGGGCCAATTTTCGGAAATATCATTTTAGTAGATGAAATTAACCGTGCTCCTGCAAAGACACAATCGGCCTTATTTGAAGTAATGGAGGAACGCCAGGTGACTATGGATGGGATTACTTACCTCATGGAAGAGCCTTTTATTGTATTAGCCACCCAAAATCCGATTGAACAAGAGGGCACCTATCGTCTGCCAGAAGCCCAGCTTGACCGTTTCTTATTCAAGGTTGAAGTGGGATATCCATCATTGGTAGAAGAAACCCAATTATTAACACAGCATCACCGATTAAGTACTGACGAAAAGTTAGGGGAGATACAGCCTATACTAAATATCCAGCAAATCAAACGTTTTAGAGATACCGTTAAGCAACTGCATGTGGATGATAAATTGATTGAATTTGTGGCCAAGATTGTTTTTCAAACCAGAAATAATAAATCGCTTTTCTTAGGCGGTTCTCCGCGAGCCTCATTGGCTATTTTAAATAGTGCCAAGGCAATTGCTGTTATGAATAACCGAGACTTTGTAACCCCGGAAGACATCATCAAAGTGGCGCTTCCGGTTTTGAGACATCGTATCATGCTTACTCCCGACAAAGAAATGGAGGGTGCAACACCCGATGAGATTATTAACCAGTTGATTAAAAATATTGAGGTGCCGAGGTAATGGAGATGTGAGATAAAAGTTGGTTGTTAAATAGTTGAGTAGTAATAGTAGTTAAGTGGTGAATTAGCCAATGTGACGATTTGTAAGTGCGCTGGGTGAGCGCGTACTTAAAACTTAAAACGTAGAACATAAAACTTCAAAGGATGTCTTGACAATAAAAAAACACTATTAAATGAAAAGATTATTCCAAAAATTCTATACCAATCTTTTTCTTTGCAGCCGGTTTTTTGTTGCATGGGGGCTGGTTGCGCTATTATTTTTGTCATCTTATTTTTTACCTTGGTTGGGTTATCTGCCCGTTATCTGTGTACTTGCCTTATCTATTACCTTTTTAATCGATATCCTTTTACTTTATGCTACGCATAACGGTGAAGTTACGAGCACACGCATTACACCATCTAAACTTAGTAACAGCGATGATAACGAAATCATCCTAAATAATCATAATCGGTATCCTTTCCGAGTGGAATTAGGTATTATTGATGAAGTACCGCAACAATTTCAACGCCGCGATGTATGGTTCTCGCAAAGCTTGCGCGCAAAGGGAAAAAGCATTTTACGGTACCAATTGCGCCCTACAAAGCGCGGGATATATAGCTTCGGGAAGATACGCATCTTCGTACAATCACCCATAGGTCTTATTCAACGAAGGTTTAACATAGAGGCGGCAGTTGATGTACCTGTATATCCTTCTTTCTTACAAATGCGACGTTATGAAATACTGGCGATCTCACACCGTTTAACGGATTATGGGCTCAAGAAAATCCGTAGGCTTGGCCATAGCATGGAATTTGAACAGATTAAAACCTATGTGCCGGGAGATGATTACCGTACGTTAAACTGGAAAGCGACAGCACGGCACGGCAACCTGATGGTAAATTCTTATATTGATGAGCGATCGCAGCATATTTATTGTGTAATTGATAAATCGCGTACCATGAAGATGCCCTTTAATGGTTTAAGTTTATTGGATTATGCTATTAATGCCAGTTTGGTCTTAGCCAATATTGCACTAAAAAAAGAAGATAAAGCCGGCCTAATTACCGTGTCTGAAAAAGTAGGGAGTGTTATCCCGGCAGACCGTAGGCCAACCCAGCTTCATTATATTATGGAGGTTCTTTATAAGGAAAAGACGAGATATCTAGAAGCCAATATGGAAGCTCTATACAGCACAATCCGGCGTACCTTGAAACAACGTAGCTTAGTAGTTTTGTTTACCAATTTCGAGAGTGTCTCCGCACTGAATCGGCAACTTCCTTATCTCAAGCAGTTAGCCCAATTTCATTTACTAGTAGTTATCTTTTTTGAGAACACTGAACTGAGAGCCCTTAGTTTAGAAAAAGCCCAAGATATTGAGACCATTTACCTGAAAACGATAGCAGAGAAATTCGCTTATGAGAAACAGTTAATCGTTCGGGAATTGGCCAGGCACGGCATCCAATCTGTGCTCACTCCGCCGGAGCTCTTAACGGTTAATACCATTAACAAATATTTAGAAATTAAGGCGAAGGGACGGCTGTAGAAGAGTTGTAAGTTGTAGGTTATAGTTATACCTGCCTACCGCAGGCTGGCGTTATACGTTTGCCCAGACCCTCCTAGCTCTCAAAACGTACTACTTACTACTTAAGTAAAGGCAATATACTATCCAAATAACTCCTATCATTGGCCAATCGGGGTACTTTATTTTGTCCGCCCAATTTTCCTCTACTCTTCATCCATTTATAAAATGTCCCTTGCGGAGCAATATGAATTAGGGGGTCTTTTAAGGCCAAATTCTTAAATCGCTTGGCGTCATAATCGGAGTTTAGCTCGCGTAGTTTTTCATCTAAAACCTGTCTAAACCGGGGGATATCGTTAGGTTCCCGTTCAAATTCAATAATCCATTCATGGGTTCCAGCTTCTTTATCTTTAAAATAAACCGGCCCGGCCATATAATCCCGTACAATGGCATTCGTAATTCGGCAAGCTTCTTCCAAGCCACTATCTGCGTTATCTACAATCAGCTCTTCTCCAAATGCATTGATATACTGCTTGGTTCTTCCGGTTATTTGGATTCTATAAGGATTGAGTGTAGTAAATTTAACGGTATCACCAATCATATAACGCCATAGGCCCGCATTAGTGGAAATAATGAGCGCATAATTCTTTCCGAGCTCCACCTGATCTAAGCTTAAGGTTTGTGGATGTTCTTCATGCATATTTTCCACAGGAAGAAATTCATAATACACACCATAATCCAACATGAGCAAGAGATCGTCTGCATCCGAGCGGTCTTGGATTCCAAAATACCCTTCCGAGGCATTATAGTTTTCCAGGTAATACATATTATCAGAGGGAATGAGTTTCCTGAACTGCTCTTTATAAGGCTTGAAGCTTACACCTCCGTGCAGATATAATTCGAGGTTAGGCCATACTTCCAATAAATTATCTTTCTTGGTAAGTTCTAATACACGTTTTGCCAATACGACGTTCCATGTAGGTACACCGGATAAATTGGTTACATTTTCATTGATCACCAAGTTAGCTACCCGTTCTATTTTTTCCTCAAAATTGGGGTTAAGTGTCGTTTCCAAATCAGGGATTCGGTACATCTCTGCCCAAAAAGGTAGATTACGGATTAAAATAGCAGAAAGATCTCCAGAGCTTGATTCGCCGTTACCCACTTGATTGATTTTATGGCTTCCGCCGAGAACAATCCCTTTACCGGTAAAAACCTTAGCATCCGGCCTGTTATGACAATAAATAGAGAGCAAATCTTTACCTCCTTGAAAGTGGCAATCTTCCAAAGCCTCCTCGCTTACCGGAATAAACTTACTTCGATCAGCGGTGGTACCCGAAGATTTAGCGAACCATTTTATATCCGAAGGCCAGAGTAAATTTTGTTCTCCAGCAATCATCCGATCTATATACGGTTTGAGGCTATTATAGTCTTGAATAGGAACACGCTCTTTAAATTCTCCTAAACTGCATATTGATTCGTAACCATACTTCCTTCCCCAAAGGGTTGCCTGGGCAGTAGTTATAAGGCTATGAAACCACTCTTCCTGAACTTCATTTGGATATTTCATAAAAAGTTCAATCTGGTGGATCCGCTTTTTCATGATCCAATTGATAATCGAATTTACAATTGCCATTTTTAATTCAGTCGGGTACGTTGGTATCAGAGACGAAGCTAATAAAAAATATTGATTTGGAATGCGCACTTGAGTTATAAGTATTAAGCTCTAAGTTTTAAGGCGTATAACTTACAACCTAGAACTTATAACTACACCAGTTTCTTTCTTCTCAACTCAAAATGCCTTCCCAAGTAATAAGTACGAGCCATTTCATTCACCGCTATTTCTTCCGGCGTACCGGTCAACATAATTTTTCCTTCGGTTAATAAATAAGCTCTATCGGTTATAGACAATGTTTCTTGTACATTATGGTCGGTAATTAAGATGCCAATATTTCTATGCTTCAACCGATGGACGATGGTTTGTATTTCTTCTACCGCAATCGGGTCAACCCCGGCGAAGGGTTCATCTAATAAGATAAAATGTGGGCTTGCTGCTAATGCACGGGCAATCTCCGTCCGTCTACGTTCACCTCCTGAGAGCAGATCTCCCCTATTTTTCCTTACTTTATGCAAGCTAAACTCATTAATCAATTCCTCCAATTTTTCTCTGCGCACTTCTTTATCTTTATGATGTATTTCGAGTACAGCCATAATATTATCTTCTACAGACAGCTTTCTAAAAACGGATGCTTCCTGCGCGAGGTAGCCTATCCCCTTCTGCGCTCGCCTGTACATCGGATCCTCGGTAATATTATCTTGTTCTAAGTACACATTACCTTCATTGGGCTTAATTAGACCAACAATCATATAAAACGATGTAGTTTTTCCAGCTCCATTTGGACCTAATAGGCCAACAATCTCTCCTTGTTCCACGTGGAAGGAGACATCGTTAACAACCGTACGTTGTTTATATTTTTTTACTAAATGTTCTGCTTTTAAAATCATTGTTAAAAGTATTAAGTAGTAAGTAGTAAGTAGTAAGTTTTCAGTGATAAGTGGGCATGGGCAAACTTATAACCTATAACTTAGAACCTACAACTTTATCCCTTTTATATTCAACTGAATAGATCGCTTGTCCCGCCAGACGTTTTCTTCTATGCAAAAGCAGGCACTAAAGGGCAATCCTTTGTTTAGCTTTGGTAAGTAGTCACCCAAGCCAAAGCCTATGCAATCAAATACTGGAGCCCCCTCTTGTGTTACAAACATTTTAAGGTGGTTTACGCCTACCAAATTGGCTGCTCCTTTTACATACAAATTTTTAGCCAGAAAGACCGGAGCATTGTTCTCTGGTCCGAAAGGGGCGAATTGCTGTAACACCCTAAAGAATTTTGGTGTGATATCAACGAGATTCAATCGTGCATCAATCATAATTTCTGGTTCCAGCAAGTCGGGGGTAATACTTTGGGCCACCACTTCCTCAAAACGCATCTGTAATGCCGAAACGTTCTCCGCCTTCATGGTTAAGCCTGCCGCATATTTATGCCCACCAAATTGCTCTAATAGATCGCTACAGGCAGATAGCGCCTCATACAAATCGAAGCCAGCCACCGAACGCGCCGACCCAGCAACATAATCATTCGATTTAGTTAAAACAATAGTAGGCCTATAATACTTCTCTGTCAATCGAGAAGCCACAATACCAATAACACCTTTATGCCAGTCTTCTTGATAAACTACTGTTGTTTTTTTCTTTATCAGGTTTTCATTTTCCTGAATCAGCGTTAAGGCTTCGGCCGTTATTCTTGCATCAAAATCTTTACGCTGCATATTTTGTACGTCAACCAAGTCACAACAGCATTTGGCTTCTTCAGAGCTTTTGGCTATTAATAGTTTAACGGCATCCTTTGCGTGATCAATTCTTCCTGCTGCATTAATGCGCGGACCAATTTGAAAGATTACGTCTGTTAAACTTAACTCGCCAACTTTAGAAGATAGATCCACTAATGCTTTTAAGCCAAAACAGGGATTATTGTTTAACTTCTTTAACCCAAAATGAGCCAATACTCTATTTTCTCCAGTAATTGGCACGATATCCGACGCAATACTAACCGCCACCAAATCTAAATATTGATATACCTCTGCTTCATTCAAGTGATTGGTTTTAGCAAAAGCTTGAATGATCTTAAAAGCGATTCCGCATCCTGAGAGTTCTTTATAAGGATAGTTGCAATCTGCGCGTTTAGGGTCCAATACGGCTACGGCCTCGGGTAACTGTTCGCCCGGTGTATGATGATCGCCAATAATAAAGTCAATCCCTTTTTCTTTTGCGTAGGTTACCTTATCTACGGATTTAATACCACAATCTAAGGCAATAATAAGTGAATATTGATTGGCTTCGGCGTAGTCTATTCCCTGAAAAGAAATTCCATATCCTTCTTTATAACGATCAGGGATATAATAACCTATATGATTATAAAATCGCTTTAAAAAGCTATACAGCACCGCAACCGCTGTCGTACCATCCACATCGTAATCGCCATAGATCAGAACATTCTCTTTCATGCCTATCGCTTGTTCTATACGACGAATGGCAACATCCATATCCTTCATCAAAAAAGGATCATGTAAATGGGGTAATGCGGGACGGAAAAATCTACGGGCACCTTCAAAGTCATGTACATCACGTTGAACCAGTAAACTCGCCACTACATTATTGACGTTAAGCGCTTTGGCCAATGTTATGACCGAATTATTGTTTACCGAATTCCTTTCTACCCACCTTTTTTGCATACCTTTGTATAATTCAACGGGTAAATATACGGTTTTAATTGTGGAGCGAAAAGCAGAAAGCTTAAAGCGAAAAGCAGAAAAATGTCGTACCTACGATATCATGCTGATAGCCGATTTTACTTTTGAATTATTGATCTTTGTTTATTTTCTTAGGTATTAATGAGCCCTTTCGGGATTATTGACACCTCTTTATAAAGTATCAAGACGCTATGGTGGCTTTCCGCTTTATTGATGTTTTGTTTATTTTCTTAGGTATCAATGAGCCCTTTCGGGGTTATTAATATTTTGTTGATTTTTAAAGGCGTCAACAAGCTTGGTTTTGAATTTTTACTTTTTAATTTTTAATTAATAAATGCAAGCATTCTCCTTATACGAAGGTTCATATTCTGTAGATAGTAGCAAAAAGTTCATTCCTTTTGACCCTACTAAAGACGACAAAAAAGACAGGAAGGGTTCACTATTTATTCATGTACATCCTTTTCTGATTAAAACCGCGAACGATCTCATTTTATTGGATACAGGTTTGGGATATAAAGATAATAATGGCGAGTTTATTTTATATCAGAACATTAAAAAAGCCGGTTTTGAGCCTAGTGAAGTAAGTTTAGTACTCTTATCTCACCTGCACCAAGATCACGCCAGTGGAATGGTTGTTGAAAAAGAAGGGAAATTGCAATTGGCTTTTCCTGAAGCAGAATATATAGTTGCCCGCGGCGAGTGGGAGACGGCCTATAGCGGTGCTTCGAGTTCTTATAAAACAGCTGTTTTTGATGTACTTCAACGTAGTGGAAACCTACATTTGGTAGAAGGCGATGGCTACGTCAATAACGAAATCCGCTATGAGCACAGTGGAGGGCATACCGAATTTCATCAGGTTTTCCATATAACAGAAGGGGATGAACATTACTTTTTTGGAGGAGATGAGTTGCCAGAACCAGAACAGTTATTACGGAAATTTGCTGCGAAATATGACTATGATGGAAAAAAGGCAATGCATTTAAGAGAAAATTATGGTAATGAAGCCGCCAAAGAAGGGTGGATTTGTATGTTTTATCATTCCACAAAAGCACCCTTTGGCCGGGTATCGAAAGTTGGAGATGCTTTTAAAGTATATTAGTTAAGCGAAAAGCAGAAAACCCCGCGTTCTGCGTTAGCAATCTAAAAGGAATATGTTCCAGAATAGTAATGGATGTATATAAAGGGGTAGATCATTAGCTTCATGGGCTAAAGTAGATTCCGTATAAAAATATACCTGAAAACCATTAAATTAAAAATTCCTGAAGAAGGGGGACATTTAACTTAAAATAATTTTCTACTTTTGCCGCAATCGATTATTAAATAAATTAACCGAAAAAAAAAAAATGAAACGTTTTCTCCTTGTTTTAACATTAGGCACTCTTTTGGTGAGCACGGCTTTCCAGAGAGCATCAGCTCAAAGCGGAGCACCTTACAGCAATGCCTTTGGCCTATTTTTAGATTTAGGTAATGGTGGTACCTGGGTAGGTCCACATATCAAACACTACTTTACCGGTAATGACGCTGGCCAGCTGATGGTTTTATTTGGCGACCATACCGTTACCATTGGGGCGGAATATTCTTATAACAAAGATATTCCGGGTGCAGAAGGCTTAAGATGGAATGCAGGTGTAGGACCACAGGTTCATTTTTTTAGTTTGAACGGATGGAGCCAAACTGATTTTTCTATTCGCCCACAAGCAGGATTGGAATACAAAATTTCCGGTGCTCCAATTGCCGTAGGTTTTGATTGGCGACCTATGTGGGCGCTAACACATGGAAGCAACTTTGAAGCAGGCCGGTTTGGCTTAACCTTCAAGTATACTTTATAAAATAAAAGGCAAAAAGAGTTAAGATAAAAGGAGAAGGGTGAGTACCCTTCTCCTTTTATCTTTTATCTATTCCCGATCGGTCTGGTGCTTTTACCACAATTATAGTAAGGATAGCCGATAGCAAGAGTGCCCCCGCCATCAAAATATAAGAGGCACCAAAGCCACCCGTTAAGCCATTGAGATAACCCACAATGTAAGCACCCGCAAAAGAACCCAAAGCCCCCATACTGTTAATTAGTCCTATTGCTCCGCCTGAGACATTTTTTGGAAGAATCTCGGTAATAACAGCAAAAAATGGCCCATAGGGCGCATACATTGCCCCTCCGGCAATAACCAGCAGTACAAATGACAGCCAAAAATTATCTGTTCCCACGAGGTAGGAACCATAGAACGCTAGCGAGCCCACCAATAGAAATGGCCAGATGTACGACTTCCTATCCAACGTCCTATCCGAGTAATATGAGGCTCCTAGCATGGCCAATATAGCTAATAAGTAAGGGACCGACGACAACCAGCCCGTAGTGACAATGTCCATGTTGGGCGCCGCCTTGATGATTGAAGGCAGCCACATCACAAAACCATATAGTCCTACACTCCACAATAAGTATTGAAGGCATAATAAAACTACCGCACGTGAACGGAAGGCCTCGCCATAATTTTTCACCGGTTTTATTCCCTCTTGTTCTTGTTGCAAGCATTGCTCTACGGCCTCACGATCATCCGCCCCAAGCCAACTCGCGTCTCTCGGTTTTTCATCTACCAAACGCCACCATACAAAAGCCCACAGAATAGCAGGCAGGCCTTGCAAAATAAACATCCACCTCCAGCCTAAGGCGCTCACCAAGTAGCCGGAGAGTACCGACATCCACAATACGGTGGCCGGATTTCCCAGAATCAGGAAGGTATTTGCCCGTGAGCGCTCCTTCCTCGTGAACCACTGACTCAATAAGATCAGCATAGCGGGCATCACGGCGCTTTCCACCACCCCAAGCATAAAACGGATCACTACTAGTAGGTGTACATTGTTAACCATTCCCGTAGCAGTAGCCAGCACTCCCCATAAGACGAGCGACCAAAAAATCAGCCGTTTGGCGCTTCGGTGTGCCGCATAGTGTGCTCCAGGAATCTGGAAGAAAAAATAGCCGAGAAAAAATAGTGACCCCAACAGCGAAGACATGCCTGGCGTAATATTCAGGTCATCTGCCATGCCCCCTGCTGTGGCAAATCCGAAATTCGCCCGATCTAAATACGCAAGGCTATAAGTAATAAATGCCACAGGGATGATCCTGTACCAACGGGAGGGTGCTAACTTCTTTGCCATTTATCTTTTTTATTACAATATGTTTATACTACGTTACTTTTTGAATAACGTTTGGGGTTGTTTGTTCAACCCCTAAATTTTAACCGCCTGGCGTGCCAGTAGATGCCAGTCGCCACCCTCTTCATGCCAGATTTGCAAAACTTTAAGCCTTACTTCTCCGGCTTCCTTCCCTTCATCATGCGTATGCGCATAAAAGATGTGGCGAACAACCGCTGTTTTCCCTTCCAAAGCGATAGTTTGTTCACTCAGTTCCACACTCAAAAACTTAAATTTTCCGGTAACCATAGATGCAATACATGTTTCCCGATCTTCTACAAGACCGTTCGAATGCCCATAGGTTAATATTGGAGAAGTTAGCGCTTCGAACTTTGACTGATCTGGTGCCAACATCGTCTCTCGGAATTCCTCTACAGCATGTTCTACTTCAGCTTTTGGATCACGGTTATTTTCTGTACAGCTGGCATATATCATAGCTGTAAATAAAAGCATAAATACAATTCGCATTTTTTTTATAATTAATATTTATTCGATTAGCTCCATGTTCTGTCATGCGACCTGATATCATCCCATTCAGGAGTAGGAGCAAAATAACTTTTATCCTTTTCTATCAAATGGTCTTTCACCACATCATCATTTAATTCTATACCTAAGCCAGGTGCAGATAACGGTACATTAGCGAAACCATTTTCAATCAATTTTCTTCCATCCGTGGTTACCACCAAATCTTCCCACCAAGGGAGATCGACAGAATGGTGTTCCATCGCCAAGAAATTTTCTGTAGCCGCCGCACAATGTACATTGGCCATAAACGAAATGGGGGTTCCTGCTTGGTGCATGGCCATTGCGATACCAAATTCTTGGGCATAATCACCAATCCGCTTCGTTTCCAGCAACCCTCCAGAAGAGGCCAAGTCTGGATGAATTAAGTCTACCGCCCGGTTCTGAATCAGGTTTTTAAACCCGTCTAACAAATAAACATCTTCACCAGTAATTGTGGGCGTTTCTAAAGCTTCGGTGATTGTCTTCCATTGCTCGGTATATTGCCATGGAACTATATCTTCTAACCAAGCCAAACGGTACTTTTCAAGCGTCCGGCCTAAACGGATACCATTATTCATGTCGAAATGCCCATAATGATCTGTGGAAAGTGGAATATCGTAGCCCACCATATTCCGCACATTCTCCACAATCATTGCCAATTCTTCAAAACCTTTATCTGTAATCTGTACCTGCGTAAAGGGATGCATTCTATTGGCATAGGCCATATAATTATTTGTTCCCCATTGTTGCAAATTTCCCTTTTCATTTTCCCAGAATTTAGCATTAACAACTGTTCCGGGCTTACCTTTCAATTCGCCAATAGATACATCCATCTTCAGCCAGGTATAGCCCTGTTCGTTAATGCGGTAATCAATCAGCTTTTTCTGTTCTTCGGGCGAGCCCGCTTCCGGCGTATCCGCATAAATGCGTACTTTATCACGATACCTCCCCCCCAATAACTGCCAGGCAGGCACATTATAAGCCTTACCACAAATATCCCAAAGGGCCATCTCTACCCCGCAAACTCCTCCTGCTTGCCGAGATGGACCACCAAATTGTTTGATCATCTTGAAAATTTTCTCCACATTGCATGGATTCTCGCCAAGAATCCTACTTTTTAAAAATAACGCGTAACGTTCATCTGCAGCATCGCGCACTTCACCTAATCCGTAGATACCCTGATTAGTATCAATGCGTATCATCGCTGTGCGCCCCATCACGTGTGTAACACAATAGCGCATGTCGGTTATTTTCAAATCCGACGGAGCCGAATTCCGATTTACCTTCGATGTGGCTTGTGCCAAGGTATCTTCAATGGCACCCCCCATCAATCCACTCAATGTTAAACCTCCAAGAGCAGCTTGTTTCAGAAAACTCCGCCGAGCGGAAGAAGTAGATGGATGATTTATTTCTTCTTGGATAGCAGCTGCTTGTTTCTGTTCTGCTGCTTTATTTTTTTCCTTAATTTCTTGAATTATGGTTTTCATCTGTTTTTATTTTTTTGAATAGAACCTTTATCTGATCTGATTAATAAAAATTACGGTTTTTTAAATAGGCATCTAACTCTTCTCTAGACATCGGCAATTCATCTCCCGACAGGTTCTTTAACCACCCGATAAAATCTTTTTTGATATCATCTGTCCATTGACTATCAATTTGGCCAGAGAGGTATTTTTTTTCTTTAAGTCGTTGGGCGCCAAAATTATCCCGAAGCGCAGTGAACTCCGAACTGATGACCAGGTCTTCCACTAAGTGAGCAGGGATAAAGATGGTACCGTACTTATTGGCTAAAATAGCATCTCCCGGCAACACCGTAGCCCGACCGATGCGGATAGGGGCGTTAATGGTAGAGAGCGTCATATCCATAATATAAGAAGGGTCTTGCCCTTTAGCCCATACATTAAATCCCTTGATTTGCGTAAGTCCGTCCATATCCCGCACTCCTCCCCAAAAGATTACGCCATTTTTAGAATTTGCATAAATGGTATTGCCCAACATATCACCTATTAAAGTACCATCTACCACCTTTCCATAACTATCTGCCACATAGACGTCTCCTGGTGTCAATACATCGATTGGCCAAGTATTATTCCCTCCCTGTTGGGAACGGCCTTCCTTTTGCCCCTGTTGCTTAATTTGCGCTAGCAAATCGGGTCGCGCTGGAATATATTGGGCGGTTACCGCCCTTCCAACCATTACCTGATCAGGATACATAATCAGCTCCCAATTCGATTCGAATTGATTATTGTATTTCTTACTTCTCAGGTAACCCCAGGCCTGTTCCATGGAAATTTTCTTTAGACGTTCCAAAAAGTTATCTGGAACTTTAGGCCTTCCATCAGGAAAACGTTCTCCTTTCCATTCGGCAGTCAAGGCTTTTATATATTCAGGCGATGAACCAACCTGTTGCCCATGTACGCCATAGGCCAACGCAAACAGCATTAAAAAAAATGCGACTATTCTTTTATTCATAGCAATATTATTTGTTGTTAAATTTAATCTTCATTTAGCCATGTGCATTTTTGACTACCGCTTCCGCCAAACCGCGCATATAACCAATCGCGAATAAATTGCCCAAGGTCATATAACCAGGTCTGGTGTTTTCTTCACCGGCCATGGTAGGCACATGATCTGGACGTATAGCTCCTTTAAACCCAATATCATAATAGGCTTTCATCGCCTCATACATATCAATCTGTCCTTCATCATGGAAGGTTTCAGTAAATTTTGTACTGGGTAAAACGCCGCTTAGATCCTGTACATTTCTAAAGTGTACAAAATGAATTTTTCCTGCCTTCCCCCACCTTCTAACCAAGTCGGGTATATTAACACCCATTAAAGAGAAATTCCCTTGGCACATGGTTACCCCATTAAAATCGCTCGGCACGATATTCAACATTCTGTCAAAGCTCTCCACGGTATTCATAATTCGCGAAATCCCTTGTATACTATCTACCTGTGGGTCGTCTGGATGCAGCGCTAACTTCATCTCGACTTTTTCTGCTTCAGGAACTACGGCCTTCAGAAAATACTCCAGGTTCTTCCACATCATCTCCTTCGAAACCTCACCATATTGGGTTAAAGGTTTATTCTTCACTTCATCATAATCAAATGCCGTTACCAATGCTCCTCCTCTACCCGGGCTATCCATCTTTGTCCGCATCCAGCTAATCACGGGCATCCAATTATAGCAGATAACATCCACACCTGCCTTCTTCAGATTTCGCATGAAAGTAATGAAGTTTTCAATTTCTTCATCACGGCCTGCTAAGCCTAATTTAGTCTTTTCACCCAAGGATGGTGGCCCTTCTACCACATTGTAATTCAGCCCTTCCTTTTTCCAAGCATCCTTTACCCCGGCAATAGCCTTATACTCCCAAGGTTTCACATCTGTTAAACCCGCAAGATGTGGATTAATACCGGCAACTGCTCCAAATGCGTTCATTTGTTTTGCTAAGGCGATAAGCTGCCTACTGGGCTCTATTCCAGCGAAGTACGCATTGCTCATTTCCATACCAGCATCTTTAGCGAATTCACTTAATTGTACCGTTGATTTTACGTGCCGAACAAATGGGTTTAGCTTGGCGGAACTTGTGCTGGCTATAGACCAAGCAGCTGCGAGAGTAGCTCCTTTTTTAATGAATGTTCTACGATTGTTGTTCATAATTTATGCATTGTTTAATCCTATATTCCTTCTATTTATCCCACCATACAGGCGTCGTATATAAATCAGGCCCTTGATTAGCTACTGCCTGATCGTAATTATCTTTATTCAACGTGGCCTCAGATACCGGATAGCGCAGACGAACTAACGCTTTTCCCCCAGTGAAATTTCCGGGGTAATTTGGTGGGACAAGTATTGGATAGCCTGTGCGCCTCCAGGTAGAGAAGGCCTCAAAATTATCGAAGTACATAAAATGTGCAAGCCAAAACTGTGTAAAGATCTGTTCCATTTGCAGGTCGAAAGACGCATTTTCGTCCAGCGGATGAGCGGCTAAATAAGTCTTAATAGCCGATTGTTGAATTACGCTTTCACCTGCATACAACGTAACGAGTGGAAACAAATTGGTGGATTCCATGTTCGCAGTTATCGCTTTATTGTAGTGTTCGGAAACCATACCATCTCCCCAACCGCGCAAAGCGGCTTCTGCCAATAAAAATTCAACTTCCGAATAACTCATTATAATGGAGGGGGCATTTAAACTTGCAATTGTTCCGGTATTGGGTTCTGAGAATTCAACCAGCATATTATTGGTATATCCGGGAATCACCGTTTTGATCGTTGTGGCATCATATCCATTTGGAAGCCCCCTTTGCACAGCAGGATTTGTGGTGGTTGGTAATTTACCGATTTGTTGCGCCCTAATATTACCATCCCAGAGGGTAGCATAAAATGGCAGCCTTGGGTCATTTCCAGTAATTAAGGCATCAATCAGTGTTTTTGCAAGCTTTACCGGACCTTTTCCTTGATTTGATTCGGGGAAACTTTCGCGTTTCAACTCAAAAGCATCCCAATTTTGCGTATTCCCATTTCCTTCTACATGATCTATTTTTGCAATATCCGCGTTACTTGCCATAACACCTCCTGCTATTGCTTTTTGTACCCAAGTTTTGGCAAGTTCCGAATCCACGTTGCTTAGCCGCATTCCCAAGCGTAACATGAGCGAGTAAGCAAAAGTTTTCCATTTTACAATACTGCCCTGATAGAGCACATCATTGCTTCCAAATGTTGATTTTGTGGGATCAAGCTGGTTAATGGAAGTTTCTAACTGGGCAAGCATCGTCGGATATATGTCCGACTGTTTATCGTATTTAGGCTTAAATATACCATTGATATACCCTTGCCCTGCTTCGGTATAAGGGACATCACCATACATATCCGTTGCGCGGTGCAACACGAATACACGCCAAATATTAGCCATGGCATACTCATTAATCAACTCCGGATCATCTTCTGTAGCCGTAAGAATCTGTTGAAGCTCCTTTAAATGGGTATTATAAATCGTTTCAAAAAGATCACCAAATTGGTTGTTTTCATAATTTTTGTCGCCCGACCAGTTGATGCCTAAGGATGCCATGTACTGCATGGTTCCCGCAAAATATTTGATATTTGTGCGATTTCTGTCATTTGTGCCTGTGCCAGCAGTACGGATCAGACTGGCCGTAAATAGATTACCCAATACCGGATTGGTAAAAGCATTTGGGTTTACATTCATCTCTTCAAAACCTTTATCGCAGGAAGACAGCAGTATGATTGCTAAAACTCCCATTTGAAAGGTTTTATCCAAAAGTATTCGTTTTATATTCTTCATCATGGTTGTTGAATTAGAAAGCCGATTTACTAAAATTTAACCGATAGATTTAAGCCATAGCTACGAACCGTTGGCAAACCAAAATTTTCCAAGCCCTGCGCATTTCCACTATTGTAACTTGCCTCTGGATCAATACTCCTTGCGCTGTTATAGAGAAAGAATAAGTTACGGGCGACAAAAGATAGGCTAGCTGCCTGAAAAGGAGTCTTGCTTAATATGCCGCTAGGCAAGGCATAGCCAATGGTGATAGCACGCAGCTTAATAAAATCTGCATTGGTAACAAATTGATCGGTTAACGTAGACCAAATGGTCGAGTAATAAGTTTGCGCGTCCACATGTGCGGCATAGGGATTGCCATCCTGATCTACGCCTGATACCGGGACACCTGTTTCCCTCACCCCATGCTCGACAGTTCGTTTATCCAAACCATATTGGGTGCCGTAAGCATCAGTAGCCGAGTAAACACTTGCTCCAAATTTCCCATCAATCAACACACTCACATTAAAATTCTTATAACTAAAGGTATTGGTGATACCCATTGTTAAAGGAGGAACCCCTTTCCCCAGTATTTCCAATGGTCCCTGTAGCGGGATACCCGTAGCGGCGTTATAGATAATCTGACCATCTGCATTTCTGGCGGCCCTGTTACCAGCTATCATGCCAAAAGGTTGCCCTTCAAAATGGTAAATCCCTCCGTTCAGTGTTCTGGTAGTTGCTCCTGGAAGCTGTATCGAGGGTAAATCATCTGCAATTTTCAATACGGTATTTTTATTATAGGCCATATTGTAGGCTATTTCCCAATTAAAACCGGCCGATGATGCTAGCGGTGTTCCGGTTAATAACAGCTCGACACCCCTATTTCGTATTTCACCAACGTTGAGCGCGACACTTTCATATCCCGAGCTCATCGGTACGGATGCATTCACAATATCATTGGTAGTGGTTCTGTCATATACCGTGAGGTCGATTCCTACACGATTATTAAAAACCCGACTTTCAATTCCTGCCTCCGTTGTAGTTGAGGTATAAGGTTTCAACCTGTTTGGAATCGTGCTACTGTTAATGGTCATCAGAGTAGCACCGGTAATGTATTGCTGAGGCAAATTGGTATAAGTAAGGTCAAGGCCATAGGGCTCAGGTGCGCCGCCGCCAACCTGTGCCCATGATGCCCTAACCTTTAAGTAATCTAACCAAGATGGTCTATTTCCCCAAGCTTCGGAGGGGAGGAAGCTTAAACCCACCGAAGGATAGAGCAAACTATTTTGATTTTTTGCTAGCGTAGAAAACCAATCTTTACGCGCAGATAATGTCAGGTATAAAATACTATTGTACCCAATATCGGCCGATGCAAATAAGGAATTGATACCCCTGCGGCTGTAATCCAATTCAAAATTTTGAGCGCTACCATTCCCTATAAAATATTGAAAAGGAACGTTAAACTGTCCGCTTGTTAGGTGAACACCTTTAAACGTATTCCGCATCTGATTTCCTCCCGCAAGCGCATTGATAGAGAAATCACCAAAAGTTTTATCAAAACCTATAATGGCTTCGGCGTTTACCTCTTGTCTGAAATTCTGGTCGGTATTCATTTGGCCCCGATTGTTAAATGCCGTGCCCGAAGGTTCTGATAAATCAAAGGCATCGAAATTAAATTGATCAATCCCTATGCGTCCGCGAGCATACAGATAATCGGTTACATTATAACGGGTAGAAAACATCCCGATAAAGCGGTTTCGCGTATCGCCATTCGTCATTTTATTGACGGCGAAATAGGGATTGGTAGCGTAAATATAATCGCTCCATACCATTTCATTACCACTTGCATCATAGCCGGGGGCTAACGTTCGGACATCAATGCTATTTGCTATAATTTGGGTACCCGCATTAGGGTTCTTCTGAAAATCAGCTGTAAAAGGGCGGTTTTCATTCTTTTCAACCGTATATTGCGCTTTGCCTTCAAAGATGATCTTTTTTGCCAGGGTGGCATTCGCACTTAGGTTAAATGCCTTGATATTGAGCCCATTATTTGGCACAATTCCGTTATTATCCAAATTAGCTGCCGAAAAGCGAAAATTAGCCACTTCATTTCCACCGTTAAGTGCCACTGTATTGTTAAAGGTTGTACCTGTATTATAGAAATTCTTAATATTATTCTTTTGGGCGCTGTAAGGTCTTTCCTCTCCGTCCGGTTGTACCACCATAGTGCCATCTAATCTTTCTCCCCACGACATGCGGCCATAAGTAACTGCTTCTGCTTGCGATGTGGGCTTTAACCCGCCAGAGCCTGCACCATATTCGTACTGCCAATCCAATAAATTACGCGGTGTCTCCATCGTCAGTGTTGTATTGTATTCTACACCAAGTCCTTTTTGTGCAACACCCGATTTTGTTGTAATTAAAATTACTCCATTTGCTGCCCGGGATCCATAAAGGGCGGCAGCGGTTCCTCCTTTCAAAACAGAGATCGATTCAATGTCGTCAGGGTTGATACTGGACAGGCCATTTCCACGATCCATCCCTCCATAAGATCCTGCAGATCCTTGATTCGAATTATCGATTGGAATGCCATTCACTACAATGAGCGGTTGATTATCGCCGTTAAGCGAACCATTCCCTCTAATGACGATGCGACTTGAACCGCCCGGCCCCGTGGATGTTCCACTGGCATTCAATCCTGCTACTCGTCCTGTCAGGGCATTTCCCAAATTTATTTCCCGAGCTTTGGTTACCTCCTCGCCGCCAATTTGTGTCACTGCGTAACTCAATGATTTCTTCTCCCGGTTTATCCCTAAAGCAGTAACTACAACCTCCCCTAATACTTCCGCATCTGTCTGAAGTGTTATCCTTATGGATTTACGCGAGTTAATCACAACCTCCTGTGTTAAATAACCAACATAAGAGCAAAGCAAGGTTGCATTTGAAGGTGCCTCAAGCACAAATTTCCCTTCTCCATCAGTACTAGTTCCTTTACCCGTTCCTTTCACTAACACACTTACTCCAGCCAATGGTTGGCCAGTTTCGTCGTTAATGACGCCACTTATGGAGGCATCCTGTTGGCTTGTACGTTTACGGATGATAATCAGGTTATTTTCCAATGCTTTATACTCCAATTCTGTATTGGAAAGCAGTATATCCAGTATCTGCAGCACAGGAGTGTCTTCGACTTTTATACTCACCAGCTTTTCCAGTGCGTTGTTTTCTTCACTATACATAAGCCTTACTTTTCCTTTTTCCTCCAAGAGGGAAAAAACACTCTTCAGTTTTACCTCGCGAACTGCCAGATCAATCTTTTCTCCATAACGGTGAGCTTTGGCAACAACCGGGAAAGTCCAAATTATAAGTAGGCAATAAAGTAAAAGTAGATTTGTTTTGTTAAAAAAGTAAACACAGGAGCTACCATAAAGAACTTCTTTGTTTAGTTCTTTTTTTTTCATAATTTTGATTTTTATTGTTAGAAAATCTGAACAAGAGTAGTTAACTACTTAATGACGGTTTTGGATGAGGAGTGTTGGCGCACTCCTCATTTTAATAAATGGTTACTTCATTATTATTTTCAATTTTATAATTAAAAGATTTGATTAGTTGCATGGCTTTAAGCATCTGATTGATATTTTCTTTTGTTATTGTTCCGGTATATCGGTAAGTATTTACTTTAGGATTTTCCAATACGATTTCCACATTATACCATCTTTCAATTTTAGGAATCAATTCACTCATTGTTTCATCCTTAAAAACTAATTTATTATCAATCCAGGAAGTTTCTTGGATATATTCCTTATTCTCCACACTTACTTTAGATAGATTACCAATTGTTACAGTAAACATATTCGCCGGTTTCTGACCTTTTTTATGATTCAATTTATTATCGATCACTGCTAATTTCTCACTTGGTTTCAATAAAATTTTTTCGTTCGGCCGCTCATTAACGGATAAGGCTATTGCTCCTTTTATCAGTGTAGTTTCTGTCTTTTTCTCATCAGGATAAGCTTTTACATTAAAAGCGGTACCCAAAACCTGAATAGAAATTTTATCTGTTTCGATAATAAAAGGTTTCTCTTTATTTTTTGCTACATCAAAATATGCCTCTCCATTAAGGTGTACGAATCGTTTTTTGCTTTTCGAAAAGTTGTTATAAGACAAACGACTATCAGCATTCAGCCAGATCTTTGTACCATCGGGCAAAGTCAATTTTTTCCTCACTCCTTTCTCTGCCACAATTTCGATTTTCTCCTCTGGTGCAATCCGTTTATCACCTACCTGCTGTTTCATGAGAAACAATCCTAAGCAAACAGTACATAATGCAAAAGCGGCGCTGGCATACCATACATTTTTTCTCCCTTTTCCGTTGTCCCTTTGGGCACTATCTTCTGCTGTAACTATCGGCACATTGTTAAAAGTCCATTTATCTTGATACCGTAATTTATGCCGTTCGTATGCATTGTTTACCTTTTCATCAGGTATCTTTCGATCTTTCCACAATTCTTTCAAAAACTCATCATAGTATACTGCATCAGGCTGTTTTGCCAGCAAACTAGTCAATTCTTCCGTTTCTTCAGCAGTAATTTCACCCGCCACCTTACGTGTCAACAGCACTATGATTCTATTATCCTGCATAACATTCTCAAAGGCATTTTTTATCTTTAACAGCCTTTATTATAAAGACAGTATTATTCGAAGATCTCCCTAATCATAAAAGATTTTTTTTGTCTTCCTATTTATTGGTCCCAAAAGACGGAGGTTCCCAGATTATTAGCCCCCATACGATTAATGGCCTCCTGCATGTTGACACTATTCACAGACAGCTCACGTAAGGGATAAACAAGTCTTCTAATAAACCCTCCAGAGTTGGTTACGGATGGATCCTGGGAAGGAAAATTGATGGGCGACAGCGAGGGATAGCCACTTCTCCTAAAATTGGCCCATGCCTCTGACCAATTACGGAAAGAGCTTATCCAATATTGCTCATTGATCTGTTGCAGCGCCTTATTTGGATCAAAAGATACTCCTGGCTCATGCAGATAAGTTTCTTTTTCGGTAGCTGAAATGGCCGGATCAGCACCATAGAGCGAGGTTTGTTCCATATGTGCCAGAATACCGTTGTTGTAATAGGTACCAGTATTGCCATTTACAATAAAACCTCTATAACTTGCTTCTGCTAAAAGTAACTGTGTCTGTGAAAAGCTGACTAAAAATTCAGGTGCCTCTAGGCGGATAACGGTTGCCCGATTAAACTGGGAATATTTAAAGGCAGATCCAATTTTTCCCGGAAAACCAGGAGCCTTTTCAATAGAACTTTCATCATAGCCGTAAGGCATTCCCTGCTGCGCATCCGGATTGGTATTGGCATTCCCAGCTGTTTCCAGCGGGTTTGAAGGGTTGTCGTATTTTACTGCGATATACCGTAATCGCGGATCATGGTGATCTTTAAGAAAATCGACAAATGCTTTTCCGATATAATAGTTAGCGCGTTCTCCAGCCAATAAGGCATTAGAAGTACTATTGGTATAATTAGCATTAAATAAAACGAAAGCATTATCTGCATTAGAATTCATAACACCGCCCCTTAAGGGGTCAATTGCCATATTAACCAAAGTCTTAGCTTTCTCTTCATCTATCTTTGTAAAGCGCATCGCTATCCGCAAAAGCAAGGAATTTCCCAGTTTTTTCCACTTGGCAATGTCTCCGGCATAAAATAAATCTCCTGTACCAATACTACCCTTATCAGTATCAAGCGCATCAGTAGCTTCGATATATTCCCGAATCAGTGATTCATAAATAGTTGCTGAAGCATCATACTTTGGTAGATAATTGGCCTCAGTATAACCCAAACCAGCTTCTGTGTACGGTACATCCCCATAGGTATCAACGAGTACCTGAAAACAGTATGCCTTCCAAATCCGAGCCATATTGTACAGATTACTTTCGTCGGGCCGTTCTGCTGTTTTATCAATGACGCTAATCAGGTACCGAATAGGCCCAGTGAATAAGGTATTAAAGGCTTCATTCGCATGCTGATCGTTGATAATGTTACGGTTTCCGGCAGCGAGTTGCCCGCCATATGGCGTATTGATCTGTTGCACAATTTCGGCCTGGTAATGGTAAGAAACGATGGCCGATAACCTTTGGGCATTTGAAAATAAATAGTTGAGATCCAGATCATTGGCCAATGCGGGATTGGTATTGATTTCTTTGAAATTTTTGTCGCAACTACTATTCACTATGAATAATAGCAACATCCATATATAAGTGAGATTCTTATTCATTGTTCAGGGTTATTACAGTTAAAAATTAACATTTACATTCAGGCCATAAGTCCTTGTGGTAGGCAAGGCATGGGTTTCAAGTCCAGACATCAAATCAGAGGTAGAATATTGTGTTTCCGGATCCAGATTGTCCACATGTTTACTGATGATAAAGGGATTATTAACGAATAGATTAGCATTCAACGTTTTGATGAATGTACTTCTGAGAAACCTAGAAAGGTCATATCCCAGAGAAATTGTTCTGCACCGGATGAAGCTGGCGTCATATACGAAAGGCGTAGCTACATTTGCGGAACGGTATTGGCTATAGAATAATTCAGCTTCCACGGGGGTAGTATTGGGTGTTCTATCCGTATTGACACCAGGAAAGACTACTCCACCTTCCCTACCTACTAGGCTATTTTTATGTAACCCATGCCTTGTCCAATTAAAATTTGAATTGGAGATCAATTTATGACCAGCTTTAAAATCAATTTGGGTAAAGAAACGGATACCTCGATAAGTGAGGGTATTTAACCAGCCTCCAGTATGAGGTGGGATGGCACTTCCATAAGTAACAATATTTCCAGGTAAAAACAAGCCATTGGAGGTAATGATTTCGCCTTGTTCATTTCTTAAATAATCTACTCCCCTTAGCGAAGCCATAGGGTAGCCTACCTCATGGGAAACAATGCCAATGTATTCGCCCGTTCCGACATCAAAGCGCGGTTGATTGTCGGCCAGCTGTAATACTTCACTCTTATTGTAAGCATAATTAAAAGCTGTTTCCCATCTTACATTTTCTTTATCAATTGGAACGATCGTTAACAAAGCCTCAAGTCCTTTATTACGCAGTTTACCTACATTCACCAAAGTCTGCTCAAAACCTGAAGCATTTGAAATATCCACACTTAAGATCTCATCCTCCGTCAATTTATTATAGCCCGCCACGTCTACCGACAAGCGGTTATCAAATAGTTTAAATTCGAGGCCTACTTCTGTTTCTTTAACCGTTAGCGGCCTTAAATTGGCATTAGGACTTACAGAAGCAGAAATAATACCGAGTGGAACACCATTAAAGAGATTGTTTTCAATGTTATAATACAGGGCATTTGTATAGGGATCGGTATCTCCCCCCACTTCGGCATAAGAGGCACGGAGTTTACCAAAGTTAAACCAATCAGGCAAGGATGGTAAGACCTGACTAAATACGAAACTGGTGCTTACCGATGGATAAAAAGCACTGTTGGAAGCTGGGTTTAAAGTGGAGAACCAGTCGTTACGCCCGGTCAAATTCAGGAACAGGTAATCTTTAAAAGAGAAATCGACCGTCCCGAACAGCGAATTTACCCGTTTATGTGAATAGGCATATAAGGGGTTTTTGATCTGTCCATTATCCACCGTATATAAATCCCGGATAAAAAAATTGGTGACCGACGTCCCCATTCGCTCCGATTGCTGATCCATGGTATTTCCACCGAAGGTAGCCTCTACTCCAAAATCCCCTACTTCCTGATTTACACCTAGCAAAAAATCAATATTTCTTTCCCTGAACGTACTTGTATTTTGAAAATAATTACCATTAAAGCCTGTGGGTGCTACAGGAAGCATTGCGGTACCAGTGGGACGATTAGCATGACGCACATTGGTAAAATAGTCTTGTCCAACGCGTCCTTGAATCCATAACCACGGCGCTATTGTATAACGTAGGGAAATATTACCAAACAGGCGGTCTCTTTTTTGTGTTTCGAATCTTTCGTATATCGACCAATAGGGATTTGTTCTATCGGTAAACCGGGATGGCCCAATCTCATCACCGGTAAGCGGATCTTTATAGGCATTCTCCAACCAGCGCATATCTATACTGTTGGCCAGCGTATAAACCGTTTGGTTGACATTAAAGGCTTGCTGATTTAAAACAGGCGGATTGTTATTAAATTCATTAGCGTAATTGGCATTTACCTGGATGATAAAATCAGGACTCAGGTTATAATTCAATCCTAAATTAAATATTTTTTTGTTGAAGTCTGAATTCGGCACTATACTATTGGCATCTGTATTAGCAAAAGAAACTCTAAAACTACCCTTTTCATTGGCTCCAGAGGCAGCTACCGAATTCGTGAATGTACTGCCCACACGATAGAAATCCTTTACCCGATTCTTATTAGGCAAATAGGCTCGCTCTACCCCGTCGTGCTGCATAATAGGCAGACCGTCAAAGCGTGGGCCGAAGCTCCAAACTCCCGTACGCCTCACATCCGCAAGGCTTTCATTTCTGATGCCATATTCCCCTTGTCCATAAGCATATTGAAAATCCGTATAATCTAATGGTTGGTCGGCCTGAAAGCTCGAATTAAAGGTAATGCCAATCCCTTTATCCTGTTCTTGTCCTGATTTCGTAGTGATAATAATAGCCCCATCTTTAGCCCGAAAGCCATATAAAGCAGCCGCAGCGGCACCTTTTAATACAGTCATCGATTCAATATCATCTGGGTTAATGCTTTGCAAACCATCACCCAAATCTGTATTTGCTTCCCCCGTGTTTCCATCTCCTGCCGCATTGGCAGCTCCCCCAGGGGTATTATTAATAGGCACACCGTTTACTACAATTAGTGGCGAGTTATTTCCTCCGAAGGAAGACTGCCCTCGAAGACGAATTTTTGAGGACCCTCCCGGTCCGGTAGGTGCTGGAGACACATTCAATCCAGCCACCTTTCCGACCAAACTATTACCCACATTGGTTGTTCTACTTTCTGCCAATTGCGCTGTATTCACCGCAGAAGCCGAGTAACCTAACTTTCTGTTTTCCCTCTTTATGCCAAGCGCTGTTACCACTACTTCTCCTAATTGCTGTGGATCTTCTGTCAATACAACATCTAGCGCTGTTTTGGAGTTTAGCACCACCTCTTGGGTAAGAAAACCAACATAAGAAAATACGAGCGTGGCATTTCCCGGAGCCAAGATTACATAGCCCCCTTCTCCGTTTGTAGTGCTCCCCTTTGTTGTGCCTTTAACTAATATACTTACACCACTTAGCGGTAAACCCGATTTATCTCGGACGACACCGTGGATACTAATTTCATCCTGACGGGATGTTTTTGCTGTTACCCGAACCGCAAATAATACTAAAATCAACATGATAATGGAATTTAAGCGATATAAACTCCTCTTAGTAAAGGAATAAACAAAAGAGCGCTCATACACTCTTTTGCTTAGTTCTTCTTTTTTCATAACTAGGCATTTTTATTGTTAAAAAATCTGATAAGTAATAGCTCTACCTATCACCATTGCGTATAAGGAAGTGTTGGCGCACTTATAACCTTAATTAAAATAACAAATCAATAATCATTGCTTCTCGTTTAATTATTATACAATCTTTTAATGTTATCCACTATAATAAAGACAATAATCATTAACAAAGTCCCTAAATAAAAATAAAATCGAGTCTTCTTTAATTGAAAAGAAATCAATCCGCGAGCGCAAAAGCAATATATGTACCTCCAGGCTTAAGGCCATATTTCGTTCCTCCAGCGGCAATAACCACATATTGCTTTCCATCAACTTCGTAAGTTGCCGGCGTAGCGAAACCACCAGCCGGCAACTGGTATTCCCACAGTACCTTTCCTGTTTTCCTATCAAAAGCTCTAAATAGTTCATCTTGTGTGGCACCGATAAATAAAAGACCTCCTGCTGTAACAATAGGGCCGCCATGATTTTCAGTTCCTGTTGGTGGTATTCCTTTTTCCCTCAACTCAGGAAACTCCCCAAAAGGTATCTTCCATAAGTATTCGCCTGTATTCAGATCAACTGCATTCAAGGTGCCCCACGGTGGTTTTATACCGGGATAACCATCGGGTGTTCTAAATTGTACCTGCCCATTATTTACGTAAGGTGCCACATACGGAAAATCTGCGTTGACATCCATTTCTTCTGTCTGATTATCATTGTGAGGATCTACCGCTTCTTTTTCGTCTTTCATTAGAAAACTAACGATAGCATTTCTTCTAAACTCGTTTAGATGCTGAAAAGAGGGCATCATTCCTTTTCCTGTCTTTAATACGTCTGCGATCTGTTCTCGTTTCAAGCGTTTACCAATATCTACCAAACTGGGATAAGTACTGTTACCACTTCCTTTTAATTCTGGCCCATGGCATGCAGCACAATTGGCTAAATAAAGAGCTTGACCCCTCGACACCATTTCCTTATTGCGTTCTGTTATGCTTGTTTTCAGGTCTGTCATCTTCAGGTCCCATGGCATTTCGTTGGCATTGACATACATGATACCTTCCGGATCGGCTGCTGTACCGCCCCATTCTGCTCCCCCGCCAATAAAGAAAACAAGAGATCCTTCAAAACTTGGCGGTAGGAACTTGTCTCCTGAGCGCGTTTCATCAAAACGTTTTTTAACGAAGGCATAATTTTCGGGTGTTAAATCGTTCATATCCTTTTCTGAAAAATACTGACGAGAAAAAGGTTCTGGTTTTACCGGATAAGGCTGTGTTGGCCAAGGTGCTTCTCCGGGCACTGCACCTTCAGTGGGCACTGGACGTTCTTCAACTGGAAAAAGTGGTTCGCCTGTATCACGATTAAGCACGTAAATCACGCCGTCTTTGGTGGCTTGCGCCACAGCATCAACGCGTTTGCCCTGATGTAGCACTGTAATTAGATTAGGAGGGTTGGAAATATCCCGATCCCACAGATCGTGATGAATGGTCTGAAAATGCCAAATCCGTTCTCCCGTTTCTGCGTTTAGTGCCATAATACAATTGGCAAACAAGTTCATACCATGTCGGCCTCCTCCATAAAAATCAACAGAAGGGGAACCTGTACCGAAAAAAACCGTTCCTCTTTTTGTGTCTAAAACCAGACCCGACCAATTGTTTGCTCCACCAAACTTCTTATAAGCATCTTCTGGCCAGGTATCATAACCAAATTCGCCGGGTTGCGGAATAGTATGAAAGATCCATTTTATTTTTCCGCTTAATACATCATAGGCGCGAACATGGCCAGGAGCAGCATCGCCAAACTCCGAAACCCGAGTTCCTAGGATCAAGGTATTCTTATAAACCATTCCCGGGGTTGTGGCAATTACAAACAATTTGCTGAGGTCATGTCCTAAATCGTTCCCCAAACCCTCATGCAAATCTACCTTTCCATCCACGCCAAAGCTTTTAATAAGCTTACCATTTTCGGCATCAATCGCATACAGGTAAGAACCTGCAGTAAAGAGAATACGTTTTTCATTTCCATCGCGCCAGAAACTCACCCCTCGGTTTTGGTGATACTGTGGCTCCATTTTCTCAAACGGATCAAACTTCCATAATTCTTCCCCGCTGTCTGCTTTAATGGCAAAAACTTTTAACCTGGGAGTGGTACCATATAGTATGCCATCCACAATGATCGGTTGACATTGGATTTCAAATCCCCGTTCATTTGGATTACTGTTTTCACCTGTATTATAGGTCCAGGCAGGCTTCAACCGCTTTACATTTTCAGTATTGATTTGATTTAGTGGCGAATACCGATTACCAAAATTGTTTCCTCCGTATACGGGCCAATCTTCTCCCGTTTTGTCATTCCGTTCTTCATTGGACACAGAACAGCTTATTAAAAATAAGGGGATTAGGATGACAAGCTTTAAAACCTCTTTCATTATCTTTTTGCTTTGTTTGATGCATTTAGTGTATAATATTCATAGGAGATCTTCCATCGGAATGTTTCTCCGGGTTTTATTTTAATCTTTATATACGGTTCGGGGCATACCGTCGTGGAAGACGACCAAAACACCAATTTTGAAATTGGCTGATTTCCCCTTATCCGCACCCCTGCCGCGGTCCGTCTATTTTCTACCTTTATGCAATAATCATCTGCCCGATTACCGAAACCTTTTAATGACCGATAGTGTACATTTTCTCTTGGTGCTAGCTTTCGGGTAAAATGGATTTGATTATGTTCAATTTTGGCTATATCTCCCTCTTCCTGGCCCTCAAGTGAAAGGGCGAAGGGAACTTCTACGAGAAAATCGGGGCCTGTTGGCTGTTTGTCGAGCACCAAAAAATTATGGTTATATACCTCTGTTTCTATAACTGCAGTTCCATTATTTTTTAATACGTGCGACAATTCTAACACGGGTTTATTTTTAACCAATCGTACTTTTTTCTGATACGTGTAGGCGTATTTAGTTTTCTTCACCTCTTGTTTAAATGTTATGCGATCGGCATGCTTTTTTATCTGCCAAACCCCCGGATCAAGAATTTTATAAGGTGTTATGATAGCATAATGTGCTTCATCAGGCTTAGCCAAAACGCCTATCCCTATTTTAACAAAAGGATCACCTACTTTTGCCTCTTCATAACCCAACGGATCGAAATCTTCTACAGGGCCAGTAATTGCATCGTGTATAATGGGGTTATGTTTTGTGAACCATTCTCCGTAGTAATGATGCCCGTTATAAGTTAAATCTGCAATCACACCAGACCAATCAAATCTGGCCGCTCTATAATAGCCTTTCTGCGCATCGGGTAAATAAATCTTCGCATGAATTAATCCATTGGATATTTCAGCTGTTGGAAAACTGCTTATCGGAATTGCCCCGATAAGCAGTCCAAAAACGACGAAACATGACGCCAAAATGGTTTTCTTATGAAAAAACATTTTTTCTATTTTTAACACCATTTAAAAAGCATTTCTAATATCCCGGATTTTGAACCAGCGTTGAATTCGTTCCAATAGCCGTTATTGGAATAGGCATCAATTCATGCCCAGGAGGAATGGTAATACCATAATTTTCTTGCACAAATTTGGTTGCTGCCCCACCTCCCTGTCTTCTTAGGTAGAAAAACACGCCATATTCCCCGCCAAGTTCATGGCGATATTCACTAGTTACGGCTGCCATAAAATCACCATTTGCATTTCCCAAACCAGCTCTAGCCCTAATCTGATTTAATACACTCCATGCCTCACTAGTATTTCCGGCTTTAAATAAAGCTTCTGATTTCGACAACAAAATGCCACCATAACGCATTAAAATCTGGTCAAATGCACTATACTGATAGGCGTTTGGTGCTCCAGCTGCCGGCACTCGACCATTCACATAGGGGTCGCGCCAAGTTTTTACAGAAAAATAACCAGAACGAAGACCATCCTGCCCTTTCCATGGGCTTTCTTCTGTTCCAGCTGTGTTTATTCCACCAAATTGGTCAATTACATGCTGATATTTAGAAATGCTGATTTTAGGATCGGGATGTATTTCACCCGGACCAATAACAGTAGCTCTTCGCCTCAGATCGCCCGCTTCAAATGAGTCGTAGTACTTTGCGTGTACATAAGAATAACCCATAGTGGTAATTTCTTCAGGCATGCAAAATGCGGATAACCATTGTGTATCATTGGCCGGATTGTTCATATTGGTCGAAGCGATATATTGAATAGCAAAAACAACTTCCTGACCATTTTGATTGTCATAATCATGGATATCCATGAAATTGGATTCCAAATGATAATGTCCTTCCAATTGATCAAAGGCCACAACCGCCTCATCATATCGTTGTAACCACATTAAAGCGTCTCCTAAATAAGCATAAGCAGCCCCTTTCGTGGCTCTTCCAACATCTGCGGGGGCTTGTTCTTCCGGCCATGGAAGTAATGCTGCAGCAGTCGTCATATCGTTAATTACAGCAGTAAACACCTCATCCTGTGTGTTTCTGGGATGGCGGCCATCATCAGTTACAATGGCCAACTCTAAAGGCACACCACCAAATTCCGTAGCGAGGTAATAATAGAACACCCCTCTTAAAAACAGGGCTTCACCGGTTAACTGATTGGCTAAATCTGCTGTCAGTATACCATTATTCTTCATCTGCTCTAAAATCTGAATAGCCGAATTAGCCCTTGTAATCCCTTCGTAAGATCTATTCCAAAATATTTCCAATGCACTGAAGGATGTCGGAACTTCATAAGTTGAAAAAAAAGCATCAGAACCCCAGTTTTGGTAATCTTGGGTCAGAAAGTTAGCTTGGTACCATAATGCTTTAATTAGAAAGTCATTATTGTGAAAGGTATCATAAATGCCACTAACTAATTTAACGGCATCCTCAGGTGATTTGAACAAAGATTCGTCGGTTGCATTCTGCGTGTTTTTTTGATCAAGAAAGTCTTTTGCACAACCCGTTGGGAACAATAATGCCAGTACCAAAACGAGTATATATAGGTATTTACTAATTTTCATGATTATTATTTTTTTAGATTAGAAACCCACATTCAGACCCAATGTGAAAAATTTACTTGTAGGGTAATTACCTAAATCGAGGCCTGTCGCATTACCGTTGTTCCCACGCGCCGAACCTACATTCCCTATTTCCGGATCCAATCCCGAATAATTCGTTATGGTAAATAGGTTTTGGGCACTCACATAAATCCTAAGCCTATTCATATGTAGGGACCTTGCAAGAGACTCCGAAAAGGTATAGCCAATCTGGACGCTTTTCAATCTGGCAAAACTTCCGTCTTCTACATAGGCATCCGAAACCCGGTTATTACCATTTTGATCATAGGCTACTAAGCGCGGATAAGTCGTAGCGTGATTTTCTGGTGTCCAGTGGTTGTCATAAAAATCAACACCAAAGTTTTGCAAACCTACCCCGGCTGCGGCATCAAAATTTTCTAGGTTTCTTTTAGCATAATTCAGGATGTCATTCCCGAAGGACGCATATATAAACAGGTTAAAATCAAATTGTTTATACGACCCGTCGAAGGTAAGCCCTCCGAAAAATTCAGGGAGTGGATTCCCGATAATTGTCCGGTCATCATCCGTTATTCTACCATCCCCATTTAGATCAGCAAATTTTCTATCACCCGGTGCAGTGGATGATACCTGATAATAAGCACCAGCACCATATTTCTCTACCGCAGCAGCATTCAAAGCTTCTATTGCCGCACGGTCCTGAAAAATACCCTCTGTTTTAAAACCATAAAATGCGCCAATGACTTCACCTATACGGGAGATGGCATATTGTGTCCATTGATTTCCACCATAATCTCTAAGGTTTAGTGGGTTTTGGTTAAACATCTGGCTAAGCCCTTCTGCGTAGCTATTGATTTTATTTTTAATGGTAGAACCATTTATGCCCACACTCCATTTAAAAGGGTGATTATAATTCTGATATTGAATAGCCAATTCAAAACCTTCATTCTGCATTTCGCCTACATTTCGCTGTGCTTGTGTAAAGCCAGTTTGCGCGGGCACATCTACATTTAACAAGAAATCAGAAGATACCCTTTTATAATAATCTGCAGCAATATTGATGGAACTATTGAATAAAGAGACATCTAGGCCAATATCTGTTTGAGTGTTTTTTTCCCAGGTGAGGTTTTGGTTGGGTAAAGCATTCAAAGCCAATCCAGGGTAAAACGTTTTGGTAGAACCAAAAACATAACCTCTATTATCTGTGGCCGACGTTCCGGCAATATAGGGACCTAGGTAGGCAAATAGCGGTAAATCCTGATTTCCAGCTTTACCCCAGCTTCCTCTTATTTTCAAGTCTGTAATGCCCTCTATATTTTTAAGAAAGTTTTCTTCCTTAAGCTTCCACGCCGCCGAAATGGAGGGGAACACGCCCCATTTGTTACCTGGCCCAAAGCGAGAAGAACCATCGCGCCGTACTGTGCCTGTTAAAATATACTTATCTGCGAATTTATAGGTTAGTCGACCAAATTGGGAGGCGAGCGACCAATACTCGGTATAACCCGTTGTAGATGTTATGGTTGCTAGGTTATTAAAGTCGGCACTGATAACATCATTGCTTATGGAGCCCGTTCCGCTAACGCCAGATAGTCGGAATTTATTTTCCTGAGCCGATATTCCTGCTACGAAATCAATAGCATGCTTATCAAAAGTTTGAGTGTATGACAAGGTATTCTCCCACAACCATTCATTGGTAGCATTAACGCTTTGGTTTATATCTGCAAGAGGCGCATTTTGGCTCCTATCGTTTGCCGGATTAAACACCAAAGCAGAACCATTGATGGTATTGAATCCAAAATTTGTCTTCGCTTTAAGTCCGGGTAAGATCGTCGCTTCCAGTGATGCGGTGGTGAGCAGATTACTATTAGGATTATCCGTTTGACGTTGTTCGAGGTCGGCATAAACATTATTAGGGAGTGACATAGTTGCTTGCGTCCCTTTGGTATAATAACCATAAATACCGTTTTGATCTTTAATCTGGTCGACACCAGGTCTACCTGTCATTGTGGGGATCGAGAAAAGAAAAGAACCAAGATCTGAGGCGCGCGAATCCCTATTGCTATTTGTATATTTAACACTTGTTGAAGCTTTCAGCCAAGTATAAGGCGTATAATCGAGATTTATGGCTGCATTGTACCGTTTGAAACCTGAAAATTTCACGGTACCATCGTGCTTAAAAAAACCCATAGAAAAGGATGATTGTACTTTAGGTCCTCCTCCACGGATAGCTAGATTATAATGCTGTCTCGAACCCATCTTGTAAAATGCGTCTTGCCAATCGATATTTCGGAAGGAAGAGGCTGGTTCATTTTTCCACTCAGATAGTGCATTATAGTTATCGGTTTCCACTACTGTTTTCGCGGCAGTAACAAACTGTTCAGCAGTCATCATATTATATCGCTTCGGTGCTGATTGGAGGGAGCTCAACGCATCAAAAGAAATGACAACACCTTCTTGATTGGTGCCCCGTTTTGTTGTAATGATAACCACTCCGTTAGAAGCCCTATTTCCATAAATCGCTGCTGCAGATGCGTCTTTTAAAACATCCATGGATTGGATGTCTGAAGGATTAATACTCGCTAGGCCACCAGAAATTGGGTAGCCATCAACCACATAAAGGGGCGCTGTATTTCCAAACGATCCTACCCCTCGGATCTGTACAGAGATGCCGCCGCCGGGAGAACCATCATTACTAGTAACTTGTACGCCAGCTGATCGTCCTTGAAGCGATTGATCAATCGTGGTAACCGGAACTTTTTCAATTTCTGCCGCGCTTACAGAGCTTACAGAGCCGGTAAGGTCGCTCTTCTTTGCGGTACCATAACCAATAACCACCACTTCATTTAATGATTGCGATTCAACTATTAAGGCAACATTAATGGTAGAACGTGCGTTTAGGGCCACTTCTTGAGATTGGTATCCCACATAAGTTAGTACTAGGGTTCCTGTTGGAGGGCTTGTAATACTGTATTGGCCTTGGGCATTAGTAGTGGCACCTATATTTGTGCCTTTCACCTTAATACTTACGCCGGCCAAAGGCTGTCCGTCGCTATCTGTCACCACTCCTTTTATGGTGTTATCCTGCTCTAATGCCTGGTGCCTATCAACGATAACGACTACCCCGCTTTCGAGTACCTGATAATTAAGTTTGTTTTCCAACTTGAGCAGCCTATTCAATACTTCCAGTACGGGAGTATCACTCACTTTGAGGGATACATTTCGATTCATAGAAGCATTTTCTTCGCTGTACAATAATCTAATCTTACCTTTTTGCTCAAGAATAGGAAAAACCTGCTTTAATTTTAGGTTATGGATATTCAGATCTATTTTTTCTCCTTGCGAGTAGGTTTTTGCCGTTACATTTAATGTTAACAGGCACGTTAAAAGAATACTGTAATTTAATACAAGTAATTTGTCACGATAAAAAAACAAACAAGAGCGCACTATAAGCACGACCTTGCCTAGTCCTTTTCCTTTCATAATTTAGGTTCTTATTGTTAAAAATCCAATTTAGAGGTAGTATAAACTACATTACACATAATTTAATAGGCATGTTGGCGCACACCATTTCTTTTAATAAGTGATTACATCATATCTTTATCATTTATAAGTTAAAAATTTCACTTGGGTATACTGCCCAAAATTTAGGCATAATTTGGTTTTTATTTTAAAGACAGTAATTTTTTGGAAACTCCCTAATGGAAAAGAAAATATTTTGTCTAAGCTAAGCCCCTGGAGCTGTTTAATAGCTTTAGTTTTTGAGAAATTATCAGCAATAGAAATCGGGTTTTGGTCTTAAGTATGGAAGCAGATAAAGAACTAAGCTAATTTGAATTCTGCCTTGAGAATAACCGTCAGCTTTTTTATAGCATTCACTAAATGGGCATCAACTGTTTTTGTGGAAATATGAAGCATTTCTGCTACTTCTTTGTACGAAAAACCATCTTCTTTTATCAATTTGAATACCAGTCTACATTGATTGGGTAAAGTAGCTATTGCCCTCTCCAACTTAGCTTTTAACTCACCCTGCATAAAAATGACTTCTGGACTTGTATTGTCCAATTGGACATCCCAATCTATTTCTTCAAACGAGACCGTTTCTTTTCCTGTCTGTTTTTTTAATAAATTCAACGATGTATTGCGGGCGGCCACGAAGGCATAGTACTTTATATTCTTCACCTCTGTCAATTTCTCCCGCTGTTTCCAAATCATAAATAATACATCACCCGCTACTTCTTCTGCCATTTCCCAAGATTTTAAAATGCTATACGAAAAGCGCATTAGTGGCTTAAACAAGATTTTAAAAATTTCCTTATAAGCTTTCTCAGTATTTGAAACGGCCATTTGACGGACCAGAATACCTAAATCTGATTGTTTTGTAGACATGATGCTATAATTGGATATTCCAAAGTTAATATTTTAATCCAATATTCAAACCGCATTAATCAATGAAAAAAAATTATAGCGGCCTTCTTTTTCCAACAATTTATATCCAGAAAATATTAACCAAAACTATATTAGGAACAAAGTTTATGGGATGAAAACGCATTCAAACAATAACAATTTGCCCCATAATTTGAGAATTTATCAATTACAAACACGTTCTCACTTCACTTCATAGTCTTATTCCTTAAATCGCTCTTTAAAGGTTCTTTCCAATGCAAACATTTCATCCCTTAATTTTGCAGCTTGCAAAAAGTCCATATCCTTAGCTGCTTTTTCCATATCTTTTCTAGCGGTATCTATTGCTTTTTGTAATTGTGTTCTACTCATGTATTGTACAACAGGATCAGCGGCAACACTACTTGCCGGGTCTGGGTCAATATAGGCCTTAGCGGCACCCCCTTTAAAATCAGCAACAGAGGTCTGTTCCATAATCGCTTCTCGAGATTTACCCACTGTACGCGGAACGATATCATGTTCCTCATTATAATTTATTTGTTTTTCCCTCCTTCTATTCGTCTCATCTATTGTTGCACGCATGCTGTCGGTTATTTTTTCGGCATACATAATTACACGCCCTTTATCATTTCTTGCTGCCCTACCAATGGTTTGAATGAGCGAAGTTTGCGACCGTAAAAAACCTTCTTTATCAGCATCCAAAATAGCCACCAATGTTACTTCTGGCAGATCAAGTCCTTCTCTGAGTAAATTTATTCCTACCAGCACATCAAATTCTCCCAAACGCAAACCTCTCAGAATCTCCACCCTTTCCAAGGTTTTAATCTCTGAATGGATGTAGCGCACCCGAATTCCCAGACGGGTCATATATTTGGTTAGCTCTTCCGACATCCGCTTCGTCAGTGTGGTTACTAAAATCCTTCCACCTTCTTTCGTTACTTTATCCACCTCGTCTAATAAATCATCCACTTGATTGATTACCGGTCTGATTTCGATGACAGGATCTAATAGACCTGTTGGCCTAATGACTTGTTCTATCACAACACCTTCTGTTTTCTGCAATTCATAATCGCTTGGTGTTGCACTCACATAAATTGTCTGTGGAGCCAAGGATTCAAACTCCTGAAAGTTAAGCGGACGGTTATCGAGCGCTGCCGGTAAACGGAAACCATATTCAACAAGCGATATTTTACGTGATCGATCGCCACCGTACATAGCCCTTATTTGCGGAACAGTTACATGGCTTTCGTCAATAACCATGAGGTAGTCGTCGGGAAAATAATCGAGTAAACAGAAAGGACGCATACCGGGCTGTCTGCCGTCAAAAAAACGCGAATAATTTTCAATACCGCTGCAATAACCCAGTTCACGCATCATCTCTAAATCATAATTTACCCGTTCCTCCAAACGCTTAGCCTCCAACATTCTACCATCTCCTACCAACTGCTCTTTTCGTTGCATGAGCTCATCTTGAATCGCAAAAATAGATTGCGTAAATTTTTCTTTGGGCGTAACAAACAGGTTTGCCGGGAAGAGCGCCAAGGTTTCCATTTTTTCGAATGTCTTTCCAGATATGGGGTCGATTACACTCAACTCTTCAATTTCGTCTCCAAAAAACGTAATTCGGTAAGCATCGTCCATATAAGCCGGAAATACATCAACGGTATCCCCTTTTACCCTAAAGGTACCACGTTTAAATTCTGCGGTAGTACGCGCATATAAGATTTCTACCAAGCGGTGCAAGAAGGCATTTCGACTAATGCTTGTCCCTACACCAAAACGAAAAATCGATCGGGAGAAATCTTCTGGATTTCCCATACCATAAATACAGGAAATAGACGACACCACTACGATATCACGCCGGCCCGACATTAATGCTGAAGTAGTACGTAAGCGAAGCTTCTCTATTTCATCATTAATTTGCAGGTCCTTTTCTATATAAGTGTTGGAAGTGGCTATATAAGCCTCTGGCTGGTAATAATCGTAATAGGAAACAAAATAGTTAACTGCATTTTCAGGGAAAAACTGCTTCATCTCGCCGTACAGCTGCGCTGCAAGCGTTTTATTATGACTTAAGATTAAGGTTGGACGTTGTGTCTGCTCGATAACATTGGCAATGGTAAATGTTTTACCAGAGCCCGTTACCCCTAAGAGCGTTTGATAATGCTCTCCGGCGTTTACCCCCTCTACCAATTGGCGGATCGCTTCTGGTTGGTCGCCAGTTGGTATATAGTCAGATGTTATTTTAAATTTCATTGGATATAATTTGCTTAACGTGGCAGTGGTACTAGCTGCCAACCGACAATAGTTTCATTTTAATTTTCTAAACAATTTGAATACCCTAATAGTTAGTAGTACAGAATACTATTAGGGCAATAGCAAAAGATAGCTGAAACGTTATAACAGCTAAGATAAATAAAGATATGCACAAGCTAAATTAAAAAACAGAATTCGACATTAAAATCTCGATAAAAATACAATAGCTAAACATTTACCTACAGCAGATAGGCTAAACATATTGTACCAAATACTATAAATTTCGTATTAAAATATTATAAATATGGCTTTCATTCTAAGCAAAGTAAACAGCGTAGCGAATCATTTCCTGGCAGAAATGCGCGATATCGCGCTACAGCAAGATCGTTTACGTTTTAGACGGAATATGGAACGCCTTGGCGAAATATTTGCTTACGAGATCAGCAAAACACTTCCTTATAAATCAAGCGAGGTAGAAACTCCTTTGGGAATAGCCGAAACGTCCTTATTAATAGAACAACCGGTATTAATGACCATTGTGCGAGCGGGAATCCCGTTGCATCAGGGCCTATTGAACGTCTTTGACCAGGCCGATTGTGGCTTTATTGGTGCTTATCGGAAAACAAAGAAAAACGGAACTTTTGAAATAGAAAAAAAATATCTCACATCGCCCGACCTAAAAGATAAAATTGTGATCATAGCCGACCCGATGCTGGCTACCGGTAGCAGTATGGTTCTATCCTGTAAGGATCTATTAGCCACCTATGTCATAAAAGAATTACATATCGTTGCTGCAATTGCTACGGATGAGGGCTTAGCACATGTTAAAGCTTACCTGCCAAAAGCCCGTCTATGGATAGGCGCGGTTGATAGCGAAATGACGAGTAAAGCCTATATCGTACCCGGTTTAGGCGATGCGGGAGATTTGGCGTATGGAGGGAAGGTGTGAGACGTAGTTGTAAGTTTTAAGTCATACGTTTTAGGTCGTAGAACTAATAGCGTAACGTAGATCTCGTTGTTGGTTATGCTGTTATTAGTTATTTGTAACCATAGCTGGCAACTCATAACTTACAGCTCATAACTCATAACTTAAAAAAATCCCTACCTTTGCTCCATGCAATATAAGCACAAAAAGCACCTATTTTTTGATTTAGATCATACGCTGTGGGACTTCGATAAGAATGCCGAAGAAACCCTAAACGAACTTTTCATCACCTATAAGTTTTTTGATCTAGGCATCAGTTCTTTTGATAAGTTCATTGCAAGTTATACCAAAAATAACCACCGAGTATGGGCGTTATACCATAACGGCAAGATTGATAAAGAAGAATTACGTCGGGCTCGTTTTGCCGACACTTTCGAGGAATTAGGCATTGCTCCAGATTTATTCCCCAAGGCTTTTGAAACTGATTATTTGCGTTTATGTCCCCATAAAACCAATTTATTTCCAGGAACACATGAAACGCTTACTTACTTGAGCGAAAAATATGTCCTGCATTTAATTTCTAATGGTTTTAAGGATGCGGCCGAGATTAAGGTGGTTAAAACAGATATTAAAAAGTATTTTTCGCAGATTATCATTTCAGAAAATGTAGGTGTACATAAACCCCATCCCGATATTTATCATTTCTCATTAAACGCCGCACAGGCTGAGAAACAGGAAAGTGTCATGATTGGCGACAGTATTGAGGCCGATATACGGGGAGCTCAAGCATTTGGTTTAGATGCCATTTACTTTAATCCAAACGGATTAACAGCACCTGTTGATGTAAAGCATAGCATTAAAGAACTCGCGGAACTAAAGAGGTTATTTTAATACATCAGCCGCACCATAGATAGCTGCCATTTCTCCTAAATCTGCAATTGCTATTGGTAAAGAAACCGATTTATTGTTCAATAGTCTACTAGTATATTCAAGGAAAAGATCGTGAGCTTTGGCAATATTACCTCCCAGAATCAGTCCTTCGGGACTTTTAGGCAGTAAATAATCAACAATAAATTCTCCTAAGGTTTCACCAAATTCTTTGAAAACTGCAGTTGCAATAGGATCTGCTGGTACCAATTTACAAAGCGCCTTTACGCTCTCTATCTGCTTACCACTTCTGCGACAATAGGTATCTT